>ERZ772935.1000-NODE-1000-length-10890-cov-3.975265_pt1 | contig 10890 bp, 9 predicted proteins | sample MGYA00511683_ERZ772935 | MGnify/ENA primary metagenome ERZ772935 (study PRJEB29015, sample SAMEA2738086) | human oral metagenome | biome: human oral; feature: human-associated habitat; material: saliva | place: China | collected 2228 ...
GTCGGCTGCCCGGTGATGACCACCATCTCTGAGTTCGCCGCCGCCGTTCAGGCGATTACCGCTCTGCGCGAGCACAGCTGGGACATCATGAGCCTGCAGGAGCACGACGTCAAGCTGGCCGCCGCCGTGGACGCTCGCCTGGCTTCCGAGGGTGGCGAGGCGTAATGTCCGCTGCTTTTGGTGACCGCCTGGCGAAGGCGATGGCCGAGCGCGGCCCGCTGTGCGTGGGCATTGACCCGCACCCGAACCTGCTGGAGCAGTGGGGCCTAGAGGATTCCGCCGAGGGCCTGGCCGCCTTCACCGAGGCCGTGTACGAGGGTTGCGCACCCTTCGCGGCCGCGCTGAAGCCGCAGGTGGCGCTGTTTGAGCGTCACGGTTCTGCCGGCCTGGCCGTGCTGGAGGCGCTGTTCGCCCGCGCCGCCGCCGACGGCGTGCTGATTGTGGCTGACGCGAAGCGCGGCGACATCGGCTCGACCATGAAGGCCTACGCGGATGCGTGGCTCGGCTCCTCCTCGCCGCTGGGTACCGATTCGGTGACGCTGAGCCCGTACCTGGGTTTTGAGTCGCTGCGTCCGGCGTTGGATTTGGCCGCCCAGAACGACCGCGGCACCTTCGTGCTGGCGCTGACCTCGAACCCCGAGGGTAAGAGCGTGCAGCACGTGGGCGCATCGGAGTCCGAGGGCGCGGTGGCCAAGCGCATTATTGCCGCGGCGGTAGCCGAGAACGCCTCCCGTCAGTGGGAGCAGATGGGTCCGTGCGGCCTGGTGGTCGGTGCGACCGTCGGCCAGGCGCTGGTTGACCTGGGTATTGACCTGGGCTCCTTCAACGGCCCGATTCTGTCGCCCGGTTACGGCGCGCAGGGTGCCTCGGCCACTGACCTGTACCGCGTGTTCGCGGGTGTGGAGTCGCAGGTGCTGGTGAACTCCAGCCGCGGTGTGCTGGCTGCTGGCCCGTCGGTTGAGGGTTTGGCGAAGGCTGCGCAGGCGGCTCGTGATGACCTGTTGGCGGCTCGCGGCGCATAGTTCGCGTGTTGCGTGAGGGGCGTGTGCTCCGGGTGGATTCTGTTGAGAGTCTGCTCGGGGTGCGCACCCCTTTTGCGTGCCTGGTTTTTCTATTGGTAGTTTGTGCCGGTAGCGCGGCAGTTTTGGGTGTTTTATCGCAATTTTTGGGTACATCCGCATGCATAATTTTTCTCCCGCCCGCTCGCGCCGATGCGAGTTTGCTCACCTCTGTAGTGGGGGAGTGCGCCCGCTCTATGAGGTGCGTGCGTGGCTCCACTTTTGATAGGGCGAATACTCCGCTATGCTATAGGGGTACTCCCTGATATTTACGTGCTGACGTGCGTAGACGCATTGTTGGTGCGAGGGTGAGTGCCGCGGGTGGAACGAGGATTCTCGTGTCATCCGTGTTACATTAGTTGATAAGTAAAATTCTATAACTCGCAGAAATGGGGGACCCAACCATGCCGCTGACTCCGCTAACTGAGGATGCGCGCGCCTCCGCCCGCGAGAAGGCAGTACTTGCCCGAGCACACCGCCAGGAAATTAAGCGTGCACTGAGTGACCGTGAACTTTCCGTGCGTCAGGTGCTCGACATGGTCGATTCCGACCCTGCACTGGCTAAAATGCCGGTGGGGCAGATGTTGCGCGCACTTCCGGGCATTGGTGCCGTTCGAGCTGAACGCATCATTGAAGAACTTCATATTGCACCGACTCGCCGCCTTGGCGGCCTTGGTGTACACCAGCGTCGCAAGATGGTGGAGTACTTCAACCGTAATTCGCGGTATTTGAACCGTGCACGTCGTAAGACTGCTGGTCAGTCTTCCGAGTCTTCTCAGTCCTAATACCTCGTGCCTTCAGCCGATGAAGGCGCAGTAAGGAAGCTATGTCTCAGCCGACTCTCACCGTACTGGCTGGCCCCACTGCTGTTGGCAAGGGTACGGTGTGCCAGTACATTCGTGAGAACTACCCGAACGTGTGGTTCTCTGTTTCCGCTACTACTCGTGATCCTCGCCCCGGTGAGGTTGACGGTACTCACTACTATTTCGTTTCGATGGAAGAGTTTGACCAGATGATTGCTGACGGTCAGATGCTTGAGTACGCTGTGGTGCACGGTAAGAACAAGTACGGTACTCCGCGCGCTAAGGTCCAGGAGGCTCTGGATGCTGGCCGCCCGGTGATCCTTGAGATTGACCTGCAGGGTGCTCGCCAGATTCGCGAGACCATGCCTGATGCCCGCCTGATTTTCTTGGCTCCTCCGAGCTGGGATGAGCTGGTGTCGCGTCTGGTGGGTCGAGGTACCGAGAGTGAGCAGGAGCAGGCTCGTCGCCTTGAAACCGCGAAGGTTGAGCTGGCTGCTGAGAAGGAATTTGACGTCACGGTCGTCAACGACTCTGTTGAGCGTGCGGCGAAGGAGATTGCTGAGCTGATTGGCGCCGCCTAATCTGCATGCTTTGCGTTTGCGGTGGGGCTAGAGTTTCTTCCGACCTGTAGTTCTGCCGTGAGACGTTGTGAAGGGTGGGGGTTTCGAAGAGTTTTCTTCGGAGTCCCCACCTTTTTGTCCGGGCTGACATCTTTTTGACTGGCCTGATACCTTTTTGTCCGGGCTAACATCTTTTGTCTGGGCTGGTACGTGCGTTTTAGCCGTTGAGAGGGTAGAATGGTTCTTTAGTTTTGACCGTGCCCTCAGTGTGCCCGGTTTGCGCCATAGCGCGAACGGTGTGCGGGGGCGTTCGGTACGTACATTCCATCAAGCTATTTGGAGTTTTTAGTGGCAAACGAAAACAAGGAACACGAGGACTACAACTTCGTTGACGGTGTCGCTCCCGAGGGCATCGTGAGCCCCAGCGCTGACGCGCTGATTGAGAAGGCGGAGTCCAAGTACGGCCTGGTGATTTTCGGTGCCCGCCGTGCACGCCAGATTAACGCGTACTACGCTAACCTGCAGGACAATACTGCTGCGCACGTTGGCCCGCTGGTTGACGCTGAGTCGAACGAGAAGTCCCTGTCGGTGGCAATGCGTGAAATCATTGCTGACCGTGTTGTGGCAGAGCACCGCCCGGGCGCAAAGTTCGACGAGGACGGCTACCCGGTTCCCGAGGATCTGTCCGCTGTGATTGATTTCAGCGCGGCTGAGTTCCCCGGCGCTATCGAGGAGGAGTACATCCCCGCAGGTAGCGAAGAGGTTATCGCTATCGAAGAGGTTATCCTCGACGAGTCCGCTGAGTAATCTGCTTCTACAAGGATTCTTTGACGTACCATGCGCATTATCGTTGGTATTGGAGGGGGCATTGCTGCGTACAAGGCGGCGATGCTCCTTCGTCTTTTTGCGAAGAATGGCGACGAGGTAATCGCCATGCCCACCCCGAACGCGACGAAGTTCGTGGGTGTTCCCACCCTGGAGGCGCTGAGCGGCAACCCCGTCTCAACGGACGTGTTTGACCGCGTGCCGGAGGTGAACCACGTGCGTCAGGCTGAACAGGCTGACGCCGTGGTGATTGCCCCGGCGACCGCTGATTTGCTGGCTCGTTTGGCGGCTGGTCGTGCGGATGATCTGCTGTCCTCCACGGTGTTGACGACGCACGCCCCGGTGATTTTGGCGCCGGCGATGCATACCCAGATGTGGGAGCATCCGGCGACTCAGGCGAATGTGCAAACTCTGCGTTCGTGGGGTTATCACGTGATTGAGCCTGCGATTGGGCGTTTGACGGGCCCGGATTCTGGTCCCGGTCGCATGCCTGAGCCGGAGGATATTTTCGCGGTGGCTCTGGATGTGATTGCGCGCTTCCCGAAGGGTCAGGTGCACCCGGTGTACACGCCCGGTTACGCGCCGACTGAGCCCCTGTACACGGGTACGGAACAGGAACGTCTGGCGGCGGCACGTGCGGCGACGCTGACTTCGGCGCTGCTGGGTCAGGTAGAACCCAGCCAGGTTGAGCCTGGTCAGGCTGATTCGGGTCGGGCAACTGGCGCATCCGAATCGCTGCGTGGTCCTCTGACCGGTCGCCTCGTGGTCATTACCGCCGGCGGTACCCGTGAAGCGCTGGACCCGGTACGCTTCCTCGGCAACCGTTCGACCGGCAAGCAGGGCGTGGCGCTCGCGGAGGCGGCACGCGACCTGGGCGCGACCGTACACCTGATTGGTGCGAACCTTGAGGTTCCCGCGCCGGAGGGTGTGCAGGTGACCCGTGTGGTCAGCGCCCTGGAGCTGCGTGAGGCGACCCTTGAGGCGAGCGCGGCGGCGGATGTGCTAATCATGTCTGCGGCGGTGGCTGATTTTAGGCCCGCCGAGTTTGCCGAGTTCAAGATTAAAAAGAGCGCCGATTCTGAGGATGCGCCGGTGATTCAGCTGGTGCGCAACCCGGATATTCTGCGTGAGGTCGTTGTGCGCCGCCAGCAGGCTCGTGAGGCGGGGGAGAGCGCCCTCGGCCCGAAGCTCATTGTTGGTTTTGCGGCGGAGACCGGTTCGGCGGAGAAGACTCCGTTGGAGCTGGGTCGTGAGAAGCTGCAGCGTAAGGGTACGGACTTCTTGGCGGTCAATACGGTGGGTGTGAATCGTGGTTTCGGCACGGACGATAACACGATTACGCTGCTGTCGACTCTGAACGATGAGGCGCCGATGTTCTCCGGTTCGAAGAAGGAGCTGTCGGTGCGTCTGTTGGAGCATGTGGCGGCTTTCCTGCCGGAGCTTTCTGCCTAAGCTTTTGGTCTAAGTTTTTGACCTATGGCAACCTGGCGCATCCGCGTATGGTTGCGGAGCATTCATAGTTCGAAACGTTCGTAGCGTGGAGCCCGTGCGGTGCCTCCTGTGGGAGGTATCGTGCGGGCTTTGCTGTACCCCCTCCCGGATCTGCTATACCTTCCGGCTCTGCTGCACCCGCAGGCTCTGCCGCCCGCCTCCCTCTGTAGATCCCCTTGGAGAGCATTATGTGCAAGCACTTGTGATGCGGGTTTCTTTCTTCTGGGGTTCGCTCGGGGGAGTGCCTCATATTTCTGTCATACTGGTGAAATTTCTGACCGTACCCCTGAACCGTCAGATAAAGGTCTTGTATCATGGCATAGAGAGTATTTCGCGTCGAAGGGGAAGAAGCACCATGCCCGAGAATCAGAGCAAGCCCGCCACGGTAGAGTCCGCCCAGAGTGAGGAGCGCCCTCAGATTCTGGTGATCACCGGTATTTCCGGTGCAGGCCGCAGTACTGTCGCAAACGTACTGGAGGATGAGGGCTGGTACGTTATCGATAACATTCCGCCGCAGATGCTCGGTTCCCTGGCTGAACTGGTGACCCGCGACGGTGCGCGAGTTCCGAAGGTGGCGCTCGGTATTGACGTTCGCGCCCGCGCCCTGTTCTCCGATCTTCCCGCTGCGATTGAGACTCTGCGCAAGTCCGATATTGACTTCTCCATGCTTTTCCTTGACGCCAAGGATGAGACCATTATTGCCCGCTACGAGGCTCAGCGCCGCCCGCACCCGCTGCAGGGTGAGGGTCGCGTCCTCGATGGTATCCGCGCTGAACGCACTCTCTTTGAAGGTCTGCGCCTCGCTTCTGACCGCACCATTGACACCACCGGCATGAACGTTCACGAGCTGGCTCGTACCGTGCGTGAAATGTTCGCTGAGGGTGCGGATAAGAAGCTGAACCTGACCGTGATGAGCTTCGGCTTCAAGTACGGTGCGCCTTCGGACGCTAACTACATGGCCGATATGCGTTTCATCCCGAACCCGCACTGGGTTCCGGAGCTGCGCCCCCTGACCGGTCAGGACGCCCCGGTGCGCGACTACGTGCTGGAGCACGCCGGCACCGAGGAGTTCATCAGCAACTACCTTGCGGCTCTTCGCCCCGTGCTTGAGGGCTACCGCCGTGAGGGCAAGTACTACGCCACCATCGCTATTGGCTGCACCGGTGGTAAGCATCGTTCCGTGGCTGTGACGGAGGAACTGGCTCGTCGTCTCTCTGCTTTCGGTGAGCTGAACGTGAATGTTCAGCACCGTGACAAGGGCCGCGAGTAAGTTTTTCCCGGCGCGTCCCAACCACCGCGTCGTGATTCATTAGCCGCCGTCCGGCTCCGCACCCGTGGGGCCGGCATACCGTTCCTTCCGGGTATGTGAGGTATTACTATGTCCACCCATTCGACCAGTTATGACACTCAGGGTATTCCGCGCCTGCCGGCTCTGCCGACTCAGGCTCTGCGCCTGTTGAAGACCACGCACCGTTCGCCGAAGGTCACGGCGATGGGCGGCGGTCACGGGCTGTACGGTTCCCTGTCTGCGCTTCGCCACGTCACGCCTGATTTGACGGCTGTTGTGACGGTTGCTGACGATGGCGGCTCGTCGGGTCGTTTGCGTGAGGAGATGGGTATTCTCCCTCCCGGGGACTTGCGTATGGCGCTTTCTGCGCTGTGTGATGACACCGATTGGGGTCGCACGTGGCGTGATGTGATGCAGCATCGTTTTAGCGCGCCTGAGGGTTATGAGGGTGAGTTCCCGCTGGATTACCATGCTCTCGGTAACCTGCTGATTGCGACTCTCTGGCAGCTGCTGGATGACCCGGTTGCCGGTCTGGACTGGGCGGGCGCCCTGCTGAATGCGCGCGGCCGCGTGCTGCCGATGGCGCTGGATCCGATGGTCATTTACGGTACCGTGCTGCGTGAGCATAACGGCGGCGGTATTGAGCGTGTGAAGGTGGTCGGCCAGGTGAACCTCTCGAAGGAGGAACGCGTTCACGATATTGGTCTGTCTCCCGCAAATGCTCGCCCCTGCCCGGAGGCGCTCTCCGCTATTGAAGAATCCGACTGGATTGTTTTGGGTCCGGGTTCGTGGCGTACGTCGGTTCTGCCGCATCTGCTGTTGGACGCTCAGCGTGAGGCGATTATCCGCACGGAGGCGCGCCGCTGCGTGGTCATGAACCTCTCCGACGATAAGGAGACGGTCGGCTTCACCCCGGCAACGCACCTGGATTTGTTGCGCCAGTACGCCCCGAAGCTTCACCTTGACGCGGTGATTGCTGACGCTGACATGCAGGCTGATCACCGTTCCGAGCTGGAGCGTGAGGCTTCTGCGATGGGTGCGAAGGTTGTGTGGGCGCATCTGCGTTCGAGCTCCCAGCCGAATGTGCACGACCCGCTGAAGCTTGCGGCTGCGTATAACGAAGCGTTTGAGCTGAGCTCTTAGATTGACTGGCTTGGATTTGCGGCTCAGGCGTGCTGCTTGAGCTGGCTGTTTTGTGCGCTCTTTTCCTGATTTTTAGACTTAAACACTACGCCCAGAAGGACCTTTCATGGCATTAACCACGCTCGTCAAGGACGAACTCGCCAACTACGAGGCAACGAAAGTCTCTGCTCGTAAGGCGGAAATCTCTACGATTCTGCGTTTTACCGGAGGCCTGCACATTGTCTCGGGGCGAATCGTGGTGGAGTCTGAGGTCGACCACGAGGCAACCGCCCACCGCATGCGCCGCACCATCGCGGAGATTTACGGTCACGACTCTGAGCTGACCAGCGTCAGCGGTGGTGGTCTGCGTCGAGGCGGCCGCTACATTGTACGTGTGGATCACGGCGGTGAGGCGCTGGCTCGCCAGACCGGTCTGCTGGATTTGCGTGGCCGCCCGGTGCGTGGCCTGCCGCCAGCTGTGGTGAACGGTTCCCTACAGGATGCCGAGGCGGTCATGCGCGGTGCGTTCTTGGCGCACGGTTCGCTGACCGAGCCGGGTCGTTCCTCCTCCCTGGAGATTACCTGCCCCGGCCCGGAGGCGGCGCTCGCGCTGGTGGGTGCGGCTCGTCGCCTGGACATTATTGCGAAGGCACGCGAGGTGCGCGGCACCGACCGTGTGGTGGTGCGTGACGGCGAGACCATTTCGCAGCTGCTGGAGCGTATGGGTGCGACTAGCACCCTGACCACGTGGCGTGAGGCGCGCACCCGCAAGGAGGTTCGTGCGACCGCGAACCGTCTGGCGAATTTTGATGATGCAAACCTGCGCCGTAGCGCTCAGGCGGCTGTTGCGGCGAGCGCCCGCGTGGAGCGTGCCCTGCAGATTCTGGGTCATGAGGCACCGGATCATCTGCGCTATGCCGGTGAGTTGCGTGTGCTGCATAAGCATGCGTCGTTGGATGAGCTGGGTCGTCTGGCTGATCCGCCGATGACGAAGGACGCGATTGCGGGCCGTATTCGTCGCCTGCTGGTGATGGCTGATAAGCGTGCTTCGGAGCTGGGCGTTCCGGGTACTGAGCTTCCGCGCGAGGACTAGGCGAAGGCTAGATTCCGGTCTTAACTGGTGCGGGAAGCTCGTGTGGCTGAGGTGTTTGTGACGGTTTTATGACAAGCCGCAACCCGCTGTTTTTGAACAAAAACCGCATATTTTTCAAAAACGAGCCTGTAGATGGCTCCTTTTCGCGTTGTGCGAGGGGAGTTATCCACAGGTTCTTTGTTCGCGCTCGTGCGTTCGCGCGCGTGAGCCTAGGGTAGGGGTATGACGAGCATGACCCCCAACCCCGACCAGAATGCTGTACAGACTCCTGTGCAGGACAGCGCAGCCCAGCAGGGCGGCACAACGCAGCAGGGCGGTGCGCAGCGTAGCGCCCGCTCCCTGATGAACAGCCTCTACCGTAGCCCGCGCGCCCGCAAGAACGGTACGCCGGATGCCGAGGACACCGTGCCGCTGGCTATTGCCGCTGAGGTAACGCCAGCGGAGGTGCCTGCCGAAGAAACACCTGCCGAGCCCGCGCCTGCCGCCCAGCCCGTACCTACCAGCCAGCATGTATCTACCGCTCAGCCAGCGGCATCCCGCCCGGAGTCGAATGGCTGGGCTGACTGGGATCAGCAGCCCGACTGGAACGAGGTGGACGACTGGGCGGAGTGGGAGCAAGCTGATCAGCCCGGCACCACCCGCAGTACCCGTTGGGGCTTGTCGCCGCGCGTGCTGCTTCTGGTGGCGGTGTTGGCGTTGGTTGCCGTGGTGTGGGGTGTGACCCAGTTTTCGGCGGCGCCGCGTGCCGAGCAGATTGCCTCTCCGAGTGCTTCCGCCGAGTCGGTGCAGGCGGTGGGTGCCCAGCAGAGCCCCGGCACCCAGTCCACCGCCCAGCCGGGCGCGAGTGAATCCGCGCAGGGTGGCGTCTCCGGTGATGCTACCGTGCGGGTGCACGTGGCGGGTGCCGTGAACAACCCCGGCGTGTACACGCTGCCCGCGCAGGGCCGTACCGTGGATGCGATTGCCGCCGCCTCCGGTGCCGCCGCGGATGCTGACCTGGACCGCGTGAACCTTGCCGGTACGCTGAGTGACGGGGTGCAGATTTATGTGCCGCATCGTGGTGAGACGGCCGCCCCGGCGCAGATTCAGCCCAATGGTGGTACGGCGAATGCGGGTCAGGGTAACGCGGCGAATGGTGCAGCGCAGAACGGTGCTTCTCAGGGTGGTACTCAGCCTCAGCCTGCCCGCACGCTGACCGCTTCGGGCAGCGCCCAGAAGGGCTCATCCCCGGTGAACATTAACACCGCCACCGCTGAAGAGCTGCAGTCCCTACCGCGTATTGGCCCGGCGATGGCTCAGCGCATTATTGCTTGGCGTGAGGCGCACGGCGGTTTCCGTAGCGTGGATGAGCTGGATGCGGTGCCCGGCATTGGTCCGTCGATGCTGGAGAATCTGCGTCCGCTGGTGACGGTCTAATGCACCGCCAGCAGAACCACCGGCAGAACAGTCAACAGGCGTGGGCTTGGGCACTCTTTCCCGGGTCCTTGCGCCTTACCGGGTCCGCGGCTGCGGCGTATCGCCGTGCTCGCTACCACTGGAGCATCGGTGCTGAGCGGTGGCGTACCCGCCGCGATGAGCAGGAGCTACGCGCCCAGGGAAGCCTCATTCACCTGGACTTTCGCCTGAGTTTCACGGTGCTGGCACTGTGGGCTTTTACCGCGGTGGCGCTGACCGTGGGCACGTGGCGGGTGGTGCATCCGCTGGCGTGCGTGCTCATTGCCCTGCTGGGTTGCCTGGCGATTCTGCTCTTCTTTCCGCCGCGTGCGGTGATGCCCTACAGCCTGCTCTTTCGCACGACGGGTCAGCTGGTTTTTCTGGCGTGCATTGTGACCGTTCAGGCGGTACTTCTGTGCGCTACGGGTGTGGATGCATCCCGCGCCACCCTGCAGCAGGCGCAGGGTGCCTCGCTTCGTCTGAATGGCACGGTGGAACAGGTTCGCCGCGTGGATCCGCGCACTACTCTGGTAGTTATTAAGCTGGAGGAAATTCAGGGGCGGAGCGTGCGTGCGCTGGTGAATGAGCGGGTGCGCGTGTACCGTCGTGACGGTTCGGCAAAGAGCGCCGCGCGCAGTCTGGAGGCAAGTTCGGAGGCGAACTCGGCGGCTAAGCACCAGGGGAGCGGTACCGCGCGCTCGCAGGCTATCTATCCGGGCATGAAGGTGACCGCCCTCGGCACCGTGGAATTCAATGGTTCCACGGCAAAGCTGAGCGGCGCGACCATTTTTCCCGCGCCCGCCTACGGCGCTGGATCGAACGCTACCACCCGGCCTGTGGAGGAGCCGTACCTGTCCACGCTCAAGGAACAGCTGCGCACCCGCGCCCTGGACACCCTCGGCACGGAGTCGGCGGCGCTGGTTTTGGGCACCGCCTACGGGGACGATTCGCTGATGAGTTCCACCGCGCGGGAGGAGTATAAGCTCAGCGGGCTCAGCCATATTACGGCGGTGTCCGGGGCGAATATTGCCATTGTGTTTTTGGGTGCGTACCGGCTGGTGCTGGCGATTCGCCCGTACCGTTTCGCTAGCGCATACCTGCTGCTTCGTTCCTGGATGCGGCGGTTGCGGGGGAGAGGAGGGAGAGAGAGGGGCCAGGGGCCGGGCTCCGGTATTTATGGAGGGGCGGAGAGGTGCGAGGCGAGGGGCAGAAGAGG
>ERZ772935.1001-NODE-1001-length-10872-cov-18.106037_pt1 | contig 10872 bp, 10 predicted proteins | sample MGYA00511683_ERZ772935 | MGnify/ENA primary metagenome ERZ772935 (study PRJEB29015, sample SAMEA2738086) | human oral metagenome | biome: human oral; feature: human-associated habitat; material: saliva | place: China | collected 2228 ...
TGCCCGACGACATCAAGGAAATGCGCTACGGCATCCTGCGCCACCGCATCATCCGCACCTTCGACGCCATGGCCGACAACGTCTCCATCGAAGGCCTCATCGACGCCGTCTTCAAAGCGGTTCCCGTTCCGTAAAGAACACCGGTTCCACGCCACGACTCTCTAGAGGAACGCAATGCCTGTACGCTCGCGCGAGATCCACGCGCTCTCCACCCGCATCCAGTTGCCCGTCATGCGCAAACTGCTGTCCATCATGGACGGGCAGCACTCCGCCCTGCGGCAGGGACGCGGATGGGAGTTCATGGACCTGGCCCCCTATCAGCCGGGCGACGACGTACGTGAAATCGACTGGGCGGCCACGGCACGCACCGGTTCACCCATCATCAAGCGTCACGAAGCCACGGCGAACCTACAGGTCATGCTCGTCGTCGACACGGGACGCGAGATGGGCGCGCTCGCCCCGTCGGGAGAGACGAAGGAAGAGATCGCCCTCGCGGCCTGCGAGGCCATCGCCTGGCTGAGCGTTGCCCGCGGAGACCAGATCGGCCTCGTCGCCGGTGACGACGAGCGCGTGCGCTTCATGCCCGCCCGCTCCGGTAACGCGCACGCCGAAACGGTGCTGCGCCGCATCGAGGAAGACATCACGCTCGCCTCCCCGCATGCGAACGTCCCCAAGCTCCTCGCCCGAGTCAGGACAGTCACGCGCCGACGCAGTCTCATCGTGATCGTCACCGACAGCACCCAGCCGACGGCGACGCGCGAAACGGATGACCTCATTAAGTCCCTGTCCGTGCGTCACCAGGTGATCCTCATCAGCATCGAAGACATCGACCCGACCACCCTCGAGAAGGGCACGGAGGTCGTCGACGTCAACGAGGGACCTTTGCCGGACTTCCTGCTGCGCGACTCGCAGCTGGCAGGGGAGGCCGCCAACGTCGTGGCGATGCGCCGGGCCGCAGTCAAACAGTTGCTCGATCAGAGGGGAGTCATCCACGTGGACGTGTCCTCCAGCGAGGAGATCCCCCACGCGCTCATGCGCGCTCTCGAAAGGGGAGCACATGTCCGGTGATATCAAAGACGACCTGTATACCCCCGTCATTTACCCGCACTGGATGTGGGTCCTCGGAGTGGCACTCCTCGTGGCGGTCATCGGCTGGGTTCTCTTCTGCCTGTGGCGCTGGTGGACGTCCCGCGTCGGCGAGGTGACGGAGCTGCACACCATCACGGATGCGCGACGCAAGAAGTACCTGGTCTACGTCGATCAGATCGCGGATCGCTACGCGGACGGTGACCTGGATGCCCGCGGGGTCCACCTGGCGCTGGCCGGCCTCATGCGCGCGCTCGGCACGGAACGCACCGGGCGTGACCTCGAGGTCGCCACGGTCAGCGAAGTGCGCGCGCTCGTTCCCGTCTGGCCGGGCCTGGCAAACGTGCTCGCGGCGTGCGAGGTTCCCAGCTTCGCGGGGGAGAACATTCCGGATGGGCAGCCCTCGCACGATGCCGTGACGCGCGCCCTGACCATGGCTGTTGAGGCGGTGAACGCATGAGGTTTTGGTGGTTGATCCCGCTCGTCCTGCTCGTGGTGGTGGGCGCCACTGTCCTCGGATGGTGGCTGGCACGCCGGGCGGGCCAGCGCGCGGGTAAGAAGGGTTGGGTTGCCAACTCGGGTTTCGTACGAGGCCTGCCCAAGTATCAGGCTCTCGTGCGGCGCACGCGCGCATCCTTGGCAATGGCGTTCGTGTGTTTCCTCATCGCGGTCATCGCGACCTCCGTGTCGGCGAGTGCGCCCGTGGACCGCTACGTCAAGTACGACAAGTCCGCGAGTCGCGATATCGTGCTGTGCCTGGACGCCTCCCCTTCGATGCTTCCCTACGACTCGGAGATCGGCGACGCCTTCAAGCAGATCATCTCCCACTTTGAGGGAGAACGAATTTCCTTGCAGCTGTGGAACGCCTACTCGATGACGATGTTCCCGCTCACCGATGACTACGAGATGGCCGACGACGTGCTCACCGAAATGGCGGGTGTGATCGACCGGGGCTTCTCGACGACGCCCGACGGTTACGCCCATGCCACGCCGGAACTGTACGAGTACCTGGAGCCGACGCTGGCCGCGCGGGACGAAGAACGCGCCTCTCTGGTCGGCGACGGGCTGGCCTCGTGCGTCATGGGCTTCGACCACACGGACAAGCAGCGTTCGCGCACGATTCTGCTGGCCACCGATAACGAGGTATTCGGCAGCGGCTACTACAACCTGCAGCAGGCCATTGCCTTCGCGAAGAGCCAGAACGTGACCGTCACGGCGCTGTATCCCGGCTCTATGACGACCCTGTCGAGCGAGGGCGAGGATCTGCGCAATCAGGTGAAGTCGACGGGCGGCGACTTCTATGATGCGTCGTCTCCCGCATCCGTCGATTCGGTTGTTAAGCAGATCGAGGCCGAACAGAAGGAAGACTTGGATGCCAAGGGCAAGCTGATCGAAACTGATCGTCCGCGCGCCGCCCTGGGCTGGACACTGGCCGGTGTCGTGTCCCTGCTCGGCCTGCTTGCCTTCGGGAGGCTCTGACATGGTTTTTCATCCCGTTATTCACCCGGCGCTTCTCGTCATCATCGTCCTGGTGGCGGCAGCCTTCGTGGTTGTGTCCGCCCGGCGCTCCGTGCGCACGAGCCTGATGGATGTCATCAGGCGTTCCCTGATCGTCGTGATGGTTGCCGTCATGGGCGCGGGGCCCTCCATTCCCGGCAAGGCCGTCGAGGTGACCTCGAGCCTCGAGGTGTACTACGTCATCGACCGCACCGGATCGATGGGCGCCGAGGACTGGGACGGGGACAATCCCCGCATCGACGGCGTGCGCAGCGACGTCGGCATCCTCATGAACTCTCTCACCGGGTCACGCTTCTCGATCCTGTCGTGGGACTCGAACGTGCACGTTGGTATGCCCCTGACGACCGACGCCTCCGCGGTCCAGTCGTACATGGCCACGTTCACGCAGGAGCTATCTTCCTCCTCGCAGGGCTCGTCCCCCCACCGCCCCGCCCAGGAGCTGGCCAAGCTGCTGAAGAAGAACAAGGAACGCCACCCGAACAACATTCGCGCGGTCTTCATCTTCTCCGATGGTGAGACGTCGAACGAGGGCCACTGGTCGACTGCTCCCATGGGGTCCGAATCGGATTGGGACGCCGTCAAGCCCTACGTCGATGGCGGTCTGGTCATCGGCTACGGCACTGAGGAAGGCGGCAAGATGAAGATCCAGCGCCTGGCTGGCGCCGAGGAACAGAGCGGCAGCGATGGATACATTCATGACAAGTCGCAGCCGGGTGACCCCGTCGCCATCTCCCACATTGACGAGGCCGCGCTGAACAATATCGCGTCGCGTCTCGGCATTGACTACGTGCACTCACCCGACAAGGCTGCGATCGAGTCGCACGCACAGTCACTACTAGAACGAGCAACGACGATCGCAGAAGAACGCAACATGCGGTCCACGTACCGCTACATCATTTGGCCGGTCGCCCTCATCCTCGGAGGACTCCTGGCGTGGGAGGGCGCAAACCTGGCGCGGCGCGCACAACAGTTGAGGAATTCCCATGCAATCTAACAACCCTGCACGCGAAGACGACCTCCTGCCTTTCGGTGCCCCCCAAGCAGATGCCACCGACCCCGCGGTGCGTGCCAAACTGGCCTCGGCCTCGGGCAAACCCCAGCGCTCCCCGCGCGCGCTGCGCCCCCTGTGGTACTCGATCCCCTTCCTGGTGATCGCGCTGGCGATCTCCGCGTACCTGATCGGAATCACCCTGTGGTCACGCTCGTCGCTGGGACACTGGACGAACGGGGAGTACCCCGCCGCTCAGGCCGGGTACGAGGGGCAAAAGTCGTGGACCTCCTCCGGCGTCGAGCAGTGGGTCGCACACTACAACCTGGGTACGACGCTCGTGAGCCAGGACTCGATCGACGAGGGCGTGGCTGAGCTGCGTACCGCCTACGACATGGTCCCCAAGGCCATCGAGGTCCAGCCCGGGCGCCTGGAGCCCTTCTCCTACGAGTGTCGCGTGCGCGTGAACCTCGGTCTGGGCATTGAAATCCAGGGCGATGCGAAGGACTCAGCCGGTGCGTACGGCGAGGCCTACGACCTGTACCAGGAGTCCGAAGACATGGTGGCTCCCTGCCAGAGCGCCAACCAGAGCCAGTCGAACAACCAGGGTCAGTCTGGCAACCAGGGTCAGTCCGGCAACCAGGGTCAGTCCGGCAACCAGGGTCAGTCCGGCAACCAGGGCCAGTCCGGCGGCCAGGGCCAGTCCGGCGGCCAGGGCCACAATGGTGAGCAGGGTCAGTCCGGCAACCAGGGCCAGGGTGGCCAGACTAACCACGCCGACGAGAACAAGAGTCGCGTCCAGAAGAAGAAGCAGAACGCCGACAAGAAGAATCGTGGCGAAGACCCGAACGACCCGAACAAGGGCAACAACGGCGGCAACGGCGGCAACGACCCGAGCAACGGCGGCAACGACCCGAACAAGGGCAACAACGGCGGCAACGGCGGTAACGACCCGAGCAAGGGCAACAACCCGGGCAACCAGCCGACCACGCAGCCCGGCTCGGCCCCCACGCCTGACCCCTACGAGGGCGAAAGCGAGGAGGAGCGCAAACGCCGACAGGGCCTGGAGGGGCAAAACACCAAGCGTGATCGCGATCGACGTGAACACGACGACCAGCAGCGCAGCGGTAACCCGAACGGCGGCTGGTGACACGCGCGTCCACGTCTCATTACCGCTGTGACGTGCACCCATAAAATCCCATGTCGGCCTGCCAGGCCGCCAAAGACCGATAGGCTGGAATCGTGAAGGTCCTTCTCGTTGGTAACGGGGGTCGCGAACACGCGATCGCCCGAGCGCTTGTGCGAACGTCTACCCCCGAGCAGCCCGTGAAGCTTGTCGTCCAGGCCGGTAACCCGGCGCTGGAGCAGCTGGGCCGCTCCCTCACCATGGATCCGATGGATCCGAAGGATGTCGTGCGACGCGCGACCTCCGAGAAGGTCGACCTCGTGGTCGTCGGCCCGGAGGCCCCGCTCGTCGCGGGCGTCGCCGATGCCGTGCTGGACTACGGGATCCCCGTGTTCGGCCCGACGAAGGACGCAGCGCGACTCGAGGCCTCCAAGTCTTTCGCGAAGCAGGTCATGGCCGACGCCGGCGTGGCTACCGCCCGCGCCTTCACCTGCACCACCATGGACCAGGTCGAGGCCGCATTCGACGATCTGGGTGCGCCCTACGTCGTCAAGGACGACGCCCTGGCCGCCGGCAAGGGAGTCGTCGTGACCTCCGACCGCGCCCAGGCCTCGAAACACGCGCGTGCCTGCCTGGCCCGCGACGGGGGAGCGGTCGTCATCGAGGACTACCTCGATGGACCCGAGGTCTCCCTCTTCTGCTTCGCCGACGGCACCACCGTCGTGCCCCTCCAGCCCGCCCAGGACTTCAAGCGCGTGGGCGACGGCAACGAGGGTCCCAACACGGGCGGCATGGGCGCCTACAGCCCCCTGCCGTGGCTGCCCGAGGAAGCCACGCAGCGCATCGTCACCGAGGTTGCCCAGCCCGTCGTCGCCGAAATGGCCCGACGCGGTACCCCCTTCCGTGGCCTCCTGTACTGCGGCCTCGCGATGACCTCGAAGGGCATCCGCGTCGTCGAGTTCAACGTGCGTTTTGGCGACCCGGAGACTCAGGCGGTCCTCGAGCGCCTCGACTCCCCGCTGGCCCCCATCCTGTATGCGGCCGCCACCGGCACCCTGGCCAAGATCCCCGCCCCCGTGTGGAGCGAGGACGCTGCCGTCACTGTCGTCATGGCGTCGGGCGGCTACCCGGGCCCCACGGACACCGGGCACGAGATCACCGGCATCGAGGCGGCTGAGCAGCTCGATGGAGTCCACGTCATCCACGCCGGCACCTCCCAGGAAATCACCGACGACCCCGCCGACGTGGCGGCCGGCTGCTGCGGCTTCGAACCCACCTACGCGCTGGTGAACTCCGGCGGCCGAGTCCTCGACGTTGTCGCCCGCGCGGCCACCCTCGACGAGGCCCGGGCGCTCGCCTACCGGGGCGTCGACCTCATCCACTTTGACGGCGAGCACCACCGCAGCGACATCGCGACGTGGCCCGCCGACCTGGTCGTCACCCTCGACTGATCCCACGACACTGAGGAGCATCATGCCCGCCTCCCTGCACGGTTGGACCCCCCTGAGCTCGGGGAAGGTTCGCGACATCTACGCTCCCGACGAGGCCGTGGTCGGCCCCGCGCAGGAAACGACGCCCGCCGAGGGCCGCCCCCGCCACGCGAAGGTGGGCCCGGAGGCGCTCCTCATGGTGACGTCGGATCGCATCAGCGCCTACGACTACGTGCTGCCCACGCAGATCGCGGGCAAGGGCGCGGTCCTCAACCAGCTGGCGATCTGGTGGATGGGCAAGCTGCGTCCCCTCGTGGAAAACCACCTGCTGGCCGTGGGCACGAAGGTGCCGGCCGAGGCCTCGATCGCCCTGGAGGGTGCTCCGGCCACGCGCTTCACGGTTCCCGCCGAGGTCGACACGCGCGCGGTCGTGTGTCGCAGCCTGTACATGATCCCGATTGAGTGCGTCGTGCGCGGCTACCTGACCGGCTCGGGCTTGGCTGAGTACCGCGAGTCCGGCACCGTGTGCGGCATCAAGCTCCCCGAAGGCCTGACCGAGGCCTCGCGCCTGGAGGAGCCGATCTTCACCCCGGCCGCGAAGGCCGAGCTGGGCGAGCATGACGAGAACATCACCTTCGAGCAGACCGTCGAACGCATCGGCGAGGAGTACGCGACCGCTATCCGTGATCTCTCGCTCGCCCTGTACCGCCGGGCGCGCGACATCGCGGCCGAGCGGGGCATCATCATCGCGGACACCAAGTTCGAGTTCGGTATCGACGTGGCGACCGGCGCGATTGTGCTCGCGGACGAGATCCTCACGCCGGACTCTTCGCGATTCTGGCCGGCCGACAAGTGGGTTGAGGGCCAGGTGACGCCGAGCTTCGACAAGCAGTACGTGCGCGACTGGCTCACCTCGGACGAATCCGGGTGGGACCGCACCTCGGGTGAGAACCCGCCCGCTCTGCCCGACTCCGTGGCCGCCGCGACCGCCGCGCGCTACGTCGAGGCCTACCGCCGACTCACCGGGTCGGACCCCATCCTGTAAACAGACTTGCTCGCCGGGCAAGATGCGCGGCGGGATCCTCACCAACAACACAAGGAGGAACGCCGTGGGGCGAATCATCGTGGAAGTGATGCCGAAGCCGGAGATCCTGGATCCCCAGGGTAAGGCTGTCGGTTCGGCGCTGCCCAGGCTCGGAATCACGAGCTTCGAGGCCGTGCGCCAGGGTAAGTGCTTCCACCTGAGCGTGGACGGTCCCGTTACCGACGAGCTCCTGGACCAGGCCCGCAAGGCCGCCGAAGAGGTCCTGTCCAACCCGATCATCGAGGACGTCGTGCGCGTCGAGGCCATCGACGAGGCCGACGCCCGTTACGCGGGAGGCGTGCAGTGACCCGCGTCGGAGTCGTCACCTTCCCCGGTACCCTCGACGACCGCGACGCCGCCCGCGCGGTGGAAATCGCGGGCGCGCAGGCCGTGTCCCTGTGGCACAAGGACGCCGACCTGCACGGCGTCGACGCGGTTGTCATCCCCGGCGGCTTCTCCTACGGCGACTACCTGCGCTGCGGCGCGATCGCGGCGACCGCTCCCGTCATGAGCGAAATCGTGCGCGAAGCCGGACGAGGCCTGCCCGTCCTGGGCATCTGCAACGGCTTCCAGGTCCTGTGCGAGTCGCACCTGCTGCCCGGCGCGCTCATCCGCAACGACCATCAGAAGTTCCTGTGCCGCGACCAGGTGCTGCGCATCGAGAACGCGGACACCGCGTGGACGCGCGCCTTCAGCGTCGGCGACACCATCACGGTTCCCCTCAAGAATGGCGAAGGCAACTTCCAGGCGTCCCCCGCCGAGCTCGAACGGCTCGAGGGCGAAGGCCGCGTCGTGTTCCGCTACGTCGACTTCAACCCCAACGGAAGCGCCAACGACATCGCGGGCGTCACCAACGCCGCGGGCAACGTCGTCGGCCTCATGCCCCACCCCGAGCACGCGACCGAGGCCGGCTTCGGCCCGCTCTCCCTCGGACCCGACGGCGCCAGCCACCACGGCGGCACCGACGGACTGGGCATCTTCCGTTCCGTCCTCGCATCCCTCGTCGGCTGACGACGCATTGGTGCACCCTCTCCCGTGAGGGAGCCCCGGCCTCGTCCCAGACCTTTCGAATGGAAACACGAATGACCTCCGAAAACACCCGCGAGCTGCCCGACACCGTCGAGAACGCCGCCGCGACCCCCGGCCAGGACATGCCCTGGAAGGAACTCGGCCTCAAAGAGGACGAATACCAGCGCATCTGTGACATCCTCGGGCGCCGACCCACGAACGCCGAGCTGGCCATGTACTCCGTCATGTGGTCCGAGCACTGCTCCTACAAGTCCTCCAAGAAGCACCTCGCCGAGCAGTTCGGCGCGCGCACGACCGACGCCATGAGGAAGAACCTCCTCGTCGGCATGGGTCAGAACGCCGGCGTCGTCGACATCGGCGGCGGCTGGGCCGTCACCTTCAAGGTCGAGTCCCACAACCACCCGTCCTTCGTCGAGCCCTACCAGGGCGCGGCCACCGGCGTGGGCGGCATCGTCCGCGACATCATCTCCATGGGTGCGCGCCCGATCGCCGTCATGGACCAGCTGCGCTTCGGCGCCGTCGACCACCCCGACACTGCGCGCGTCGTCCACGGCGTCGTCTCGGGCGTCGGCGGCTACGGCAACTGCCTGGGCCTGCCCAACATCGGCGGCGAAACCGAGTTCGACCCCTCCTACCAGGGCAACCCCCTCGTCAACGCGCTGTGCATCGGCAAGCTGCGCCACGACGACATCCACCTGGCCAACGCGACCGGCGAAGGCAACCTCGTCGTCCTCTTCGGCGCGCGCACCGGCGGCGACGGCATCGGCGGCGCCTCCATCCTCGCCTCCGAGACCTTCGAAGACGGCATGCCCGCCAAGCGCCCCTCCGTTCAGGTGGGCGACCCCTTCATGGAGAAGGTCCTCATCGAGTGCTGCCTCGACCTGTTCGAGGCCGACGTCGTCCAGGGCATCCAGGACCTCGGCGCCGCGGGCATCTCGTGCGCGACCTCCGAGCTGGCCTCCAACGGCGACTCCGGCATGCACGTCGACCTCGAGAACGTGCTCCTGCGCGACCCCACGCTCACCGCGGGCGAGATCCTCATGAGCGAGTCCCAGGAACGCATGATGGCGATCGTGACCCCCGAGGATCGCGAGCGCTTCTTCGAGATCATCGACAAGTGGGACGTCGAGGCCGCGGTCATCGGTCACCTGACCGGCGACGGACGCCTGACGATCGACCACCACGGTCACCGCATCGTCGACGTGGACCCCAAGACCGTCGCCCACGAGGGCCCCGTCTACGACCGCCCCTACGCGCGCCCCGCGTGGCAGGACGAGCTGCAGGCCGCCACCTCCGAGTCGCTCGCCCGTCCCGCAACGCGCGAGGAACTCATCGCCGACGTGCGCGCCGTGCTCTCCGACGTCAACCAGGCCTCCAAGGCGTGGGTCACCGACCAGTACGACCGCTACGTGCAGGGCAACACCGCCCTCGCCCAGCCCGACGATGCGGGCGTCATCCGCATCGACGAGGCCACCGGCCTGGGTGTCGCGCTCTCCACGGACGCGAACGGCTGGTACACCAAGCTCGACCCGGCAGCGGGAGCCCGCCAGGCCCTCGCCGAGTCCTACCGTAACGTCGCCGTCGTCGGCGCCGAGCCCGTTGCCATCACGGACTGCCTGAACTTCGGCAACCCCGAAGACACGGACGCCATGTGGCAGCTGGTGACCGCCATGACCGCGCTCGCGGACGGCTGCATCGAGCTCGAGATCCCCGTGACCGGCGGCAACGTGTCGCTGTACAACTCGTCCGGCACCGAGAAGGGCCTGCCGAACTCGTCGATCAACCCGACGCCCGTCATCGGCATGCTCGGCATCCTCCCCGACGTCAAGCGCGCCAACCCCTCCGGCTTCACCGAAGAGGGCCTCGCCGTCATCCTCCTGGGCACCACCCGCGAGGAGTTCGACGGATCCGCGTGGGCGCGCATCGCCCGCTCGCACCTCGGTGGCCTCCCGCCCGAGGTCGACCTGAAGGCCGAGGTCGCCCTCGGTAACGTCGTGCGCGCGCTGAGCGCCGCCGACGGCCCCGACGGCCGGCCCCTCGTGCGCGCCGCACATGACCTGTCCAACGGCGGCCTCGTGCAGTCCCTCGTGGACTCCGCGCTGCGCTTTGGCATCGGCGGCGTCTTTGACGTGGCCGGGGCTGCTCGCCGCGACTGCGTCGGCGACCACGAGATGCTCCTGTCCGAGTCCCAGGCCCGCGCCTTCGTCGCGGTGCCCGAGGCGGCCGTCAAGGCCGTGTTCGCGGCCGCCGAGGCCGAGGGCGTGGACGCCGTGCGCATCGGCACCACGGGCGGCGACATGCTCGCGATCAGCGGCGTGGACCTGCTCGCCGCCGAGGGCGAGGGCTGCGGCTGGATTGCCTCGATCGACGAGCTGCGCGAGCTGAACGACACGGGACGCACCTACTTCTGAGCGTTCGCGTCTGAGTTGTAGCGCTGGGGGCGCGGGCCTGCGGGCCCGCGCCCCTTCGCTGTGTGGTGCCGCTGGTGTTCCGGGCGTCGGAGGGCCCGGCCGCTGTGTGTGCCGGTGTGCGGCGGCCTTCCTGCTTGTGTTGCTTGTGGCCCCACGGGTGTTCCGGGCGCCGTCGGGCCCGGCCGCCCGCGAGATCGCCA
>ERZ772935.1002-NODE-1002-length-10872-cov-5.095775_pt1 | contig 10872 bp, 8 predicted proteins | sample MGYA00511683_ERZ772935 | MGnify/ENA primary metagenome ERZ772935 (study PRJEB29015, sample SAMEA2738086) | human oral metagenome | biome: human oral; feature: human-associated habitat; material: saliva | place: China | collected 2228 ...
TTAGCCGATTCTCTAGGACTATCCTCTTTGGTAGAGGCTCACGATGAGTACGAAGTGCAAATGGCCATCGATTGCGGGGCCCGTATCATTGGCGTTAATAACCGCAATTTGAAAGACTTCACGGTGGACGTACAAAACAGCGTGCGCTTGCGCAACCTTGTGCAAGACGATGTGATTTTCGTATCTGAAAGTGGCCTTGAAACGCCAGAGGATATTCAAGTGTTGCGGGATAATAATATCGGCGTCGCCTTGATGGGGGAAACCTTTATGCGTTCTCCTAATAAGGTTGAGAAATTGGCATATCTCTATGGTCCAACCTACTACACACCAAAAATTAAGATGTGCGGTATCTCTAAGGTAGAAACAATTCCTGCTATAGTCGATGCAAAGCCTGATTATATGGGCCTTGTATTTGCACCGAGCAAACGGCAAGTCACTGTAGAGCAAGCCAAGACGTTAGTAGACGAGCTTCATAAGCAATACGAAAAAGCATATGGTGAAGTTACAGCACCAATGAATACTGGTACAGCACAAGACGGTCAGGACAGTCAGGAATTTGTCCAAGGAAACTCTAATTTTGAGAAGATTAAAACAGTAGGCGTATTCGTAAACGAAACGGTAGAAAACCTACTTAAGATTGCTGAGGAAGTCAAACTTGATGTGATTCAACTTCATGGCGATGAAGAAGAGACTTTCATCCAATCCTTAAAAGAATGTACTAATGTAGAGGTTTGGAAAGCTGTTCAAGTCCGTAGTGCGGCAGATGCAGAAAAATGGATTGATAGCAGTGCGGATATGCTTTTATTTGATGCATACCACAAAGACGAGCGGGGCGGCACAGGCGAAGTATTCGACTGGTCCTCGTTAGATGAGTTTGAACGACCATTTATGCTCGCAGGCGGTATGGATAGTACCAATGTGGCCCGTGCGATTCGTACGGTTCGCCCTTATGGCATCGATATTAGCAGCGGCATTGAAACAGAAGGCGTGAAAGACGATGAAAAGATTAAAGCTTTCACCAATATCGTAAGAACAATAGCTCTGCCATAACATGACACATTAGAAAGAATGATAGATAGAAAGGTAAGTTATATGAGTGAACAAAGACATGGTTATTTTGGCTCCTTTGGTGGTCAATTTATGCCAGAAACATTGATGAATGCAGTCATCGAATTGGAAGAGGCATACAACAAGTACAAAGATGATCCTGATTTCGTACGCGAACTTGAGGATTTACATAAAAAATATACAGGCCGTCCATCTCTTTTATACTATGCAGAACGCATGACAAAGGACCTTGGAGGCGCTAAAATCTATTTAAAACGGGAAGACTTGAACCACACTGGTTCCCACAAGTTGAACAACGTAATTGGTCAAATGTTATTGGCAAAACGGATGGGTAAAACTCGCGTTATTGCTGAAACCGGTGCTGGTCAACATGGTGTGGCAACTGCTACTATCGCTGCGTTAATGGGCATGGAATGCGAAGTATACATGGGTGCAGAGGACTGTGAACGTCAAGCACTTAACGTATATCGCATGGAATTATTGGGCGCTAAGGTACATCCTGTAACAACTGGTACAAGTACATTAAAAGATGCTGTATCTGAAGCGATGCGCGAATGGACAAACCGCATGTCCGATACACACTATGTATTGGGTTCTGTTATGGGGGCGCATCCATTCCCGATGATCGTTCGTGATTTCCAATCTATCATCAGCCGCGAAGCACGTGAGCAAATCCTTGAAGCAGAAGGCAAATTGCCAACAGCTGTTATGGCTTGCGTAGGCGGTGGCTCCAATGCGATGGGCATGTTCTATCACTTCATTCCTGATGAAGGGGTTCGCCTCATCGGTTGTGAAGCAGCTGGTCGTGGTGTTGATACAGAGGAACATGCAGCAACAATCGCAAAAGGCTCTGTTGGTATCTTCCATGGCATGAAATCTTATTTCTGCCAAGACGAAGACGGCCAAATTGCTCCAGTATATTCTATCTCTGCAGGCCTTGATTACCCTGGTATCGGCCCTGAACATGCGTACTTGTACGATAGCGGCCGTGCAGAATATGTGCCTGTAACGGACGATGAAGCGGTAGATGCTTTCGAATACTTGTCTCGTTTAGAGGGGATTATTCCAGCTATCGAGAGTGCTCATGCAGTGGCGCATGCTCGTAAAATCGCTCCTACTATGAGCAAGGACGATATCATTATTATTTGTTTATCTGGTCGTGGCGACAAAGACGTAGCGGCTATGGCGAAATACAGAGGGGTGGATCTTCATGAGTAAAATTAAAGACGCTTTCACAAAGGGCAAGGCATTCATCCCGTTCATCAGCGCTGGTGACCACGGCATTGAAAATACAGAACGTTATATTCGCGTCATGGTGAAAGCCGGTGCGGACATGGTAGAAATTGGTATTCCTTTCTCTGATCCAACAGCGGAAGGTCCAGTTATCCAAGAAGCGAGCACACGCGCATTATCTACAGGCGTAAAAATTCACGATATCTTTGATATGGTGCGTCGTTTGCGCAGTGGTGATGATGCAGTGACAGTACCACTCGTGTTCATGACCTACTTGAACCCAATCTATGTATTCGGTCGTGAAAAATTCTTTACTCTCTGTGAAGAGGTTGGTATCTCTGGTGTTATCGTGCCAGACATGCCGTTTGAAGAAAAAGGAGAACTTGCGAGTGTAGCTAATAAACATGGCGTTGAAGTAGTATCCTTGATTGCTCCAACATCTGAAAACCGCATCGAAATGATCGCAAAAGATGCAGAAGGCTTTGTGTACTGCGTATCCTCCCTCGGTGTTACAGGTATGCGTAGCGAAATCAAGACAGATATTAAATCCATCGTTGAGACGATTCGCAAATATACAGATATTCCTGTAGCTGTTGGTTTCGGTATTTCTAAGCCAGAACAAGCGGAAGCAATGGCGCGCGTATCTGACGGTGCTATCGTGGGCTCTGCTATTGTTAAAATCGTGGCAGAACACGGTGAAAATGCAGATCAAGCGTTATTTGACTACGTACAATCTATGAAACAAGCGGTACAAAAAGCTAACGCGTAATAAAATAGATAATACAATACATACTAAAAAGGACGTTATACATGTGTATAACGTCCTTTTTAGGTTAGTTAGTTTAGTTATGTGTTATATGACTGGATAACCAGTTATGAAAGGGGAATGATTAGCCGTTTGTAGATTCGGAACGTTGATGTTGTTCGCTGCGTTTAGCAGTGGCATTTTTATCATGTTTTTCACGTTCAGATACTCTGTGTTTTCTATATTTCTTTTGATCTGGTTTGAACCATGGATGAGCACTGCTGTCTACTGTACCATCATCGTTCTTTTCCATGCGATGGTTTTCACCGATTTTGAAGTGGTAATCTTTAGCTTGCGCTACATTGGCACCAATACCGACTGTTAAGAATGCTGCCAAGCTGGCCATAGCTACTACTTTAGTCAATTTAGCGTTCATAAGTATTATCTCCTATACAAACTTAATTGCACGAATTTTAGTTGTAAAAAATATATTATTAGTATAGGTAAAATTAATGAGGAAAAAATGAAATGTAAGCCTTGGTAAAGCATAGTATAATAGTTATAGCTAAGTTTGTATAATATCTAAATATAGTAGGAGTTTTATGAAACAGAGAGTATATGAAATCCTCTATCGCGAGCTAGTAGAAAACTATGCAAATGGTAAAGGACGAACAACGACAGCCGATTTTTGGCTTACCATAAGCGCTATGACCTTTGTATACGGTCTAGTTACATTCATAACAGGTCTTGCGACCTTCATTCCTTATGGATTTTTATATGCTATATCCTTAGGAGGGGGCGTATTGACTGCATTGACGGTATTATTAACATTGCCGACTATTATGCTCGTTGCAAGACGGTTGCGAGATTCTAATAATGATCCAACATTGATGATCCTTGTCTTTGTTCCTATTTTAGGATGGTTGGTTTTGCTCTACCTATTATGTAAACGGTCGGCTCCAATACAAGAAGTAAACGTAACTAATGAACAGATATCTGCAGAACCAAGTATAAAGGAAAAGAAATCAATTTCTGGTATATTCATCGTGGCTATCCTTGTTTTAGGTTGGATTACTAGCAGTGTAGGGACTTCTATGATGGGGCATAATTATATGGTAGAAGAAACTGCCTTTGGTAATTTAGGACAAGGTGCTTTTACCAAAAAAGCAAACCTTTTACTACGTAGTGATTCTGCTACAACAGAAGGTTATCTAGTTGTGAAAGAGTATTACCAAGCGCTTGCGAATGGGGATTATCATAGTGCGTATCGAGAATTGAGCAGTCGTGAAATGGAACGATATGGCACCTTTGATCTTTGGCAACAGGCTAAGGCGAAGGAACAACGTTCTGCTGTGGAATCTATACAATTAGACTATGTGTCTAAAGATATTGATGATGATGTAATTGTGGATTATATCGGATATAGAGTGGACTTTGTAGATAAAAGACCATCTATGTTAGTACGTTTATATAGTGTGGGTAACGGTTGGAAAATCGTAGGTTTTGAAGAGTTTGAGGAGGACTAGTATGGCATCTGTAAATGTATATGATTTAAACTATACCGATGCCTTCGTGCTAGGCATCAAAAACTACGCCAATTTTAAAGGTCGTGCGAGCCGTAGTGAATACTGGCGATTCATGGCTGGAATGATGATGGTTCAAGGAACACTAGGGGTCGTAGCCATTATTTGTAAAGGTATTGGCCTTTATAACTTCGAGTCTATTATTGATACGATTAGATTATTAGTCACTTTATTTTTCGTGATTCCTAATATCGCCATCACAACGCGACGTATGCATGATATTGGTCGCAGTGGCTGGACTCAGCTCATCTCCTTTATTCCTATTATAGGCTTCTTTATATTCTTGAACTATGAATTGAAACGAGGCGATGAAGGAGAGAATGGTTACGGTGAAAGAACTGCTTATATACCTATTACTAGGAATATAAGTGAATCTACAGGGCTTGAAGGAACTCCATCTCGAAAACAAGACTGGGTTATGGGCATTACCATCTTTGTTCTTCAATCCATCGTCTTTGGTGATACTATTGGTGATATATTATGGTATGGCATTAATGCCAATGGCTATATATAGTATTAATCTGCATCAAATAGCATACTTATTATTTTATTTTATAAAAGTTTAACAACTCCTTTATAGACAATATAACACTTTGTAGTAAAATGAAATCAAGATGAATTTAAAAAAATAGATATGGTTACGTTACAACCTATCTAAGTTACTATATGTGTTAAGAACAACAGGACTTTATGAGTTTCACTGTTTCCTGCTGTGAATGGAAGGAGTTTAGTATGAGACCTTGTCCCTATTGTGGACACGAGGTGTTAAAAAGTGAACGATACTGTCCAAACTGTGGACGTATTCGTAAAGCACCTATTTCATTAGATAAATATAATTTGGGATTGATTGAAAACTTTAAACAATGTTTGATTTACAAATATGCTGACTTTGAAGGACGCGCTAGTCGTAGTGAATATTGGAACTTCTTTTTGATGTACCAACTGCTCTTTGTAGCCATTTTATTTACCTGTGCTTTTTTGAGCTATATTAGTCCGCTCTCTAGTGTGGTTGGCGTTGGCTTCGGGCTAGTCATTCTTGTACTTATGTCCGTCGTTATGGTCATTCCTGGCGTAGCTGTTGCAGTACGACGCTTGCACGATCAAGGCCGCTCTGGAGGTCTAGTATTTATTGGCTTTGTTCCAGTAATTGGGACCCTTATCCTATTAGTTCTCATGGCTCTTCCTGGTGAAAGCCACTCAAATCGCTTTGGCTCTCCTACAGGGCAAGTGATCTTAACAAAACAAATGGCTCATGAAATTGGTTTGATTGATGCTACACCTACCACAGGCCTTACAGCAGGATTACTATGTGCAATCTTTGTGCTGTGGTTCTTGGTGGATCGATTACTAACGACTAGTGTGATGTAAGAAATAAAATATATATACAAATAACAGCCTCTTGCATGGTGCAAGAGGCTGTTTTGTTGTATAATTAATTAATTTCAATTTGTCATTTGGTAGGAGAGAGAATTATGACTGATTTAAACATTAAAAACTTGGCGTATGTTGATAATTTTAAGCATTCTGTAGTCGGTAATTTTGTAAACTTTAGTACTAGAGCTAGTCGCAGTGAATATTGGCGATTTACAGCAGTTACAGTTGTCATAGGTTTTGTATTTAGTCTATTAAGATTTATTTTTGGCAATACATTCTTGGGATCCCTCTTTAATTTATTATCCTTTGCATACACTTGCGCTATATTCTTACCATCTATTGGTATTGCAGTTCGTCGTTTACATGATATAAATAAATCTGGATGGTTTTTGCTACTTCCATTTGTTCCAATCATCGGTCTTATATATGTTATTTATTTATTGGCTAAACCGGGTGATGTAAGTGATAACCAATATGGTTCCCCAGTAAGTTATGAAACAATCACAGCTGACGAATCTGCTCGTACGGGCCTTAAAGAAACACCATCTGAAAGTATGGACCAAAAAGCAATGATTGTGTGCCTCTGCCTTTGGGTTCTTAATATTTGGATATCTTTTTTATCAATATAAGAAAAAGTCTGCTTATGCAGGCTTTTTTAGTTATTAGGACTTTAAAATCTTTGTAAAATTAGGTGATGAAATATTTGACAATCTACCCTCGTGAGCCCTATAATTATCTATTATATGAATATTGCGTTGAAAAAGACGGCACGTCTCAGACGGATTTAGTAGAGACCAAACTCATGGGCTGAAAGGTTTGGAAATCTAGAGATTTGCGGATCACTTTGGAGCAAGCAGGAACCCTGCCGGTGAACACCGTTATATGTTTAAGTGGCTTTCACAAAATGAAGCCTAGTTATTCTGTATGCTCGGAATATTCTAGCTTTCACAGAAGGTCAGTAGGGTGGTACCACGGATATTACGTCCGTCCCTTCGGGGACGGGCGATTTTTTTATGTAAAAGGAGCACATCATGGATTACGGTAAGACGTTACATTTGCCTGAAACAGAATTCCCAATGCGCGGCAATTTGCCTAAGCGCGAACCAGAAATCTTAAAATTCTGGGAAGACAACAAAATTTATCAAAAACGTTTGGAATTGCGTAAAGACGCAAAACCTTTCATCTTGCATGATGGCCCTCCATATGCGAACGGTAAATTGCACATCGGTCATGCCCTCAACAAAACGTTGAAGGACATCATCATGAAATACAAAACAATGACTGGTCATTATACTCGCTATATCCCTGGTTGGGATACGCACGGTTTGCCAATCGAGCATGCGGTTATTAAAAACACTGGTCTTAACCGTCATGAAATGGCGCCATTGGACTTGCGCAACAAATGTAAGGAATATGCATTAGAATGCGTAGAAACTCAAAAACAAGACTTCATTCGCTTTGGTGTATTGGGCGAATGGGATCGCCCTTATTTGACATTGCGTCCTGAGTTCGAAGTAAAACAACTTGGTATCTTCGGCGAAATGGCAAAACGTGGCCACATCTATAAAGGTCTTAAAACTGTATATTGGTGTACTCACTGTGAAACTGCATTGGCAGAAGCAGAAATCGAATACGCTGAGAAAAAATCTTTCTCCATCTACGTAAAATTCCCTTACGTATCCGAGAAAAAGGTAACATTGCCAGCTGGCGTAGATCCAAAACAAGCATACGCTGTTATCTGGACAACTACTCCTTGGACAATGCCTGCCAACGTAGCAATCTCCGTTAACCCTGAACTTGAATATGGCTGGGTAAAAGTAGGCGATGAATACTACTTGATGGCTACTGAACTCGTTGATGCGGCTATGAAAGATATCGGCATTGAAGAATACGAAATCGTAAATCGTTTCTCCGGTGCAGACTTAGAATTGGCTGATTTCAAACATCCATTCGTAGAACGTAAATCCACTGTATTGTGCGGTGACCATGTAACACTTGAAGCTGGTACTGGTTGCGTACATACAGCGCCTGCACACGGTGAAGACGACTTTAACATCGTTCAACGTTACAACAAAGAAGGTAAAGCTGAGCTTCCTATCGTATCCCTTGTTAATGAAACTGGTAACTACACTAAACAAGTAGACGACAATCGTTATGGCGATACTGAATTCCCATTGGCTGGCGTAGAAATTCACGATGCAGAGGTGCCTGTTATCAAAATCTTGGCGCACAATAATGCATTGCTTAGCAAATCTAGCTTGCGCCACCAATATGCACACTGCTGGCGTTGTAAAAACCCTGTTATCTACCGCGCTACAGAACAATGGTTCTCCTCTGTAGATGGTTACCGTCAACAAGCGCTTGATGCTATCGATAACCAAGTACAATGGATTCCTAAATGGGGCCATGACCGCATCTTTAACATGGTTCGCGACCGCGGTGACTGGGTAATTTCTCGTCAACGTATTTGGGGCGTGCCAATTCCTATTTACTATTGTGAAAGCTGTGGCGAGCACATCATCAACGACGACACTATGTCTGCATTGCTTGAAAAAGTCGCTGTAGAAGGTTCCGATGCATGGTGGGCACACAGTGCTAAAGAATTGTTACCAGAAGGCTTCAAATGTCCTCATTGCGGTCATGATGAGTTCAAAAAAGAAACAGACATCATGGACGTATGGTTTGACTCTGGTTCCTCTTGGTCTGGCGTACTTGAAGTTAACGGCTTAGATGTACCATGTGCTATGTACCTTGAAGGTTCTGACCAACATCGCGGCTGGTTCAACTCTTCCTTGTTAACTGCAGTAGCAACAACAGGTAAGGCACCTTACAACTCCGTATTGACTCACGGCTTCGTTGTGGACGGCGAAGGTCGCAAAATGTCTAAATCTGTAGGTAATACAGTGGCACCTAGCGACATCATCGACGTATATGGCGCTGACGTTATGCGTTTGTGGGTATCTTCCGCAGATTACCAAGCAGACGTACGTTTGTCCAAAGACATCGTAAAACAATTATCCGAAGTATACCGTAAGATCCGTAATACATTCCGCTTCTTACTCGGTAACTTGGATGACTTCAATCCAAATACTGATAAAGTGGCTTACGCAGATATGTCCGAATTCGATAAATGGGCATTGTTGCGCTTAGAAGAAGTACGTCAAAAGGTTACTGATGCGTACGAAAACTATGAATTCCACATGTTGTACCATGCAATTCATAACTTCTGTACAGTAGACTTGAGCTCCATCTACCTTGATGTAATGAAAGATACTATGTATGCTGAAAGCAAAAACAACGTAGCTCGTCGTTCTGCTCAAACAGCGATGTACGAAATCTTGAAAACATTGGTAGCAATGGTATCTCCAGTACTTTCTTTCACAGCGGAAGAAGTTTGGAAATACATGCCTAAAGAAGATGGCATGCCTGAATCCGTTATGCTTCAAGATTGGCCACAAGGTCATCCTGAACACTTCAACCAAGAATTGGCTGATAAATGGAACCAATTGTTAGACTTGCGTACATCCGTACAAAAAGCATTGGAACTTGCTCGTCAAAACAAAACAATCGGTCACCCATTGGATGCATCCGTTACAGTATACGCTGAAGGCGCTGCATTTGACGCATTGAACGCTCTTGGTGAAGAAGACTTAGCTGCACTCGTTATTGTATCTGAAGCTCACATTGTAAATGGCGCTGCACCAGCAGAGGCTGTAAAAGACGAAGAAACAGGCGTAGCGACAGTAGTGGCTCCATCTGAACTTGAAAAATGTGAACGCTGCTGGATCCATCGTGATACAGTAGGTCAAGACAGCGAACATCCTACACTTTGCCATCGCTGTGCAGAGGTTGTTAAATCTCTATAATCACACATATAAACATACATAATACGAATAATGTATTGTGTATGTAAAAAAAGAAACCCTTCTCTAACCTTGTTAGTTTATGTTGAACTAAATTTGGATAGAGAAGGGTTTTGTTTTATTTCGAGGTATTTTTTGGAGAGTTGGTTCTGATGTGATTATAGTATGATGTGCTTTAAGTATAATAGTTATATTGTTTTACAAATTATTAAAAATTTATAGAAATTTATGAATTCATTGTATGCTATCTTTCTCATAAAACTATCTATAATAATTGTTAGATTGTTATTTTCCTCATGAAAAATTAATGTGTAAATTTTTACTCATTTCACATTAAATTTAATATACTGGTTTAAGATGTTTATAGTTAGTTTAGTTATTGTGCTTATATGAGAAGGAGGAACAGCAATGGTAGCAACTATCGTTAAAGCAATCTTGGCTGCGCTTACTGGTTTAGCAAACGCAATCTTGCCTTTATTCAAATAACAATTTCATTCCCCAGAAAAAAGACCACCTGGCTTGCGGGTGGTCTTTTTCTTTTGCATGAAAATAGAAATCAATTTGTAACATAATGATTTAGAGAATCTTTAACTATCGTTTAACTATAGGGCTTTATATTGACTATGGAAAATAGTATACCTATAATTAAAATGAATGAACCATGAAATGAACGTGAAGGGCGTACAGTTTGTGTGGTTTTATTTCTTATGTAAAACGAGGGGAGCGTGTAAGGCATGAGAAAAAACGTAATCATTAAGGCGTTAGTTTTAGGATCTATAGGATGTGCTTTCACTATTACAGGAATGGCAGCCAATGGGGATGCTCAAGGTATACATTCATCAGCTAATGAGCAACAAATTAATTCACAAGATGCAGCGCGACGTGAAGCTGTTCGTTCTAATTGGATGGATCGCACAGATGTGGTTGTTGGGGTTGGTATGAAAGATTCGAAAGAGACGCATACACAGGACCATGCTGTTGGTTCACCACTGAGAACTGATCTACA
>ERZ772935.1006-NODE-1006-length-10839-cov-12.423591_pt1 | contig 10839 bp, 6 predicted proteins | sample MGYA00511683_ERZ772935 | MGnify/ENA primary metagenome ERZ772935 (study PRJEB29015, sample SAMEA2738086) | human oral metagenome | biome: human oral; feature: human-associated habitat; material: saliva | place: China | collected 2228 ...
TAGAGCATCACCTTGCCAAGGTGAGGGTCGCGGGTTCGAGTCCCGTCATCCGCTCTCAATCGGGAATCCACACGATCCCATTGGGCGTGGTGGGTTGGCCGAGAGGCGAGGCAGCGGCCTGCAAAGCCGTATACACGGGTTCGAATCCCGTACCCACCTCGGGCGATTGGCGCAGGGGTAGCGCGCTTCCTTCACACGGAAGAGGTCACTGGTTCGATCCCAGTATCGCCCACCATTTAAGCCGGATCTTCTGATTCGGCTTTTTGTATTCTCCTCGCGGCGTCCTGCCGCTGTTCCGTTGCGTGTGCTCTTTGTTCCCTCTCCAATTGACGAGGCCGTGGCTGCGTTCCCCGGATACGGGGCTGTGGGTGCGTGCCGGGGTGTTGGTGCGCGGGGGAGCGGTTGTCGACGTGAGTAAGGGCGCTACGCGCACGGTAGTCCTGCGCGCTTGGCCTGGGATACGCGCGTGGGTTCGCGGATGTGCGCGTGGGCTGCGGCTCTCCGCGTGGGCTCGCGCATGTGTACGTGGGGCTGTGGGTCTCCTTGTGGGCTCGCGGATGTGCATGTGAGCCCCTTTACTGGTAGCAGTAACCCGTTCATGCGCAGCTGGACCCTATTGATGGCACTGTGGGCGGCCTGCCTGGACTGCCACCTGTGGGGTTAACCTGCGCAGTAAAGGGGCCCAGGTATCCACCTGTATGGCCGGTGATGCGATGCCTGTCTTCGATGACGCCTCCTTGGCCTGATGCATCTGTCCGTCGCACCTGGAACTAACGGCTTAAAATGTAAAACGTGTGTACTGTCCCGGGACTTTTCGGCTTAATGGTGCGCTAAAGTCGGTATTGAAGGTGGTGATGAGCAACGTAAAGAATAAACAAAAGATGTTGCCAAGGCATGTGTCCTGGACGCCGTGCATTCGGGTCATGTCTGGTGGTCGCGCCAGGGTATGTGGCTCATAGTCACCATAATCCGGGCGCTGCGGTGCCCGCTCCGCCGGTCGTTGGCGGGTTAGCGTCTTTGGTGCGTGGGGTGGTAGGCAGCTCGCGTACTGTTGCCGCGTTTGTTCTTGTTGTCTGGGGGGGGAATTGCGACCATAGGGGTGCGACACGCCGGCGACACGCCGTCACGGGGGTTCTATGGTCGCAAAACCCCCCGTTGCACGGCGGGGTTGTGCGGTGGATGGTCGGTGTTGTGCTCAACGTGCAGTCCGCCTCGGTTACATGGGCCGATAACGTGGCGTTTGGGGCGAAGTGGACTACGTAGTGGGCGCGGTTTTGCGATGCTGGGCGTGTGCCATCGGGCCTCGTTGGCGTCGTCGGTGCGAGGGGTGGCTGCCAGCTAGTTCGTGCCCTGTTGCCGCGTGCGGTGGCAGCTAGTTCGCGTCCTGTTCCCGTCTTTGTTCTTGTTGTCTGGGGGGAATTGCGACCATAGGGGTGCGACACGCCGGCGACACGCCGTCACGGAGGTTCTATGGTCGCAAAACCCCCCGATGGGCACTGGGTGGTGCGGTGGATTGTCGGTGTTGTGCTCAACGTGCAGTCCACCTCTGCCGGATGCGCCGAAAAAGGGGTGTTTGGGGCGAAGTGGACGACATTTTGAGCGTAGGTTCACGATGCTGGGTGCGTGCCGTCGGGCTTCGTCAGTGTGGTCGGCTTCGTCAGTGTGGTCGGCCTGGTTGGCGTCGTGGGTGCGAGGGGTGGCTGCCAGCTAGTTCGTGTCCTGTTGCCGCGTTTGTTCTTGTTGTCTGGGGGGAATTGCTACCATAGGGGTGCGACACGCCGGCGACACGCCGTCACGGGGGTTCTATGGTAGTAAAACCCCCGTTGCGCGGCGGGGTTGTGCGGTGGATGGTCGGTGTTGTGTTCAACGTGCAGTCCACCTCGGCCGCATGCGCCGAAAAAGTGGTGTTTGGGGCGAAGTGGACGACGTAGTGGGCGCGGGTTTGCGATGCTGGGCGTGTGCCATCGGGCCTGGTCGCGCTGATGTTGCAAGAGTCTGCCGAGGTAATCCGTGTCTGCCTTCGTCATACACGCATGCAGAGTTGACGACCTCGCGGGGAGAGCGTTGTTGCGTTGCAAGCGAGTGCAGGATTGGCGAGCACACGTGACATAGTGTGAGAGAACTCATGCGTACTTTTCTATTGGTCCCTCAGGGCTTCCTGTCGTGGTCGCGACGGGGGTTCGCTATCGATCCGCCCTCCTGACAATGGGGTAGAAGGGGGCTTTGGGGTGTGTGTGACATAGGGTGAGGGGTGTCATGTTTGACAGTGTGGTTAGTGCGAGGTGCTATGCATTACTTTCGATAGGTAATCGAAGAGTGTCTGAATATCTCCAATGCGGTAAATGCGGGTCTGAGCGTGTGTTTGATCGCTGGTTATTCATGCTTGTCTGCGCGCGCCGTTCGTTGTCGCGACACGCCCGAGTTTTCAAATTTGACACAGAGTGAGTAAAGCCAGGCAAATTGCGGATGAATAGCTTTGACGAATGGGGTTTAAGGTGCTTGTGGGGAGCAGTTCGCATCATTTCTTGACCTAATTACAGGGTAATGGCCTACACTGTCTACGTGTGAAGCGACGTTGTCGCATATTCCGTTGACAGGAGTTTCTTATGGTTGCGTTAAAGCGCCGTCACTTTGGTGCACTTCTTGCCATATTTGCATTGGTATTAAGTTTCTTTGGCGTCACACAGTTCGTCTCCGTGCAAGTCCCTGCCTATGCGGACAGCCCGACGTGCCCGGCGCCGCTTGCTGACGTGAGCGACAAGGTCACGTTGGATTGGGAGAACGCCCAGTTGGTTGACCACTCGGGACATGAAGTTCATGCGGTGGGCGACTGGTGGGACCTCGGCGTCAAGTTGCCCTGGAAGACTGAGGGACGTGTCAAGGCTGGTGACTACTTCACCTACGACGCGAACGTGATCAACAAGGCGACCGGCGAGTCCGTTCTGCGCCCGAACGTCTCCCGCACCTTCAACGTCATCTCGCACGACAACATCACGGTCGGCTGCGGTACCTGGGCCGCTGACGGTACCGTCACCGTTGTCTTCAATAACAAGGTGGAGACCGCCGCGCAGTGGTACGGAACGGTCACTACGAACGGCCTGGCTCACTACACCGGCCCTGGCGGCGAAACCTACGTCGTCGAGATCGGTGGCAAGGTCACTCGCAACCTCGAGATGACTCGCCGCACCCCCGGCGAGGCGCGCTACCAGAAGGACGGCTGGCTCAACCTGACAGACACGGAAGATGGTGACGAGAACAAGGCCATCATGTGGCGCGTAGTCCTGCCCGCCGGTGACACGGCCGTGACCGGTGCCTCCATCGTCGACGAGGCCCCCGCCGGTTCGCGCTGGAGCTTCGACTGCGACACGGTCAAGGACTACACGAAGACCCACACCTTCATCGTCACGGACCCCACGACCTCCGAGGGGCTGCGCCGCGACAAGGACACCTCGAACGGTGCGTTCGGCAACGCCGCTCAGATCGAGTGCACGCCCACCAAGGTGACCGTGAAGCTCGGCGAGATCCCCGCCCACCAGTCGGCCATCATTATGCTGCCCGCCCGCGTCGAGGGCGCCAAGCGCGCCAGCGACATCGTCGGCGAGTTCTCCAACACCGTCACGTACAACGTCCCGGGCGAAACGGTCGACCCGATCACGAAGGTGCTGTGGTACGGCGCAAGCGCTGACGCCAACGCTCACCAGACCTTCTCGGTGACCAAGAAGGTGGAGGGCGAGCTGCCCGACGAAGCGAAGGACCTCGACTACACGCTCAAGATCACTCTGGCGAACGCCGCCGACCCGACGGTCGACAAGACCTTCGAGGTGACCATCAAGGCTGGCGAAACCTACACGTACCCCACGCCTCTGCCCCTGGGCACCGAGGTGACCGTCTCCGAGGGTGATCTGCCCACGGCCGCCGAGATCACGTGGAACGACGCTGAGAGCCGCGTCTTTGAGACGGCTGACGGAGTCATGCTGGCCGCCGACAACCGCGAGGCGTCCTTCACGCTGAGCGACGAGTATGTCTACTCGCTGACCCTGACGAACACGCTGGCTCCGACTCCGACTCCGACTCCGACGCCCACCCCGACCCCGTCCGAGACGCCGACGCCTACTCCGACCCCGTCTCCGTCGCCGACGCCTCATCTGGCCGTGACCGGTACGGACGCCACGGGAGTGGGAGTCCTGGCTGGGATCGTCGCCTTCGCTGGCCTGTCCCTGGTTGCTGCCAAGCGTCGCAACCGCTGACTGATCGAACGGCGCGCTAGCGCCTGATGTGGGTGGGAGGAGCACTGTTCCTCCCACCCACATGCGTCTGTGGTGTCGACTCTTGGCGCGCGGGTACGCATGCGGATCGGCGCGGGAAGGTCTCTCGGGAGGCGCCTCACGCGCCGGGAAGGTGTCTCGGAGAGCCCCGCGCGCGGGGGAAGCGGCACGACCGGGTGCTGTACGCGGCCCAGATCACGCGGAGAACACCGCGCGCGGGGGAAGCAGCGCCAAAAGACGCTTCGCGCGCAAGGAAGCGAGCTCGCATGTTGCGCGTGCTCGCGGGCGGAGAAGCCCGAGGGAGCCCTAGCGGGCGGAGAGGCCCGAGGGAGCCCTAGCGTGCGGCCAGGTAGACGCGCGCTTCCCACGGCCTCATTGACGAGGCCGGGGCGGGATCGTGCGCATCGGCCGCGGTGTTGGCGCACCCGTTGCTCAGGTACAGGTTCCAGCGCGAGGGGGAGTAGGCCTCGTCGAGGAGTGAGGCCGAGGGACGAATCTCGCGCCCGGATAGGTTGACGGCGACGAGGACGATGGAGTCCTGGTAGGCCCGCGTGTAGACAAAAAGGGCTGCGTCGCCCGCGTCGATGCGCTCGAAGGCTCCGAAGGTCAGGGCGGGGACGCGGTGGCGCGCCTCAATGAGCGCGCGGTAGTACGCGTACACGGAGCAGGGATCCTCACGCTGGGCCTCGACGTTAATGGCCGAGGCCGAGGCGGGCACGTCGATCCAGGGGCGTCCCGTCGTAAAGCCGGCGGCGGGGGAGCAATCCCACTGCATGGGGGTGCGTCCGTTATCTCGGGAGATCGCCGCCAGGCCCGCGGGCACGCCTTGGCCAGGGTGCGCGCGCAGGTAGTTGAGGGATTCGACGTCGCGGAAATCGGACTCATCGGTGAAATCGCCGCCGAGCATCCCGATTTCCTGGCCCTGGTAGATGAAAGGTGTGCCGCGCTGGAGGAAATACGCGGTCGCAAGGGCAGTTGCCGACTCGAACCAGGAGGTGGTGGGCTCACCAAAGCGCGCCACCGCGCGGGGCTGATCATGATTCTCCAGGTAGAGAGCGTTCCACCCCCGATCACCGAGGGTCTCCTGCCAGCGCGTGAGGACCTCGGCGAGCTCGCCGTCTGCCAGGGGGCGAGGTGAGAACTTGCCGTTCTCCTGCCCGAGGTTGACGTGCTCGAACTGAATGAGCATGTTGAATTCGCGACGCTCGGGCGCGCAGAACAGGAGCGCGGATTCGGGGGAGGCATTGGAGGCCTCGCCGACCGTGAATGAGCCGGGGTGATGGGCGAAGGTGCGCTGATGCATCTCCTGGAGGAATTCATGCAGGCGTGGGCCGTCCGCGAAGCACTCGTGTCCCACGCCGAAGGGGGCGCGCGCAGGTCCGCCATCGGGCAGGCCGGGGCGTTTGGAGATGACGTCGATCGCGTCCACGCGGAAGCCGTCGACGCCGCGCGAGAGCCACCAGTTCATCATGTCGTAGACCGCGTCACGGACCGTGGGGTTTTCCCAGTTCAGGTCCGGCTGCTGCCGAGCAAACAGGTGGAGGTAGTACTGGCCCGAGGCGGGGTCGTACTCCCAGGCAGGGCCACCGAAGAATGACTCCCAGTTTGTGGGCTCCGCCCCTGGTGTTCCGGGTTCGAAGCCGGGACGCGGATCACGCCAGTAGTACCAGTCGCGGCGCTCAGAGTCGGGGCCCGAGGCCGACTCGACGAACCAGGGGTGCTCGATCGAGGTGTGGTTGACCACCAAATCCATGACGACGCGCATGCCCAGCTCGTGGGCGCGCTCGACCAGCGCGTCGAAGGCTGCGAGATCGCCGAACAACGGGTCAATGTCGCGATAGTCGGAAATGTCGTACCCGTTGTCAGCCTGCGGCGAGCGATAGATGGGGGAGATCCACACGATATCGACACCCAGGTCGGCCAGGTAATCGAGGCGCTGGTGAATTCCCGCCAGATCTCCGATCCCGTCGCCGTTCGTATCCTGGAAGGAACGCGGATACACCTGGTAGAGGACTGCGTTCATCCACCACGGGTCGGCGTCGACACGACCGGCGGGCAGGAGATCGGGGCGCAGAATCATCGCGGTCCTCAAGGAGGGGATCAGGCCGAAGCGTCCGGGAGTAGCTGTGCTTGCGTGCTCAGCACGAGCTCGGAGGATGCCGGGAGCTGTGCGTTGCTGGTCGTGACGACTTCCTCGAAGAAATAGTCCCTGAGGGAGATACCGGCGATCAACGTGATGATGAAGACGACGGCAATGATCGCGCAGATGATGATGGTACGTGTGCTGTCGGAGCTGGAGTCCGCCGCGGTGGAGCTGCTCACGCTCTGGGCAGGCCTGGGAGCCACACGGACCTGCTGTGGCCTGGCCTGCTGATAGCCGCCACGCGGGTGGCCCTGTTGCGGACCCTGTTGTGGGTTCTGCTGGTATCCGCCCTGCTGCTGGCCCTGCTGGTAGCCAGCCTGCTGCTGGCCCTGTTGTGGGTTCTGCTGGTATCCGCCCTGTTGCGGGTTCTGCTGCTGACCCTGCTGCGGGTTCTGCTGGTAGCCGCCCTGCTGCTGGCCCTGTTGCGGGTTCTGCGGGTATCCGCCCTGCTGCTGGCCCTGTTGCGGGTTCTGCTGGTATCCGCCTTGCTGCTGGCCCTGCTGGTATCCGCCTTGCTGCTGGCCCTGTTGCGGGTTCTGCTGGTATCCGCCCTGCTGCTGGCCCTGCTGCGGGTTCTGCTGGTATCCGCCCTGCTGCTGGCCCTGCTGGTATCCGCCCTGTTGCGGGTTCTGCTGGTATCCGCCCTGTTGCGGGTTCTGCTGGTATCCGCCCTGCTGCTGGCCCTGCAGGTAGCCGCCCTGCTGGTATCCGCGCGGGTTGTATCCACCCATCGGCGGACGCTGATAGGGCTGGCCATTGTGGGGCGGGAATTGGGCGCTCATGGTGGACTTCCTGTAGGTGAGTCAAGTCTCAGGGATCGTTCTGTATCCTACCAGGCGCTAGGCTTGGGGCATGACGATCGACTACCTGACCCGGCCTCGTCCGCTTTCTCCTCGCCAGGACATCCTCCCCGTGATCATCGGAGGAGACTTCGGCGTCTACGGAATCGGCCGCTGTTTCAATGAAGCTTTCGGATGTCGCTGCATCTGCGTGGGGTCCCAGCCGACCGAATCGATTACACGGTCACACTTTTTCGATGTTCGTCATGTGAGCGCCCACGCGACGGATGCGCAGCTGCTCGACACGCTCATGACGATCGCGGGGGAGCATCCCGACAAGAAGCTCATCCTCATGGCGAACCACGACATTTTCTCCGCGTTCGTGGCACGCAACATGGACAAGCTGTCGCGACACTACGCGCTGCCCTTCCCGAACCTGGAGGTCATGAACCGCCTGACGGATAAGGCCGAGTTTGCCCGCGCCTGTGAGCGCGTCGGCATTGACACCCCCGGCACGGTCGTCGTCGACTTCTCCGACGCGACGAACGAGGCCTGGGTTGCCCCGGAGATTCCCTTCACGTTCCCCGTGGTGGCCAAGGCGGCCAACGGTGAGCCCTACGACGTTCTCGAGTTCGAGGGCAAGCGCAAGATCTGGTTTATCGACACGCCCGCCGAGCTGGCCAAGCTGTGGGAGACCCTCAAGAAGGCGGGCTTCCGCGACACCTTCCTGGTTCAGGAGCTCGTTCCCGGCGACAATACGGCGATGCGTTCCATCACCGCGTACGTCGACTCGCGCGGCGAGGTCACCCTCATCGGTTCTGCCCGAGTGCTCCTGGAGGACCACGCGCCGACCATGATCGGCAACCCCGTCGCCATGATCACCGAGGACTTCCCGCAGCTGTGGGCGGACGCATGCGCGCTGCTGACCGAGAACGGCTATCGGGGATTCGCGAACTTCGACGTCAAAATCGATCCGCGCGATGGGCGTGCCCTGTTCTTCGAGGTCAACCCGCGTATCGGCCGCAACAACTGGTACATGGCCGCCGCGGGCGCCAATCCCATGATCCCCATGGTGGCCGACCTCATCGACGGCCAGGCCTGCGAGCAGACCCAGGCCACCGACGAGATCCTCTACACGCTGGTTCCCGACTCGCTGCTCCTGCGCTACATCACCGACTCCGACCTGCGCGGCCGCGTCAAGCGCATCATCCGCGAGGGACGTCGCTTTGACCTGCTCCTGAACCCCACCGAAAAAGACCTGCGCCGCAACCTCATCGTGTGGCTCCAGAAGCAGAATCACCGCCGTAAGTTCGCGCGTTATTACCCCGAGCCGACCGAGACCTCGTACTGAGACGAACCGCCCGCTCGCACGGCCCCCGTCGCCGGGCCACGGCCTCGTCGATGGGGGCAGGGCCCCTGCTAGACTGACCACCGAAACTTTCGACAAACCGAGGACACCATGACGACCACCTCACTTGTGCCCATCTCTCAAGAAGACAAGACCGCCGCTGTCTCCGGCTTCCAGGACCGCTCCCTTCCCATCGAACAGACCTGCGTGTGGGAGACCTTCGAGAAGTCGCAGGGTCATGGCGTGTGGGGACGCTACGCGTGGTGCGAGGACGACACCAAGGTCGCCTTCATCACCCTCTACAAGTACGCGGTGCGCGGCGTGCACTACCTGTGGGCCAAGTGGGGACCCGCGTGGGTCAAGGAGGCCACCCCCGAGCGCGAGGCCGCGCTGCGCGCCGACCTGCTCGCAGAAATCCACAAGCGCGACAAGTCCGTCGCCTTCGTGCGCCTGCACGCCATCTACCAGCACCCCGACCTGGTGATGCCGCTGCAGACCATCTCCTACGACCGCACCGTCGTCATCGACACCTCCGGCAAGACCGAGGACGCGATCCTGGCGACCATGACCAAGTCTGGTAAGCGCTCGATCCGCTCCGGCTTGAAGAAGGGCAAGGCCGAGGGCGTCACCTTCCACGAGGACACGGCCAACGCGGCCGAGGTCATCGACGAGTACTACGCCGTCATGGAGGAGACCGCCGAGCGCGACGGGTTCCGTCCTCACCCCAAGGACTACTACATGAGCCTGCTCACCACGCTCGGCCCCAAGCATGCGCGCATCTTCTCCATGCGCGACGCCGACGGCAACATCCTGTGCTGGGACTTCTGCCTCGTCGAGGGCATCCGCGCCCAGGCCGAGTACGGCGCCTCCACCGAGGCCGGCCGACGCCTGCGTCAGCCTCCGGTCCTTGACTTCCTGGCCGCCGAATTCCTGGCGCGCGACGGCGTGCGTGAATTCGACCTGATGGGTGCGCACTCGCCGCGCTGCCCCGATCTGTACAGCGTCGGCAAGTACAAGAGCGCCTTCGCCTCGCACTACACGGACGTGCCCGGCGGCTGGGACATGCCCGTCAAGAAGGCCACCTACCGTGCTCTGACCGCCGCCAAAGCGGTGAAGGACTGGCGCGCCCGCTCCTGAAGGGCGCCCTCACCAGGGATAGAATCCCACTAGCAACATACGCTCTCGAAGGAATCAAACAAGGAGACACCGTGCCCGACATCTCGCTCGTCATCGACGGAGAAAACCAGACCGTACCGGCGGGGACCACGGGCACGACGTGGTTCGACAAGGCCCGCGACGTCGTCGCCATCAAGGTCGACGGCGAACCTCGTGACCTCGCCACTGCCTTCGAAGAGGGCACGACCGTCGAGGCCATCACCCTGGCCAGCGAGGACGGCCTGAACATCCTGCGTCACAGCGCGACCCACGTGCTCGCGCAGGCCGTTCAGGACGTCTTCCCCGATGTCAACCTCGGCATCGGCCCCTTCATCACCGACGGCTTCTACTACGACTTCGGCAACATCGACGCGGTCACCCCCGAGCTGCTGCGCGACCTTGAGAAGCGCATGAAGCGCATCATCAAGGAGGGGCAGCGCTTCGTGCGCCGCGAGATCTCCGAGGACGAGGCCGTGGTTGAGCTGGCTGATCAGCCGTACAAGCTCGAGCTCGTCACCACGAAGGGCAAGGGCGCCGAGGGCGCGTCCGTCGAGGTCGGCGGTGCGACGCTCACCATGTACGACAACGTGCGCCGCGACGGCTCGGTGGCCTGGAGGGACCTGTGCCGCGGCCCCCACCTGCCCTCCACCAAGCTCATCGGCAACGGCTTCGCGCTGACCAAGGCCTCGGCCGCCTACTGGAAGGGCGACCAGTCCAACGATCAGCTCCAGCGCATCTACGGCACCGCCTGGGCCTCCAAGGAAGACCTCGTCGCCTACCAGGAGCGCATCAAGGAAGCCGAGCGCCGCGACCACCGTCGCCTCGGTGCCGAGCTGGACCTGTACTCCTTCCCCGAGGAGATCGGCCCCGGCCTCGTTGTCTTCCATCCCAAGGGTGGCATCCTGCGCCACGAGATCGAGTCCTACGTGACCGACCGACACAAGTTGGCCGGCTTCGACTTTGTGCACACCCCCGAGATCTCCAAGGGTGGACTCTTCCACACGTCGGGTCACCTGCCCTACTACGCGGACACCATGTTCCCGCCCATGCTCGTCGACGAAGAGCGCGACGAGGAGGGCAACGTCACGAAGGCGGGCCAGGAGTACTACCTCAAGGCCATGAACTGCCCGATGCACAACCTCATCTTCC
>ERZ772935.1007-NODE-1007-length-10825-cov-5.062303_pt1 | contig 10825 bp, 9 predicted proteins | sample MGYA00511683_ERZ772935 | MGnify/ENA primary metagenome ERZ772935 (study PRJEB29015, sample SAMEA2738086) | human oral metagenome | biome: human oral; feature: human-associated habitat; material: saliva | place: China | collected 2228 ...
TGCCGGCGTTTAGGCTTATATAATGACATTCGCAACAGCTTCAACAACGCCTTCATCAAATGCGGTTGGGACGACTTTGTCGACGGTTGGATTTTCGACCAAGTTAGCTAGCGCTTCAGCAGCCGCCAATTTATGCTGATCGGTGATTCTCTTAACTCCGTGATCTAATGCGCCGCGGAAAATTCCAGGGAAGGCCAGAGAGTTGTTAACCTGGTTCGGAAAGTCGCTACGACCCGTGCCGATGATTGCGACGCCGGCTTGTTTGGCGACATCTGGCATAATTTCTGGAACAGGATTTGCTAGTGCGAATACGATTGGATCTTTCGCCATTTTTTGGACTAATTCTGGAGTGAGAAGTCCTGCGCGCGATACGCCGATGAATACGTCTGCGTCGGTGATGGCGTCTTCAATTGAGCCAGATTGCGATGCGTCGACATATTCCAATAGCGCGGTTTTTTCAGCGTTCAAATCTGTGCGTGATTTTCCGACAATTCCTCGGCTATCCACCGCTACGATGTTTTTTGCTCCGTAAAGATTTAACAATTTGATGATTGCCGTGCCAGCTGCGCCTGCGCCGATGACCACGAATTTGCAATCTGCCAGGTTTCGTCCTGTCAATTTAGCGGCGTTAATTAAGCCCGCTAATACAACGACAGCCGTGCCGTGTTGGTCGTCGTGGAAGACTGGAATATCTAATTCTGCCTTCAATCGCTCTTCAATCTCAAAACATTTTGGTGCGGCAATGTCTTCGAGGTTGATGGCTCCGAAACTTGGCGCGATGGCTTTAACTGTGGCAATGATTTCTTCTGGCTCGTGAACATCTAACACAATTGGCACGGCGTCGACATCGGCAAAATGCTTAAATAGCAAAGCTTTTCCTTCCATGACTGGCATGGCGGCTTTTGGTCCCAAATTACCTAAGCCCAAAATTGCTGAGCCGTCTGAGATTACGGCGACTAAATTGTTCGTCCAAGTGTATTTTGGCAAATCTGCTGGATTTTCGGAAATTGCTTGGCTGACTGCGCCGACGCCAGGGCTGTAATAAGCGCTAAGCTTGTCGCGATTAAGCTCCTCTTTATCTCTGAGGCTAGTCGTAATTTTACCTTTGTATTTTTCGTGTAGTTCGAGTGCTAATTTATTGTAATCCATAACTATATTATACTCCAATTTTATTTAATTGATATTTCTTCAGATTTGTGTTATTATCTTATGTAATTGTACGAGAGTTAAATATTCGAGCCTTGTTTGACGTGGAGCCGCAGAGGTACAACTGCGTGGCCAGTCGGAGCGAGTTCGGAAGATAGGAAAAATTATGAGTTTTGAGTTAATCAACAAAATCAACCAAGCACAAAAGAAGCAAGCAGTTGTCGATGCTCGCAGTGGTGACACAGTTCGCGTTTACCAGAAAATTAAGGAAGGCAACAAAGAGCGTATTCAGATGTTCGAGGGTGTTGTTATCCGCACCGACAATAAAGAATCACACACATCACGCATTACGGTTCGAAAGATCGCTTCAGGCGTTGGCGTTGAAAAGTCATTCTTGATACACAGTCCGCTAATTGAGAAGATTGAGATTGTTCGTCGCGCTAAGGTTCGCCGCAAGTTCTTAAGCTTCCTTCGCCAGCGTAGCGGTAAGTCAGCTCGCTTGACGGCTAAGAATTTCGATCGCGCTGCTGTTAATGACATTCATGACGCTAAGGCAGAAGCGGAAGCTGAACGCTTGAAGGAAGAAGCTGCTCAGGCTGCTGCTGCAAAACAAGCTGAAAAAGATGCTGCTCAGGCTGAACTTGACGCTAAGGCTGCTGAAGTTGCAGCTCGCCATAAAGACGCGTAATTGTCAATTGGTTAATCATTAAAAACCGTCTCTTAATCTGAGGCGGTTTTCTCATGTTATAATCTCAATATGGCAATATTTCATTATATATCCGTCCTTGTTCCGACGACTTTGGCTGTGGCGACGCCTTATGTTTTGAAGAAAAACGGCTTTGATAGTGAGCAAAAATATCGCTGGCTACTTTACGTAGCGTGTTTGTTGTTTTTCGTATCTTGGTATTTGCCATCGCCGTTAATTGACGGACAGGACACTAGTTTTACGACGCACTTTGTGGGCGGTGGTCTATTTACGGGGCTATTCTGGGCGTATTTGGTTTCGTCGATGAAATGGCGGGCGCATTGGCTGGTGACGGCGTTTTCAGTATTTGCTTTAGTTTCGGCGCTGGGTTGCATTAATGAGTTGGCGGAATTATTTATGGTCAAGGTGGGCTTGGCGAGCATAAAATTGGACGACACGAATTGGGATATTCTGGCGAATACATTAGGCGCGGCAACAGTTTGGATTGGCTGGATTATTGCGGATTTTATGACGAAAAAGGGAAGATTGTCGGGTGATTCTAGGGATTGACGAAGTTGGTCGTGGCGCATGGGCGGGGCCGTTGGTGATTGGTGCGGTGGTTTTGGGCGGCGCTGAAATTGAAGGGCTTGATGATAGTAAAAAATTGACCAAAAAACGACGTGAATTGCTCGATGAGAAGATTCGCGAGCAAGCATCGGCTTGGGCGTTGGGCTGGGTTTCTGCTGAGGAACTGGATGAAATAGGGATGAGCGAGGCGCTTAAGCTGGCAACGCGGCGCGCGGTCAAAGAAATTCAAGCGAAATGTCAGAAAAATGGCTCGACGTTTGATGAGATTATTATCGATGGGACGGTCAATTTTTTGGCGGGTACACTGCTAGAAAAGTATGTAACAATTATAGCGAAAGCCGACGGTCTGATTCCGAGCGTTTCGGCGGCGTCGATTATCGCAAAGGTTGCGCGTGATAAATTTATGGCGAAGCAGGATGATATTTATCCGGGATATGATTTTTCTTCACACGTTGGTTATGGGGTGGCGAAGCACCGAGCGGCTATTGATAATCTGGGTGTAACTCCGCTACATCGGCTGAGTTTTGCGCCGTTGGCTAAATATGCTAATACTGGGGCGAATTCGCAAAATGCGTCTGACGATAGAAAATCTAAAAACCAGCAAAAAGACACGACGCGTCAAATTGGTGATAAAGGTGAGCAAGCGGCGGCGGATTGGTTGGTGGCTGATGGTCATGAGATTATAGAACGGAATTGGCGAACGCGATATTGTGAAATTGATATTGTTAGTAAAAAAGACAATGTTTTATATTTTACAGAGGTCAAATATCGGAAAAATGACAATTTCGGCGATGGCTTGGCGGCGATTACAAATAAAAAACAGCAACAAATGCGTTTTTCTGCAGAGATGTTCACTGCCAAAAATGCGCAGTATGAAAGCTGCGATATGCAAATGCTGGCAATTTCTGTTGATGGAAATCCGCCCGTAGTTGAAGAGCGTGTGGTGTTTGAATAAAAGTTCGCTTTCGTCGTTTTCGACTCATCAGCATAGATACGCATCTATGGAGCGGACTGACAAGCAGGAGAATATGTACGACGGAGAGAACCGCCAAATTCGGCGGCTTGCCAGTCCAGTGTGTGGCTACATGAACAGGTGGACGATCCACCCGAGTCCCAACGCCACGAGAAGAGTCAAGTAATAGACGACCCTTCTCTCAAATTGGTCTGTTCCACCGTTTGGTCTGGTGGTAAACAACGAGATGAAGATGTTCAGCCCGATAGACTGGATCAAATTCAACTCGTGGATGTTGTTGAACGTGGGGCTGATGAACCAGCCCCACATCACCATAGTCACAAATCCTCCGAAGAGGATATCGACGACAATAAAGAAAAGGTCGCTGACAATGTTGCCAGCCCTTTCCCTGCCATAGCTCATGATCAATCTTTCTCCTCACCCGGACGGAATGTCCGTGTTTTATAAAAAACACTGCTACTGCTCTGGCGCCCGGATGACGCTTGCAAGATGAGGTTTCACGACACTATTTTGCTTCCGCTAAAATAACGCCATAAAATCTCACCTTGCTTTATTCTCAACTGCTTGTCAAAGTGCGCTTTCGGACGAGGATTTGCTCGTCAACAAAAGCTGTATCTATTTATATCACAAATAAAATAAAATGTCAATAGATTTTGTCAAAAATGTAGCATAATATATCACAGCGTTGTTTGCAAAGCAGAGAACACGTCCGCCTTGTCTCGCTCAATCAACTCAGCGCGCGCGGATATTTCGGTAATTCCCAGCTTAATCGTTCTGGCGAGGGCTGGAATATTCATCATCGGCTCAAAGAATTGTCGGAAATCGTCAAGCTCATTAGGCGTTAGTAACGCCGTAGCTGCATAGCGAATAAAATCGTCGTAGCTTTTATCATCGCCAAATTTCTCTTCGACCCATGCCCAGTTTTCTTTCAGCCAATTCCACGCAATCTGGCGATTTTCCCGCGTCCGAATTAAATACACAAACCAACGGCTGGCGTCTTGCGGGCGGATAACATTGGAATCTTTAATGTTGGCAAGAACTTTTTCTGCGGTTTTGGGGTTTTTGGTGGAAGTTAGTCCAATTGCAATATCATTCTGCAGGTCATTTGACGGCGTGTTTTTATATGCAGCAAAGAGATTCTCAATCATCTCTGGCGTCTCGAAATGCCTCACGTTTGCGCTGATAATTAAAGCTCGAATTTCTGTCGGTAAGTCTTCCAATTTATTATTGTCAAAACGCGTTTTTGCCTCGTTCAAAACTTCTCTATCTTCGCTATAGATCATTAATCCCAGAGCTGTGGTACGTCGTTCGCGGTCGTCGTCTGATTCGCCAGCTTTCTCGTCCCAACCAAGCTCTTCAAATGTGGCGCGCGCAAATTCTCCAGAAATTTTCTTTAATGAATCTCTGGCGGCGTCATTATCATCGACGAATTTTCGCAGTTCCGTCAAAGCGCCAGCCGCCATACCGAAGACTTTTTCGTTGGTCTCAGATTTTAGTGATAGCGCGAGAGGAAGTAGTGACGCCGAACTATCAAGCCCAGCCCTGGCAAGTATCACCGAATCTTGTAGTAAGCAGATCTTATCTAAGGTTGGTAATTCTGTAATGTTCTTCAATAAATATTTGCGGGTGGATTTGTCATATTTAGTGACAAAATGAGCGCTTAAGCCGCAGTTTAATTGCAGCGGTTTGTCTGTAGAAATGGTAATTTCTTTTTGATCTAAAATCTCTGTATTGAGTGGTTGATTTGCGAACAATGGAATTGGCCATAACGCATTGGATGGTTGGTGTTCACCAATGAAGAATCGCTCTTGACTTAAAGTTGCCGTGTCGTGGCTGTTTGAGACTGATACTACAGGAAGACCGGGTTGGGAAATCCAAGCGTTCATTAAGTTGACAATTGGCTGACCACTCGCCGACTCTAATTCTTGCCATAAATCATTTCCGACGGTATTTTTATACGCGAATTTTTCAAAATATGATTTAAGTCCAGCGCGAAATGCCTCTTCGCCGATAAGTTTTCTGGCCATAACGAGTAGTCGTCCACCCTTGGCATAAACAATCGCCGGGTCAAATAATGTGCTGATTTCGTCTGGATGATTGACGTCGGCTTGAACGGATTGAACGCCATCTAAGCTGTCTCTTCTAAGTGCAGCCGTTACTTCATTCGTGGCAAAATCTTCCCACATGCGCCATTCGGGGTGTAACGTATCAATCGCCACGTATTCCATCATATTGGCAAAGCTTTCATTGAGCCATAAATCATTCCACCAGTTCATGGTAACGAGATTGCCAAACCATTGATGGCTAAGTTCGTGCGCGATCACAGTCGCGATAAATCGTCTGGATGATTCTGGGGTCAACTCAGGGTCTGCCAGTAAACAACTTTCGCGGTAAGTAATTAATCCCCAGTTTTCCATGGCACCAGAGGAGAAGTCGGGAAGAGCGACGTGATCGGATTTTGGCAATGGATATTTGACGCCGAAATATTCGTCATAAAAATCAATTGAACGAGTAGCGATGTCTAACGCAAAATCTAAGGTATTTTCATTCTGAGCTGGCGTTGCCCAGACGTTGACCTCGACACCAGATTTGGTGCGGGCGGTTTTTTTGTGCAATTCACCGATGACAAAAGCCAGAAGATAACTGCTCATTCGTGGGGTTTTCTCAAATGTTGTCGTGAGAGAATCGCCGTTTTCTTCCTGGAATTTTACGGGCATATTTCCCAAAACCGTTATTCCTGTTCGGGTGACCAGTGTCAAATCGTATTCAGCTTTGGCGGCTGGTTCGTCAACGCAAGGGAAAACTTCGCGGGCGTGATGTGATTCAAATTGAGTCGCAAAAAGCTGTTTTTTAACGCCGTCGTGGGTGAAATAGCAGGGATACAAGCCGTGCATTGCGTCGGTAATATTTCCAGAAAAATTGATGTGAATTGTGTGATTTCCGTTTTCAAGGTTCGGCTGAGATAATCTCAATTCGTCAAACTCACCAAATGAAACGTCGGCGGGCTGATTGTCGATTGTGGCTGATTGAATTGTTAAGCCTTTGGAATGTAGCGAAATTGATTCGCTGGTGGAATCGCCAGAAATGATAACTGTGCCAGAAAATTCTTTTTCCTCGGCACGTGTTAAGTTGAGAGTTAGGTTGTAATGATTTGGTGTGAATATGTCGAGTAAGCGTGGAACTTTAGTCATAGTTTAATTATAATACAGTCATGAGGGTGAATAAAATACGACGTCGGCAAGTGGTGATCGCGCTGGTGATTTTGATAGTCGGCGTGGCGGTTTGGGCGTCGCAAATTTCACAACCTGAACCTCAGACAATTCAAACCTCGACGCAACGAGAATTATTTGGTGCTTCGAATGCCAAATCGGAATTGGAAAAGATAGAAGTCAAAGGACGTGCGCCAAAGACTGGTTATTCCAGAAAGCAATTCGGAAATGGCTGGGGTAAAATTAACGGCTGTTCGGTCCGTGAGGTGATTTTAGCGCGCGATTTGACGGATGAGAAAATTGATGAAAAGTGTCGAGTCCTGTCGGGTGTGCTGAATGATCCGTACACTGGTCAAACAATTCAATTTCAGCGCGGCGAAAAAACTAGCTCTAAGGTTCAGATTGATCACGTCGTGGCTTTGAGCGATGCTTGGCAAAAGGGTGCGCAGCAAATATCTCCAGAAGAACGAGAGAAATTGGCGAATGATCCGTTAAATCTGTTAGCAGTTGACGGTCCGGCAAACCAGGCCAAAGGTGACGGCGATGCGGCAACTTGGCTGCCGAGCAATAAACCATTTCGTTGTCAGTATGTAGCGCGCCAGATAGCAATAAAGCGACGATATCGCTTATGGGTAACGGAAGCTGAAAAAAGCGCGATGTCGGGAATCCTGGAAAAATGCGTGGAAGTATAATATTGACAAAATACGTTTTACATGTTAAAGTTTCAGTATGAGTCCTGAGGTGAGGCTTACTAAATTATCGATAGATGACGACGAGGTTTTGAATCGAGCGGTTCCTGCTTATTCAGAATCTGTCTTAGGTTGCGACTCCATGACTGATGCGAAAGGGGCTTTAATAGGTTACGTAGAGGGCATGAATAATTATTACGGTAGTGATGTTTTTGTTGTCGATACTTCTGATGAGTTGTCATTTGGACTTGTGACTGCCTGTCTCGATGGATATAAGATTACGATAGAAGATTTTTTTGTTAGTAAAGTCGCACGTAATCGAGGAATTGGTCGGGCGGCTATTGAAGCTTTAGCTAGAGAATATCCGGATGCGCGTGTTATCGAATTGTATTCCTTGAAATCTGCTGAAGGATTTTACCAGAGAATTGGATTTGACCAAATATCGCCATCCACTAAGAAATGCTTGTCTCTTTGGCGAAAAGAATTGGATTGACAGAATAGAATCTTTCCGCTACAATAAAAAAGTACTAATCCGGCCGGCAGGTCGGAATTTTTCGTTTATGGAAGTTTGAAGCGGAAAAAGATATAATTAATAAGAAGGAGATAATATAATGGAAGACTTGAATATCAAGCAATTGACGTTGGCAGTGCGTACGATTGCTGAGGAAAAAAACTTGCCAGAAGAAACAGTTTTGAGCGTGATTGAGCAGGCGATTGCGGCGGCTTGGCGTCGTGATAATGGTACGCGAGATCAGTTGGTTCGTGCTAGCTTAAATATCAATAACGGTACGGCTCTCGTGTCGGTTGTTAAAACTGTTGTTGAAGAAGTTGAGAATGACGCCAATCAAATCGACCTAGAGGAAGCTAAGGAGATAGATCCTGCGGCTGAACTTGGCGGTGAAGTTGTGATGGAAACTCATAACGTGACGACTTTTGGTCGAGTTGCTGCTCAGACCGCTAAGCAAGTGATCTTGCAGCGTTTGCGTGAAGCTGAGCGTGAAGTTGTTTTGGCGGAATTTGAGGATAAAATCGGTACGGTTGTTATCGGTACAGTTCAGCGAGTTGAGCCACGCGTTGTGCGAATTGAGCTTGGCAAGGCTATTGGAATTATGCCTCAGAGCGAGCAAATTCCTGGTGAATATTACGGCGTTGGTCGTCGAATTAAGGTTTATATTAAGGATATTGAGCGCGAAGGTCGCGGTCCGCAATTGATTCTTAGCCGCGGCAATGAAGAGTTTGTGCGATTCTTGTTCAATCAAGAAGTTCCAGAGATGGAAACTGGTGCAGTTGAGATTAAGGCAATTGCTCGCGAAGCTGGTCGCCGAACCAAATTGGCGGTTTCTTCAGCGCTACCTGGCGTTGATCCAGTTGGTACGTTTGTTGGTGGTCACGGCGCCCGCGTTCAGGCTGTGATGAATGAAATTGGTGAGCAGGAAAAGATTGACATTATTCCATACGAGGAAGATGCGGCTGGATTTATTGCTAATGCGATGAGCCCGGCAGAGGTTTTGAGTGTGACTGTCAATGAAGACGAGAAGCGTGCGACGGTTTATGTTAGTGAAGATCAGCAGTCAATAGCAATTGGACGCGCTGGACAGAACGTTCGCTTGGCAAGTCGATTGACTGGCTATGAATTAGACATCGAAGCGAAAGCTCCCGTTAAAGTGGAACCAAAACCTCGAAAGAATATTGAGGATAGCTTGATGAGCGTAGTTGAGGAGGTGGCGGAATAAGCTGCCTTCTGCGAATCGCCGAAAACGAAAGGAGGGCGATATGTCAGAAGATTTTTCTGAATTAGAACCTCGGCTGACGGAAACGGCTCGGGCCAGTTTGGGGCGAGCTGGTTTTCTGGCGCATAATGAGGGGAGTGAATATGTTGGCACGGAGCATATTTTGCTTGGTGTGTTGGCACAAAATTCGTCGCTAGGCGCGAAGATTTTGGCTGAAAACGGCGTAACTTTGGATCGGGCAGAAATGGCGTTGAATCTGACCGCGAAGCCGCTGGTTATTACTATTGTAAGTAAGGGTTTGAGCGCTGAAGTCGTTGAATTGATAAGAATTGCTTGGCAATTAGCGGTTGAATTTGGACAGGAAAAAATTGGCACGGAACACATCGTTTATGGAATGCTGCAGCAGCACGAGGCGCGAGCGACTAAATTGCTGCGAGATATGAACGTTGACATTGACAATCTGCGTGGAAGTTTGGAAGATGTGTTTGATAAACAGCAGTTTGAATCTCTGCAGAGTGAACGCAGTGTGGCGAGTAAAAATTCTGGCGATTTGCGAGTTTTGGAGAAATTCGGTGTCGATTTGACGCGACGCGCCAGCGAAGGATTTTTGGATCCGGTGATTGGTCGAGCCTCGGAAATTCAGCGAATGATCACGATTTTAGGCCGGCGTAGCAAGAATAATCCAGCGCTAATTGGCGAACCTGGCGTCGGTAAAACTGCGGTCGTTGAGGGTTTGGCGCAGAGGATTGCTGATAATAAAGTTCCCGAATTTTTGAAGGGTAAGCGACTTTTTCAATTGGATTTGACGGCGATGATTGCTGGGACGAAATATCGCGGGCAATTTGAGGAGCGATTGCAAAAAGTTCTGGCGGTCGCCAAAAAACATCAAGAAGTTATTTTGTTTATTGATGAGTTGCATCTGTTGGTCGGCGCTGGTTCGGCTGAAGGTTCGATGGATGCGGCGAATGTATTGAAGCCGGCATTGTCGCGAGGCGAGGTGCGACTGATTGGTGCGACGACATTTGATGAATATCGAAAACATATCGAAAAAGATGCTGCGTTGTCGCGACGCTTCCAATCGGTGACGATCAATGAGCCATCATCGGAAGAGGCGGTGGAGATGATGCGGGGTTTGAGAGGAAAATTAGCCAAGCATCACCAAGTTCAGATTCCTGACGAAATGCTGACTGAAGCGGTGGATTTGAGTCAGCGTTACGTGACGGAGCGATTTTTGCCAGATAAAGCGATCGACGTGATTGACGAGGCGGCGAGTTTATTGAAGTCTAGCTCACCGATAAAATTGTCGCGCAAGGATAAGTTGGCTCGCCAAATTAAGCGATTGGCTGGGAAAATTGACGCCGCGGTCGAGGCTGAAAATTACGAAAAGGCTGCAGAGTTTAAGATGCAAATGAGGCAATTGGAATTGCAAGCCGAAGCGCTGGAAGATGAAGCTAGTGATGAGCCAGTATTGACCGATGAATATTTGCGTCGAGCGGTTTCGGCAATGACGAATATTCCGATTGACAGATTATCGTTGAATCAGATGAAGGATTTGATCCGCCTGGAGAAGCGGCTGAGCCAGAGCGTTCTTGGTCAGAATGAAGCGATTGAGCAATTGGCGCGCGCGATTCGTCGTAATAAAGCTGGGCTAAATCGTCAGAGTGGGCCGCTTGGGTCGTTTATCTTTCTGGGTCCGACTGGGGTTGGTAAGACGGAATTGGCGCGAGTTCTGGCGCGGGAAGTTTTTGGCGGCGATGATAGTTTGATTAAAATTGACATGAGCGAGTTTTCCGAGCGTCACACGG
>ERZ772935.1009-NODE-1009-length-10795-cov-17.018808_pt1 | contig 10795 bp, 6 predicted proteins | sample MGYA00511683_ERZ772935 | MGnify/ENA primary metagenome ERZ772935 (study PRJEB29015, sample SAMEA2738086) | human oral metagenome | biome: human oral; feature: human-associated habitat; material: saliva | place: China | collected 2228 ...
CCCATGAAAACCATGACCTACACCGAGTCGCGCGCACGCTACGCCGAGGTCCTCGACCAGGTCATCAACGACCGCGAAGAAATCGTCATCACCCGCCAGGGCCACGAGAGCGCCGTCATCATCGCCCTCGACGAGTACGAGTCCCTCATGGAGACCGTCTACCTCATGCAGTCCCCCGCGAACGCCCGCCACCTGCGCGAATCGATCGCACGTCACCGCGCTGGTGAGGGCGTTGTCCACGACCTCATTGAGCTCGACGAGGACTGACCATGCACATCACATGGGACGAGGAGGCCTGGAACGACTACGTCTGGTGGCAGTTCGAGGATCGCAAGACCCTCAAGCGCATCAACGCACTCATCAAGGACATCCAGCGCAACGGAAACGAGGGGATCGGCAAGCCTGAGCCTCTTCGCTACGAGTTCTCGGGGTACTGGTCACGCCGGATCGACTCACGGCACCGCCTGATCTACCAGATCAGCGACGACGGCAAAGCCCTCTGGATCATTTCCTGCCGCTTCCACTACGGCCAGTAGCATTCACGAGGCCCAGGCTGATTTCACCCCAAAAGACGAGTGACAACGCCCTGACGCCAAGCGCCGCGGCTGCCCCTGCAGCCGCGGCGCCCGCGCACACAACACCGCTCAGTACGTCAAGAGTCCCCAGGGGATCAGGTCACGCAGGGGTGCCTCAATCTCGGCGTGCACGCGCCGCTCCGAGTGCCTCCGCCGCCTCGCGAGCGTGGCGCGTGGGTGCGTGGGGCAGTGCGTCCAGGGCACGCAGGGCCTTGGCCATCGCGCTCGATCCTTTCATCTTGGGGCGCAGCTCATCGGGCACGCACACCCTCATGCCGTAGTCTCCCGCGAGCGCCACCAGGGCCTCGACCAAACTGTTGGAGGCCCGCACCCCCGCCAGGGAGGTCAGCAGCGCCGCAATGGTCTGAGCGACGCGGTAGCCTGCCAGCGCCGAGATGGACGCGCAGTCGGTGAGCGTCTGGGCGACCCGCCCGGGACCGAACCACCCGTTGCGCAGCAGGTAGCCGAACTCACCAGCCATGGCGGCGGGGTCGAAGCGGCCTGTGTCGGCGAGGCTCGCGATGGCCTCGGCGGCGATGGCCCGGTAGGGTGCCTGCGCGGCGGTCGACGCCCACGCCAGGGCGGAGTAGGTGGGCGCACCCGGCGCCCGCCACCCCTCCCCCAGCGCGCGCACGATCACCTCGAAGGGCGCAATCACCTGCGGGAACTTGACAAACGCCCCCTGGAGGACAGGCATTGCGTGGGCGGCCAGAATGTCCGGGTTGTGCTGGAGGGCCCACGCAGCCCACGCGTAGGCGACGCCGCTCGACCGGTAGTCCCCGGATTCCAGAAGACGCCCGGTGAACTCAGGAGCCACCCCAGCGACGTTGGCGAGGGCACCCGCCAGCGAGTCCTCGCCGGTTGCCAGGGTTTGACCGGGGATGACCCACGTCTCGTGCATGTCGTCGTTCTTCGTGTACTCGCCGCGCACGACGCTGACCGGCTTCTGGTAGGGAGTCCGAATGATCTGCCGCTCCCACTGCGGGTGGATCGGTTCCAGCGGTGCGGTCAGGATCGGGTCGAAGCGGTACGCGTCCTGACCGTTCGGCTTGTCGTAGGGCTTGTCCCCCAATGCGACGCGCAGCTGTTCGTGCAGGAGGCGGACCGGGCCGCGGTGCTGCTCCCACTCGCTGCCCTTGCGCCGGTAGCCGCGGAAGTGGCCGACCTCGGGCGCGTCCTTGACCTCCACGTCGCGCAGGAGGCGCGAGGCCAGGTAGGACAGCTGGTTGGCGCCCTTCCAGTTGGGGGCGCTCCGCCAGTATTTGGCGAGCAGCGCCTTGTCGGCCTCCGCCAGCTCGATGCCCCCGCCGCTGATGCGCGTCAGGAGCGCGGGCAGGGCGGCGCCCGCGGCCGCGTCCTCGAAGAGGGCGTGCAGAGCCGCGACGGCCGCGTCGTTATCGTCGGGCAGCTCGGCGACCCATTCGGCGCGTGGCAGGTCGGCGGCGGGGGTGTCCGGGAACGTCCACGAGGCCTGGGCCCCCTCCCCGGTTTCGCTTCCCTGGGCGCTCGCACCGGGGGCGGCCGTACCCGCGGGCCCAGCCCCAGCCTCGTCCGTGCAGTCATCGGAAGCGTCGGGGGCTACGACGAGCGCGGCGGCCCGGTCGCGCAGGTCGAGGGGGAACTCGGCTTCAGCGACCACGTCGCTAACCGCGGACGCGCAGCCGGGATGGGCCTTGACGATCGCGGCGAGCAGGCGCAGGTGCGCGCGCAGCAGCTTCTTCTCGGAGCGGGCAAGGACCTGGGCGCTGGCCTGCACGAGCGCGTCCACCTGCTCCACCGCGAGCTCCCCGACGAGGCCGAGGAGGGCCTTGTGGGCCAGGGTGACCGTCTGCGAAGGCAGAGCACCGAGCAAGGCGATGAGGTCCGAGGCCGCCGCGAGCTTTTCCTCGCGCGTGGGTTCGAGCGCCTCCCAGGCCAGCGAGAAGGCACGGGCATTGTACGCGGAGAAGTCGCGCCGCTGGGCTGCCAGGCACTCGGAGAGGATGCGGGGCCGCAGATGCGGGAGGTGCATCGCCATGTAGCAGATGAGGTCCTGGCTGTGCAGGCGCTCGAAGTCGCCGCCGGGCGCGGAGGGGTCCTCGCGGTACATCCATACAAAGAGGGCGGAGCCCGGCAGGGCTCCTTCGACGCGGAAGAGCTGCCAGAACTCGTGCTCCAGGAAGGTCGGGTTCTCCTCGAAGAAAAACCGCGTCTCATCCGAGGTGGGGTGAGGCGCGGGAATGATCCTGCGCGCGAAGTACTCCAGGGAGGGCGCGGAGGTGAGGAACGCTCCACGAGCGGCCAGGAGGGAGCGGTAGGTGTGCCAGAAGCCAACGCCGCCGGGACTCCCGGCGGCCTCCTCGAGCCACTCACCGCTGCGCCCAGCCGCGCCGCGCCTGTGGGCGGCGAGCAGACGCTCCAGGTCCGCCCCCTCGCGCGGGTCACCGCCGCGGCGACCCGACCACCGGGCACCGTAGTCGTCGCCGGCGTCATCGCTCCCGGCCAGGGCTGCGCGCAGGAACGCGCACATGCGCACCGTGTCCTCTGGGACCGCGTCCCACTCCCACTCGACGGCTGGCGGGACGAGGCGAGCGAAGGGCACGGACTTGAACAGGGAGCGCCGGTCCTTCTCCGAGGCCCCCTCCAACACTTCCTCGTAGGCGTCGATGGAGGTCTCCTCGGACGCGAGGAGGCGCTTGAGGGCCGCCCTGCGGGCGGGGAGCGTCATCGGCGAACTCATTGACCCATCTCCTTCAGCGTGCGCGCGTACTTGGCGGCCTGTGAGGAGCCTCGGAAAAGGCCAAGCCAGCCGATACACTCCTCACCAAGCGGCGGCGCCCACCCCTCGGCCTGCGCCCGCGCGTACTGCGCGGTGATAACGCCCAGCAGCTGCCCGATGCCCGTGCGTCCGCGCTCGAGCCCAGGAAGCAAAGCGAGCGCCAGGTCCAGCGCGAGGCGGGGGTCCACGTCCCCCAGATCCTCGAAGGCCTGCGCCCACCGATTCAGTTTCACGGTGTGCGCCACGGCCGCGAAAGCGGACACGGCCTCGCCGAAGGCGAGGTCCCCGCGCGCCACCAGGGAGGCGATGGTTTCGACGCCGAGGGCGCGCGACTCGACCTCGCGTTCGCCCATCGCCTGGCCGAGGAGCTGGGCAGACAGCGAATCCCAGCGCCCGCCGTGCTCACACAGGGCCCGATAGCAGTCCGCGGTCAGCCCACTCGAATCGAGGAAGTTCCACCGCGAGGCTAGCAGGCACACCGCGAAGTGACGCACCGAGGCCGGGTACGTGTAGCGATGGAAGGTGTAGTTTCCCGCTCCACCCGTGATCTGCGTGAGCACGCTCAGCTCCGCTCCCGTCGTTCCCGTCCGCACGCCCGCGATGCGCGGGGTAAAGAACGCGTAGACGGGCGATCCGTCGCGCGCGACCTTGGGCTTCCCGCTGCGCGACTCGTAGGCGGGGCGCCCTTCCCACGTCACGGAGAGGGAGGACAGGTAGCCCTCGACCCGTCTGCGCACCGCGCCCGTGAGCGCGAGACGGATGCGAGCCGCGGCGGGCAGGTCCGCCTCCCGCTCGCCCATGAGCGCGAGCGCGGCCGCGCAGTCCGGGTGCTCGGTGTCTACGCGCAGCAGCGCCTGGGTAAGGTCGGCTGGAAGGGGTGTGGCGTCCCCGTTGTCCAGGGCACGGCGCACGAGCGTCAGGGGATTCACGGCTCCCCGATCGTCGGTCGGCGTCGCCAGGAGGCGGTAGCGCTGCCCACGCGCGAGCAGCTCGGTCACCTCTTGGATGCGCTGGCTCACGTGGGTCGGCACGTTCTCTATTCGGAACCATTCCCGCGCCGACTCCAGGGGGTCCTCCGTCCCTGCTGTTCCCCCGTTGAGTGCGAGGCGCAAGAGCACCCCGAGCACCTGCTGCGGCCCGGGCACGCCCCCGGTCAGGCGCCGCACGAGCGGGCGCAACGATTCCAGCGCACTCGGGTCGAACTCGGGGGATGCCAGGAACGCGAGCAGCGCCTCGTATTCGAGCCCCATCTGCGCGCCCTGCGCCAGGACGCCGACCCTCCCGCTCACGTCGTCGGCGCTCATGGGAACCAGGTCGGCCACCTCCCGGGGCGGGGGCAGGAAGGCGGCGGGAGCCTGCTCGCCCGGGTCATCCTCGGGGACGAGGCCGGGGTCGGCCTGGTCGGTCGCCGCGTGCCCGGGGTCGAGGAGGTCAAGCGTGGCAACGACGAGCGGGTCCAACTCCGCGTCGGACAGGAGGCGGCCGACCGCTGCGGAGTCGAGGAGGCCCGATCGCAGCGTGTCACTCGCCAGCTCGATGGCCAGAGCCTGCACCTGCGCGTGCGGGAAGGACAGCGCAACGCCGAGCAGTCCTTCGAGGTCGGCGGACTCCACGGATGACAGGCCACCGCGCAGGATTGTCACGACTGCGAGCGCGTTGGCCTTGGACCCCATGAGCGCGCCCTCGCAGCTACGTGCGAAGAGCTCCAGGTCGAGTCGCCCGGCGCGCGCTAGGGCGCTCAGCTGCCCGACCGCCAGGGTGACGGTCGCCCCGACGGGCGCGGACATGAGGGCGCACAGGGCCCCCTGGCGCGCCTCGGCCTCGTCGAGGGTCATGGACAGCATCCGCAGGGTACGCGAGTACCATCCGGCGCGCCCCGACGGCAGGTCTGCGGCGAGCATATCGAGGAGGGCGTCGAGCAGGCGGTCACGCTCGATGAGGCCCTCGTCGATGCTGGCGGCGAGCGTGCGCGACCAGCTGGGCGTCCGCTCCGAACCCATGGTGGCAGAACGGTCGGAGGCAGACAGCGACACGCCGCGGTTGCCCTCCTGACGCAGCATCCCCCACACCAGCTCCTCGCGCAGCTCCCTATCGGCGCGCATGAGGGGCAGCTGCAGCCCGGGTTCGAGAGCGATCAGCGCCGTTAGGTACCGCTCGTCATGGTCGAGGGCCAGGTCGCCGCGCAGTTCAGCCAGACGCAAGAAGCCGATCCCCTTGAGCCAGGCACCGGTGACCCTGGAGCTGACGTCCAGGTCATAGAGCGTGGGCGGCCCCTCGTTGAGCTCGAGCATGCGCGCGTAGACCTGCTCCAGGCTCCACTGGCCCGGATGCTGCCGGACCCACAGGTGCAGCCGCCAAAAGTCAGTGCACTCATCCATGGTGTCGGGTAGCCATTGCCTGGCACTCACGATTCCTCCTTGAGCATGATGGAGACGGCGAGGACGTGCTTGCAGGGGCCTCGCCCTCCCCTGTGTTTCATCCACCACGGGCAGGTGCAGCGGTACTCGCCGATGGCGTAAGGGTCGGCGGGCGCCTCCACCCGGTAGCGGTTCGCGCCCGAGGACACGCGGAATCGCGCGCCCTCCTCCCGCGAAACCGCGTCGCGCTCAATGAGCGCGCGTGCCCCGGCCAGGCGCGGATGCATGGCGGTGAGCGCGTCGGGACGCACGGGCAGGGGCCGATGGAAGTAGGCCCCCTCGGTCACGTCGAAGCCAACCTGCCCGCTTGAGGCCAGGAGCGCCAGGCCTCCGGCCACCCGATCCGGGGCCAGGCCTGCGCGAGCGGCCATGAGCTGCGTGTCTATGCGCGGCTCGAACGAGAGCAGGGCGGAGAGCATGTCGGCGTCCTCCTCGACGCGCGGGTCCCCCAGGGAGGCCAGGACCGCGCCCTCCCCCGAGAATCCGCGCGACTTGGCGGGGCTGAGCCCAATGGAGAGGCGCGCGCCGGGCATGCGGGCAACCCACAGGGAGGCGACCGGCTCGCTGCCCGCGTCCACGTCAGGACCGTAGGCCTCAAGACTGCTCATGTGGTGCAGGAGCGGCTCGAACACGCGCAGGCGCTCCGGCCCCGCCACGCACGCCGCCCCCGGCGCGGGCCTGGTTCCCAAGCGCAGCCCGCGCACAGCCCGACCCGCCCACATGACCGTGCCCGTCGCGCTGGACCTGGGCAGGACTCGAACGAAGGCGCGCGCCTGCGCAGTATTCAACACGTGGAGGGGCATCATCGCCGAGGAGAGCATCTGGGTCTCCGCGAATCCCTTGAGCCAGCGCAGGGACAGGGGAACCCGCTCCTCGGTCACCTCCCCGTCCAGGGTCGTGGCTGTCAGGCCCTCCGACCCCACATCCAGGTGCAGGGGCTCCCCGGCGCGGAGCGACGCCAGGGCGGCGCGCAGCGGCTGGTTGACGTCCACGTTGGTCACGCCGACCGCGCGGTGGGCGGCGTCCAGGGCCGAGGCCTCCACGTCGAGCCGGGCGTACACGCCGCAGCAGACGCTGAAGGACTCAAAACGCAGGCCCTCCGCCGTGCTGGTCACAACCGGGTCGAGCATCCCGATCCGCGTCAATCCCCCACCGGGGGTGGGAACCATGCCGGGCGGCACATAGAAGCGGGTGCGGGCCACGCGCGCGACCGCGAGCAGCCCCGCGGCCACCACGTCGGGACGCTCCATAAAGCCCGAGAAGAAAAAGGGATGCGCCGCCTCCCCCTCGGGGGTCGAGCCTCCCGAGGTCGCCAGCTCGAGGCCACCGCCCTCGTCCAGGCGCGAGGCCGCCGCGTAGCGGTATGCGAACTCGTAGTCCATGTCGCTCCTTCGCTGAATCGTGGCGCCAGGCTAACACAGGGGTCCCACATCTGGAGTCAGCCCGACTCGCACCCGCCACCACACTCGCCAAAAGCCCGGAATAGCAACGAAAAATCGTGACTATAATGCGGGGTGCCGCGACCGATCACGGCCGCGGCACCCCACATACAGGCAAGACGCTCAGAACGTCAGGAACCCCCAGCGGATCAGGTCGCGCAAGGGCGCCTCAACCTCGGCGCGCACGTCGTCCACCTCGGCGGAGGTAAGCATCGCGACGGCCGCCACGATCTGCCCGACCGTCAACTCCCCGTCAGAGGCTCCCACGACCGCGGACACGGCCGACGAGACCGGCACCGACCTGCCCAGTCCCCCACCCTGATGCAGGATCAGCAGCTCCGGATCCGAGCTACCCGGCACGTAGTGGCGCTCCTCGCGCACATCCGAGGCGCGCGTCAGCGCCACCTCCCACAGCTCCGGGGCGCGCAGGGAGGTCAGCGCCCACGCCACGTCACACCCGCGCGGGGCGTGCCCATCGAGGGACAGATCAAACGCACGCACGCCACCCGAGGCGGCCTCGGCCTCGTCGAGCCTGCGAAGCGCCACGAAACCCATGCCGATCGCGCCCGTGCCCGCGCGACGGAAATCCACCAGCCACGAGGTGAACGCGCGCTCGTAGTCGGCGCGGGCCATGAGCTGGCCACCCGAGTCGCGGATCCACATGTCCACGTAGCGCGCCGGATCGAGGACGTCGCGCTGGACGACCCACGCGTCCACGGGCAGGTCTTCAAGCCACGCGTCGATGCGCTCGAACCACTGCGTATCCGGGTTGCGACTCGCGGGAATCTCCCAGTTCGCGAGCATCTGCAAGGTGCCGCCCTCGTTCATGCATGCGGGTGCGCGGCGCAGGACCGCGCGGACCAGGTTGTCGCGTTCCATGCCGCCGTCGCGGTACTCGAGCAGGCCGGCAGTGCCTCGCACAGTGTCCGGCGTGATAACGAACGGCGGGTTGGACACGATCAGATCGAAGGTCTCGCCCTCGACCGGCTCAAAAAGAGAGCCCTCGCGGACATCGATGACGGCCTCGTTGAGGGCCGCGTTGAACTGCGTGAGCGCGCACGCCCGCGCCGAGAGGTCGGTGGCGACGACGCGGCGCGCGTGCGTGGCCAGGTACAGGGCCTGGATGCCGCAGCCGCACCCCAGGTCGAGCGCGGAGTCAACAGACTCGCGCACGGTCATGCCCAGCAGCGTCCGCGTCGCCCCGCCGACGCCCATCACGTGATCGTCCGCCAGGGGCTTGCCGGTGCGCATCTCCCCCGGGTCCGAGGTCACCCACCAGTCGCGGTCCCCGCCGGGCAGGGTCGCCGCGTGAGGGCGCAGGTCGTACAGGGCGCTCATCCACGGGTCCGACTCCACCTCGGGCTCGGGCACCTCCTCGTCAGGGTCGTGCATCGTCGGCAGGGTCGGCGTCTTCGGGGACGAGGCCCCCTCGCCCGCCTGCGCATCCTCACGCTTGGGCGCAAACTTGCCGCACCCGCGGGTGACGACGAGAGCGGAAGTGGCCTCGGCCTCGTCGATAGTGGCCGCGAGACCAAGGGTTTCCAGACCCGCGGCGCCCAGCGTCGGCAGGGACGCGTCCAGGGCCGAGGCGCGCTCTGGCTGGCCGAGGACGAAGAAGCGCGTGAGGGTAGCCGCCGGGTCGGTGACGCCCGCGAGCTCGACGAGGGCGGGCAGGCGCGAGTCGCGCATGAGGGCGGACAGGGCGCCGTCACTGAGCAGCGTCTCAAGGGTGTCAGTGGTCCAGCTTGCCGCGATAACGTCGAAGCGCAGGCGCGCGATGAGGTCACGATCGAGGGCAGGAACGGGTGCGGAAGTCGTCATGACTCTAGACTATCCCCGCACGTACAATGCGCGTAACGACACGAGGCCCCCATGCGAGGCTCATAGGAGGAAAACCCATGTCCGGAGGACTTGTCGCCCTACTCGACGATATCGCGACCCTCGCGAAGGTCACGGCCTCATCCATCGACGATGTTGCGGCCAACGCCGTCAAGGCCTCGTCGAAGGCGGTCGGCGTCGTCATCGACGACACGGCAGTGACTCCTCAGTACGTGTCGGGCCTGAGCCCCGAACGCGAGCTACCCATCATCGGCAAGATCGCGCGCGGCTCCCTTATTAATAAGCTGTTCATCATCCTGCCGATCGCGCTGCTGCTCACCTGGTTCGCGCCGCGGGTCCTGCCGTTCCTGCTGGTCGTGGGCGGCGCGTACCTGTGCTTCGAGGGCGGGGAGAAGGTCCTCGAGAAACTCGGCTGGCTGCCCGGCCACCACGAGGGGCACGAGGAGGGCGGCGCTGCCTCCGCCGAGGAACTCGAAAAGAGCATCGTGTCCTCCGCGACCCGCACCGACCTGATCCTCAGCGCCGAAATCATGCTCGTGTCGATGGCGGGCCTATCGAATGAGCACGGCGCGATGCGCGTCGCCGTCCTCATCGGGGTCGCGTTCTTCATGACGTTCTTCGTCTACGGCCTCGTCGCTCTGCTCGTGAAGGCGGACGATTTCGGCCTCCACCTGGCCAAGGGTGCCATCAAGCCCGAGGACAACCGCCCCGGCCCCGTCGACAACATGGGCCGCACCATCGTGCGCATCATGCCCCACATCTTCAACGTCATCGGCGTCGTCGGCACGGTCGCGATGCTGTGGGTGGGCGGCCACCTGGTCATCGAAAACCTCGCCGAGGTCGGCGTCCCCTTCTTCCACCACATCCTCGAGACCGCCGAGCACGCGGTGTCCGCAGCGGGCGGCTTCGTCACCTGGCTGGTCGAGACTCTCCTGTCCGGCGTCTTCGGTGTCATTCTCGGTGCCGTCGTCGCGTGGATCGTCGTGGGCGCCTCGGCGCTCGTGCGCAAGGCGCGCGGAAGGGCCTGAGTTTTCCCCTCTTTTTCACGAGGCCGGGGCGGGTTCGAGCGGACTAGCCCCGGCCTCGTCGTTGATCGCAATCCGCGAAAGGTGACATGAAACCCCTACGCAAGTCGGGACTTAAGTACTACTCTTGGAGTCAACAGTCAAACGACGAAGACGCCAGGAGGAGCATCATGACCGTCTACACCCTGCCCGACCTGCCCTACGATTACGCCGCCCTCGAGCCCCACATCTCCGGCCGCATCATGGAGCTGCACCACGACAAGCACCACGCCAACTACGTGGCCGGCGCGAACGCCGCCCTCGAGAAGCTGGCCGCCGCCCGCGAGTCCGGCGACTTCGCCGCGATCAACCTGTGGGAGAAGAACCTGGCCTTCAACCTGGGCGGCCACACCAACCACTCCATCTTCTGGACCAACATGACCGGCGAGGGCGCCTCGCGCCCCGAGGGTGAGCTCGGCGCCGCCATCGACGAATTCTTCGGCTCTTTCGAGTCCTTCCAGGCGCAGTTCGCCGCCGCCGCGCTGGGCCTGCAGGGCTCCGGCTGGGCCGTCCTCGCGTGGGACACCGTCGGCAAGCGCCTCGTGACCTACCAGATGACCGACCAGCAGGGCAACATCCCGGTCGCCACCGTGCCGCTGCTCATGATCGACATGTGGGAGCACGCCTTCTACCTGGATTACCTCAACGTCAAGGCCGACTACGTCAAGGCCTGGTGGAACCTGGTGAACTGGGAGAACGTCGC
>ERZ772935.1016-NODE-1016-length-10741-cov-6.776811_pt1 | contig 10741 bp, 8 predicted proteins | sample MGYA00511683_ERZ772935 | MGnify/ENA primary metagenome ERZ772935 (study PRJEB29015, sample SAMEA2738086) | human oral metagenome | biome: human oral; feature: human-associated habitat; material: saliva | place: China | collected 2228 ...
CGACGAGCAAATTTTTCAATCTTAGCGCCCGTAACAATAAACTCAATCTTCTCATCTTCATCGTCAGTCTCATTAGATTCAGCGTCAGAAACACGCCTTACAGACCAAGCATCAGAAATAACCTGATCGTCCAACGAAATTGTCGGCAAATCTTCCTCTTCTTCATCAACAATTTCAGCTTCGCGCTCTCGATACCCAGCAACTTCATCACGCAACATTCGTAGAAGCTCAGTCACTCCGTCGTGTGTCTGGGAAGAAATCGCCACAACCGGCGCGCCATTAGCTACTTTTTGAAGGGCAGTCGACTGCATAGCAATAATCTCATCATCCAAGCCTTCACATTTGGTCAGTGCTATTATCTCTGGACGCTCCGCCAATGATTCAGAATATTTTTCCAGTTCGCGACGAATTGCCTGATATTTCTCTGCCGGATCATCGCTATACACATCAATCATATGAAGCAGCACGGCCGTTCGCTCGACATGACGCAAAAATTGATCACCCAAACCTTTACCTTCTGACGCACCTTCAATCAACCCCGGAATATCAGCAATCAAAATCGACCCATCGTCAATATCAGCCACTCCCAAATTCGGCGTCAAAGTCGTAAATTCGTAATTGGCAATCTCTGGGCGCGCATTAGAAACCACACTCAGGAACGTCGACTTACCAGTGTTCGGAAAGCCAACTAAGCCAACATCGGCCAATAATTTCAACTCCAACTCTGCCTCGAATTCCTCGCCAGCCTCACCAAGCTCAGCGATTTTAGGTGTTTGACGCGTGCTGGACGTAAAGTGTGCATTTCCGAATCCGCCATCTCCACCGCGAGCCACCACCGCCTGCTGCTGATCTTCAGTCAAATCCGCAATTACCATACCGTCGCGCTTCACCAGAGTACCCATCGGTACCTTAACGATTAGCGGCGCACCACTTTTTCCTCGCTTATTACGTTTTCCGCCATCACCACCCTTTTCAGCTTTAAGCTCCGGCTTATATCTAAAATTCAAAAGCGTATTAAGATCCTTCGTCGCCAAAAAAACAATATCACCACCACGACCGCCATCACCGCCATCGGGACCGCCCTTATCGACATATTTCTCATGACGAAAACTGACTACGCCATTACCGCCTCTACCAGCGCGCACTAAAACTTTTGCAATATCTACAAACATATCTTTAGTATACCAAAAAGCACCCCCGAGAGATAGCGGAGGTGCTAATATTAACTAGTTCTAGTGGATATATAGATAGCCGCCTGCACCGTTGAGTGTGCGGTGAGTAATGATTCCATAACCTGCGTAGTTCATGTCGCTAACGTAAACTACACCGTTTTCAACTCGCTCAACAATACCAACGTGACCATAATATCCGGCAGTCGTCTGGAATATTGCACCAGGCGCTGGCGTATTATTAACTACGAATCCAGCGGCACGAGCACTTGTAGCCCAAGTATTAGCATTACCCCAGAAGCTACCAATTGGACGACCAAGCTGCAAACGACGCTCGTATGCATACCATGTACAGTTACCAGCCGCATAACGGTTACCGACAGAAGCGGTCAACCAACTTCGACTCGCGCTCGTAGTAGTGGATGATGCCGAAGAAGAATATCGGTTACCATAAGACCTACTTCGTGGAGCAACATAACCAGGTCGCTCATTTTCTGGAAGCTCACCTCCAGGCAACACAATCCTAGAACCAGTAGACAGCTTTGCGCCGTCATCGATATCATTATATAGGACAACACGTTCAGCACTCGTCTTATACTTTTCTGCCAGAGATTGGGCAGTATCACCGTCTTTAATAGTATAGACAACACCGTCAACAAGAGGCACAACTAGAGTCTTATTCGGCTCTACAGCGTCTGAAGTTGTATTATTAGCCCAACGAAGCGTCTGAGATGAAATCTTAAACTTCTTAGCAATAGACTCCATTGTGTCACCCTCTTTGGTCACGTAAGATGAAATACCACGCGCCGCCGAAGTGTCTGGCTTAACAATGTCAGGTTTTGTTATAACTTCTGCATCATTCTGAGAAAGATTCTTCTTAATTGTTAGTGAGGTTTCAGATTCGCGCAAGTCACCAGCCGAAGGCAATTCCGCCGTTTCCGCCAAGTTGGTCACAGCATTAGCTGCCGTTAATTCATCTACTGAAGCTGTTTTAGACTTAGATACCGATGAAACACCAGTAGCTTCAGATGATGCTAAAGTTTTTGATCTTTCAGCGGATACATTACTACCGCTATTACCGTAGACCAAAAATGATATAGTCAATAAAAATATTCCACCGTAGATTGCAAATGATTGCAGTTTACGTTTTTTACTCCGAAGAGATGTAAAATGGTTACGAATAATCGTTCTCCTTGTGCCAATGTTACCACTAGCACCTCTACCAAATTGTCTTTCTTCTCGCAATAGAACAGGATATGTTGTCGACCTAATTGATTATTATTATTCTACATTAGTTTTGCTATATCCGTAGCGACAATTTTGGCAGGTCATTTATCGTAATTCACCCCTGTTGATAAATTAGACAAATGATCTAACATCTATTTTACACAACATTGACAATAAAGTCAATAAATTTTATAAAATGCGTTTTTGTCAAGAAATCTGACATTTCTTTTGACAGTGAGCTTTGACGTTAGCTTCGTGCTCTTCGTTGGTTTTTGCAAAATACGTAATATCATCGTCGCCGCTCAGGAAATATAGATAATCAGAGTTTATCGGGTCAGCAGCGGCATTCAACGCACTCAAACTAGGCGAAGCGATTGGTCCAGGAGTTAAGCTTTTTTGAATGCGTGTATTATATGGCGATTTAAGGTTTGGCGAGCGCTCTACCCCTGTTTTGTCAGCAATATATTGATATGTTACATCAGAGCCCAACGGCATATTGGCTTTCAGGCGATTGTAAAATACGCTAGCAATCTTACGCTGATCCTCGCAAGTTGCCGCACCAGACCCACAGCCAATCGACTCACGCTGAATAATCGACGCTAATGTTATCCCCTGATACAGAGTCAATCCATGAGCTTTAAATTTCTCCTCAAGATTATATTTCTTAACAATTTTCTCCAGATGATCAATTGAGCGCTGCAAAACCTGTTCTGCAGTTTCGTCTGGGGAAATATAGAATGTTTCACCGTAAATATACCCTTCAAGACCAGCATTTTCCGGCCTACCCGCAAAAACTAGACTGTCATACTTAGCGGCAAATGCCTTTTTTATCTGATCATCTGAAAATCCTGCCTTAAGCAGCACAGATTCAACCTCTCTGCCGTCAGAATTCTTTATTTTTTTATTTAAAGTCGATCCAGGATAAAATGTTATAGCAATCTCATCAGTTTTACCGCTGGTCAAATGATTAATTATCTCATCGACGGATTGCGAAGCTTTTACAGAATAAACGCCAGCCTTGAATTTGCCTGCCGAATTATGAAGCCTTGTGTAAATAGAAAAAGCTAAAGAGTTTTTGATAATTTTATTATCCTCTAAAGTTTTGGCAATATCACTAGACCCCATACCTTCTTTAATATTAATCCTGAAGGTTTGCTGACTATTTATGTCGACAGGAGAAAGCATCTGCTTATACCACACTGTTGCCCCAAGGGCGCCGATTCCAGCGATAGCCACAACTATTGACAACACTAATAGCCAAATACGTCGTTTACGAATTTTCATAATTCTCCTCCAAAAAATCCTGCAAAATTATGCTAGCGGCCTCTGCATCAATCTCGCCCTTATCCTTAATTTTATTCCCCAATCTCTGCTCAGCCTGCACACTTGTTAAAGATTCGTCTTGAAAAACAATCTCAGTATCAAGCTCAATGTCTTCAAATTGCTTAACAAATTCTTCTACAAATTCCGTCTGCTTTGTTGGTTCGCCAGATTGGTTTCGTGGATAGCCCACCACGATCGTATCAATATCGTGCCTCAATACTAGCTCTGTTATTTCCTGGACAATATTTTCACTATTCTCCAACCAACCAAACGGCACGGCAATTTTCACTTGCGAATCCGCCATAGCCAAACCAATTCGCCGCGATCCAACATCTAGCGCTAAGAAGTTTTTACTTGACATCTTTTATCTTAAACTCGACATTAATCTTATTGATATCTTTTGGAACAGATTTAACCCAGAATGGCGAGAATTTAACATCGACATCTTCAACACCTTCGATAGATTCAATAGCAGACTGAACCTCTCCGTAACTCTTGCCTTTGGCTTGATCCTTTACGTTCGCTTCTTTAATATCTGGGCCAACCTTGCCGTTCGTAGTTAAGCGCACAGTCTGTGTATTATGCGCCTTAGAAAATTGCGAGAACACAATCTTGCTTACTCCATTGTCATAAATTCTCTGCGACTTCTTACCAGAAATCTCCTCTTTAAGTTTTGCTTCCACAAAGTTTTTTAACTCATTCTTATCAATAGCCAACGCACTGGCGGTAATTGTCGATTTCAGAGTCACAGCTCCGGTAGCTTCGCCATCCACAGCCACGCTCGAGCTAGGATCTGATCGATTTTCAACATAGCTTTCAGTTATAACCGTTGCCGAATCGCCAAATGACGACAACAATTGCTCTTTTAATCCATCAATCTTCTTTTCGCTCAGCTTGCTTTTTGCCGATTCTATATCACTAGCCGTCACAACCGTTGCAGTTTTATCGGTGCCGCCACTAGTAGCAGACCGCAGCGACGCAGAAATGTCATCAACCGAAATACTCATACTACCAGTTGCCGCATTATACTGAGCCCCGCCCTCACTGGCGGTAATAGACCCAGAAGCAGATCCCGGACATTTATATCCTGGACAACTCCAACCCAACGTAGCTCCTGGGACAGTCACAGAAGAATTCAAAGTATAAGATAGCCCACTATTTTTCAAAATTGTGCCAGCTGAAATAGTCACACTACTTGACGACGAATTGCTGAAGACAACTACTCCAGTAGCTTTTTCTCCGACATTCTTCTTGCCCGTAGCAGAAAATTCAACACTAACTTCCTTTGCTAATTCTTTCTTTACAGACTTAATGACATTAGATTTTGCGTTTGTAGAAGCTGTTTCATTCAAGCTGACGGTATCACTGACTGTCATACTAGTAGTCTTTGCTGAAATAACGACCGTGGCATGTGGAGCAAACCAAATTGCCCAAACCAAAAATACGATCAAAAGTAAGGTACCACCACCTATCAATAAGAACTTCTTACGAAATGTATTAAAATCAGGAACTTTCGGTTTTTTAACCATCTTTTTCAGAGAGCCTAACCCCTTAGGCTCCTTCTTGTTTGCGTCAGCTATAACATTATCTACGGCAGAGTCTTCATCGGATTTCTTTGATCTTTTCGCAGAATCCGCCATATCTCCAACCGCCAGCTTGCCGCCATCAATCACATCATTGTCGTCATCAACTTTCAGAACTGGAATCTCCGCAATTTCTGGCTTGCTCTGAAGCGTTTTTGCAATAGGGATTTTCGCCGTTGCCGCCAATCCAGCCAAAACCGAATCATTCGTGATTAATACAATTCTCTTATCCGCCGAAGTTGCCGCCCGAGCTAGTAATCGAATATTGACTGCACTCTGTAAAACGCCAATTCTTCGAGGCGGAACTAACGCAATAATTCTCTCTTTCGACGCCTTAATCTTACTAATTATCGTCGTAATGTCGTCTTCTACATCGATATAAATAACGTCTTTATTCATTTTAAATCTTTAACAACCTATTTACTTTTTCAACTAAACTATTACCGTCTTGACTACCGATAATTGTATCATATCCAACTCGCAGCAAGCCCATTGCAGTTACAAATGTGTGATCGCTAATATCTCCAGTTTCGTCAACTATTCCTGTAATATCGCTTGGATTGATATATTGAACTACTGGTTTCTTAGTAAAAGGTAGGTCTTCTGGCCAGCGTCGAGTTTTCAAAGCTTCAGTAATTTTTTGCAAGCTCGATCCGCCGCCACACAGTAAAATCCTATTCGGCAAATAATCGACATTATCAAAATCGCTCAGCGCCAATTCAACACCCGATAGCCAAACTTCCAAAGTCTTGTCGATCGCCGCGTCAACTTTTTTCTTTACACTAGGCTTCAAATTCTCATTATCAATATTCAGCTTCAACTTTTCTGCATCTTTGAAGCTTAAATCCAGATCAGCCGCAATAGTCCTAGTGAAACTTCGTCCACCAATGCCAAACATCTTCGTACCTTCGACTCCGCCGTCATTAACAACTGCAATATCCGTCGTGCCACCACCAATGTCCGCTAGAATCGCCGTGAAATTGCTATCCGTATCCGATCCCAAAACGCTCCTACTCACCGCAAATGGCTCGGCAGCCACAGCCACTAAATCCAGAGCAAGCTCGTCCGCAACCTTCTCCAACGCGCCAATATGAACCATCGGAGCAAACGCTGTGTAGATCTGAACCGCCACATCTCGCCCCTGAAAACTAATCGGATTCGAAACTTTATAGCCATCAATATGAATACTCACCAGCGCCGAGTTAACCAGCTTCACCTCAACATCCTCATTGCCAGTTTCCAGCGCAATTTGAGCCTGAGCCTTTCCCTGGGCTCGCTCCTGAACTTTCTCAATGATGAACTCCATCTCGGCAATGTCTAATGGCTTATTCGGCTGCGGCCTACGATAGCGAATAGTATTCGTAACACCCTTAACTAATTCGCCCGCGATGCCAATAACGACTCGCTTACCCTGAACGCCAGCTTGATCCTCAGCCTCAGACAGAGCCTCTTCGCAATTCGCCACAACACCAGCAATATCAGCAATCGCACCGCTATGCATATCGCCCATTTCCTGCTGTTTTCGACCAACACCAATAATATTCAGCTCGTCGTCTTTAACTTCAGCGATTAATGCCTTAACCACCTCCGTACCAATATCTAAGCTAACCAATAGTTCGCGACTATCTTTATCAGACTTCTTCAACATGTCTTTCAATGCCATATAAGAAATATTATATAACGCTTGTGATTTTAGAGCAACAGTTAATTATCTATCTTAAAACAGCCTTGATTCGACGAATTCCAGCCGAGCTAGATTCTTCTTTGGTGATTTTGAATCGCTTGCCATCTTCAGCCAAAACTCCAGTGTGTTCGACGTGCGGGCCGCCGCAAACTTCAAAGCTAACAACGTTACCATCCTTGCCAATGGAATATACCTTAACTTCGTCGCCGTAACGCTCGCCGAACGCACCAATTGCACCCATACTCAATGCCTCATCGGTCGGATATACAGCAAAACTAACTGGCAAATCTTCATCAATCCAAGCATTAACTTGATCCTCAACTGCCTGCTTTTCTTCTGGCGTCAATTTATCGTGATTAAAATCAAAGCGCAATCGATCGGCGGTAATATTGCTTCCGTGCTGCTGTAAATCTGGCGCATTCAAAACCTTACGTAACGCCGCGCCCAACAAATGTGTCGCCGTGTGATATTTCAGATGAATAGAGTCATGACCTTCCAAGCCACCGCTAAATTGCCCCTTGCGAGCCGTCTTAGAGCGTTGTCGCTGCTCATTCATTTTCGCGGTAAATTCCTCGCGCCAATTGTCCGAAAGCTTAATTCCTTGTTTATATGCCTCTTCCGTACTGAGTTCCACTGGGAAACCGAAGGTGTCGTACAAAGTGAACAATTCTTCACCGGTCAAGCCATCGTCAATGTAGCGTTGCATTTGTCGCAAACCTTTTCTCAAAGTCTGGCGAAAAGCTTTTTCCTCCTTAACGAGGACAGCAATTATATTGTCGCGATTATTCTTCACCTCTGGAAAATCAGCTTCATACAAATCAGCAATCGTCGGCACAACTTCTTGCAGGAAATTTTGCTCGATCCCCAAATCAAAACTATAACGAATTGCCCGACGGAGCAGACGACGCATTACATAGCCCTGCTCTTTATTGCTTGGCACACACCCATCAACCGCCATAAACGTCGCAGCCCTCAAATGATCAGCAATCACTCGCATACTTTCGGTATGTGAAGCGTAATCCTTGCCGCTCAGATCTTGTAGTTTTTCAATAATCGGCCAAAGCAAACTAATCTTAAAGACGTCAGGATCATTATTTACTGCAGCCGCGATTCGCTCAAGTCCAGACCCATGGTCAATATTTGGCTTATCAAGTGGCTCAAATTGCCCCTCAGCAACTTTTTTATATGCCATAAATACGTTATTGCCAATCTCCATAAATCGACCACAATCGCAATTCGGATGACAATTTTCACCAAATTTTGGATCATGCTCAATGAAATCAAACTCATAAAACATCTCACTATCCGGACCACACGGATCACCAACCGGAGTAGTTTCTGGACCGCCATTGCGACTCCACCAGTTTTTGCTGCCGTCATAAAAGAAAATTCTTTCACCTGGATTTACACCACGCGCCGCTCCCTGCTCTTCACTGCCGATATCCGCCATTTTTGCATCAATGCCCTTTTCTGCAAACTTTTTCTGCCACAATTTAGCCGCTTCAACATCTTTATCGATATTATATTCCGGCGCACCAATAAAACACGTTACATACAATCTCTGCGGATCAAGACCAATTTCCTCAGTCAAAAACGTCCACATCCAACCAATTTGTTCTTCCTTAAAATAGTCGCCCAAACTCCAGTTCCCAAGCATCTCAAAAAATGTCGTATGACGATTGTCGCCAATGTCGTCAATATCCTGCGCTCGCAAACACGTTTGAGAATCGGCAATTCTCTTACCTTCAGGGTGCGCCTCACCAAGCAAGTATGGAATCATCGGCTGCATTCCGGCGCCCGTAAATAAAGTCGTCGGGTCATTAGTTAAAATCAACGGCGCACGCTCAACAACGGCGTGACCCTGTTTTTTATAAAATTCAAGATATTTACTACGTATTTTTTGGGCATTCATGAGTGTAATTATACCATAAAATAACCCCACCTTACAGATGGGGTTTATAGGTCAAATCGTCAATCTCAACAGATTATTCAGCTACTTCTTCAGCTGGCTCTTCTTTCGGTTGATTCTTGCGAAGTTTTTCTGGATTGCGGATAGCTTTGTGCTTGTCAGCTGCAACTTCCTTAACCCACTTTGGCAACTTAACGCCAGCTTCTTTCAATAGCTTAACTACGCGTGGTGTTGGCTGTGCGCCATTGTCCAAATATTTCTGAGCCAATTCAACTTGGATATTTGATTCTTTAGTGTGTGGGTTGTAGCTACCGACATAAGCGACTACACGACCGCTTGATGGATGACGATGTGCTTCTTGTACCGCCAAGCGATATACTGGATAACCTTTGCGACCCAAACGTTGCAAACGAATTGCTAGCATAAAATTAATTCTTCCTTTAACTCTACGTTTTATTATTCCTTACTTTAGAACAGTTTACACTATTTTTCCCATAACGTCAATCTGTTTTCACGATTCCGCCACCCAAACATTCATTACCGTCATATATTACCGCAGATTGACCCGCAGCTACGGCACGCTCCGAAGCAGAAAGGTGCACAATATCTCCGTCAATTTTCGCGTCGAATAAAGCGCCTCGATGACGCAACCGGACTTGTACGTCCTTATCTTTATGCGGTGCTTGATTAATCCAATGAATATCCGCCAGCCTAAGTTCTTTTCGCCACAAACTTTCATTATCAATTGATCGCGAAACATAAACTTCATTTTTCTCCATATCCTTGCCTACAACATAATAAGGCAATCCACCGCCGACGTTCAGTCCATGGCGCTGACCGAGTGTATAAAAAATTGCGCCGTCATGTTTACCGACGACAGATCCCGTCTGCTGATCAATGATATTTCCTGGCGCAGTTTTAACATATTCTGACAAAAACTCGCGAATTCCAACTTGCCCAACAAAACAAATTCCCATCGATTCCTTTTTGCTAGCCGTCCACAAACCACGCTCTTTCGCCATTTCGCGAACTTCCGCCTTAGTAAAATCGCCCAACGGAAATATGGTTTTTGACAAAGCCTCGGAAGTCACTCGATATAAGAAGTAGGTTTGGTCTTTATTATCATCACGAGCGCGTAACAATTTGGCTGACGAAGACGATTCATGAGCAACGCGCGCATAATGCCCTGTAGCGATATAATCCGCTCCAGCCGCCAACGAGGCCTCCAAAAATATCTTAAACTTCACTTCTTGATTACACATAATATCTGGGTTTGGCGTGCGGCCCGCTTGATATTCGCGAATCATGTAATCGACAACGTTTTGCTTATATTCTTTCTGGAAATCAAAAACTCGAAAATCAATGCCCAAGCCAACCGCCACACGCTTGGCGTCAGCAACATCTTCCGCCCACGGACAATGCATTCCAGGCAGATCTTCCGACCAGTTTTTCATATAAACACCCGTTACATCGTAACCCTGCTCAACCAAAAGTGCTGCGGCAACGGAGGAATCCACACCGCCCGACATTCCAACAAAAACTTTCTTACTCATCTAGACAACCCCATAGCAAATAGCCCAATTCTCATTAATTCACCCATTGCCAGCCACCAGCCCCACGGCGTCAACCACCACCACGAGCTCCAGTTTTTATCAGAAGCAACAGGATGACTTCGAATCTTCACATCGTTAAATTGCGCTGAAAATTCGAGTTGCGCCCGACGCATATGATATCCACTTGTCACCAGAATCACATCTTCAATTTTTCGCGAATCGACAATTTTCTTCACTTCAGTGGCGTTTTGTCTGGTCGTTTCGGAAGACTCGTCCATAACAATGGCTTTCTC
>ERZ772935.1023-NODE-1023-length-10712-cov-5.325701_pt1 | contig 10712 bp, 5 predicted proteins | sample MGYA00511683_ERZ772935 | MGnify/ENA primary metagenome ERZ772935 (study PRJEB29015, sample SAMEA2738086) | human oral metagenome | biome: human oral; feature: human-associated habitat; material: saliva | place: China | collected 2228 ...
TACAGGGGCACCCGCCCTCGCTTCGCTTCGGGCACCCTGATGTCACTTCGGACGATACCGCCTTTCCGCGCTGGGACACTGTGCGGGTGCGGCCGCGTTTTCCGGATGCGCCCTCAGGGTGTCAGCCCGGACGCTCTCCGCAGCGAAGCAAGGAGAGGACGGAGCGTCCGGGTGACGGGTGCCCCTGCGTAGGCGCGGAGGAAACATGCGGCGCACCTACACCTGAGTAAGAGCGAGGACGAGCACCGCCATCCGCGCAAGCTCAAATTCTAGCGCTTGATGGCGTCCAGCGCCTCACGCTGAGCCTTCGCAATGCGCTTCTCAGACACCGTGTAGGCGGTACCAAGCTCCTGGGCGAAGAAGCTGACGCGCAGCTCCTCAATCATCCAGTTCACGCGGCGGAGCGCATCCGGCACGATGGTGCCTGCCGGTAGCGACTTGACCGCGTTATCGTAGGAGTCTTCCAGGTCCTGCACGGTGAGCATGAGCTGGTTGTCGCGGTGCAGGTTCGGGCCGAGCTTCGTCAGGCGCACCTGGGCGGCCTTGAGGTAGCGCGGGATGTGAACCAGCTGGTCGTAGCCGGTTTTCGCCACGAATCCGGGGTAGACCAGGTTCTCCATCTGTGCCTTCACGTCGGAGACGGCGTGCATGGTCGTCAGCGAGGTTGCCTTCTTGATGGCCTTCTTCAGCGCGGTGGCTTCGGAGAGGATTTCGGCGACGAGCTTGGTGACGTCGAAGACTGTCTCGATGAGTTCGGCACGCACGTGCTCGTAGAGTTCGCTGTATTCTGCGTACGTGAAGATGGGGGTGTGCGGCACGAGATGGTCGAGTGCCGCGACGGTGCAGTCGCGAATGAGTTCGTCGATGGAGCCGTGCGGGTTCTGCGTGAAGACGATTTTCTCCTTGTGGGAGAGGTGTTCGCTCACGTAGCGTACGGGCGAGGGCACCTGCAGTTGGAGCAGGCGGATGATGCCGCGGCGCTGGGCGTGGAGCTGTTCGGCTTCGGTGGGGAAGATGCGCAGGCCTACGCTGGTTTCTTCGTCGACGAGGGCGGGGTAGCCGTTGACTGCCTGGGTGGCGATGATGCGCTGTACCTTGCGGGGGATTTCTCCGTTGGGGAAGAGGTCGGCGGGGAATTCGGTGAGGCCGCTGATTTCGCGTACCTGCGAGCCGTGTGCGTCGGTCGGCTGTGCCGTCTGGGCGGTGCCGCCCTGTGCGTTCTTCGCGCCCTTCTTCGCAGAAGCCGCGGAGCTGCCCGAGTTGCCTGAACCGCCCTGGGCGAGTGCCACCATTTTTGCCATGGTGTCGTCGGATGCGCCGAGCGAGTCGGCGAGGGCGCTGCGGATTTCCTTGTGGAGCTGCTGTTGCAGGGCGCGCAGGTCCTTGCCTTCGCCCAGGATTTTGTTGCGTGCGTTGCGCACCTGGAATCCCATTTTCAGGTGTTCGGGCACGGCGTCCCAGTTAAAGGCTTCGGGCTCGACAACGACGCCGCGCAGGCGGCGTAGTACGAGCGCCAGGGAGGGGATGAGCTCGTCGGTGGCGGGGGAGTAGTCCTCTTCCAGGGCGGCGCAGGCGGCGCGTGCCACGTCGGGTGCGGGCACGAAGTTGCGTCGAATCGCCTTGGGGAGCGATTTGATGAGCGCGGTGACGAGTTCGTGGCGCAGGCCGGGGATTTGCCAGCGGAACGGTTCGGGGCTCAGCTGGTTGAGGAAGAGGATGGGTACCTGGACTGCTACGCCGTCGCGCTTGGCGGCGTCGGTGCGGGCGCCTCCAATACCTGCGGTGGGGGCGTATTCGTAACGCAGGTCGAGGGTGAGTTCGCCGCTGTCGGTGCGCTGCACCCACTGGCGGGGGAACTGGGAGTCGTCGTAGTCGGCGGCTTCCTCGTTGATGAGCTTTTCGGGGTTGAAGTCCAGGTAGTTGTCGTCTTCGAGACGTGCCTGCTTCCACCACTTGTCGAAGGCGCGCACGTCGGTGACGTGGGCGGGGATGCGTGCGTCGTAGAAGGCGAAGAGTACGGAGTCGTCCACGCGCAGGTCGCGGCGGCGTAGGCGTGCTTCGAGTTCTTCGACTTCGGCGAGGGCGCGCTGGTTGCGCAGGTAGAACTTGTGCTGGGTGTGCCATTGGCCTTCGACGAGGGCGGACTGGATGAACAGTTCGCGGGCTGCGGCGGCGTCTACGCGGGCGTACTGCACGGGGCGGTCGGCGTAGATGGTCAGGCCGAAGAGGGTGCCCTTGGCGTAGGCGACTGCCGCGCCGGAGCTGAGGGACCAGTGCGGTTCGGAGTATTGCACGCTGATGAGGTGCTTGCCGATTTCTTCGATCCACTGCGGGTCGATGGAGGCGTTGGTGCGCGCCCACAGGCGGGAGGTTTCGACGAGTTCGGCGGAGAGCACCCAGTCGGGGCTCTTTTTGAACAGGCCGGAGCCGGGGAAGATCGCGAACTTGGTGCCGCGTGCGCCGAGGTATTCGCGGGGGCCGCGGTTGCGTCCCTTGGAGTCCTTTTCGCGTTCTTCCTTGACGCCCACGTGCGAGAGCAGGCCGGAGAGCAGGCTCTTGTGGATGTCGATTTCGTGGGCGGAGGCGTTAATATCGCGACCGCCGCTGGCGTGAATGTTGGCGGTGCGTCCCATTTCGCGTAGCTGGGCGAAGAGGTCCTGCCATTCGCGGATGCGCAGGTAGTTGATGAACTCGCGGTGGCACATCTTGCGCAGCTGCGAGGAGGACAGCGCCGCCTGCTGCTCGTTGATGTAGTCCCAGAGCAGCAGGAAGGAGGAGAAGTCGGAGGTGTCGTCGATGAAGCGGGCGTGCATCGCGTCGGCTTCGGCACGCACGTCGGCGGGGCGTTCGCGCGGGTCCTGGATGGTCAGGGCGGCGGCGAGCACCATCATTTCCTTGGCGCAGTTGCGGCGGCCACCTTCGATGATCATGCGGGCGAGGCGCGGGTCCACGGGGAATGCCGCCATGGCTCGGCCGATGGCGGTGAGGGTTGCGCTGTTGCCGCGGCCCTTGCGGGGGCCGCGGGGGCGTTCGGTGAGCGCGCCGAGTTCGCGGAGCAGGTTCACGCCGTCGTTGATGGCGCGGGATGCGGGCGGCTGCACGAACGGGAATCGGGAGATGTCGCCGGGTTCGCGGACCACGCCGATTGCGATCATCTGCAGGATGACGGCTGCGAGGTTGGTGCGCAGAATTTCGGGGTCGGTGAACTCGGGGCGCGAGTTGAAGTCTTCTTCGGAGTAGAGGCGGATTGCGATGCCATCGCTGACTCGGCCGCATCGGCCGGAACGCTGGTTGGCGCTTGCCTGCGAGATGCGTTCGATGGGCAGGCGCTGAACCTTGGTGCGTGCCGAGTAGCGGGAGATGCGGGCGGTGCCGGTGTCGATGACGTACTTGATGCCGGGCACGGTCAGCGAGGTTTCGGCAACGTTCGTGGCGAGCACGATGCGCGGGCGCGATCCGGGGGAGAACACGCGGTGCTGTTCGGCGAGCGAGAGGCGCGCGTACAGGGGCAGCACTTCGTAGTTCAGGCGCGGCGACTTGGCGACCATCGCCTCGATAGCGTCTTTGGCGTCGCGGATTTCGCGTTCACCAGAGAAGAAGATGAGGATGTCGCCGGGGGCTTCCTTGGAGAGTTCCTTGATGGCGTCGAGGATGCCGTCGGTGGGGTCGTGGTCGTCTTCGATTTCGTCGTCGCTGAGGTAGTCTTCCTCGTCGAGCGGGCGGTAGCGGATTTCCACGGGGTAGGTTCGGCCGGACACCTCAATGATGGGCGGCGCGTCGTCGGGCAGGATTGCTTCGGCGATTTCGCGTTCTTCGGCGCTGAGGTTTTCGTCGACGATGCCCTTGCCCGGCACGTAGCTGGGGGAGAAGTGGCGCGCGAAACGCTCCGGGTCGATGGTTGCGGAGGTGATGATGACCTTCAGGTCCGGGCGCTGCGGCAGGATGCGCTTGAGGTAGCCGAGGATGAAGTCAATGTTCAGGCTGCGTTCGTGCGCCTCGTCAATGATGAGGGTGGAGTAGCGGCGTAGCAGCTTGTCGTTCTGAATTTCGGCGAGCAGAATGCCGTCGGTCATGAGTTTGATGGCGCTGTGTTCGCCAACTTCGGAGGTGAATCGCACCTGGTAGCCGACGGTTTCACCGATTTTCTGTCCGAGTTCTTCGGCGATGCGTTCGGCGACGGAGCGTGCGGCAAGTCGGCGCGGCTGGGTGTGGCCGATGAGGCCCTTGGCGCCCAGGCCCAGGTCGAGGCACATTTTGGGGATCTGGGTGGTTTTACCGGAGCCGGTTTCACCCGCGATGATGACGACCTGGTTGTCGCGGATCGCGTTCATGATGTCGTCGCGGCGTTCGCTGACGGGCAGCTCTTCGGGGTAGGTGATGACCTCGGGGATGAGCGGCTCGTAGCGGCGCGGTGCCGGGCGGTTCTGCTGGTTGCCCTGGTTGCTTTGGTTGCCGCCCTGCTGGTTGCCCTGCTTACGGGCGCGGTTGTTACCGCCTCCGCGTCGGTTGGAGCGGGAGGCGTTGGAGTTGCGCTCGGATGCGCCGCGGGAGGAGTTCTTGCGGTCTGCGCTATTCTTCTGGGCGCTGTTCTTCTGCGCACCCTTCTTCGGGGCGCCGTTTTTTACCGCGTTGTTCTCAGCGGTTTTAGCTGCGGTCTTTTCGCCGGTTTTTGCACTGGTTTTTGCACCGGTTTTTTCGGAGGATTGTACCTTTGCCGCGTGGATTGCGGCTGCCATGCTCGCCATGGTGGGGGCGGTGCGGGGGGCCTTAGAAGTATCTGCGTGTTTCTTCGTGGATTTCTGCTCAGACATATCCTATCCAGTGTACTCGCCTTGCCCGCGGTGGGCTTGGGGTGTGCTTTGTTTGTCATATTTGGGTTTGTTCGCGGGAACCCGGGGTGGGCAGCAGCGGAATGATGGCCCTCAAAAGGGTAGTTAAGATACAATAAACAACATCAAATGCTATCTATATAGCTAATAATTATTCATCTGAATTATATGCGCCGCAGATGCGAATTAACTGTGCTTCTTAACTTTCTTTCGATAGTTTCGTTCAACTGCTACAGTGGTGAATAACACAGTAACGAAGGAGTGACTATGCCATCACCAAAGACGTACCCGGCAACACGTGCTGCAGTGTTGGATTGCTGCGAAGACGGACAGCATGAAGAAATTCACCACCGCTGCGAAGAACTCTTCCAAGCCCTCGTTCACGCGAGTCTGCGCACCCACTTCGACCGCCTCAGCGCCGAAGAAACCCTCTACCTGGTGACCGGCGACGGCGAGCGCGTACAGATTTCTCCCGAAATGTACGGACCCCTCACCTCCGTAGCGCGCGCATTCGCCGACCGTAAGGATGTCTGCGTGGTACGCCAGGACCGCCTGATGACCACGCAGGAGGCGGCAGACTACCTGGGCGTATCCCGCCCGACCGTTGTTCGCCTGCTGGAGCGCGGAGATATTCCGTTCGAGCGCATTAACACGCACCGTCGCGTTGCTTTTGATGACCTCGAACGTTACCGCCTTGAGCACGAATACGTGAACCGCCGCGTTCGCTAAACCCGCATCTGGCCGATTACTTTCTGATCAATCACTCTGATCAGACAGTACGGTTCAGAAATTGCAGCATCTGCTGAACAATCTCGGGGCTAAAACAGCGCGAATCCCCGTGTTCGGCATCCGGAACCAGCACCAAATCGGTAGGCACCTGCCGCGTGCGCAGCGCCTGATACACCCGCACCGATTGCTGGTACGGCACACACGAATCGCTAATACCGTGCACGAGCATGAGGGGCGTGGTACCACCGCTCACGCCCTGTGCAGAGGCACTTTCGAACTTATTCACTCGTTTCTGGGAGCGTACCGCATCGATAGGATGCGCACGCTCCCAGTTCTTTTGGGCACGCTCGATACAGACACCCGGAACCACCCGCTCACCCTTGGAGATGTCGATAGTAGACGCGTCTGCGGGCACCGGGTAGGTGCTTCCCAGCAGTCGCCATTCGGCGCCATCGTCCTCGGGGTGGTTGAGGGCGTAGCCGGCCAGGGGACGATCGGTGAAGATGGTCCTCAAATCGCTGACCCCGTAAAACGAAGCCGCCGCCGCCACCTGCGAACTATGGGACGGGTAGGCGCTCGCCGCCCTGCCTTCAAAGTATTCCTCGTGCTCGGGTGCGCTCGCAGAATCCTCAAATGCAGACTCACCGGCGGCGGAATCTCCCGTATGCGCAACCATCATGCTCAGGTGCCCGCCGGCGCTTCCGCCCGCTACCGCAATGCGCTGCGGATCAATACCGAATTCGTGCGCGTTGGCGCGGAAGAAACGCACCGCCTCCTTCACATCGTGCAGGGCACCCGGGAAGAGCGCCTGATGCGAATACCGGTAGTTGATGGACGCGACCGCCCAGCCTGCCTGCTGAAAAGCGGCGCGCATGAGCGCCTGGGTATTGGGCTGCTCCCCGCCAGGGGTGCGCAGGACGGTATCGCGTAGAGCCTGGTTGGTGCCGAAGCGCCAGGCACCACCGTGAACCCACACCAGCAGCGGCGCGGGGGAAGAAACCTCAGCAGTTGAAGTTTCGGCAGTTGAAGCTTCGACAGTAGCGGGGAAGAAATCGTAGGCGAACGCCTCGCGAGTTACCGGCGACTGCGCGCCGTAGTCGGGTAGTGAGTGGGCATCGTGAAAGCCCGCCTCGCGGTAAAAACCGGAGCGGTACTCGGTGCTCTCAACGGTCGGCGTACCCTCAGTGGTCAGTGCACCCTCTACATTCGGCGTGCCCTTAGTGTCCATCGCGCCCTCAACGGTCGGCGTGCTCTCAGAAGTCTGCATGAATCAGCACCTCGTTAGGGAACCAGCACGATCTTGCCGCGGGTGCGACCCGTCGCCACCAGGGCATGAGCCTGCGCAGCCTGCGAAAAATCAAGCACCTGATCCACGTATACCTTCAACAGGCCCAAGGACATGAGGCGGGCAATCTCCTGCATCTGCGTGCGGTCCGGGTGAACCGTCAGCCACTGCGCCTCGAAGCCGCGCTCACGCGCAACATCCAGCGGGTCGGGGCTGGTCAGAGTGACAATGCGGCCGCCGGGAACCAGCACCTCCAGCGAATCGAGGAAGGTCTGCTGACCGGTGGAATTGAGCACCACGTCTATAGTCTGGCCCAGTACGGCACGGAAATCCTCGGTGTGGTAATCAATGGGCTGGGCGCCCAGCGAGCGCACAAACTCGTGGTTAGCCGCGGAGGCGGTCGCAAAAACCTGAGCGCCAGCCTGCGCCGCCAGCTGAACGGCGAGGTGGCCGACGCCTCCGGCACCGGCGTGAATGAGCACGCGCTCGCCTTCCTTCAAACGCGCCACTTCGAAGAGCGCCTGATATGCGGTCAGCGCCGCCAGGGGAGCGCCACCCAATTGCGCGCAGGGAACATCGGCGGGCACCTTCACCAGCTGATGCGCCGGGGCGAGAACATACTCGGCGTACGCACCGGCGGAGGAGGGGAAAGAAACAAGACCAAATACGCCGTCGCCCACCTTAAAACCCGTGTAGTCACCGGCGGTAGCAACCACGGTGCCGGCAACATCCCAGCCGGGCACGAAGGGCTTGTATGAGGGATCTGCCAGCTGAGCGGCGGGACCCAGACCCTTGCGAGTGGTCACATCAATCGGGTTGACACCGGCGGCAACCGTCTTGATGAGCACGTGACCGCGCACCGGCGAGGGGATGGGCACGTTTGCTTCGTGCAGAACGCTTTCATCGCCCCATTCGGTGAGCTGAATCTGGCGCATGGTGGTCATCGGGTTACCTCCGCTGTCGTGACTTGGGCCGTGCTGATGTGAACGGTGTGCGCGTTTCCCCATTCTCTCAAGGCGGTTAGCGTTGCCACAACAGGGAAGCGGGTAGTGTCCACCCTCTGAGGTTTCCTGCCGCTGAGGTTTCCTGCCTCTGGGGGTGAAGGGAGGGAGCAGTCCGGCGTAGGAGTTAAATAAAAAGGAGCCGATACCCGAACAATACGCCTCGGATATCGGCTCCCGTGTTCCCTCTCGAATAAGAACATCGTGCCCCTGAAAGGATTCGAACCTTCGACCCCCAGTACCGGAAACTGGTGCTCTAATCCGCTGAGCTACAGAGGCAACCTCACCATGGTATCAGATAAGCACCAGATAAAGGGTCAGTCACCAGCCAAGGCTTGCTAGAATAGTTTGTTATGACTCCTGAAGAACTCTCCGAAGCCATTGCGCTTGCCCTTGAAGAAACCATTTCCTCCGGCCAGCTGACCCTCGTGGAGGGCGCTGAACTGCCCGCCGTCCGAGTGGAGCGCCCCAAGTCCCGCGAACACGGTGACTGGGCAACCAACGTCGCTCTGCAGCTCGCCAAGAAGGTGGGCAAGAACCCGCGTGAGGCAGCAGCTCTTCTGGCAGAGAAGATTGGCGCCATCCCCGGTGTTGCATCCGTAGATATTGCCGGCCCCGGCTTCCTGAACATCACCCTGGACGCCGCAGCTGCCGGTGAGCTTGCCGCCACCATCGTTGAGGCTGGCGAAGCATACGGCCGTAGCGACAAGTTCGCCGGTAAGACCATCAACCTTGAGTTCGTCTCCGCGAACCCCACCGGCCCCATCCACCTGGGTGGCACCCGCTGGGCTGCCGTCGGTGATGCGCTCGCCCGCGTCCTTGAGGCTGAGGGCGCTAACGTCGTGCGTGAATACTACTTCAACGACCACGGCACCCAGATTGACCGTTTCGTGCGCTCCCTGATTGCCGCTGCCCGCGGTGAGGAGACCCCCGAGGACGGCTACGCTGGCGCGTACATTGTCGACATTAAGGACCAGATTCTGGCTCAGCGCCCCGACGCGCTTGAGGCTGAGAACCCCGAAGAGATTTTCCGCGAAATCGGTACTCACCTGATGTTCGATCAGATCAAGGAGTCCCTGGCGGCATTCGGCACCCACTTCGACGTGTTCTTCCACGAGAACTCCGTGTTCGAAGGCGGCAAAGTGGACGCCCTGCTCGAGACCATGCGCGAGAACGGCCAGCTCTTCGAAGCTGACGGCGCCTGGTGGATGCGCACCACCGACTACGGCGACGACAAGGACCGCGTGGTCATCAAGTCCGACGGCAACCACGCCTACGTGGCGGGCGATATCGCCTACTACCAGGACAAGATGACCCGTGCAGTAAACCCCGCCGACGTGGCGATTTACATGCTCGGTGCTGACCACAACGGCTACGTGGGCCGCCTGAAGGCTATCGCCCAGATTCTTGGCTACCGCGCCGACCAGATTGAGGTTATGATCGGTCAGCTGGTGAACCTGGTCAAGGACGGCAAGCCCGTCCGTATGTCCAAGCGCGCCGGCACCGTGGTCACCCTCGAGGACCTGGTCGAAGCCGTTGGTGTTGACGCTGCACGCTACGAGCTGACCCGCTACTCGGTGGACACCCCCATCGATATTGACCTGGGTCTGCTGACCTCCAAGAGCAACGAGAACCCGGTCTACTACGTGCAGTACGCTCACGCACGTACCGCCGCTGTGGCACGTAACGCCGCGGAGGCCGGCGTGAAGATTGAGGACGGCGTGGACACCTCCCTGCTCGACTCCGCCGCTGACGGTGAGCTGCTGGCTGTGCTCGGCCAGTTCCCCGCCGCCGTGCGCGACGCCGCGAAGTTCTACGAGCCGCACCGCGTGAACCGCTACCTGGAGCAGCTCGCTTCGGCATACCACAGCTGGTACGGCGTCTCCCGCGTGGCCCCCAAGGCCGACGAGGAGGTCACCGACCTGCACCGCACCCGCCTGCTGCTGAATAACGCGGCACAGCAGGTGCTGGCTAACGGCCTGAACCTGCTGGGTGTGAGCGCACCCGAGCGCATGTAATACCCCTCGATTCAACCCCCGACCCGGTGCTACCGGGGCGGGGGTTGAACGTATGCCGCCGCCGGTGGCTTCATTGCCCAACCCGGCACAGTGCACAGAGGGCACAATGCACAAGGCACAGTGCCCAGACAGACTACACAGGCAAGCTGAACAGACAGAGAACCGCCGCCGCGCCGAGGGCGTTGACCCCGGAGCGTGGCGGGCAAGAACATCCAGAAAGAGACACGATGAGCGAAGCCCGTTCCCTCTACCGCCCCGAATGGCTGACCCAGCCTGAGAACCCCGCCGACCTGTCCCGAAGCATCTGGACCGATTCCTTCACCCGCAATGCGGAGGGTGAGCTCTGCATCGACGGTGTGACCGTCAGCGAGCTGGCCGCCGAGCACGGCACCCCGCAGTACGTTTTCTCCGAGACCACCTTCCGCGCCCGTGCCCGCGCTTACCGCACCGCTTTTGAGCAGGCTTTCGCCAAGCATGGCGCGCAGGTGAGCGTCTACTACGCCGGCAAGTCCTTCCTCTCCACCGCGGTCGTTCGCTGGGTTCGTGAGGAGGGCCTGTGCCTGGACACCGCCTCCGGTGGCGAGCTGGCGCTGGCGCTGCGCGGCGGCATGCCCGGCGAGCGCATCGCCCTGCACGGCAACAACAAGTCGGAAGCCGAAATCGCCCGCGCGATTCGTAGCGGCCTGGGCCGCGTGGTGGCCGATTCGGTGGACGAAATCAAGCTGATTGAGCGGGTGTACGCCGAGCTGGCCGCCGAGCGCGTGGCTGAGGGCGAGGAGCCCTACCCGCCCGTTCCGGTGCTGATTCGCATCACCCCGGGCGTGCACGCCTCCACCCACGAGTCGATCGC
>ERZ772935.1024-NODE-1024-length-10697-cov-1.888367_pt1 | contig 10697 bp, 9 predicted proteins | sample MGYA00511683_ERZ772935 | MGnify/ENA primary metagenome ERZ772935 (study PRJEB29015, sample SAMEA2738086) | human oral metagenome | biome: human oral; feature: human-associated habitat; material: saliva | place: China | collected 2228 ...
GATTAGTATCTAGCGTCCAAACCATATAGCCGTCAGTACCAAAGTCAACAGGCTCAAGTCCAGATGCAACACGCAGCTTGTTGTACTGAGAAGCTCGCATCAAAGTTACGTTTCTCTGCGCAGGATCATCTTGACCACTAAAGCCGGTAAAGTAATCAGCAAAGCGCTTACCTGTTACCGCATCAATAGAGCTATACGTAAAACTTGGTGTTGTTGGATCAGCCTGGGCGTAGTACGTATCAACCTGGATGGGATTTTTGATAGTTTTGTCCCACTCTGGATCAAGTTTCTGCACTACAGAAAGGTAATCATATGAGTCTGCTGGACCGGGAGTATAACTGCGCTCTGAGCCTGGACTGATTTCTATAGAAACATCGTACGTTTTGAGCTTAGAGAAGCTGGCATTCATAGAGTCAACAAGCGAGAAACCCGTTCCAAGTCCGCAGACTGCCACAAAAAGCATTGCGCAGACTAAAGAGATGGAAACCCAAGCAGTATTTACGCGAGCATTAAACTGACGCAGGATGAACGAGTGAAGACCCTTGTAGTAGAAGCCCTTCTGCATCTGCATAAATCTGAGCAAGAAACCAGAGATTGAGAAGAAAAAGAGTGCTGTGCCCACAGATACCAAAGCAGTAGCCATGGCAAACTCTTCATCTATCTGTTTTAAACCATTGTGCTGAAGCAAGATATAGGAATAAGCAATGATTCCAAGAGAGGCCAAGAAGAGCAGTACAGAGATGGTAAGGTTTCTTACCTTGACGGTCTGAGTTACTTTGTCTGCGTTAAGAAGGTCAATGAGCTTGTAGCGAGACACCGTGGTGACGTTAAAAATCAGCGCAACCACAAACATAACTACAAAGTAAATAACCGTTTGAATCAACGCAGTTTGTGAGAAGACAAATTTAAATGAATCAAGAGTCGTATTGAACATGTGGGCCGTTGCAAACATCATAAATTGAGAGATAAAGATACCTGCAACAAGTCCAACTACCAGAGCGAGAAAACCAACAAGCAGCGTCTCAATACTCATAATCTTAGAAACATTTCTCTTGGTCATGCCCAGTATCTGATACATGCCAAATTCTTTTTTCCTACGACGAATCAAAAACTGATTAGCGTAGACAACAAGAAATCCCATAATAACGGCAAGAAAAACACTTACTCCAGATATGGTATTACTCAAAAGCTGAACGATGTTTCGCTGATCTTCAGAAAGATTCAACACCATAGATTGCTGCGTAATTGAATTGAAAGAATAAAACAGAGCAACGCCTACAGCCAAGGTCAGAAAGTAAATGCTGAAATCGCGCAGTGATTTCTTGACGTTACCAAGCGCGATTTTACTGTACATCAGCACCCTCTCCTCCCAGGAATGACACAACGTCCATAATCTGATCAAAGAACTGCTTGCGGGGTTTCTCGCCACGAACGATCTCGTTAAAGATACGACCATCTTTAATGAAAATAACGCGATGAGCGTAAGAAGCTGCGTAAGAATCGTGAGTAACCATGGCAATGGTCGCGCCATTACGATTAAGGTTCTCAAGGCTTTCAAGAAGTGTGCGGGCGTTCTTTGAATCCAGAGCGCCAGTAGGCTCATCCGCTAGAACCAACGAAGGGTTAGTAACAATTGCGCGGGCTGCAGCAACACGCTGACGCTGACCGCCGGACATCTCGTAAGGGAACTTGTCCAGCACCTCAGTAATCTGAAGCAGCTTGGCAACGTTTTCTACGCGCTCCAAAACTTCCTGAGCGCGGACGTGACCAATGGTTAGTGAGAGCGCAATATTCTCGCGAGCAGTAAGGCTATCAAGCAAGTTTGCGTCCTGGAAAATAAAGCCTAGACGGTCACGCCTAAAGGCAGAAAGCTCTGCGCCGCGCAAGCTGGAAAGCTCTTGGTCATCAATAAAGATGTGGCCCGCAGATGCCTGATCAATGGTAGAGATGCAGTTCAAAAGTGTCGTTTTGCCAGAACCAGAAGGACCCATGATAGCGATAAACTCACCGCGAGCTACAGAAAGATTAATGCCGTCCAGCGCCTTGGTAATATTTCCACGAGTTCCATAGTACTTCTCGAGGTTTTGGCAAACCAAGACGGTGTGAGGGGTAAGTGCTGAAGATTGTCCAGCCACAACAGTTGGCTGAGTTGGAGTTACTTGAGTAGCTGCCATGTTGCGTCCTTTCGTTGGGAGCGAGTAAATCTTGAGATATATACTCCCTCACTACCGTTCACGTTGCCATCGATTGACCTTACAGAAACCTTACGCTTTTCTCACTTTGATGTGTCAAAATATCACTATCAAGCATACGGGAGGGGCATGCTATGCAGTTAGTAATTAAAAGATTTGGGCAGCTTACCGCTAAAGAGTTATATCAAATTCTTTCTCTAAGAGCAGAAACGTTTATTGTTGATCAGCAGATTATGTACAACGATCTTGATAACGTTGATCAAGTTTCTACCCATATCTTTTATCAGGATACTGACTCGGTAGCTGCATATTTGCGCATCATTGATGCAGGACAGTCATACAACTCCCCTCTTATTGGGCGCGTATGCGTCAGCAACAAAGGTGCCGGCATTGGCTCAAAGCTGCTGCATGATACCCTCGATTACCTGGCACAAGAAAGTAGTGCTTCCAAGGTGTTAGTTGAGTCGCAACTCAAAGCTCAGCCCTTCTATGAGCGCGTTGGCTTTACGCAGGCATCTTCTAAGGTACTTGATCACTTTGGCGTCCTCCACCATGTGCTTTCTCTTGACCTTGATGCATATCGTCAGGCGAGAAATGCGGTCAGTATTGATAACGTTCATGTTTCAATTAGACCACTTGAAGTAGCTGATTTACGTGCGCTGCAAAAGCTTAGCGTGGAGACTTTTGTGGACACTTTTATTGACTCAAACACAGCAGACGATTTAGCAAGTTGCATTGACTCGCTCTACAATACAGAAAAGCTTGCCCGAGAGCTTGCTGCTAAACACTCATATTTCTATTTTGTTGAAGTAGAAGACCAGGTAACTGGCTACCTGAAGCTCAATACACGTTATGATCAGACTGAAGGTCAGCGCGATGACTCGCTCGAAATTGAGCGTCTGTACATTCTTCCGCAATACAAAGGTCTGCACCTTGGGTCAAAACTCATGAAATTTGCCCTTGATTTGGCAAAAGAGAAGGGTAAGAAGCGCGTGTGGCTGGGTGTCTGGGAACACAATGAGCCTGCTAAGGCATTTTATTCACGTTGGGGATTCAAGCGTTTTAGTCAGCATACCTTCCCAGTAGGAAGCGATCCTCAAACAGATGAATTGTGGGAACTAACGCTGTAAGCTAACTCTTTACTGCAAATCAGTGAAGGACTGGTTAAACGTAATAGAAAAGATTGAACCTTTGCCAATTGTACTGCTCACAGCAAGCTTAAGGCCCATTTTCTTACAGAGCTCATAACAGAGATAGAGACCCATACCGGTAGATTTGGCGTACTTGCGTCCATTTTGACCAGTGAATCCCTTATCAAAAATACGAGAAAGATCCTCTTCAGGAATACCGATGCCATTATCCTTAATGAAGAGAGTGGTTGAAGTAGTTCCCTCACGTGGCTCTGAGACAGAGGCAGAAATCCAAACGTTCTTCTCGCCAGGTGCAAGCTCTGGATTTGAATACTTTGCAGCGTTAATTAGAAGCTGTCGCAAAATAAACTCAAGCCATTTTGGGTCAGCCTTGACCACGTGGGCCAAGTCATCAAAATGTGGAGAAACACCAGCGTCAATGAAGACGCGTGCGTTATTTTTAAGAGCATCCTTAACAATGGACTGCAAATTGACATCTCTGATAGAAAAATCTCGGTCCACGGACGCGCTACGCGCATAATAGAGAGCTTGTTCTACAAGCGATTCAATCTTGGTAAGCTGCGCTTGCACGTCATCCATAGGTAGCGATGGATTATTTTGAGCAACCAAATGAGCTGCAGCAATGGGAGTCTTAATCTCATGCACCCACATCTCAATGTACTCGCGATATTCCTTCGATCGCATATGCTCATCAGCAAGCTGGTCCATCATAGACTTAGACATACTGGAAAGCGCGTCCTTAAAAAGCCGCTCTTCCAGTGTTGAAGGCGTATCCAACATGGCAGGAACCAGATAGCTCTCTTTTTCAGTTGCTGCTAAATTATCAGAAAGCTGCTGGTAAAACCAACGACGGTGAAAATAATCGGCTAAAAGTGTGGCCGCCCCTACTACCCACAAGACCAGAATACAGTAGGCAATAGCAAACACGTTGAGTCCAATGCCTTTGAGCATAAAGCCAATTAACGTGCTGCTAGCTATAAGCGCAATAAAGAAAATAGTTCGATTTTTTAGATACTTAAAAAGCGTCATGACAGCCTACTCAATAACGTAGCCAAGTCCACGGCGTGTCATGACAAAGTCCTCAACGCCAATGCTTGCAAGAGTATTTCTGAGGTGGCTAATGTTTACCGTCAACGTATTGTCATCAACAAACTCGTCTGACTGCCACAGCTCTTCTTGAATACGCTGGCGAGAAACAACCGTTCCGACATTTTGCATCAAAAGTGAAAGTATCCTGAGCTCGTTTTTGGTCAGCTCAACACTCTTCTGATTTGCAGAGACCTTGCATGAAGGAGAATCAAGCGTCACACCTGCATGTGAAAGCTTTGTTCCAGTTGTGACATCGCTATTTACGCGCCTCAAAACCGAAGTAATGTGCATAAGCAAAATCTGGGTGTTATAGGGCTTGGCGATAAAATCGTCCGCTCCTAACGAAAGCACCATAAGCTCATCAAGGTCAGTATTTCTGCTGGTAACTACAATGATGGGAACGTTAGAGAGCTGTCGTACTTCTCGACAAATCTGTTGACCATCAATACCAGGGAGGTTAAGGTCCAACAGCACCAAGTCTGGATGCGCAGCAACAATCTGTTGAGGTGCGAACTCAAAAGACGTGAGCGCCTGAGCCTCAAAGCCGTTTCTTTGTAGCAGGAGCACCAACTCTTGCTGAATCTGATGGTCATCTTCTACTACCAGGATTTTTGTCATATGTGCTCACCTCCTGCTGTGCTATGCAAGTCCTACAAAGCGCTGGGCGTTTTCCCACAGTATGGTATACGTCTTCTCTTTGGGGATATCAAGTCGCTGCCAACGAAGCTCCGCCAAGCGCTCAACGGTATGCACCACCATCGCTGGCGTGCACTCCCCTCCGCGCAGAGGCTCTGGGGCCATATAGGGGAAGTCCGTCTCTGAGAGCAGTTGCGCCTCTGGGCAGGAAATCATTGCAGCTCGAATATCATCTGAGCGCTTAAAGGTTACTGCGCCACCAAAAGCTACAAAACAACCAAGGTCTGCAAAAGGCTTCATAACCTCAGGACCATCGGTGTAGCAATGCAGGTCACAGCCTGCCTTAGGCACGCCCAGACGGTTTAGTATTTCAAGCGCCAAATCATGAGCGTGCGTGTCATCAGCACCATCACGCAAATGCAGCTCAACGCGTTGATTATGCTCGTGTGCAATGGAGAGCTGGCGCTCAAATACTTGGCGCTGGACCTCTTCTGAAACCTCGCAGTACGGTCCAAAATCAAGGCCAATCTCTCCCACACCAACACAGAGAGGATGCTCAAGCAACTCAAACAAGCGCTGTTCAGCCTCTTGGTTATAGTCTGGTGCACTATAGGGATGTGCACCAACCACAAAATACGTGTGTTCAAACAAATACTCTGCAGGTAAATCGCAGGGTACGCAGAGATTTGCCTCAGCCAGCTTTGCATAAGCACCGCGTGCCTGGCTCAAAGTATCCTCAAACCATGCAATAAAAGCGCTGGTATCTGCCCACTTACGAGGAAACTCCGTAGCAATATCTACGGGCACAATAAGCATGCGCACACCCGCTGCGGCACGAGCAAGAGACTCTGCCGCACTGTGCTCATGGAGACTACCCAAATGGCCATGGGTATCGGCAACCGGCGCCAAAACACGCGGCGCTGGGCGAGGCGTACCGTAAATATCATGGAATAGCTGACTGTCAGAAAACGAAAGTGCTTCCACTTCTTCTGCTGGTAGATGATGCTTTTTCTTACTCACTCAAAGACTCCAAAGCAGCCGCAAGACAAATAAAGTCTTGGCTGGTCAAAACTTCTGCACGCGCCGTAGGCGCAATTCCTGTGGCGAGAAACGCCTGGTCTAACTTATCTTTATCAAAACCAGAAGCGCTCATTGAATTACGAATGGTCTTTCTACGCTGTGCAAAGGCAGCGTCAATGACCCTCATGGTATGCAAGAGCTCTTCTTCAGAAAGAAGCTTGGAGGTCACCGGGTTTCTCGCCTGAGTGCGATCAAGACGAACCACAGCAGAGTTGACGCGTGGTGGAGGCATAAAGTTGCCAGGACCCACCTCAAACCTACCAGTAACCTGCGCAAACAAAGACAACTTTGCAGTATAGGCGCCGTATGCCTTGGTAGAAGGCTTGGCAGCGATTCTGTCGGCCACCTCGGCCTGAACCATGACCACCGCTCGCTCAAGCGAAGGAAGCTCCTGGAAGAACTTAAGAATCAGCGTAGCTGCCACCTGATACGGCAGATTAGACACAAACTTTGTTGGCATCGGAGCGCTTGTCACTGCGTCATGAGCAACGGCAGGTAGCGTGCTATAGGCCTCAGAGAGCTTATGCGGCGTGATTGCCAGAGCATCTCCCATAACCAGCGCAAACGAATCTGGATGGGGCTCTTTGCAGGTTACCGCCAAGACTTGCTCAAGCTCAGAGTCTGCTTCAAGCGAGCAAACCGCACGGGCGTTGTCGAGCAAGGCCACCGTAAGGGTACCCAAACCGGGTCCAACCTCAACAACCACGTCAGTAGGCTGAACCTCTGCAAGCTGAACGATTTTCTCGATAACATGGTCTTGTACCAGGAAGTTTTGACCCAGCCTGTATTTGGTGGCAAGGCCAAAACGTTCCAGCGTTTCTTTAGTGGCGCGCTGATTAGCAAGCCACGATGTCTGATGCGATGCGTGCTCCGACACGATTACTTGCTTGCAAGACGTGGGAATAGAGCGTCTCCCTTAGAGACAGCCAGGCCACCCTGAAGCTTGCCCCATACGCACTCGCTGCGGGTATCGGTAGAGGTAATCTCTGCCTCGTCAAGGCTCATACGGCGCAGAACCTCTGCAGATGTAGTTGGCATAAATGGCATAAAGAGATGTGCGCAAATACGAATAGACTCAAGCAGCGTATAGATAATCTCTGCAAGCTCCGATGCGCGCTCTGGGTCTTTTGCCACCGTCCAAGGAGCAGCGTCCTCAATGTAGTGGTTAGCTGCATGGACAAGCTCCATAATGATGTTCTTAGCGCCTACGTAGTCCATCTTCTCCATGCAAGCGGCATAGCGGTCATAAATACCCTCGGCCAGCTTGCGCAGTGGATGATCTGCAGCAACAGAAGAACCATCAAAGGTTGGAGTGACGCCCTCAAAGTACTTATCGCTCATGTTAAGGGCGCGAGAAACCAAGTTACCCCAGCTATTTGCCAGGTCGGCGTTATAGACCTGCTCCATGCGCTCGAAGGAGATGCCAGAGTCCTCACCAGGAGTGACGTCGGTCATGAAGTAGTAGCGGTAGCCCTCAACACCCAGCAGGTCCAAAACATCCTTAGGTGCAATGGCGTTTCCACGAGACTTACTCATCTTCTCAACAACGCCGGTCTCAGAGTTGCGAACGTTTAAGAAGCCGTGAGCAAAAATGTGCTCAGGTACAGCCTCACCAAGAGCCATAAGCATTGCAGGCCAAATGACACAGTGGAAGCGAATGATGTCCTTACCAACAACGTGCATCTGAGCTGGCCAGAAACGCTTTCTCATGGCAGCAGCCTCTGGACTGTCATCGCCGTAGCCAACAGCGGTGTAGTAGTTAAGAAGAGCATCAAACCAGACGTAGGTTACGTGAGACTCATCAAAAGGAACTGGAACACCCCAGTCAAAACTGGTACGGGATACCGAAATATCCTGGAGGCCAGACTCAACAAAACTGCGAACCTCGTTTGCACGGAAGTCTGGCTCAATGAAATCTGTGTGATTAGCATACAGCTCAAGCAGTTTATCTTGGAATGCAGAGAGCTTGAAGAACCAAGACTCTTCAGAGACACGCTCAAGCTCACGGTGACAATCTGGGCAGAGGTGGGCACCCTTGCAACCAGCCTCTTCATCTGCCTTCTCTACCTGAGTCTCGGTGAAGAAGGTCTCCTCGTGGATGCAATACCAACCATCGTAAGATCCCTTATAGATGAAGCCAGCCTCACGCATGCGCTCCCACAGATACTGGACAGCTTTTACGTGGCGCTCATCGGTAGTACGGATGAAGTCATCATATGAGATATTCAGCTCTTCATAGAGTCCCTTGAAGAAAGGAACCTGTGAGTCACACCATGCCTGTGGAGACAAACCGTGATCAGCTGCAGCAAGAGCGACCTTCTCGCCATGCTCGTCCATACCAGTGAGGAAAAATACATCGTAACCAGCAGCGCGTCTAAAGCGAGCCTGGATATCGCAAAGCAGGGTGCAGTACGCAGTTCCCAGGTGTGGCTTTGCGTTGACGTAATAAATTGGGGTGGTGATAAAGTATGACGGCTTGGCCTCGGGCATAATGACTCCCTTTGTGTAAGTTGCAATAACTTATCCAGTATAGAGCAAATGCTGGGCGCACTTGTGTTGGTATGGTAATTATGCCTCGCGAGCAAGAATTGCCTGGTATGCCTCGTCACGCGCAATACCAAACTTCTGAGCAAGCTCCTTGGCCAGGGCTGATTTTCTCGTACCAGCAGCAAGACCAGCTTCTATTGCATCTTCGAGCGAGAGCTGAGACTCTCCTTCTGCCTGCGATGATGCAGAGGCAAGTTCTTCTTCTGTGGGAGCTGCAATGACCAGAACACACTCGCCTTTGAGGTTCTCTTTTGCAGCAAGTGTCTCTACAAGGCAAGGCGCCACGTCACGCACTACTTCTTCATGCAGCTTAGTAAGCTCTCTGACAAGAGCCACCTGCCTGGTTGGAAACACCTCGGCTATGGCCGCAACCGTTGCAAGTACCCTAAACGGAGACTCATACAGCACAATAGTGCCGGGAATTTGCGCAAGCTGCTGCAGGCGCTGAACAATCTGTCCATGCTTTCTAGGCAAGAATCCTTCAAAGAAGAAATGCTCACTTACCAGGCCTGATGCAACGAGCGCACAGGTTACCGCAGAAGGACCCGGAATAACTTCCGTTGCAAGTCCTTCTGAAAGCGCCGCATCAACCAAATGCTGACCTGGGTCAGAGATACCTGGCATACCGGCATCTGAAACGAATGCAACACGCTGACCCGCACGAAGCCTCTCAAGCGTTGGCTCAATTTGCGACTCAATAATATTTTGATCGCAGCGCTGCAGTGGCACATGAATGTCAAATGCCGAGAGGAGCTTTGAGGTCACGCGTGTGTCCTCACATAAAATGACATCTGCTGCTGCAAGCGTTTCTTTAACGCGCGGTGACGCATCCGAAAGGTTACCAATAGGCGTGCCCACAATAGACAGTTTACCTGCTAAAAGAGTAGATTCTGTCATTACTCGAGCATTCCCCTCTCAAACGTTGCAAGCGCAACGCGTACGTCCCATGCAGCCAAAAATGCGGAGGTCTTCCAGGTCTGGAAGAACCATGCAGGACACGTATTGTACACTTTGAGCTGGCCGGAAGTGTAAATGCGCTCAAGCGCAATTCTTCCCTCTGCCGTCATAGCGCCGTCAATGCTTGGAAGTGATGCTGACCACTTACCCACCATGACCGGCAGACCGCCTGAAGCAGAAGTCTTCAAATACGCTTCGTTTTTATCAATAAGCTGCTGTACACCCCTAGGACCCGAGCAATCAATTCCTACACACGGCTTATCAAGATGAGCGTCTAGCCAAACATTTTGATACGCCTGCTGGCTCATAAAACGCCTAAATCCCTGAGGCCAACCACCGTCTGGGAGAATAACCACAGGCTCTTCTCCTGCCACAGATCTAATGGTCTCATACGCACGGCGATAATAATTTCTGAGCGAGTGACCAGGAATACCATCTGTGAGCTTAAAGCCCTTGCGCACACGAGGCTTAACCTCATCGGCTACCTCAATGCCATAAAAACCGCTGCGGTGAGCGTAGTGAAGGGCAAGTTTATGCAGAATAGAAAGCGACTTCTCCCCAGAAATTCTGGTACGCGGAGCACCACCTGGCTGGTCATTCAAACCATCAGGCAAACCTGGATTTACTGCCAGTACAAAAATAACGTGCAAGCCGAGCTCTTCTGCCCATTCAAGAGCTCTATCAAGCTCGGTAATGCAGCTAACATATGGAGTCCCTGCAGCTTCTTCATCAAAAACGTACCAAGGCACAGAAATTCTTACCGCATTAAAACCACGTGCAGCAATACTGACAAAGTCAGAACTCTGAATAAATGAAGAACGATGCGCTTTAACAAGATTGTGATAGTCCTCAACGCCCAGCGCTTTAATGAGCTGAGCCTCATCAACGCACCCTGTGCGTGCAAACGGCTCAGGAGTTACCCACGGTTCAAGCGTAAGCCAACCGGTTAAATTGACACCCCGCAACGCTCCGTGAGCCATGAAATTCCACCTCGCCAAAAGATAAAACCTCTACATACGTAGAGTATACCCATCGAGGTTACGTT
>ERZ772935.1037-NODE-1037-length-10616-cov-3.304138_pt1 | contig 10616 bp, 9 predicted proteins | sample MGYA00511683_ERZ772935 | MGnify/ENA primary metagenome ERZ772935 (study PRJEB29015, sample SAMEA2738086) | human oral metagenome | biome: human oral; feature: human-associated habitat; material: saliva | place: China | collected 2228 ...
CGGGCGTTGCCGGCGTGGAAGCCGTAGATTAAGCGTTGGTTGGCCATGCTGGGTCTTTCGGTTTGAAAGGCGGGATTATAGCAGGCTGCCGCAATGGGGAAGGCCGTCTGAAAAGCCAAAACGGGGTTTCAGACGGCCTTTTTGCCGTTTGCATGGATAGGTTATGGATAAACGGTTTCCATCATCTCTTGTTTCAAATGCTAAAAGCTAGACTGCTTCTTGCTTTTTGGACAACTTTGCAGCGGGGAGTGGTGTTCGAACAGCCAATCCACATAACGGTCCACGCCTTGTTCCACAGTGAGGAATTCTTCTTCATAGCCCGCGTCGCGCAGGCGGGTGATGTCGGCTTGGGTGAAGCTTTGGTATTTGCCTTTGAGCGCGTCGGGAAACTCGGTGTAGCGGATTAGGCCGTGTTTGACCAGCGATTCCAGCGGCAGGCGGTCTTTGCCTTCGGCGGCGCGGCAGGCATTGACGGTGGAGGCGGCTAAGTCGTTGAAGGGCTGGCTGCGGCCTGTGCCGAGGTTGAAAATGCCCGATTTTTCGGGGTTGTCGAGGAAGAACAGGTTCACTTTCACGACGTCTTCCACGCTGACGAAATCACGGCTTTGGCCGCCTTCGGGATAGCCGTCGTAGCCGCCGAACAGGTTGACATAGCCTTGCTCGCGGTATTGGTTGAAGTGGTGGAAGGCCACGGAAGCCATGCGTCCTTTGTGCTGTTCGCGCATGCCGTATACGTTGAAATAGCGGAAACCGGCCACCTGCGCGGTCAGCCCTTCTTCGATGCGGCGGCGGACGACTTGGTCGAACAGGAATTTGGAATAGCCGTAGACGTTCAGCGGTTCTTCCAATTCCCGCTCTTCGCGGAAGGTTTCGCCTTTGCCGTAAACGGCCGCGCTGGAGGCGTAGAGGAAGGGGATGCGTTCGTCCTGACACCAGTCCAAGAGGTCGAGCGTGTACTGGTAGTTGTTGTCCATCATGTAGAGGCCGTCGTGGTTCATGGTGTCGGAACACGCTCCTTGGTGGAAGACGGCTTCGATGTTTTCGTAGGGCAGAAGATGGCCGCGCACTTGGCGGATGAATTCGTGTTTGTCGAGATAATGCGCGATGTCGCAGTCGGCCAGATTTTTGAATTTCTGGCCGTTGCTCAGGTTATCCACCGCCACGATGTCGCTGATGCCGCGCGCGTTCAATCCTTTGACGATGTTGCTGCCGATAAAGCCGGCGGCACCGGTTACGATGATGGTCATGTTGTTTCCTTATACAGGCCGTCTGAAAGGTGGTTATTGTAAACCAAAGGCAGGCAGGCCGAAATATCCGCTAAAAAGGCCGTCTGAAATCCTTATCCGGGATGAAAGAAGGATTTTCAGACGGTCTCTGTCTGGGAGGGCGGTTCGGTTTTAGTTCACGCTGTTGCCGATGCGGCCGAAGTCGCCCAAGTTCATCCAGATGAAAAACGCTTTGCCGACAATCAGTTTGTCATCGACAAAACCCCAGTAGCGGGAATCCGCGCTGTTGTCGCGGTTGTCGCCCATCATGAAATAGCGGCCTTCGGGCACTTTGCAGGTAAAAGCGCTGCCGTCTTCGGCATATTGGCAAAACTCTTTCAATCCGCTGCCTTGATAATTTTTCTCCGGCATCAGTACGTTGAGGTAACGCAGCAATCCTTCGGGATTGAACGACGGCTGGCCTTCATCCAGCAGGATGTCGAAGTTTTTACCGTTTAAGGCCGTCTGAAAGCGTTCGGACGAATGCGTCATGGCAGGATTTTCGTCTTCGGGGTATTCATAGTTGCCCGCTGCCGTTTGCGGTACGGGCTGGCCGTTCACGGTCAATACCTTGTCTTTGTATTCCACCACGTCGCCGGGAATGCCGATTGCGCGTTTGATGTAATTGGTTTCCGGCTCTAAGGGATAATTGAAAACCACCACGTCGCCGCGCTGAATGGTGCCGGTATCGATTAACACATTATTCAGAATCGGCATGCGGATGCCGTAGGCAAACTTGTTGACTAAGATAAAGTCGCCTTTCACCAGGCCCGGGCGCATGGAGCTGGACGGAATCTGAAACGGTTCGGCAATGAAGGTACGCAGTATGAATACGGTCAGGATAATCGGAAAAAAGCCCGACATATAATCGCGGAAATGATTTTCGTCATCCAAGGTGCCGCTCAATACCTTTTGTCCTTTTTCATCCACCGTGGTCGTCTGCCCGGGTTTGAAAGACAGCTTGCGCCACAGCCAAATCGCGCCGGTAAATACGACAAACACCAGCAATACGGCGGTAAAACTCATCTTGAACGCCAGCAGGCCGAATATGCCGATCATAGTCAAGAGATAACCCCATTGCAGGCCGTCGCTCCATTCGCCGTTTTCGCCCCGCTCTTTGCTGCTGATTGCAAACAGGCCGATGCCGACGATTAAGGCCATTAGTGCGCCGATTAGGTATATATTCATTTTTGTCCATTTCAAAGTAATCCTGCGAATATTTCACGTGGATGTGATTGATGTCGCAGATTAGGCGTTCGGTTTTTTTGGATGGGGTTTTCCACCATGTATTTTTGATGGGGAGGCTGTTTTTCAATAACCAGCGTTGGCACTAAAAAGCAGCCTACACGCATAATTCTTCCGTTGCCGAACGGTGGAGGATTTAGCTTTTTCGTACTCAGTGATGCGGCAGGTCAGACTCTGCTGTTCTCTGTTCTTTATGTATCCATTCGCTAGGCTCGAGGACAAATTCCACCGTTTTTATTAAGGCTTCGTAGGAAAACATTATAGTTTACAGTTTTGCTACTGAGCAGATTGTAAAACAGGTTTGCATATAAATTAAAATAATATTCTATTTTCTCTTTAAAATTAATTTGTTTTCTGTGCGAAAAACTTCTTTATAACGTTCCCTTAACATAATTAAGACTCCTACACTACCAAATGCAATAGCTATTGCAATGGCAGAAGAGGTTGCTGAAGCACCTAAAATTGCAATTGCGGTAAATCCACTTGCCAAAGAGGCTGTTCCCGTAACAGGAAGGATGGCACCGCCTGTACCCATAGTCGTAATAGCAGCATATACGGCGATACTCAATGTTCCCAAAGCAATTGCCCATGCAATTTTACCTGTTGCCCTAATTCTGATAATCTGCTTCGCTAAATTTCCTTCAATTTCGATCGTATCATCTCCTCGCTTCATTGCATCGGCTAATTCTTTTTCCGTTTTTACGGTTGTCATTATTAATCTCCTAAATATAGTTAATTTGGAAACATACTTTAAATTTAGATCGCTAATTTTCTAAAAGTGCAGGCTGCTTTTGCCTTACTTATCCCCCACCTGCAAAATCGCTAGAAACGCGCTCTGCGGAATTTCCACATTGCCCACTTGTTTCATGCGTTTTTTACCGGCTTTTTGTTTTTCCAGCAGTTTTTTCTTACGCGTAATATCGCCGCCGTAACATTTTGCCAATACGTTTTTGCGCAGCGCTTTCACGTTTTCGCGCGCGATGATTTGCCCGCCGATGGCAGCCTGCACGGCGATGTCGAACATTTGGCGCGGGATGAGTTCGCGCATTTTCGCCGCCAGTTCGCGGCCGCGCTGCACGGAGGTTTGGCGGTGCACAATCAGGCTCAGCGCGTCCACTTTGTCGCCGTTCACCATAATGTCCAGTTTTACGAGGTCGGACGGCATAAACTCTTTAAATTCATAGTCCAAAGAAGCGTAGCCGCGCGAGGTGGATTTGAGTTTGTCAAAAAAGTCCATCACCACTTCGTTCATCGGCAAATCGTAGGTCAGCATCACCTGCCGCCCCATGTATTGCATGTTGCGCTGCACGCCGCGTTTTTGGTTGCACAGCGTCATCACGTTGCCGACATAATCCTGCGGCACGAGGATGGTGGCGGTGATAATCGGCTCCATAATCGTGTCGATGGTGGCAATGTCGGGCAGCTTGGACGGGTTTTCCACGTCGATTTTTTCGCCGTTTTTCAGAATCACTTCATACACCACGGTCGGCGCGGTGGTAATCAAATCCATGTCGAATTCGCGTTCCAAGCGTTCCTGCACGATTTCCAAGTGCAGCAAGCCCAAGAAGCCGCAGCGGAAGCCGAAGCCCAATGCTTGCGATACTTCCGGCTCGAATTTCAGTGAAGCGTCGTTAAGTTGCAGTTTTTCCAACGCGTCGCGCAGGGCTTCGTAGTCGTGGCTTTCCACGGGATACAGGCCGGCGAATACCTGGCTTTGCACTTCTTTGAAGCCGGGCAGCGGCTCGGAAGCGGGGTTTTGCACCAGCGTTACCGTGTCGCCCACTTTGGCCTGTCCCAGCTCCTTCACGCCGGTAATCAAAAAGCCCACTTCGCCTGCTTTAAGCTCTTGTTTGTTTACCGATTTCGGGGTGAACACGCCGAGCTGTTCCACTTGGCTTTCGGCTTTGGTGGACATGAAGCGTACTTTGTTTTTCAGTTTCAGACGGCCGTTTTTCACGCGGATGAGCATCACCACGCCGACATAGTTGTCGAACCACGAGTCGATAATTACGGCTTGCAGCGGCGCGTTTTCGTCGCCTTCGGGCGCGGGGATTTTGGCCACGATTTCTTCCAGCACGTTTTCCACGCCCAAGCCGGATTTGGCGGAGCAGGTGACCGCACCCACCGCGTCGATGCCGATGATGTCTTCGATTTCCTGCGCCACGCGGTCGGGGTCGGCGGCGGGCAGGTCGATTTTGTTCAGCACGGGCACGACTTCCACGCCCAAATCAATCGCGGTGTAGCAGTTCGCCACGGTTTGCGCTTCCACGCCCTGCGACGCGTCCACCACCAGCAGCGCGCCTTCGCAGGCGGACAGACTGCGCGACACTTCGTAGGAAAAGTCCACGTGCCCCGGGGTGTCAATCAGGTTCAGCAGGTAGGTTTCGCCGTTTTTGGCTTTGTAGTTCAGCGCGGCGGTTTGCGCCTTAATCGTGATGCCGCGCTCTTTTTCGATGTCCATGCTGTCCAAAACCTGCGAACTCATTTCGCGGTTTTCCAAGCCGCCGCAGAATTGGATGAAGCGGTCGGCGAGGGTGGATTTGCCGTGGTCGATGTGGGCGATGATGGAGAAATTGCGGATATTTTTCATTTGGTTCGATATGGGTTTGGAGGCCGTCTGAAAACAGGTTTCCGGTCAAATCGTTTCTTTCAGACGGCCTTTGAAAATAGAAAAGGCAAATAGCCGCGCATTTTAGCCGAAAAAGCCCGTTTCGGCTAATTGGGGCCGTCTGAAAAAATAACGGCGGGTCGGCAAAGCCCGGATGCGGTTTTGCAAGCATCCGCCAATGGACTATACTGCCCGCTTGTTTTTCCCGAATTCAGACCGCCATGCAGGAATCCGCCCCGCAAACCGCCCTTAACGCCGACCAACGCACCATGTTGCAGGAAAACCTGCGCGGCGCGCTGGACGGCATGACCCTGCTGACGGCGGAAAACGAACTGAAAGCCTACGAATGCGACGCGCTGACCGTTTTCACCCGCCCGCCGCTGGCCGTCGCCCTGCCGGAAACCGAAGCGCAGGTGCAGACCGTTCTGAAAACCTGTTCGGGGCTGGGGATACCCGTTACCGTGCGCGGTGCGGGCACGGGTTTGACCGGCAGCGGCACGGCCACGCCCGACGGGCTTTTGCTGGCCATGGCGCGGTTTAACCGCATTTTGAAAATCGACCCGCAGGCGCGCACCGCCACGGTGGAACCCGGCGTGCGCAACCAGGCCGTTTCCGATGCCGCCGCGCCATACGGCCTTTTCTACGCCCCCGACCCGTCCAGCCAGCTTGCCTGCACCATAGGCGGCAACATCGCGCAAAACGCCGGCGGCCTGCACTGTTTGAAATACGGCCTGACCACCCACAATGTGTTGAAAATACGCGCCGTACTGATGGACGGCGGCATCATCGAACTGGGCGGCGAAGCGTATGACGCGCCGGGCTTGGATTTGCTGCCGCTGTTTATCGGCAGCGAAGGCATGTTTGCCGCCGTTACCGAAGTCGTATTGAAACTTCTGCCCAAGCCGCAAACCGCGCAAGTCATCCAAGCTTCGTTTGCCGATATGGGCAAAGCAGGGCGGGCGGTGGCCGATATTATTGCCGAAGGCATCATTCCGGCCGGACTGGAAATGATGGACGGTGCGTCCACCCGCGCCGTGGACGACTACCTGCATGCCGGTTTCGACCGCGAAGCCGAAGCATTGCTGCTGTGCGAATCCGACGGCATGGCCGAAGAGGTTGAAGCGGAAATCGGTAAAATACGGCACATCCTGAGCCGCGCCGGCGCGACCGGCCTGAAAGTGTCGCGCAACGAAATCGAACGTACCGCCATTTGGGCGGGCCGCAAATCCGTCTTCCCCGCCGCCGCCCGCCTTGCGCCCGATTCTTATTGCATGGACGGCACCATCCCGAGGCGGAAAATCGGTGAAATGCTGGATTTTACCGACGGGCTGTCGAAGAAATACCGCCTGCAATGCATCAACGTTTTCCATGCGGGAGACGGCAATATGCACCCGCTCATCCTGTTCGACAATCAGGCGGGTGAATGGCCGCGCGCCGAGGCCTTCGGTGCGGAAATCCTGCGCCGCTGCGTGCAGCTCGGCGGCACTATTACAGGGGAACACGGGGTAGGGCTGGAAAAAATCGACGGCATGTGCGCCCAATTCGGCGAAGGGGAACGCGCCGCCTTTTGGGGCATCAAAGCCGCGTTCGACCCTGAAATGCTGCTCAACCGCGATAAAAAACTGCCGCTGAAAACGCGCTGCGTCGAATACGCCCGCACATTCGACGGCGGCAGCATTGCCGCCAAGTTTCCCGATTTGGAATATTTTTAAACATCCGTTTTTCAGACGGCCTGCCTTATGATGGAGAGGCCGTCTGAAAAAGCAATCTTTCCACACCCTGAAGCAGGGTAAGCACCGAGAGGACCTATGATGAAACCCATTTCCCTATTGCCCGCCGCGCTGGCACTCCTGACCGCCGCACTACCCGCCTCGGCAGCCGAACTGCCGCAAAGTGCGGAATTGCAATACAGCGGCTCTTACGGCATTCCGGCAACCATGACGTTCAGCCGCAGCGGCAACAGCTACCGCATCGTTTCCGTCATCAAAGTGCCGATGTACAACTTCCGCTTCGAAAGCGGCGGCACCATCCACGGCAACAGCCTGCACCCAAGCTATTACAAAGACATCCGCAAAGGCAAAACCTATGCCGAAGCCAAATTCGGCGGCGGTAAAATCACCTACGGCAAAAGCGGCGAATTGCAAACCGAAAACGCCGCCGGACAAATCCTCGACCTGTTCGCCCTGTCGTGGCAGCTGGCCGCCACCGACGGCAAACTCCCTGCCGGCGTGAAAATCACCAACGGCAAGCGCGTCTATAATGTCAGCGGGCTGGTGAAAACCGGTTCGGCACAATACGCGTTCAATGGCGGCAAAACCACCATCGACAACTACCGCGTCAAACGCGGCGACGACATCGTGAACTATTCCTTTGCACCCGCGTTCGGAAACATTCCGGCCAAAATCACCTACACCGACAACGGCAAAACCTACGATTTGAAACTGACCGGCCTGAAAATCAACGGCCAAACGATTAAACCTTGAAGCTGTGTTGTCCTGAGATAAAAAGGCCGTCTGAAAAATGCGTTTGTAGGATTTTTCAGACGGCCTTATCTGGAATGACAAATAGGAAATCAATACAGCATTTATTTTCTATATTGGGGATCCCGTTCAAAATAACTATCGGCCAATATAAACAAGGTGGTTACTGCGGCCAGCCTCAGTGCATCCCGCCCCCAATACGAATGACTTATGCAATGTATCCAGCGTATTGGCCGCACAGTTTGCAATACCAGTTTTTGCACTGTTTCCGGTTGTTCCAACAGTTTGTCATGCCATAAAACCGACGCCTGTTTCAGCAAACCGTAATTTTTTAACAATAACGAAGTTGAATGCAGATAGCATAACCAATCCCGGCTTTGGCATTCTTCCAAGGTCAATACTTCGGACGGGTCGTCCTCAAAATCGAGGAAAGAGATTTTATCGCTGTCTATCATGCAGTTGCGGGCGAAAGCCTGACTTAGGAATTGCCCGCGCCGATGCACGTCTTCGATTGCCGACAATCCTGCTTCCCATGCGTCCAAATGCCCCTCTCCGGCTTCTTGTTCGATGCGGACGTCAAGTGCGATACCGGTCAAATTACCCATCATCAGGGCGTTGCTCTGTACGGCCAGTAATTCTGGTACGCGGATACCGGCCTTATAAAGCGTACGTAGGCGGGTTGATTCAACTGCAATCGCTTTTTCTCCGCCTAAGTTTGGTACAGGCTTCAGTACTCTTAAATGGAGCGGTTTGGTAATCATACCCAGTAGCGCGTAACGCCAGGCAGGATTATGCGGTTTAGCTTTACGTATCCAAACGGTCCTGCCGTCTGAAAGTGTATAGCGCGCGATATTGTTACTTTGCTGAGCGGCGAGCCGGGTAAGTTCGACGGCAAAGTTTGGGGCATTGGTATGGTTGGTGTCCATATCTTTTTTATTTATCTGCATCTTAATTTAACACGTTGCGGATGATTTCTTTTACCGCTTCGGCCTGATTCGGTACGTTCTGCACCTTCTGCGGCAAATCTTCCAAGCCCTGCAGTTTGGCCGGACGCGGGATGTCCACATCGCCGACCGCTTCGCGGATGGTATCGGCAAATTTTGCCGCCAGCGCGGTTTCCAGGCACACGACGGTTTCGCCTGCCTCGCGCAATTCGCGGGCGACTTTCACGCCGTCGGCGGTATGCGGGTCGATGAGTTCGCCGTCCTGCCCGTAAACCTGTTTGATGACGGCCAGGCGGTCGCGGTGCAGGCTTTTGCCGGAAATGAAGCCGTATTCATTGCGGATTTTGTCCAGCGCGAAGGCGAGGTTGAAGCCTTTGCCTGCGCCGACTTCCGCCCACAGCGTTTCGATTTCCGCCGCATCCCGGCCGGTCAGGTCGAAAATGAAGCGTTCGAAGTTGGACGCTTTGGAAATATCCATCGACGGGCTGGAGGTAACGTGGGTGTGCGCGGCGGTGCGCGGACGGTAGGAGCCGGTTTTGAAAAATTCGTCCAATACGTCGTTTTCGTTGGTGGCGACCATCAGGCGGCGCACGGGCAGGCCCATTTGTTTGGCGATGTGGCCGGCGCAGACGTTGCCGAAGTTGCCGCTGGGCACGCAGAAGCTGACGGTTTCGTCATTGCTCTTTGTCGCTTTGAAATAGCCGGCGAAGTAGTAAACCACCTGTGCCATCACGCGTCCCCAGTTGATGCTGTTGACCGTGCCGATGCGGTATTTCTCTTTGAAGGCGGCATCGTTTTGAATAGCTTTTACAATGTCTTGGCAGTCGTCAAACATGCCGTCCACAGCGATGTTGTGGATGTTTTCGTCTTGCAGGCTGTACATCTGCGCACGTTGGAACGCGCTCATTTTGCCTTCCGGCGACATCATGAACACATGGATGCCTTCCTTGCCGCGCAGGGCGTATTCGGCGGCCGAACCGGTGTCGCCGCTGGTGGCGCCGACGATGTTCAGGGTTTGCCCTTCGCGTTTCAAAACATATTCGAAGGCGTTGCCCAAAAACTGCATGGCCATGTCTTTGAAGGCCAGTGTGGGGCCGTTGGACAGGGCTTGGATTTTCAGGCCGTCTGAAAGGGTGCGCACGGGGGTGATTTCCGCATTGCCGAAGGCTTCGGCGGTGTAGGTGCGGTTGATGATGGCGCGCAGGTCGCCTTCGGGAATGTCGGTGGCAAACAGGCGCATGATTTCAAACGCCAAATCGGCATAGGCCAAACCGCGCCATTTGTCTAAGGCCGCGCGGTCGATTTGCGGATAATGTTCCGGCAGCATCAGGCCGCCGTCGGGTGCCAGCCCCATGAGCAGGACTTCGCCGAAGGTTTTGCGGTCGGTTGCGCCGCGTGTGCTGATGTATTTCACTTTTTTCTCCGAATCATGTTTTCAGACGGTCTCAAAAGGCCGTCTGAAAAGGTTTAGGGTCTGTAAATACGTTTCACGCAGGATGTTACCGTGCGGGCGGTGATTTTCGCCACGGCCTGATTGCGGCTGTTGGTGTCCAGCATGGAAGTCAGGTCGGCCACGCTGACCTGGTTCAGCGCGTCTTCGCTCACGCAGCTACAGATTCTGTCTTCCCACTGGCGTTGGCGTTCCGCGCTCATGCTCAGCGCAATCATGCGCCATTCGTTGCGGTTGTTCAGCTCGGTGCGGCATTGTCCGTCGATGACGGTTTTTAGTACCGAGCTGCCGATGTCGGCCACATTCTGACTGCCGCCGCTTCCGAAACCGCCTGAAAGCCCCATATTGCCGTCGCCGACACAGCCGCCGAGCAAAGCGGCTGCCGTTATCATTGCCAACAATTTCTTCATATTGTTTCCTTTATTTGTCGAATTCGAAAAATCGCCGTTATCCGGCAGGGCAAAAGCCCGTATTGTACCCGAAAGCCGCCGCCGTGCCACCGATTGCGGGCAGCGGTATAATGAGGCCGTCTGAAACCCTCTTACACGGAAACCGCCATGTCCGACCTTTTTACCCGCCAACCCGATGCGCCGCTTGCCGAACGCCTGCGCCCGCATACGCTTG
>ERZ772935.1040-NODE-1040-length-10600-cov-6.377051_pt1 | contig 10600 bp, 9 predicted proteins | sample MGYA00511683_ERZ772935 | MGnify/ENA primary metagenome ERZ772935 (study PRJEB29015, sample SAMEA2738086) | human oral metagenome | biome: human oral; feature: human-associated habitat; material: saliva | place: China | collected 2228 ...
AGCTTATTTGGAAGATGGTCAACTCTACTTCCGTGGGGAAGTGGTCATGGCAGCTAGTGAAATCGGTGTTCCAGGTAGCCACAATGTAGAAAATGCCCTTGCGACCATTGATGTAGCCAAGCTTCGTGGTGTAGACAACCAAACCATCAAGGAAACTCTTTCAGCCTTTGGTGGTGTCAAACACCGTCTCCAATTTGTGGATGAAATCAAAGGTGTCAAATTCTATAACGATAGCAAGTCAACCAATATCTTGGCTACTCAAAAAGCCTTGTCAGGATTTGACAACAGCAAGGTCATCTTGATTGCAGGTGGTTTAGACCGTGGAAATGAATTTGACGAATTGGTGCCAGACATTACTGGACTCAAGAAGATGGTCATCCTTGGTCAGTCTGCAGAACGTGTCAAACGGGCAGCTGAGAAGGCTGGTGTGGCTTATGTGGATGCGACTGATATTGCAGATGCGACCCGCAAGGCCTATGAGCTTGCGACTCAAGGAGATGTGGTTCTCCTCAGTCCTGCCAATGCTAGCTGGGATATGTATGCTAACTTTGAAGTACGTGGAGATCTTTTCATCGACACAGTAGCGGAGTTAAAGGAATAATATGAAAAAAATTGTCTTTACAGGTGGGGGGACGGTTGGACACGTCACCCTCAACCTTTTGTTAATGCCTAAGTTCATCGAAGACGGCTGGGAAGTTCACTATATTGGTGATAAACACGGAATCGAACACCAAGAAATCCTCAAGTCAGGCTTGAATGTGACCTTCCACTCCATTGCGACTGGGAAGTTGCGTCGCTATTTCTCTTGGCAAAATATGCTGGATGTCTTCAAAGTTGGTTGGGGAATTGTCCAATCTCTCTTTATCATGTTACGACTGCGTCCACAGGCTCTTTTTTCTAAGGGAGGATTTGTCTCTGTACCGCCGGTTATCGCAGCGCGTGTGTCAGGAGTACCTGTCTTTATTCACGAATCGGACCTGTCTATGGGCTTGGCCAATAAAATTGCCTATAAATTTGCGACTACTATGTTTACGACTTTTGAACAATCTAAAGGATTGGCGAAGACAAAACATATAGGTGCTATTACAAAGGTAGGGATGGCAACGTCCAATCAGTCTGATGCTCTGGATAAGATTAAAGTACATTTTGATGACAAGTTAAAAACTGTCCTTTTCATAGGTGGATCAGCTGGTGCAAAGGTATTTAATGATTTTATTAGTAATACTCCACAACTGACGGAAAAATATAATGTCATTAATATTTCTGGGGACTCTTCATTGAATACCTTAGAACGTCATCTTTATAGAGTTGATTATGTGACAGATTTGTATCAACCTCTTATGGATACGGCAGATTTAGTTGTCACTCGTGGTGGTTCAAATACGATTTTTGAATTGTTAGCTATGAAAAAACTTCATTTAATTATTCCTTTAGGGAAAGAAGCTAGCCGAGGAGACCAACTTGAAAATGCTGCCTATTTTGAACGAAAAGGCTACGCACGTCAATTACAGGAAACAGAATTAAGTTGGGAAACCTTGAATCATGAGCTTGAACAACTTGTTGAACATGCAGAGACTTACAAAGAAGCTATGGCTAAATCTGAGGAAATTACTTCTCCTGATGATTTTTATAACCTATTAGTGACTAGTATTTCAAAAAAATAAAGGAATTTCATGGCAAAAAAAGATCAAGAATCACAAGAAAAACAAGTTCTCACAGAGTGGCAGAAGAGAAACCTCGAATTTTTGAGAAAAAAAGAAACCGAAGATTCTGAAGAATTTACGAATGGAAAGGTCGTTCATCCAGAAGGAGCGACTTCAAATGAGAGCCAGCCACCAGTGAAAAAGAAGGTTAAAAAGAAAAAAAGGACCAAAAAGAAGAAACGAAAAAAAGGGAATGCGAGTAGTAATATTCCAATTGCACAACAAAATCTTGCGGGACTAGTTATTTTTATCGCTGCACTCCTAATCGTATTTTCACTTTTCTTTATTTCACCTTGGTCAAAACAAAAGGTTCTCACTGTATCAGGAACAAAAAATGCTTTACCAGAAGATGTGAAAGTTGCAAGTGGTATTCTTGATACAGACTATATCACTCATGTCTTTTTCAACCAAGGAAAGATTGCATCAACTGTTGAAAAAACCAATGTTTGGGTTAAAAAGGCTACAGTAACTTATAGTTTTCCAAATCAATTTAATATTGCAGTAAAAGAATACCCAATCGTGGCTTATCGTCAAACTACAAATGGTTATGTTTCTATTCTTGAAAGTGGTAAGACAGGAGGAACGGTTTCAACTAGCAATCTACCTGATAAATTCATCACCTTAAAGATGGATGACGAGAAGAAAATCGAAGAGTTAGTAAAAGAATTAAATAAACTTGATACAAAAATCAAGAATAATATTCAAATTATTAATCTTACGCCAACTAAAGCAACTTCAGATTTACTAACGATTGAGCTGTATGATGGCAATTCCATTCGTGTTCCTCTTTCTCAATTAATGGTTAAGCTCCCTTACTACGAGAAAATTAAGAGCCAACTTTCAGATGGAAGTATTGTTGATATGGAAGTTGGACTTTATACAACGACTCCTGAGGTTGAATCATCAAAAACTGATGGGGATAAAAAGAAAGACAAAGATAAGACTGATAAAAAGGAAGAAAATACAACTTCTGAAGAAGATCAAGATACTACAAGATCAACTGAACAGCATTCTGAGGAAGAGTCTAATTCTGAAAATCCGGGTATTCAAGGACAAGAAAATCCAACTGTTGGTCAAGAAACAACTCTTCGTCCTTCCCCTGCTCAAGGTTAATATTGAATAATAAAAAACGTAAAATGCTGACATTTTACGTTTTTTTATGGTACAATAGTATCCGAATAATTCTGTTTTTATACAGTTTACAAAGATATTGAATGGAAAGATTGAGAGGTCGAGTGAATGGCTAGAGATGGCTTTTTTACAGGATTAGATATAGGAACTAGCTCGATTAAGGTTCTTGTTGCTGAGTTTATTGATGGATCAATGAATGTCATCGGGGTAAGTAATGTTAAGAGTTCTGGTGTGAAAGATGGCATCATTGTTGACATTGACGCTGCAGCAAAATCAATCAAAACAGCTATTGAACAAGCAGAAGAAAAAGCTGGGATTGTTATTGAGCAAGTGAACGTTGGGCTTCCAGCTAATCTTCTTCAAATTGAGCCTACACAAGGTATGATTCCTGTAACAAGTGAATCAAAAGAAATCAAAGATGAAGATGTTGAAAGTGTTGTTCGCTCAGCCTTGACAAAGAGCATTACACCTGAGCGTGAGGTTATCTCACTAGTTCCTGAAGAGTTTATTGTTGATGGCTTCCAAGGAATTCGTGATCCTCGTGGAATGATGGGGATTCGTCTTGAAATGAGAGGTCTCATTTATACAGGACCAACAACAATTCTTCACAACCTTCGTAAGACAGTTGAACGTGCTGGTATTCAAGTAGAGAATATTATCATCTCTCCTCTTGCAATGACACGTGCTGTTCTAAATGAAGGTGAACGTGAGTTTGGTGCTACTGTTATTGATATGGGTGGCGGTCAAACAACTGTTGCAAGCATGCGTGCTCAGGAACTTCAATTTACCAATATTTATTCTGAAGGTGGCGAGTACATCACTAAGGATATTTCAAAAGTTTTGAAGACTTCAATGCAGATTGCTGAAGCACTTAAGTTCAATTTTGGTAATGCAGATATTGAAGAAGCAAGCGAAACAGAAACTGTCCAAGTAGAAGTTGTAGGTGAGAATTCACCAGTTGAGATTACAGAAAAATACCTTGCTGAGATTATCTCAGCTCGTGTGAAGCATATCCTTGATAGAGTTAAACAAGACTTGACTCGAGGACGTCTACTTGATTTGCCTGGTGGCATTGTCCTTGTAGGTGGAACAGCTATCATGCCAGGTGTGGTTGAAGTTGCTCAAGAGATTTTTGAAACAAATGTTAAACTTTACGTGCCAAACCAAGTTGGTATCCGTAATCCAATGTTTGCAAATGTGATTAGTCTTGTTGAGTATGTTGGTCTTCTTACAGAAGTTGATATCATTGCACAACAGGCTGTGTCTGGTGAAGAGTATCTTCGTCGTAAACCAATCGACAATGAGGCTCCTGCCTTGAGTTTTGATAGAACTCCTGCTCCAGCACCTCGAGTGGCTCCTCAACCAAATCCTATTCCTGTTGAGAACACTATTGAGGTACCTCTGCCAGTTGAAGAAGAAAATCATGAACAAAAACAAAAACTTGGTGATCGTGTTCGTGGTATTTTCGGCAGTATGTTTGATTAATTGAATCTAGTAAAAGCGAGGAAATAAAATGAGTTTTTCATTTGATAGCGCATCAGTTCAAGGTGCGGTAATTAAAGTTATCGGTGTCGGTGGAGGTGGCGGAAACGCCATCAACCGAATGATTGAAGAAGGTCTTGCTGGTGTTGAATTTATTGCAGCTAATACTGATATTCAAGCACTCAGTTCTTCTAAAGCAGAAACAGTAATCCAATTGGGTCCTAAATTGACTCGTGGCCTTGGTGCCGGAGGTCAACCTGAAGTTGGTCGTAAGGCAGCTGAAGAAAGTGAAGAAACACTTACAGAAGCACTTACAGGAGCTGATATGGTCTTTATCACTGCTGGTATGGGTGGTGGCTCTGGTACAGGGGCAGCACCAGTTATTGCACGTATTGCGAAAAGTTTGGGTGCATTGACAGTTGCAGTTGTGACACGTCCATTTGGATTTGAAGGTAACAAACGTGGTGCCTTTGCTGTCGAAGGGATTCAAGAGTTGCGTGAGCAAGTTGATACCCTTCTTATTATCTCTAACAATAACCTTCTTGAAATCGTTGATAAGAAAACACCACTTCTTGAAGCTCTTAGTGAAGCAGATAATGTTCTTCGTCAAGGGGTCCAAGGTATTACAGACCTTATCACTAACCCAGGTTTGATCAACCTCGACTTTGCCGATGTGAAAACAGTTATGGCAAATAAAGGTAATGCACTTATGGGTATTGGTATTGGTTCAGGTGAAGAACGTATTGTTGAAGCTGCGCGCAAAGCAATCTATTCACCACTTCTTGAAACTACTATTGATGGTGCAGAAGATGTTATCGTTAACGTAACTGGTGGTCTTGATATGACGCTTACAGAAGCAGAAGAAGCATCTGAAATTGTTGGTCAAGCAGCTGGTAGCGGTGTTAACATTTGGCTTGGTACATCAATCGATGATACATTGAAAGATGAAATCCGTGTAACTGTTGTTGCAACTGGAGTTCGTCAAGATCGTACTGAAAAAGTATCTGGTATCAAAGCTCAGCCACGTAAAGTGACTACAGCTCCTTCACAACCATCAGCTCCTGCTCAACAAGTTGTTCAAGAAGAGCAACGTCCAGTTTCTCAACCTTCATTTGAACGTCAACCAAATTTTGACTATAATGAAACACCTTCAATGCCACAACCAGGAGTTCGTCCTGCAGCGGCAGCTCCTCAACAAGAGCAGTCAGCTTTTGGTAATTGGGATTTGAGACGTGATAATATTTCTCGTCCTGAAACTGGTCAACTAGATAGTCAATTGACTATGTCTACATTCTCAAGTGATGTTGAAGATGATGATGAATTGGAGACACCACCATTCTTTAAAAATCGTTAATAATGACTATAGAAGAGAATAAAAATAATGTTTATCAAGCGGTAAAAGAAGCATGTGAAAAGGCTAATCGCTCTAGTGATGAAGTCAATATTATTGCCGTAACCAAATATGTTTCAAGTGATGTCGCTGAAGAATTGGTTCAAACGGGAATTAAGCACATTGCTGAAAATCGCGTTGATAAATTCTTAGATAAGTATCAAGCTTTAAAAAATTATGATTTGACTTGGCACCTTATTGGTACCCTGCAACGTCGTAAAGTAAAGGATGTTATTAATTTAGTTGATTATTTTCATGCTTTGGATTCTGTTAAATTAGCAGAGGAAATTCAAAAGCGTGCCGACCATACTATTAATTGCTTCTTACAAGTTAACGTTTCAGGGGAGGAATCAAAACATGGTTTTTCAGCTGAAGAACTTGATACTGTTCTAAAACAAATTGAAAATCTTGATAAGATTTGTATAGTTGGACTCATGACTATGGCTCCAATTGATGCAGATGCTCAAGAACTTGATAAGATTTTTGCTGAGACAAATGAACTTAGACAATCAATTCAAGAGAAAAAACTAAAGAATGTTCCTTGTGATCAGTTAAGCATGGGGATGAGTCGAGACTATGACATGGCTATTCAGAATGGATCAACCTTTGTCAGAATAGGCAGTGCATTCTTTAAAGAGAACGGAGAATAACCTTATGGCATTAAAAGACGCAATTGATAAAATTGTTTCATATTTTGATACCGACGAAGTAACAGATTATGAAGATGCTGCTAAAGAAGAGGCTAAAGAACGTCCAGTGAAAGCACAGAAACCTGTGCAGACACCACCTCCTCGTCAGCAACGTCAACCTGAGCGTTCTCAGGCAACAGTCCCTCCTCGTCGCCAACATGTTAATTCAGACTTACAGGAAACTCAAGTCCTTCGTAGTTTACCTCTGAGTCGTTCACAAGCAAATCAGGGACCACAACAGATGAATACAACTAAAACAACAATTGCAATTAAATATCCTAAAAAGTATGAAGATGCTCAGGAAATTGTAGAACTATTGATTGAAAACGAATGTGTTTTAATCGATTTTCAATATATGTTGGAAGCGCAAGCTCGTCGTTGTCTTGACTTTATTGATGGTGCTAGCAAGGTACTTACAGGCAACTTGCAAAAAGTTGGCTCTTCAATGTATTTGCTTACGCCAATTAATGTCGTTGTTGACATCGAAGAGATTGGGTTGGCTCATGGCAACCAAGAAGCTAATTTTGACTTCGACATGAAGAGACGTTAAGCGATGTCTGTATTACTTTATGTTATTTGGGCACGTGTTGTTAACGTGATAGAGATTCTTCTTGTAGTCTATGCTTTGTTGTCCTGGTTTCCAGGAGCTTATGATACTAGCCTTGGAAGAATCATTAGACAAATTGTTCAACCGATTCTCGCACCATTTCGTCGCCTGAATTTAGCTTTTGCTGGTATTGATTTTTCAATAATCGTAATTGTACTTCTACTAAACTTTTCACTTAGAATTCTTAGATTTATTCTACTCTGATGTCAGATATTAAAAATATTGAACAGCATTACTCGTTAGATGAACGCCCTTTTCTAGAGAAGGTTAGGGGATTTTGTCAATTAGTTGATGAAAGGTACAGTCCTTACTTAACTGATTTCTTGAATCCTCGTGAAATTCAGATTGTTGAAGAGTTAGCTCATTACTACAATTTAAAATTTTTTGTGAGTTCAACTCTTGAATCTGAAGAGTATGGAAGAGTGATACTTGCTCCCGAATATTACGAGCTTGATGACGAAGACTTTGAAATTAAACGCCTAGAAATCTCTTATGCGAGACAGTTCAATAAATTGACACACCCAAAAGTTTTGGGAGCACTGATTAATCAACTTGGTCTTGATCGTCAAGTATTTGGAGATATTATTCTTGATGAAGAAGGACGTGTTCAATTTTCCATTGCTTCTCATTTAGCAAGTTATGCGATAATGACGATTACTAAGATTGGAAATGTTTCGGTTACTCTAAAAGAAGTAAGCAAAGACGATTGGATTTCAAATCAAGAAAACTATTCACAATCTTTTGTTTTACTTTCCAGTATGCGTCTTGATAATGTGTTGGCAACGGTATTAAACTTATCTCGTTCTAACGCCTTAAAACTTATTGCTTCAGGAAAAGTAAAATTAAATTATAGACAAGTTGAGAAGGCTGATCAGGCGGTTATTATTGGTGATATGATTTCGGTTAGAGGTTATGGTCGATTTCGACTAGCTCAACAAGACGGATTTTCAAAGTCCGGGAAAGCTAAAATCGTTATTGAAAGTCTGTTAAGACGGAGAAAAAAGTAGTTATTTAATTTAAACCATTAAATATGGTAATGAAAAATAAAGGAGGCCTGTAATGGCTATTACAGCACTTGATATTAAAGATAAACAGTTTACAACTAAATTTCGTGGATATAATGAGCAAGAAGTTGATGAATTTCTTGATATTATTGTAGACGATTATGAAGATTTAGTTCGTGACAATCGTGAACTTGCTGCTCGTGTAAAAGAGCTTGAAGAAAAATTGGCTTATTTTGATGAAATGAAAGAATCATTGAGTCAATCAGTTATTTTGGCTCAAGAAACAGCAGAAAAAGTTAAAGCTTCAGCGGCTGACGAATCAGCTAACTTGATTAATAAGGCTAACTTCAATGCTACTCATTTGGTTGAAGAAGCTAAATCTAAGGCATCTGAAATTCTTCGTGATGCAACAGATGAAGCCAAACGTGTTGCCATCGAAACAGAAGAACTTAAACGTCAAAGTCGTGTCTTCCACCAACGCCTATTGGCTGCAGTTGAAGGTCAGCTTAGCTTAGCAAGTGCTCCAGAATGGGGTGAATTGTTGCAACCAACAGCTATTTATCTTCAAAATTCAGATGCTGCCTTTAAAGAAGTTGTTGAAAAAGTTTTGGATGAGCATGTACCTGATTCAAATGATGCAGCTTCATTTGATGCAACTCGTCAATTCACTCCTGATGAAATGGCTGAACTTCAACGTCGCGTTGCTGAAAGTAATAAGCAAGTTGAAGATTTCTCTAGTCCAGAAGTTGATGAAACAAACGAAGTGGTTTCAACTCCTGTTGATTTTGGTATTCCAGATACTTTCGAGAGTGAAGTAGCAGATTTCCCAACTTCAGCACCAGTAGATGAAGATTTTGATTTGCAACCTGAGACAACAGGTGAAATTAATCTAAACGAAACACAAACGTTTAAATTGAATATTAGCGAATAAGAAAAATACAACTTACCAAGTATATTAACAGCGAGTGGGAGATGGTGTGAGTCCCACATTCCCTATTTGGATAGTTATCATTTTCAAGCATTCTAACTGAACTAAGTAAGTTAGAAGGATGGTCCTCCTTACGGACATATGAGGGAGCAAATTCTTTTGCTCTGAATTAAGGTGGTACCACGAGCTTTCGTCCTTTTTGATGAAGGCTCTTTTTATTTAGTAAATTAATTTAAAGAGGAGATATAATGAAACTCAAAGAAACCTTAAATCTAGGTAAGACAGCTTTTCCAATGCGAGCTGGACTTCCTAACAAAGAACCAATCTGGCAAAAAGAGTGGGAAGATGCTAACATGTATCAACGTCGTCAAGAGTTGAACCAAGGTAAACCTCACTTCACTCTTCATGATGGTCCTCCTTATGCCAATGGTAATATTCACGTTGGTCATGCGATGAATAAAATTTCTAAGGATATCATTGTGCGTTCAAAATCAATGTCTGGTTTCTATGCTCCTTACGTTCCTGGTTGGGATACGCATGGTCTTCCAATTGAACAAGTGTTGGCAAAACAAGGTGTGAAACGTAAAGAACTTGATCGTGCTGAATATCTTAAGATGTGTCGCGATTATGCACTTTCACAAGTTGACAAACAACGTGAAGATTTCAAACGTCTTGGTGTTTCGGCTGATTGGGATAACCCATATGTTACTTTGACACCAGATTATGAAGCAGCTCAGATTCGTGTCTTTGGTGAGATGGCTAAAAAAGGTTACATCTATCAAGGTGCAAAACCAGTTTATTGGTCATGGTCATCAGAATCAGCGCTTGCTGAAGCAGAAATTGAGTACCATGATTTGGTTTCAACTTCACTTTACTATGCCAATAAGGTTAAGGATGGTAAAGGAGTACTAGACACAGATACATATATCGTAGTTTGGACAACAACACCATTTACAGTAACAGCTTCACGTGGTTTGACTGTTGGTGCTGATATCGAATACGTTCTCGTAAAACCTGCCGGAGAAGACCGCAAATTTGTTGTTGCTTCTGAATTACTTAATAGTCTTTCTGAGAAATTCGGTTGGACAGATGTGGAAGTACTTCAATCATACCGTGGTGAAGAATTAAATAAAATTGTGACTGAACACCCATGGGATACAGAAGTTGATGAGCTTGTTATTCTTGGTGACCACGTTACTACAGATTCAGGTACAGGTATCGTCCATACGGCTCCTGGTTTTGGTGAGGATGACTATAACGTAGGTATTGCTAATGGTCTTGAAGTTGCCGTAACCGTTAATGAGCGTGGTATCATGATGGAAAATGCTGGACCTGATTTTGAAGGTCAGTTCTACGATAAAGTGGCTCCAATTGTTATGGAAAAACTCGGCGATTTACTCCTTGCCAAAGAAGAAATCTCACACTCATACCCATTCGACTGGCGTACGAAGAAACCAATCATCTGGCGTGCAGTACCACAATGGTTTGCATCTGTTTCTAAATTCCGTCAAGAGATTCTGGATGAGATTGAAAAAGTTAAATTCCATTCTGAGTGGGGTAAAGTTCGTCTCTACAACATGATTCGTGACCGTGGTGACTGGGTAATCTCTCGTCAGCGTGCTTGGGGTGTGCCACTCCCAATCTTCTATGCTGAAGATAAAACACC
>ERZ772935.1044-NODE-1044-length-10584-cov-3.732928_pt1 | contig 10584 bp, 7 predicted proteins | sample MGYA00511683_ERZ772935 | MGnify/ENA primary metagenome ERZ772935 (study PRJEB29015, sample SAMEA2738086) | human oral metagenome | biome: human oral; feature: human-associated habitat; material: saliva | place: China | collected 2228 ...
AGACGATGGGGTAGCGGGCGGCCAGGTCGGCCAGGTAGTCGGCGAATTCCGCGCTGCTCAGGGCTTTGCCTTCGGCGGAGAGGTGGTATTTGCCGTCTTTGTAAAATTCGCTGGAGGCGCAGTCTAAGGCGAACAGTACGTCTTCGCCGGTTTTGTAGCCCGCGTCGGCAACGGCCTGCTGCATTAGTTTCAAGGCTTCTTCGTGGCTGTTCAGGTTGGGGGCGAAGCCGCCTTCGTCGCCGACGGTGGTGGGAAAGCCTTTGGCATCGCACAGTTTTTTCAGGGCGTGGAAGACTTCCGCGCCGCAACGCAGGGCTTCGCGGAAGGTCGGTGCGCCGACGGGCATAATCATGAATTCCTGGATGTCCAGGCTGTTGTTGGCGTGCGCGCCGCCGTTGATGACGTTCATCATCGGTACGGGCATGGCCATTTGTCCGGCACCGCCCAGGTAGCGGTAGAGCGGCAGTCCGGCATCTTCGGCTGCGGCGCGGGCGACGGCCATGGAAACGGCCAGGGTGGCATTTGCGCCCAAACGGCCTTTGTTGTCAGTGCCGTCCAGTTCGATCATCACTTTATCGATGTAGCTTTGTTCGGAAGCGTCGATGCCGATCAGGGCTTGGGCGATTTCGTTGTTTACGTGTTCGACTGCCTTCAATACGCCTTTGCCCAGATAGCGGGCTTTGTCGCCGTCGCGCAATTCCAGGGCTTCTTTTTGGCCTGTGGACGCGCCGCTGGGCACGGCCGCGCGACCCATCACGCCGCTTTCCAGCAGCACGTCGCATTCTACGGTGGGGTTGCCGCGCGAATCCAAAATCTCGCGGGCGAAGATGTCGATGATGGCACTCATGTTTTCTTCCTTTTGTGGTCGATAGGGATGGATGATGTTTTCAGACGGCCTCTAAGGCCGTGTGGTCGGCGGCGATTATACCGCAGATGGTTCGGGTGTCGGGAGGCGGTTAGGCCGTCTGAAAAATATTTTCGGTTTGGCAGCGTATTTTCAGACGGCCTCAGGCTGTTCGGCGGTTAGTCAGTGGTAGTCCTGTTCAGTTGGGCTTAAGCGGAAGCCGGTCGGACTTTCGGTGCTGTTGCAGTCTATTCCGCCGTCGTTCAGCCGGCAGGTGAAATAGGGTGTTTCTACTTTTTCTTTTTCCTGCAATATCCTGTATTTCGGGTTCGGCCGATAGAATTCGGCCGGGATGCCGCTGAGGCAGCCTCGGTTGGGTATGCTGTTTTGCAAGGATGCATAGGCATGGGCGTCGGGTTGGCAATCGTGGCCTTTCCCGCTTTCGGTACGATGGATCAAGCAGACGACTGATGGGGCGCGGCCGAGTAAATCGATGTCGAACAGGTCGCCGCTGTTTATGGTGCGCGCGCGGCAGACGATGTTGCCGTCGGCGGTTTGGAAGGAAAAGGTGTCGGGGGAAGCATAGATTTCGTTTGCAGTATCGGTGGCGGCTTGTGCGGAAAGGGGCAGGGTAGCAGTAGAAAGGATGATGATGCCGTAAAGTGCGGATTTTTTGATGTTCATGATGTTCTCCGATTGGTAGGAACGGTTGTACAACAGTCTGAGGCCGTCTGAAAACCCGTATAAAAGGATTTTCAGACGGCCTCTTCATTCGGCCAATCAACCGCGGTGATAGTTCGGTGCTTCTTTCGTAATCTGTACGTCGTGAACATGCGACTCGCTCATGCCTGCGGAAGTGATTTCGACAAATTCCGCTTTTTCGTGCATTTCGTCTATCGTGGCGCAACCCAGATAGCCCATGCTGGAACGCAGGCCGCCGGTGAGTTGGTGGATGATGTTTACAATCGGGCCTTTGTAGGGGACGCGGCCCTCGATGCCTTCGGGCACATATTTGTCGGCGCTTTCCTGTTTGTCTTGGAAATAGCGGTCGGAAGAGCCTTGGCTCATTGCGCCCAGCGAACCCATGCCGCGGTAAGATTTGTACGAACGGCCTTGGTACAGCTCGATTTCGCCCGGGGCTTCTTCCGTGCCGGCAAACATGCCGCCCAGCATCACGCATGACGCGCCGGCTGCCAAGGCTTTGGCGATGTCGCCCGAGAAACGGATGCCGCCGTCGGCAATCAACGGCACGCCGGTGCCTTTTAATGCTTCGGCAACGTTGTGAATCGCCGTCAGTTGCGGCACGCCCACGCCGGCCACGATACGCGTGGTGCAAATGGAACCCGGGCCGATGCCCACTTTGACCGCGTCCGCACCGGCAGCGGCCAAATCGCGTGCCGCCTGCGCGGTGGCGATATTGCCGCCGATAACTTGTACTTCGGGGAAGTTTTCCTTCACCCATTTCACGCGGTCGATGACGCCTTGGCTGTGGCCGTGCGCGGTATCGACCACAATCACGTCCACGCCTGCGGCCACCAACGCCCTGACGCGCTCTTCCGTGTCCGCACCCGTGCCGACTGCCGCGCCGACGCGCAAACGGCCTTCGGCATCTTTGTTGGCATTGGGGAATTCGGTGGTTTTGATGATGTCTTTAACCGTAATCAGGCCTTTGAGTTCGTCGTTGGCGTTCAAGACCAAAACGCGTTCGACTTTGTGCCGGTGCATCAGTTCGCGCGCTTCCTCGATGCTCGTGCCTTCGGCTACGGTAACCAGGCGTTCGCGCGGGGTCATGATGGCGGAAACCGGCAGGTCGAGGCGGGTTTCGAAACGCAGGTCGCGGTTGGTTACGATGCCGACCACTTTGCCGTTTTCCACGACCGGCAGGCCGGACATTTTGCGTTTGCGTTGCGCGCGCAGTTCCAAAAGCTCGCGGATAAGGATGTTGGGTGCGACGGTAACGGGGTCTTTGACGATGCCGCTTTCGTGGCGTTTTACTTTGGAAACGGCTCGCGCCTGCATTTCGGGCGTCATGTTTTTATGGATAATGCCGATGCCGCCTTCCTGTGCCATAGAGATAGCCAAACGGGCTTCGGTAACGGTATCCATTGCGGCGGAAAGTAGGGGGAGGTTGAGGGTGATTTGGCGGGTGAGTCTGGTTTTGAGGGAAACGTCGCGCGGCAGCACTTGGGAATGGGCGGGAACGAGCAGAACGTCGTCGAAGGTGTAGGCTTTTTCTACGATGCGCATGATGCTTTCAACTTTCAGTTTGTGCAAGATGCACGCCATTGTATCAAATTTGCCGCGCCTCCCCAACAGATTTGGCAGCAGTGCAGACGATAACATGACGGCATAAGGGTAAATACAGTACAATCTTATTCATTCATACCGATACAAAAGAGAGAGTTGAATTATGCACATTACTCAAATTGCCAAAGTTTTGTTGTTGGGCAGCTTGTTGGTGTCGGGCGGTGTTTCCGCAGCTTCCTCCGAGGTTTATCGTTGGAAGGAAAAAAACGGGGTCAACACTTATTCCGATGTTCCTTATCAACTGAAGCCGACAGCCAGTACCACGATCAACATCCGTACCAACAAAGTAACGCCGCCGGCGAATTCAACCGTTCAGCCTGCTTCCGTTACCACCGTCGGTGATCCTAATGCCACACCGTCTTTGGCTGAACAACAGGCCAGAGTGAGCGAGCAGATTGCACAGCAGAATAAAGAAGCTGAAAAACGCAATAAAGAAATTGAAGAGCAGAACAAACAGGCGCAAGAAGCAAACTGTAAAACTGCACAGATGAATTTGTCTTTTGCGCAAAATGCGCGTACTGACAAGCGTGAAGCATTGATTCAGCGTTTCAATCAAGAAGTAGCGAAATATTGTAAATAAATAATCGAGTTTCAAACCGGATTCATAATGGGGCTGACAATTGTCAGCTCCATATTTTTGGTTTCACTGTTTTTTGATTTCGATTGGCGGCGGATTAGCTTGCATTCGGGCAAGGAGGGCAATGCCGCATCGGTTTGTTTTGCTGAGAGTCTGTCAAGCGTGTTTTCAGACGGCCTTCAGCTTTTGATTTTGATGCGGCACAGTCGGAAATTAAATCGGAAATTAAACCGGTTTGCCATGTTTCCTTAAGCGAAGCGCATTGGCTAATACCAACAGGGAGCTGCCGCTCATGCCTAATGCGGCCAGCCAGGGGGTAACGAATCCTGCTGCGGCCAGCGGGACGGCGATTAGGTTGTATGCGGCTGCCCAAATCAGATTTTGACGGATAATCGCGGCGGTATGTTTGGCTTGGTTTACCGCTTGCGGAATCACGGCCATGTCGTCGTTCAGCAATACGATGTCTGCACCCGCTCGGGCAACGTCGGCCCCTCCCGCCACGGCAACGGATACGTCGGCGGCGGCCAAAACGGGTGCGTCGTTGATGCCGTCGCCCACCATCAGCACTTTCTTGCCCTGCCGTTGCAGGGTTTCGACATAGGCCAGTTTGTCTTCCGGCACGGCTTCGGCGCGAAATGCGTCCAGACGCAGGTTTTGCGCCAGCGATTGCACGGCGGCTTGGCGGTCTCCGCTGAGGAGGTGGAGGGTTAGCCCTTGTTGTTTCAATTCGGCGACCATTTGCGGGATGCCGGATTTGGTTTGGTCTTCAAGCAGGAAAACGGCTTCAAAACCGTGTCGGTTACCGAGGGTGATGAGTGTGCCCGCATGTTTTGCCTCGGTAACGGTATCGGGCAGGTTGCCGGCGGTTTCGGCGACGTATTCGGGTTTGCCCAGCAGCCAGAGGTCGGTTTGGCCGTTGATGGTCAGTATCGCGCTGACACCGTGGCCGACGCGGTTCAGCCTTTGTCCGGCCTCGATATGGAGGCCGTCTGAAAAGGGCAGGGCGGCGATGGCGCGGGCAATCGGGTGTTCGGATTGGGCTTCGAGTGTTTGCGCGATTTGTGCCGCCTCTTGTTCTGTCAGGCTGCCTAGGCAGATGGTTTGTTTGACTTTCAGACGGCCTTCCGTCAGCGTGCCTGTTTTGTCGAATACGGCATCGGTGGCAACGGCCAAAGTTTCCAAAGCCTGCGGGCCGGCCACCAATACGCCTTGCGCGGCCAGCTTGCCGGTGGATGCGGCCAGGGCGGTGGGCGTGGCGAGCGACAGGGCGCACGGGCAGGTAATGACCAGTAGCGAAACGGTAATCCATAATGCCTGATGGATGTCGCTATACCACCACCAGCCGATGAAGACGGGCAGTGAGAAGGCAATCATACCGAACACGAAGCGCGAGGCGTATTGGTCGGCCAAAACGGCCAAACGCGGTTTTTGCGATAAGGCTTTGTCGAGCAGTTTGACGATGTGCGCCAAACGCGTATCACCGCCCACGCCGTCTGCACGGATGATGATCGGGCCGGAGGTGTTGAGCGTGCCAGCGGTAACTTTGTCGCCCGGCTGTTTGGGTACGGGCAGGTTTTCACCGGTCAGCATGGCTTCGTCGGCTTCGCTTTCGCCTGACAGGATGCAGCCGTCGGCAGGTATCACTTCGCCCGCCCTCACCAGCAGCACGTCGCCGCGTTGAAGCTGCACCACGGCGGCTTCTTCAGCCGTTTCGTCGTCAGGATAGTTCGGCAGTTTGCGGCAGAAGGCCGGTACGAGTTTGACCAGCCTTTCCGCCGCATCCCCTGCTTTGCGCCGTGCGGACTGCTCCATAAAACGCCCCAGCGAAAGCAGGAAGACCAGCATGGCCAAACCCTCGAAATACATTCCTTGTCCTGCATTCTGCAACAGGGCGTACAGGCCTGCACCGAAAGCCAGCCAAATGGATAATGCAATCGGCGTGTCCATGCCGGGGCGGCGGTTTTTCAGATCGCGCAGGCAGCCGCGATAAAAGGGGACGGCGGCGAAAAAGATAACGGGCAGCACCATTAAAAATGCGCCCCAATGCAAAATAGTGAGAAATTGCGGCTCGATATCGTCATACAGATAGGTCGGCAGGGCAAACATCATGGTCTGCATCATGCACATCCCGGCCACGGCCAGGCGGACGATGGCCTTTTTACGTTCTTTCCGTGCCGATTCGTCTGCCTTGTGCGCGTCGTAAGGCGAGGCCGAATAACCTGTTTGTCGGATTTTTAGCAAAATGTCGGAGAGTTTTACCCGGCTTTCGTCCCACTTGATTCGCGCCTTCAGCGTGCTGTAATTCAATTCGGCCGACAGAATACCGCTTTGCCGCAATAGCTGCTGTTCAATCAGCCAGACGCAGGCGGCACAGGTAACGCCGCCCAGCATCAACGATGCTTCACGCTCGTTTTCCGACAGCGTTTCGACAAATTCGCGCTGTACGTCGGGCAGGTCGTACAGTTTCAGTTGGGCTAGAATCTCGGGCGGAGGCAACCCGGCCTGTTCCGCTTCGGCAGTTCGCTGCTTGTAATAATTGCCCAGCCCGGCATCAATAATGCCCTGTGCCACAGCCTGACAGCCGGCACAGCAGGCAGGCTCTTCCCGCTGTTCATAGATAATCGGCAAATGGGTACCACCGGGAACGGGTAGGCCGCAGTGGAAACAGTTTTTTTCACTCATAATGGGGTGGGATTGTACACGCTTTGATGATAGGCCGTCTGAAAGGAAAACTTGGTGTAATCACGAAGAGTTTTGAATTTATGGCAGATAAATTAACTTTCAATATGGGCAGGTTGGAGAAAAATCAGTAATGCAGTCAGATGGCCCAACGCCGTAAAAAAATTTGCTTTTGGATGATATTTGGGAAGAGGGTAAGGTTTGGAATGCGGGAAATGGCGTTTTTTTTGTAAGCTTATCCAAAAGCAGCCGTATGAAATTGGCAGCATAGCGATATTTTTCCATAAATAACGGAAGAAGAAAGTTTTCCGCTATGCCGTAATTTCGTCTTGGGTTTCTTGGTCGGGGTATTCCCGGCCTCGGGCAGCAGCAGGTAGCCGTTGGTGTCGTAAAGCACAAGACCGAGGCTTTCGCGGTGGCATGTCAGTATCGGCATCAGCTCAAGATAATGTTCGTACAGTTCGAGTATGGCGCAGTTTTTCAGTTGTTCGCCAACTTGGGTTTCTATATCGGCGCATCCAGGTTTCGTCATTTTACAGGCGTTTTTTGACGATGGTTGAAAAATAGGCCACGCTAAATTGTGCCAAATCCAGCACCTCCGAAGAGGCACCCGCATCGAGCCAGTATTGTTTGGCGGCCGGGAGCAAGGTTTGGATATGTTGCAGCGACAACTGCCGCGTAATGCATTCACGCCCTGCCGCGCCGCCGCAGTTATGCACCCAAATACCGGCCGCACCAACAAAATAAGTATGCGTATCTTCCACTTCGATGTTGTAAACATAGGCGCAGTAGTCTTTCCCTTCGTCTTCTGCGATCTCAACGGGTTCGCCATAATATTCAGGTTCTTCACCCGGCATATAGTGGCAGACTTTTTCGTTGGGCAATAACATACTTGGTTCCGGTACAACCTGCCTCACTCCATCAATAATATCTATCCCATAACCCTGTTTCCAAATGGTGTAGTCGTCTTCGGTTACGGTAATAAATTCATCTGCATATTCACCATAACCGTTATCCCATAACCCGATACAATTCTTACCAAGAATACTTGTTGCCTTTGAAGTAGTTTCAAAGCTCTCAATAAAAGCAAGGCCATTATCAACCGTACGCAGCGCATGCTTATCATACGAAGAAAGATAGAGTGCCGGTACCCACTCATTATGGGTACGTTCGGGAATCAGTTTACCGTTTTCATCTTCAACAACATCCATGAAATAATCTACCCAAATCGGATGGTCTTCGGTACAGAACAAATAGCCATATCCTTCCTGCGTAAGATATTTCTGATGAATAATCCGTTTCTTCTCCGCCGATTTAAAAGTAGAAACCACGCGCTTGTACACATTTTCAGCATCGGGATTATTTTCATCTCGTGATAACACCCTATCGCCAACCTTAATTTTATTGATGGGAACCAGACCTTTGGCGGTATGCACCAATGTTCCGGCGATAAAGCAGACATGTTGCGCCATCTCTTTTTCAGACGGCCTGGTATCGGATATTTTTTGATGCAGGTTGTAGAGCAATTCGTCTGTTTCTTCCGAAATCAGCATATCAATTTTTTCCTTTCTATTATTTCTTTGCGAAAAATTTCTTAAGTTACCTTTTATTTTTAGCTATTTTATTTAGTTTACAGCGCATTACCTTCATTTTATCAGCCCGACATAGCAGCTAAAATCTAAGTTAGCCCTAAATAAGTTGAAGGAAGCATGTACAGTATAAACGGATTTGGAGGAGTTTCAGTTAACCGCCTAATGCAATTGCTGATGCAAATCCAATGCAATCATAGCCAAAAACAAACAGGAAACGAACTACTCGGAACGATTGTAAAGGTAAATCAACAGAGCAATACTGAATACAAATTATTGATTTTAAGAGACAAAAAATAAACCCTTACTATTTTTAGTAAGGGTTTACTTAAAAACTGGCACGCCCACGGGGAATCGAACCCCGGTTACCGCCGTGAAAGGGCGATGTCCTAACCGCTAGACGATGGGCGCGGATAAATCTTGTGGCGCACCCGGAGCGATTCGAACGCCCGACCCTCTGGTTCGTAGCCAGATACTCTATCCAACTGAGCTACGGGTGCGAGAAAGATGCGGATTATATGGATGCAAAACCAAACTGTCAACATTTTCTGCTGAATATTTTTCTAAAAAAGGTTAAAATCCACCGTTTTGCTTGAATATAAAAAGAATTTAAATGATGGATACTGCGCGTTGGCCGCAACTTGCAGCCGCTTTTTCGGCTTTCAGACGGCCTGTCGTCATCATCGATTTGGAAGCCACGGGCGGTAATCCCTATACGGACCGCATTACTGAAATCGCCTTCCTCCGCTTCGACGGCAACGGGGTTTCAAGCTACCGCCAACTGGTGAATCCCCAACGGAACATCCCCGAATTCGTCAGCAACCTGACCGGCATCGACGATGAAATGGTGGCCGATGCGCCGCCGTTTGCCGACTTGTCGGACGATTTGCTGCATCGGCTGCGCGGCACGCTCCTGCTGGCGCACAACAGCAAATTCGACTATACCTTCCTGCGCCACGAATTTTCCCGCTGCCGGCTTTCTTACGCCGCGCCCACACTCTGCACCGTCCAGCTTTCGCGACGGCTCTATCCGCAGTTTTTCAAACACAATTTGGACAGCATCATCGAACGCCATCAGATTGCCGTCAGCTCGCGCCACCGTGCTATGAACGACGTATTGGCACTGGCAGACTATTTGGAGCTGACGGCGGCCAGCCACGGCGTCCTGCCTTTTGTCGAACAAGGCAATGCGCTGACCCTCCCCAAGCTGCCGCCTGTCGGGCTGCATCCCGAACTGGCCGGGCAGCTGAATACCCTGTCCGACAGCGATGGTGCCCTGCTGTGGCTCGATTCAGACGGCCTGCCGCTGTATGTGGACGCACACGCCAAAACCTTTCGCGAAGCAGTGGAACTGCTGCACCGAAATCCGGCCCTGCAACAGGCGGCATCGCTGCGCTTCCTGCCGGCCGTCGGCCCGCTGCATGCCTTGATGCTCAAAGCCAAAATGTCGGCCGAACACGGATTCAGGCCGTCTGAAAACGATGTACGCCCGACAGATTACTTTACCGTCCGATTCCATCCGAACGAAAAAGGCAAACTTCAAGCGCAAATCCGCCCGCTTTCAGACGGCCTCTATCCCGACCGTCCCAACGGACTGTTTCTGCACAAAAAAGCAGCCAAGCGCGCACTGGATGCCTGGGCGCGCGAACAGCAATTCTGTCCGGCCGAACTGAATATCCTGCCGCCGGGCTACGACAGAAACGCCCCTTGTCCCGTTGCCGCCGTCGGCCGCTGCCAAGGGCAATGCGGCAACATCGGGGAAGCTGCCCGGCAACGGCAGCGCATCGAAACGGCTGCCCGCCTGCTGCCCGTGGCCGACTGGGGCAAGGCGCACCAAATCGAAATTTGCGAAACGGATACGTTAAACGGTCGGCGGCTTTCCTTCCATTGTGCCGGCGGCGCACTGCAAATGCCCGACGGCTCTTGGTATTTCGACCGGAAACTGCCTGCCGTGTTCAAAGAAAAATTCAGGGCGCACAGGAACGACATCGCCGTTTCCTTCTGAAAACGGCAGGCCGTCTGAAAGGGTGGCTTCAATCAAGTTACAACCGGTGGCAGTTTTACTGAAACCATTTTTTCAGACGGCCTTTATGCCATAGATTTTCAGACGGCGTTTGAGGCCGTCTGAAAGTTTGAAGTTTTCCGTAGGTCGGATTCTCGAATCCGACATTACTTTAATCGTATTCAATAGAAAAGTCCGCATTGCCGCCACCCCAATTATGCGGATAAATACCCTGTTTGACATAACGGTGAAACGTAGAAAACCGCCAATCGGAAATTTGTCCTACATAGCCATGTTTGACCGGATTGAAATGCAGATAATCAAAATGGCAGGCAAAATCGGCCTCATCGCGGATAGTATGTTCCCAAAAGCGTTTTTGCCAAAGCCTGAGATTGCCTCCGATTAAATATTGGCTGTGCCGCTTGATTTGCTGCCAGCGTTTCGAATAAGCAGAATCATTGTCCGGCAGCCGCCATATGGTATGCAGATGGTCGGGCATCAACACCCATGCCAAAATTTCAAACGGATACCGTTCGCGCACAGCCATTACCGCCTGCCGCAAAGCCAAATGCACCGCATCATCGGT
>ERZ772935.1049-NODE-1049-length-10545-cov-4.031268_pt1 | contig 10545 bp, 6 predicted proteins | sample MGYA00511683_ERZ772935 | MGnify/ENA primary metagenome ERZ772935 (study PRJEB29015, sample SAMEA2738086) | human oral metagenome | biome: human oral; feature: human-associated habitat; material: saliva | place: China | collected 2228 ...
TCAGCTGGATGCGCTGGGCGTGGATGCCATTCTGGTGGAACAGCCGCCTGTCGAGCCGGTATGGCGCGCCGTGCAGGACCGTCTGCAGCGGGCTGCGGCAGCGGGCTGAGCCAGACTTTTCCCCGCTCTCGGCATACCATTTCCCTTTCTGCCGTTCGTTCCGGAGACCGCCCGATGGACAAGGAAGCGCCGCGTTCCGAAGACAGTGCCGAAGTGGTGCTGTCCAGCATCCCGCGTGACTACAACGCCGCTCACGACCTGCTGCAGCGCAACCTGCAGGCGGGCCGCGCCGACCAGGTGGCCTTCGTCGATGAGCGGGTGGCCATGACCTATGGCGAACTGGCCCGGCGGGTGGACCACTTCGCGCGTGGGCTGCACTCCATCGGGGTGGGGCGGGAAGACCGCATCATGCTGTGCCTGACCGACACCATCGACTGGCCGACCATCTTCCTGGGGGCCATCAAGGCGGGGGTCGTGCCGGTCTGTGTCAACACGGGGCTTTCCAAGCACGACTACGACTACATGCTGCGCGATTCGCGGGCCAAGGCGCTCTTCGTCTCGCGCTCGGTCTACTCGGCGCTGGATGGTCTGCACAACTCTATTCCCACCCTGTCGCGGTTGTTGGTCTCGGAAGCGCCGTTGGCTGATGGTGGCGACATCGGCGCCATCCTGGAGGCCGGCGCCGAGGACGATCACCTCGACACCATCGACACCATCAGCGATGAGCCCTGCTTCTGGCTCTATTCCTCCGGCATCGACGGGCATCCCCGCGCTACCATCCACTGCCATTCCAGCCTGGTGCAGATGGGCGAGCTGTTCGGGCAGGGCGTGCTGGAGCTGACCCCCCGCGACCGCTGCCTGTCGGTGGCGCCCCTCTACAGCGCCTACGGCCTGTGCAACTCCCTCATCTTCCCCATGGTGGCGGGTGCCATGGCCGTGCTCAAGTCCGGCCGCCGCACCGTGAGCGATCTCATCCACTATCTGACGGGGGCTGCGCCGGCCAAGGTGGTGGGCGCACGCCCGACCGTGCTGTTCGGGGTTCCGGCAGGGCTTGCCGCCCTGCTGGCCGATCCCGAGTGTCCCGATGACCATGAGGTGTCGCTGCGCCTGTGTGTCTCGGCCGGTGATTCGCTTTCGGCCAGCCTGCAGCGCCGCTTCGAGGAAAAGCTGGGCACCCCCGTGCTCAATGGCTTCAGCGCCACCGAGATGCTGCACATCTACCTGTCCAACACGCCGGCTGAAACGGCTGAAGGCACGGTGGGCAAGCCGGTGCCGGGCTTCCGCATCCGGCTGGTGGACGAGCAGAATGTCGACGTGCCCGACGGCAATGTCGGCACGCTGCTGGTCAATGGCCCCACGGCGGCACTGGGCTACTGGAACCAGCGCCAGCAGAGCCGTGACGTGTTCCTGGGCCCCTGGGTGAAGACCGGTGACCGCTTCTGGCGCGACACGGAAGGTTTCTATCACTATGCCGGCCGTTGCGATGACCTGATCAAGATCTCCGGCCAGTTCGTCTCGCCGGCCGAGATCGCCAGCGCCCTGCAGGCCCACGACGCCGTGGCCGAGGTGAGCGTGATTGGCGCACCCGAAGAAGAAGGCCTGATCCGGCCCAAGGCCCTGGTGGTGCTCAAGCCCAACGAGACGCCCGACGAGGCCATGCAGCAGCGCCTGATGGCCTATCTGGCCGACAACCTGGCCCAGTACAAGCTGCCCAAGTGGCTGGAGTTCGTGGACGTGCTGCCGGGCAATGAGCCCATTGCCTCGCCGGAAGTCAGCGAGACCGATGGCAGCGCCATTGCCGAGACCGAGGGTATCTCGCAGACACCGGGCGACCGGGAGAACCTGGTGGAAAGCGTGCTGCACCAGGCCGACGCGGCGCACCAGGCGCTGATGCAGGGGGATGACGAGGGGCGCTGAACCTCAACGCCTGCTTCGGAAAGGAAAAGGCCTGCCCATGAAAGGCAGGCCTGACTGAATCGCAGCCTTGTCGGACAGGTGTGCCGGCCCTGGTGCATGGGCCTGGCTGAGCATTCGCGACGCGCAGGAACGAACAAGCCCCCAAAGGGGCTTGTTCAGCTCTGGAAGAGGTGGCCTGCGGGACGTAGGCCTGCCCACCAGGTCCGGGCCAGTCCCTGTGGGGCCGGCTCGGTTCTTCAGACTATCACTTGGCCAGCGAGGCCTTCAGCTCCCGACGCCGTGCGTGCAGGATGGGCTCGGTGTAGCCGGCCGGCTGTTCGCAACCCTTGAACACCAGGTCGGTGGCGGCCTGGTAGGCGATGCCGTTGCAGGCCGGGGCCATGTTGCGGTAGGCCGGGTCGCCGGCGTTCTGCTTGTCCACCACGGCGGCCATGCGCTTGAAGGTCTCTTCGACCTGCTGGCGGGTGACGACGCCATGGCGCAGCCAGTTGGCCATGTGCTGCGAGGAGATGCGGCAGGTGGCGCGGTCTTCCATCAGGGCCACGTCGTTGATGTCGGGCACCTTGGAGCAGCCCACACCCTGATCCACCCAGCGGACCGCATAGCCGAGGATGCCCTGGGCGTTGTTGTCCAGCTCGGCCTGCTTGTCGGCCTCGGACCAGTCGGCCTTGGCGGCGACGGGGATGGTGAGGATGTCTTCCAGCTTGGCGCGCTTGCCGCCCTTGGCGATCTCGGCCTGGCGGGCCAGCACGTCGACCTGGTGGTAGTGGGTGGCGTGCAGCGTGGCGGCGGTGGGGCTGGGCACCCAGGCGCAGTTGGCACCGGCCTTGGGATGGCCGATCTTCTGCTCCAGCATGGCCTTCATCAGGTCAGGCATGGCCCACATGCCCTTGCCGATCTGGGCGATGCCGGACAGGCCGCAGGCCAGACCCACGTCGACGTTGTTGTCTTCGTAGGCGTGGATCCACGGCTGGGTCTTCATGTCGCCCTTGCGCACCATCGGGCCGGCTTCCATCGAGGTGTGGATCTCGTCGCCGGTCCGGTCAAGGAAGCCCGTGTTGATGAAGGCGATGCGCGAGCGCGCGGCGCGGATGGCTTCCTTCAGGTTGACGGTGGTGCGGCGCTCTTCGTCCATGATGCCCAGCTTGACGGTGTTGGCCGGCAGGCCCAGCACCTTCTCGACATGGTTGAAGATCTCGTTGGCGAAGGCCACTTCCTCGGGCCCGTGCATCTTGGGCTTGACGATGTAGATGGAGCCTTTGGCGGAGTTGCGGGCGCCGCCGGTCTTCTTCAGGTCGTGCATGGCGATGAGCACCGTGCACATGGCGTCGATCATGCCTTCGGGCGCTTCCCGGCCTTCCTTGTCCAGGATGGCGGGGCTGGTCATGAGGTGGCCGACGTTGCGCACCAGCATGAGCGAGCGGCCCTGCAGCGACAACTCGCCCTTGCCGTCGGGCGTGGTGTAGACGCGATCGGGGTTCAGGCGGCGGGTGAAGGTCTTGCCGCCCTTGCTGACTTCCTCGGTGAGGTCGCCCTTCATCAGGCCCAGCCAGTTGCGGTAGACGGCGGCCTTGTCCTCGCCATCGACGGCGGCAATGGAATCCTCGCAGTCCATGATGGTGGAGACGGCCGCTTCCATCACCACGTCGGCCACGCCGGCCGGGTCGGCCTTGCCGATGGGGTTGTTGCGGTCGATGCGCAGATCGATGTGCAGCTGGTTCTGGCGCAGCAGCACGGAAGAGGGTGCACTGGCATCACCCTGGTAGCCCACGAAGAGGGACGGATCCTTCAGGCCCGTGGCGCCCTGGGCGGTCTGGGCCACCAGCTTGCCGTCGACCACCTGGTAGGCGGTGACGTCCTTGTGGCTGCCCTGAGCCAGCGGGGCCACTTCGTCCAGGAAGCGCTTGGCCCAGGCGATGACCTGCTCGCCGCGAGCCGGGTCGTAGCCGCCGCCCTTGGGCAGGCTGCCGATGGCGTCGGTGCCGTACAGGGCGTCATACAGGCTGCCCCAGCGGGCGTTGGCGGCGTTGAGCGCGTAACGGGCGTTCATGACGGGCACGACCAGCTGTGGGCCGGGCACCTTGGCGATGGCGTCATCGACATTGGGGGTGTCGATGGCAAAGTCGGGGCCTTCGGGCACCAGATAGCCGATCTCGGTCAGGAAGGCCTTGTAGGCGGCCATGTCCTGGATGGGGCCCGGATGGGCGCGGTACCAGTCGTCGAGCTTCTTCTGGATGTCGTCGCGCTTGGCCAGCAGGGCGCGGTTCTTGGGGCCCAGGTCGTGGATGAGGCTGGACAGGCCTTGCCAGAAGGCGTCGGCGCTGACGCCGGTGCCGGGCAGTGCCTCCTCGATCAGCTCATGAAGGGGGGCGGACACCTGCAGGCCGAATCTTTCGACACGATGGGTCATGGGAGTCTCCGTGGAATTGACGAATCTTCTGAGAACGGAATCGTTCAGGTCTTATGGGGGGATAATACTTTGCTGGCAGTATACCCGTCCGTCTTGCGCGTCACGGTAGGGCTGGGCACCGTTCCGGCAGGCCGGGCCATCGGGTGCGCGGCACCCCGGTCGGGCGGCATGAGCAGGGCATGGGCGCGTTGTGGCCCGATGTTGTCATGGCGTTGGGGTGGTGTTCGTTTTTCGGAATGTTGACGTGATTTCGCGTCGGGTTGCGATGCGTTCGCCTATAATTGCACGATGTTGCCATCGGTGCCAACGGGCTCCGGAGGCCGTTGGCCCGGACGGTGCGCATACACTGGCACGCTGGCAGTCTGCCCCGGGCCGGATGGGCGGACCGTCTGTCCGTCCGGGCATGTGCCGTGGGTGCAGCCCTTGAGGGCACCGTCGGCTGCCGGTCTCCTCTTCATATTGTGAAACGCGTTGAAGTCTTATGAAAAGCGGTCTTCCTGATGCCGGCCTCTCGGCCCTCGTCCATTCCGATGTCCTTGAAGAAGCTCTTGCCGAGGCATCTGCCGATACGGTCGCCGATGCAGCGGACACCCCCGCTGCCGGCAACCCGGCTGCCGATGCCTCTGCGGTTGCCGCAGCCGATGCAGCCGTCGGTGAGCCTGCCCCTGTGCCGGCAAAGGCGGATGCCCAGGCTGGCGACACGTCCTTGCTGCCCCCGGAAGATCTGGCACGCATCCGCCGGCTGGAAGCGCTCTATGAGGAATGGGCCGAGGTCCTGCCACGCCTGCAGGCGGCCCAGCGGGAATGGCGGACAGCCCATGCCCGGCTGCAGGAGTTGCACCACTACTATTTCAATGGTGAATGGCGCCGCGACTATGACGCCGATGAGGCCGGCCGGCTGCCCGAGGACATGCCGCGCGGCATCCTGTGCGAAGACACGCTGTACAACGCCTTCATTGCCGAGCGCGAGCTGGCGCTGGAATGGGTGCAGCTGGGCGCTCAGGCCCTGAAAGACGGCTGAAAGCTTTAAAGATCGCATCGCCGGCCACTTTTCGGGCCCTTTCCCGGTACAGGGCCCGGGGCGATGCTTGCGCATTCGGATGGGGGCTGCAAGACTTCCGTCATCGTGTGAGCTCTTCCGTCACTGAGTGAGCTTTTCCCTTTACTGCGGCGTCCCCGTGTGGTCGCTGCCTGTTCTGTTCAACCCGGTGTCCATGAATTTTCCTGCCTTCCGACTGTCGCTGCTGACCCTTGCCCTGACGTGCGCCTGGGGCGCACAGGCTGCCACTGCACGTACCGATATCGCCCGGCCGACCGATTTCGCGGCACAGAGCGTGAGCCAGGGGCCGATGGTCTGCCAGAGCAGCAAGGTCAAGACCTGCGGCCGGCGGGTGGCGGGCAAGCTGGGCATGCCGGCGGGCAGTGCGCCCAAGTCGGCCTATCGCTTCGTCGAGGAGGAGTTCCTGTTTGACAGCGGCGTGGCCATCTTCCTGGAGACGGCGGTGCCGGAGAACCGCAATGCCCATGCCGGCTGGCGTCGCCGCCTGGCCTTCAAGAAGACGGCCGAGGGCTTCCAGCTGGTGCAGGTGGGCATTCAGTATCGTTGCCAGGGCGGCAGCTGGCAGAAGGAGGCCTGCGGCTCGGCCAGCCAGCTGGTCCGGCGCAAGGCCGACGGCAAGGGCACGGCCCAGGCTCAGGCACAGGCCGGTGGCGCAGCAGGCCGGGCTCCGTCCGGTTCGGCCAGTGCGGCAACGCAGGCAGGCGCGACCGGCGCTGCAGCGGCCGCGCAGGCGGCTTCCGGGGCAGGGCAGGATGCGCCGAACCGCATCGTGAGCGCCCGTGCCTCTGCCGGGCAGCCGGCCCAGGGGCAGGACACCGCCCGGACTACCGACGGTCAGGATCCGGCCGTGCGGGTGCTGCGCTCCGACCGTTCGGATGCCGGGGTGCGCTCGGCCACGCCTGTCGAGACCATCAGCCCGAACGAACAGGAAACCGTGCCCGCGCTGGATGCCCGCTGGCGTCCGCGTCAGGATGCCATCGAGCAGGATGAGGCCGTGACGGCCGCCTATGACCAGAAGCAGCGGGCAGCCGAGGCAGAAAGCCAGCGCCATGCCGCCGAGCAGGCCGAGGCTGCCCGCAAGGCCGGGACCTCGGATCGCGCGGCCGATCTGGATGCGCTGCGCCGTGATGAAGCCATCGCCAACCGGGGCCTGTCCGAGGAAGATGCCCTGGTGGCCGCCCGTGAGCGCCAGAAAGGCGTGGCAGGTCAGGGCGCATCGCAGACGGGTTCGAACCGGTCTGGCGCGTTGGTCTCCGGATCTGCTCAGGGCGACGCAGCAGGCCATGCAGATCGCAAGGGAGCCCAGTCGGCCCATGCGGCGGCCGACATCGTGGCGGCCAATCCGTCGATCTCGGCCGATCAGCTGAAACAGATGCATGCGGCCGAGGCCTCGCTGGCACGGGCCACGGCCGGTTCTGCGCCGGGTGTGGTGGACGCCGGCGCTGCATCGTCCGATCAGGAAGGCGCGGACCAGGCGCAGACCGGGCCGGCCATGATCGACGACCGGACGGATGCCCGGGGCGCCGGGGCCGCCGACCAGGAGCTTGCAGGCGACGGTGCCGGACGGCGGACGGGCAAGGAGGGGCAGCCGGCTGCTCAGGCCGGCTCAGCCCAGGGAAGTGGCAAGGCCTCCAGCGACCCGGATGCCCGGCGCGGCTGGCAGACGGCCGTGATCGAGGCGGCGGGCAGCAACCACGGCACGCGGGTGCCGGCCACGCTGCCGGCCACCGTGCGCACGGCCGATGGCTTTGCGCCGATGGCGCTGTCCACCGAGAACGCCGCGCAGCTGGGCAAGCCCTGCGAGCAGCCCATCGAGATGTGCGGCAAGCAGGTCTTCGAGACGCTCTTCCCGGTGCAGGCCAGCACGCTGGCTGCGCTGCCGGTCAACCAGAGCCGGCGTGAGAGCTTCATCTACGCGGACGGTCCGGTCACGAGCGCGGTCTATCTGGTGACGATGGCCAACCTGCCCGATGACAGCATCGCGTCGCAGCGCATCCGCATCGAGTTCGTGCGGCGTGGCGCGGGTTGGGTGGCCGCATCGGCAGGCCGCCAGTTCAAGTGCCGCGAAGGTGAGCTGGTGCGGCAGCAGTGGACGGATCGGTCCTGCCGGTAAAGCTGAAAAGGGCTGGCCAGGAGCCGGGCAGGTGATGGCAGGCGGCCGGGCGCAGGCCGGCGACCTGCCTGGCGCTTACAGGGATTCCTGGCGGACCAGGTTGTCCGCAGGGGCAGTGTTGCTGGCTGTCGGACGGGCTTGGGCGCCGGCCTCATCGGCCGGCTGGTTGCTGGTGCACTTGGTGAAGTCGTTGCCGCAGATGCCGCACGATTTCTCGATACCCAGGTTGGCAATGCCGCCGCAGGAACCGGCGATGGGCTTGCGGCCGGCCATCACGCCCACGGCCATGCCGGCCACGACCAGCAGCATCACGACAAAAACCAGAAGCCAGACAATCATCGGAATCTCCATCGGGCCCGTTCCATGGGCCCGGATCAGTATTGAACCATGACGGCACTTCACGCCTGTAGTGGTGCCGCTTCAGTGCGCGAATGTAGCCTCAGGGCGCGGCGGGTGCCGGAAAGCGGGCATCGAAGGCCGGCGTGGTACGCGTCTGAAAGCCCTGGGGCGTGCGGCTGACCAGCAGTGCCGCCAGCTTGTGGCGCACGGCATAGTCGTAGCCGTGTTCGGGCCCCAGCACCATCAGCAGGGTGGACAGGCCGTCGGCCCGCATGGCTTCGGGGGTGACGACGGTGGCAGCCGCCAGCGTGTGCTCGATGGGGGAGAGCGTGCGCGGATCGATCAGGTGCGAATAGCGCCGGCCGTTCTCCTCGCGGTAGTTGCGATAGTCGCCCGAGGTGGAGATGGCCTCATCCTTCAGCTGGACCAGGCGCTGCGCCTTGCGGTCATGGTCGAGCGGGGCCTCGATGGCAATCAGCCAGGGATGGCCACCCGGTTTCTCGCCGGCGGCACGGATCTCGCCCGTGACCTCGATCAGGTAGTCATGGATGCCCTGGTTTGCAAAGCGCTCGGCCAGTCGGTCGATGATGTAGCCGGCGGCGATGCTGTTGAATTCGACGGTGATGGGCGCGTCCTTGCACAGTCGGTCACCGATGATCTTCAGGTGCCCCATGCCGGTGTGGGCGCGCAGGCTGGCCAGTGTGTCGGCGTCCAGGGAGGGGCGCGCAGGGGGCTGGGAAGGGGGCTGCGAAGGCTGCTTTGGGGCGCCGGATTGCGCCATCAGCTGGTCCACCGTCAGGGACTTGTCGTTGCCGGCCGCAGGGGATGCGCTGGTTTCTGGCGTCTTTCCCTGGGCCTTTTCGCGTGCTGCCTTCGGTCCGAACTTCCAGGCGTCGAGGACGGGCAGCAGGGTCACGTCGTAGGCCCCCTCGCTGTCGGCGGCCAGCTGCTTCGCACTGCGGGCCAGTTCCAGCGCCATGGGGGGCATCGGCTGGCAGGTGCCCGCCGGGGCGGCATTGAAGCGCGCCAGATCGGAATCGTTGCGATAGGTGGAGACCGCGGCATCAAGCTGGTCGAGCTGACGCCGGATCTCGGCCTGGACGGCTTCGGGTTCAGGCGTGCCGCTGGCACGCACATAGCTGATGTGATAGCTGCTGCCCATCGTGGGGCCGGACAGCTGGACGACATCAGGCTGGCAGGCCGCCAGCAGGGGCAGGGCGGCTGCCAGAGCCAGCAGCCGGGATTTGGGGGCGGCGGGGGCGGCGGAGAGGCCGCTGACCACAGAGCGAACCAGACGGCGCACACCGCCCCCTTTGCCTGCCTTGCCGGGCACGGCTCAGCCCCCGAAATCGTCCAGGAAGATGCTGTCGCGCTCGACGCCCAGGTCGGTCAGCATCTTGATGACGGCGGCGTTCATCACCGGGGGACCGCACATGTAGAACTCGCAGTCTTCCGGCGCCGGATGGTCCTTCAGATAGTTCTCGTACAGGACGTTGTGGATGAAGCCGGTCGGCCCCGTCCAGTTGTCCTCGGGCAGCGGATCGGAGAGCGCCAGCGTCCAGGTGAAGTTGGGGTTCTCCTTGGCCAGCTGGTCGAACTCATCCACATAGAAGGCCTCGCGCAGCGAGCGCGCACCGTACCAGAAGCTGATCTTGCGCTTGGACTTCAGGCGCTTGAGCTGGTCGAAGATGTGCGAGCGCATGGGCGCCATGCCGGCACCGCCGCCGATGAACACCATCTCGTTGTCGGTCTCCTTGGCGAAGAACTCGCCGAACGGACCATACACCGTGACCTTGTCGCCCGGCTTCAGATTGAACACCCACGAGGACATCTTGCCCGGCGGAATGTTGTCGCCGCCCTTGGGCGGGGGCGAGGCCACCCGGATGTTGAACTTGACGATGCCTTTCTCGCCCGGATAGTTGGCCATGGAATAGGCCCGGACGACCGGCTCGTTCACCCGGGAGACGAAGCGCCACAGGTTGAACTTGTCCCAGTCGGCACGGAACTCGTCCTGGATGTGGAAGTCCTTGTAGGCCACTTCGTGCGGCGGGCATTCCAGCTGCACGTAGCCGCCGGCGCGGAAGTCCACGCTCTCGCCCTCGGGCAGGCGCAGCGTCAGCTCCTTGATGAAGGTGGCGACGTTGAAGTTGGACTCGACCGTGCATTCCCACTTGCGCACGCCGAACACTTCTTCGGGCACGCGGATCTTCATGTCCTGCTTGACCGGGGTCTGGCAGGAAAGGCGCCAGCCTTCGGACGCGTCACGCCGCGTGAAGTGGGCTTCTTCGGTGGGCAGCATCTCGCCGCCGCCGGATTCGACGATGCACTTGCACTGGGCACACGAGCCGCCGCCACCGCAGGCCGAGGACAGGAAGATGTCCTGGCCGGCCAGGGTCTGCAGGACGTGGTCGATCTGCTCGGGTCGGATGGTGGACACCAGGGGTGCGACGGTGGGCCGGCGTCGGGCCCGCTCCCCCATGCCGACGGCTCGCAGCACGGTCTCCACGCGGTGGCTGTAGGTGTGATGGCCCCAGATCTCACGTTGTGCCAGGTAGGTCATGTAGTCCCCGAGGGCCGGGTTGGTCACGAGCGCGCGCACGGTGTGCCCGGCCTGAGCCCGATCAGTGACCTTGGCCAGGGTGCCTGCGGGCAGAAGACGGTCAGTGGCCGGCGTCGGGGTGCTCACCACGGGAGTGCCGCAGGCCA
>ERZ772935.1057-NODE-1057-length-10518-cov-4.913314_pt1 | contig 10518 bp, 9 predicted proteins | sample MGYA00511683_ERZ772935 | MGnify/ENA primary metagenome ERZ772935 (study PRJEB29015, sample SAMEA2738086) | human oral metagenome | biome: human oral; feature: human-associated habitat; material: saliva | place: China | collected 2228 ...
TGATTGGTTTTTTCGTACGCCAGTCAAATGGGTAGGAGTGAGAGATTTCTTCTTGAGCAAGGAGCAAATCACCAAGTTTTTCGATAACTGTTGGAACAACCTTGTCATAGAACTGACCTGCAAAGTCAGGGCCAGCATTTTCCATCATGATTCCGCGTTCGTTAACAGTCACAGCAACTTCGAGGCCATTGGCAATCCCTACATTGTAGTCATCCTCACCAAAACCAGGAGCGGTATGGACGATACCAGTACCTGAATCAAGGGTTACATGCTCACCAAGGATCACCAATTCATCCACTTCAGGATCCCATGGGTGTTCTGTCACGATATGGTTCAATTCTTTTCCTTGGTAAGTCGCAAGGACTTCAGCATTTTCCCAACCGAATTTTTCAGAAAGGCTTGGCAAGAGCTCAGATGCTACGACATACTTGCGGTCAGATCCAGCAGGTTTCACTACGACATAATCAAACTCTGCACCGACCGTCAAGCCACGAGAAGCCGTGATTGTAAATGGAGTTGTTGTCCAAACAACAATGTAGGTATCTGTATCTAGAACACCCTTACCATCTTTAACCTTGTTGGCATAGTAGAGTGATGTAGAAACCAAGTCATGGTATTCAATTTCCGCTTCAGCTAGGGCTGATTCAGAAGACCATGACCAGTAAACTGGCTTAGCCCCACGGTAGATATAGCCTTTATTAGCCATTTCACCAAAGACACGGATTTGAGCTGCTTCATAGTCAGGAGTCAAGGTTACATATGGATTTTCCCAATCACCAGAAACTCCCAAACGTTTGAAGTCTTCACGTTGTTTATCTACTTGAGAAAGAGCGTATTCACGGCAAAGTTTCAAGTATTCAACCAAATCCATTTCTTTGCGTTTGACACCTTGTTTGGCCAAAACTTGTTCGATTGGCAATCCGTGTGTATCCCAACCTGGGATGTAAGGTGCGTAGAATCCTGACATAGATTTCGAACGAACAATGATATCTTTTGAAATCTTGTTCATAGCATGTCCTACGTGGATATTTCCGTTTGCATACGGAGGGCCATCATGCAAGGTGAAATGAGGTTTCCCTTGGTTCAATTCTTGACGGCGTTGATAAAGTTTTGCTTCATCCCATTCTTTTTGCCATACTGGTTCTTTTGTGGGAAGACCTGCCCGCATCGGGAACTCTGTCTTACCTAAATTTAGTGTCTCTTTGAGTTTCATGGAGTCTCCTATAAAAATTATGATACAAAATAAAAGACCACGACCTCGCCAAAAAGGACGACAAGTCGTGGTACCACCTTCATTCAAGAAAGAGACTGCTCTCTTTCTCCTCTTTTGTCGCTAACGCTGACAAGCGTCAGTGGTTACTCATTTCACCACTAAGATTTGTAAAAGGATCAATCTTAACAAAGGGAGTACAGGTCTTTCACCATCACCTGCTCGCTAAAACTATTTGCTAAAATCACTGTTTTTACAGATTATAAAATTGAAACAGATTCCCGTTGTTCTTCGCCTTCTGGAGCATCGATATCAGTAACTTCAGGAGTTTCTACAACAAGATCATCGATAGAATCTTGATCTATATGAGTTTTTTCAGCTTCTTTTAAAGCAGATTGAACTTTTTCATTCAATCCTTCAAACGCTTGTGTTGCACCCAATTCTAAGTTAGCTACTTCAATGCGCTTTTGTAATTCTTCAATTTCAGCTGGAGTAAATTGACGCGTCAAGTCAATGTTATAGTCTTCTGCATAATGATGAACAGATTCACCCAATGCTTTTTCGACTACTTCACGGAAAGCTTCATCACTTGTTTGTATATACATAGCAGTTGGTCGAAGAATTTCATCCCATTCTGGTGTATCAATGATGCTCAATTGGCTTTCGATGGTTGATTTCAAACGTTGGTGGAAGACGCGTGTCTTGTTCTTCAATTCTTCCGTTTCTACAGCAACTTTCTTGGCATTGTCTGTAGCATGACGGAGAATTTCATTCGCTTTCGCTTTCGCTTCTTCAACTAAATGATGAGCATCTTGCTCAGCTTGACGAACGATCGTTTCTGAGCGTTCATTTGCTGCATGTTTCACACGTTCAGCTGTATCTTGAGCGATCAATACTGATTGACTCAAAGAGTCTTTCATTTCATCAAAGTAATTCAAGCGCTCTTCCAACGCACTAATTTTTGTTTCCAATTCATGATTTTCACGAACTAATTTTTCATAGTCTCGGTAGACCATGTCTTGAAACTCTTCAACTTCTTTAGCATCGTAGCCTCTAAATTTTACATAAAAGCGTTTATCTTTAATTTCTAAAGCTGTAAGTGCCATAGTTACTCCTTATTTTCTACTGGAAAATACTTCAACTGTTAATTTGTATTTCCCGCTTTTTGATTGGCCGTTTTCTGATAGAAATTTAAAGCGACCATATTTTCGAACACTAATTAAATCTGCTACTTGAATCATCCGACTAGGATTATCAATTGGCGCATAGTTTACCTTTACTTGGCCAGACTGAATCAACTGAACAGCTACAGACCGAGCAAGTTTAAAAGTCGAGGCTACTAGCTTATCAAGTCGTACACTAGTAACCAATAGGTCTTTGATTTTGGATGGTTCTTCTACAAAAATCCTGTCTCGACAGTCGATCTCACGAATCTTCACAGAGGCTTTTGCAATTTTTCTTAGATTCTCTTTGAAGTAGGAAGAGAAACGTGCATCCACATAAATATGAATTTTCCCCTGCCCAACCACGATATCTCCAAAAGATTTTCTTTCCAAGCCTAGCTGATGGAGAAGTGATCCCAAAACTTGAGAATGACTTAATCGATAGAATTTATCCGGATAGAGAACTTCTAATAAGGCAATCTCAAAATCAGATGCATCCAACACATAGTAACTAGGAGCAAGAATCACCCGTGCATATTCTGTGGGATAAATTTCTGAACTTGAGAATACCTGCAAACCGTGGTGGGCACCAATTTGTCGTAAAATATCAACCTGATGTGGATTTAAAAAGGAAGTCAGTTCAAAACTATACTGTTGCTCCACCCGAGCCACTAATTCTAGGACTCGATCGATAAATACGTGATCTTCTTGACTATAGTGTTGATAAAATCCCTTTGTCATAGGAACTGCACCAAGAATTGAAGGACAAATCGTTCCACTACGGACAGAGCAAGTAAGGCAAACATGACCGTAAAGTCTAACCCACCAAATTGCAAAGGTATCTTTCTAAATAGGCTCAAAAATGGTTCGACGATCCGTTGAACCATTTTAGCTAAAGCCGATTCTGATGCATTTGGAAACCAACTAAGCAAAGCATAGATGATTAATACTAGCTCAAAAACCTGAAAGAAATTTCTAACTAATTGTAGGACAAACATATTAACGGTTTCGTTTCATATCAAAGTCATATTCAGCAATTTCGACATCATTTGGAAGACGAATATCTTCAATATTCACAACAACATTGATTGGTGTTAGTAAGTACATAGTACTTGCAACACGACGTAGATTCCCAGCTAATACATAGCGAGCACCATCCAAATAATCCAAACATCTTCTCGCCTGAACTTCAGTCATGTATTGGAAGTCAATGAGAATACTTTCGTTTGCCAACAACAAGTCAACAATTTCAGTTGCTTCTTCGTATTTACGAGGATAGCGGACATCAATTGTAATCTTTTCATCTGCAGCAGAACGATTTTTTGCCAACTCTTGTTGACGTTGATGAAGTCGAGTAATATTTTCAGAAGGTGATTTTTGAGATGAAGCTGATTCAACCACTGCTGTTGAAGCTACTTGTGGACGACTTGCTGCAACCGGAGTAGGTTTCTGCTCTTTGACAGCTACTACCGCTTTTTGACGTGGTTTTGATGATGGTTGTACTGGTTTAGAGGATGGTACAGGTTGGCTAGCACCGACTGCTTGAGCAGGCGCTTCTTGCACATCGTATTCATCTCCATCTTCAGTAAAATACTCAATCATTCGATCAAATTTATCTTTAAATGACATAATTCTTCCCTATTTGAAAAATGAGGTCCCAATTCGCACAAAAGTCGCACCGTTAGCAATTGCTACATCATAATCACGACTCATTCCCATGCTTAACTCTGTAAAGGGCATATTTTTCAACTGTTTCTTTTGTAATTCTTTTTGAAGTTGGTGAGTTGCTGCAAATATGGCTTGCAACTCGTCCTGACTTGCCTCAAAAGGAGCCATCGTCATTAAGCCAACAATTTGTAAGTTATCCAAGCTTTCCATTTCTGGAAGAAGAGCATCGAGCTCTTCAGGAGCAAATCCATGCTTGCTTTCTTCTCCAGAGATATTAACTTGTATAAAACATTTAATTGGGTGACTCGCCCTTTTTTGAATTTCTTGGGCAAGCTTCATAGAATCTAAAGCATGGAAGTAATCTACATAATTGATAACTTCTTTTACTTTACGACGTTGGAGACTACCGATCAAATGCCAGGTAAGTCCCTCATCTTTTAGAGCTTGGTATTTTTCTAGAAATTTATCAACACGGTTTTCACCGATATGACGGACTCCTGTATCTACCAGAGCCTTAGCTTGGTCGATACCGACATACTTGGTAACAGCAATTACATTCACCTGATCAGTGCGGTTTGCTGTTTCCATTGCTTGTGCAACCTGCGAGAATATACGCTCTTTATTTTCAATCAGATTCATTCTTAACGATTACGGAAAAATGGTGGTGTTTCCAACTCATCATCTTCTGAAGAAGAATCCACATAACGCTCAACTTGACGACCAGTGCTAGTATCAGACTGACGCACAATGTTTTCACGACGAATGTCCCAATCTCCAAACGCAGATCCACGAGGTTTTTCTTGTTTAGCACGTGATTGAGGAGTAGGCATGTCGATTTCTTCCTTCAAATCGAATTCGCGATCAAATTGTGGAGTTTGTGGACGTTGTTCACGTGGTCCAGTTTGATAATAACGTGCTGAACTTGGTGCATGAGATGCAATTCCACTAACTTTTTCAACCTTGTCCTGACGAACACCAGTTGCGACAACTGTTACGCGAATCTCATCTTTCATTGATTCATCAATAGATGTACCGAGCCAAATGTTTACGCCATGACCAGCTGCTTGGTTAACAATTTCAGAAGCTTCTTCTGCTTCAATCAAGGTCATATCCAAACCACCAGTAACGTTGACGATCACATCTTCCGCACCGTCAATGGTTGTTTCAAGGAGTGGTGAGTAGATGGCTTTACGAGCTGCTTCAATCACACGCTCTTCACCATTACCAACACCGATTCCCATCAAGGCATTTCCTTTGTTTTCCATAACAGTCTTCACGTCAGCGAAGTCAAGGTTAATCAATCCTGGGCTTGTGATCAAGTCAGTGATCCCTTGAACACCTTGACGAAGAACGTTATCTGCTTCACTCAAAGCTTCAAGAAGTGGTGTCTTCTTGTCCACAATCTCAAGCAAGTTGTTATTAGAAATAATCAACAATGTATCTACATGTTCTCGTAGCTCATTGATCCCTTCAATTGCGTAGTTTCCTCGTTTGGAACCTTCAAATCCAAATGGACGAGTCACAACGGCTACTGTCAAAGCACCAACAGCTTTAGCAATGCGAGCAATAACTGGTGCAGCACCTGTACCAGATCCTCCACCCATTCCTGCAGTGATGAAGACCATGTCTGCACCTTGCAATGCTTCCGTCAATACTTCTTCACTTTCTTCTGCGGCTTTACGACCAACCTCAGGTTGACCTCCAGCACCCAAACCACGAGTCAACTTAGGACCCAATTGGATAACTGTTTCTGCTTTTGCACTTGAAAGTGCTTGTACGTCTGTGTTTGCTGCGATGAATTCTACACCAGCAACTCCTTCGTCAATCATGCGGTTGATGGCATTACCGCCACCGCCACCGACACCGATTACTTTAATAACTGCACCTTGTGCCGCTGCTGTGTCAAATGAAAATGTCATAAATACTTACACTCCTTAATCAAACATATTACCGATCAAATTTTTCATTCGGTCTGTGAATGTAGTTTTTGGTTCTTGTTTGCTATCATTGCTTGCTGCTGGAATTTCTTGAGCATCCACTGGAGATTCAATCTTCTCAGCATTGTATGCAGGTACTACCGGTTGTGCTGGAGCAGCAGGTTTTGGTTGTACTTGTGGTTGAACTGGACGATCAAATTGAATCGGTTGTTGACGCAAGACTTCGTCTCCATGAACCGCAGCCTGAGCAATAATATCCACATCTGTCAAATTGCCTGCATATTCAGACAAGCTAATTACATGGGCAAAAGCTGGATTGCGAATTCCAATTTGATTTGGAACAAACAATTTCACATTTACACCAAAGACTTCTTGAGCCAATTCTTCAACACCAGGAAGGATCGCGCCTCCACCGATAATAACAATCCCTCCAGGAAGATCTAATAAATGTCTTCTCTCAAGATCTTGCTTGATTTGCTCAAAAATGTGTTTGATACGTGCTGAAATGATTTCAGCTAAGTACTTCTCGGTCACTTCAACTGGTTCTACTTCACCAATGACTTCTACATGGAATACTTCGTTACCAGCAGATGGCACATAAGCTTCTCCATAGTTAAACTTCAAGCCTTCTGCCAATTTTTGAGAAGTCTTCAACACTTTAGAAATATCTTTGGTAACGTAATCGCCACCTTCTTGGTAGATATTTGTAAATTGAAGTTCTTGGCTACGAACAGATGCTACTGTTGTTTGGCCACCACCCATATCAATCACAGTTGCTCCGAATTCACGTTCGCCTTCGTTCAAGACTGTTTTGATCATAGCAAGTGGGGAAATGATAATATTTTCAACTTGTAGACCTGCACGTTCAACCGTTTTACGCAAATTGTGCAAAATTGTACGAGGTCCTGTATAAAGAAGACCACGCATTTCAAGTCGAATTCCCATCATTCCACGCGGATCGCGAATTCCTTGGAAACCATCTACTGTGAATTCCTCCGGAATAAAGGTGATCACTTCACGATCTGGTGTCATACTTTTTGTAAGAGCAGATTTGACAACATTCTCAACATCTGCATCTGTGATTTCTTTCGAATCACTTGTGACTGGAATCATTCCTTGAGTTGCTTCAATTTGTAGTAAGTTTGCAGGCAACCCAACATTGACTAGATTGATTGAAATCCCTGCTTTTTCTTCAGCTTGGCTGATTGCATTTTTGATCGCATTTGAAGCAGCTTCGATATCTACTATAATTCCATCTTTGACGCCAGCACTTTTTGCATTGCTGACTCCAATTACATTCATTTCTCCATTGACATGTTCTGCCACCAATACTTTTATTGAACTAGTACCGATATCTAAACCTGTAAAAAAGCCGTCTCTAGCCATTACACCAGTCCTCTCTCTTTATTTGTTTTCACTTTACATCTATTTATAGCCCTTTTAGTTGGAACTATCCAAACTTCATTATATCACAAAGAAGCCTAAAATGGACATTTTTTCTTCAATTATTTGAGATAATTTATGGGCTTTACTCATTTCCAGAAGAATTCTCTCCTTCTGGATTCTGTTCTTGATTCTGTTCTCGGCTTGCTTCCTCAGAATGTTCTTCTTGCTTTTCTGTACTTTCAGCCTTTTCTTTTTCAGCTTGCTCTTTGGCATCTGCGATGGATTGTTCACTATAGCTGAAGACTCCAGCCTCCATATCAATGGTGGAATCATCGTCTAATTGCTTACTAATGGCTTTATAATAAGGAAGCTTGCGGGTAATTTGGGAAACAGGCACCAAGATTTTATTATCGTTTTTCATGGTGATGGTCACCAGATCCTTGGTGACCTTGCTCGGTGTCAGATCAACCGAAACAATTTTATCCGTAATGGAAGACGAAATGGATTTCATTTCTTGGACGAATTGTCTGACCAATTCCCTATCTGAGAATTTTAAGCTAATATAGGAGGATGGTAAGTCCGAAGCCGGCGTTACTGTCTCAACTACTTCCCCATTTTCCAATACTGGATAGTGATCTTCTCCCGTTACATAATAGGCCACCACTTTGTGTTCTGTCACATTGACTTTAAAGGTCACAGGGAATTGATAATTCATATGAACCTCTTTGATCCATGGACTAGTTGTTTTCATATTCTGTTCATAAACCGACTTATGAAGGAAGGTCGTGAGAGTATAATCTTCTTCTTTGATGCGACTTTTTTCATACAACTTTTGCTGATCAACAGCTTTGTTCCCTGAAAATTCAATCACTTTCTGTGTAGACAAGGGGCTTAGAAAATAGATTGAGACTAGAGCCACGATCGAGCTAATCCCGATAACAGGAAGAGCACGATAGAGATGCCGTTTTTCGACCGTAGATTCCTTTTTCGGTTTGTTCCTTTTCAACCGTTTGAAAAAGGAAGGTTTTTTCCCCTGCTCCTCTGGAACATCTAGTTCCTCTATAACCGAATCAGACACTTCTGATTCAGGACCTTCTGATTCTGAACCTGCTTCAGCCTCAGATTCAATTTCCACATCCGATTCTTCTAGATCATCCTCTGTGGCGGAAACGATTTCTTTCTCTGAAAGCTCTTCAGCTTCTTCGCTTTCCAGCTCTTCTGTTTCAGCCTCTTTGAGTTTTTCCAGGGCTTTTTTTTCTATATATTCTTTGTTTCTTTTTTGCCAGGCTGACAATTCTGTGATCTTGTCTTCCTTGGGCGTTTTTTTATTGTCCTCAGTCATTTTTTCCCTTACTGATATCCTTTTGAAGCATGCCGTAAAAGTCGTCTAGTGACAAGAGCTCTGTCGATTTTTCCATCGCTTGATGGTAGACTTGGCTCTGCTTCAACATTTCTTGAACGGTTTTGTTAAAAGTCTCAAGTGTCAATTGATCTTCCTGCACTTGTTCTGCATAGCCTTTATCGACAAAATATTGGGCATTTTCAAGCTGATCACCACGGCTGGCTTCTTTTCCTAGCGGTACAATCAAATGGAGTTTGTTCATGGCCAAGAGTTCAAATAGGGTATTGGCCCCGCCTCTAGTCACCACTAAATCCGCCTTTTGGAGCATTGGTAAGTACAGATCGGTTACATAATCCACTCGATACAGACCTCCTTCTGCTTGGTTCAAAGCAGGGTCTCCCGTTAAATTGATGATATTGTAGTGCTGTAAGAGCTCTGCTTGGTGTTCTGTTACAAATTCATTGAAGACACGCGCACCTGCTGATCCTCCAACAAAAAGGAGGGTCGGCAACTCTTTCCGGAATCCTTTTGTTTTCTCATCTAGCAGATCCGAAGTTGCCATACTCTGATTTGTAACCTTGGTGACCGCTCCGATATGGGCACTCTTTGTCAAACCATGGGCCTGCTCAAAGGTCGTATACATTTTAGTAGCAAATTTGTAAGCAATTTTATTAGCCAATCCCATAGAAAGATCCGACTCATGGATATAAACAGGAACACGAGTCAGACGAGCTGCGATCACCGGTGGTACAGAAACAAAGCCTCCTTTTGAGAAAAGAACTTGTGGGCGCACACGAAGCATGATCACTATGGATTGGAGTGTTCCCCAAGCCACCTTGAACACATCCATCATATTCTGGAAAGAGAAATAGCGACGCAATTTCCCCGTTGCAATCGAATGGAAGCGCACCTCTAAGCCAGACTTCTTGATTTCTTGGTACTCAATTCCTTTTTTGTCGCCAATGTAATGAACTTCCCAACCATCTTTGATAAATTTTGGGATCAAGAGAAGATTGAGGGTCACATGGCCCACTGTTCCTCCACCTGTAAACATTATTTTTTTCATCTTATTTCAATCCTTTTACTGTAGCAAGGAATTCATCCCCACGGACTTCAAAATTCGGATACATATCCCAGCTGGCATTGGCAGGACTTAATAGGACAACATCTCCAGGGCTGGCCAACTCGAAGGCTTTCTTTGTAGCATCTGCTACATCTGTCGCATCGATATAAGCGACACTCGCTTTATCCGCTGCACGTTTCACTCGTGGAGCGGATTCCCCTAGAATCACCATTTCCTTTAGACCAGCAATGTGAGGCACTAGGTCATCAAATTCATTGCCTCGATCAAGTCCCCCTGCAATTAAGATGACCCTGCTATTATCAAAACCAGAAAGAGCTTTTTGTGTGGCTAAAATATTGGTTGATTTACTGTCATTGTAGAATTTGACACCTTGAATTTCATCCACATATTGAAGTCGGTGTTTGACACCCCCAAAGGCCGACAAGGTTTCTTTAATGACTTCATTCTCTACTCCCCGAACTTTTGCAACAGCAATGGTTGCCAAGGCATTTTCTAAATTGTGACTACCTGGAACGCCGATCTCATCCGCGCGCATGACAACTTCTCCTTTAAATTTGAGAAGTCCATCTTCCAGGTAGGCCCCATCCACTTTTTCAGTTGTTGAAAACGGAAGGACACTTGCTTTGGTTTTGGTAGCCAACTCCTTAGCCAAATCTTGATTGAAGTTCAAAATAATGACATCTTTTTCTGTCATATTCTTTTGAAGATTCCATTTGGCAGCTACATAA
>ERZ772935.1059-NODE-1059-length-10511-cov-6.714901_pt1 | contig 10511 bp, 7 predicted proteins | sample MGYA00511683_ERZ772935 | MGnify/ENA primary metagenome ERZ772935 (study PRJEB29015, sample SAMEA2738086) | human oral metagenome | biome: human oral; feature: human-associated habitat; material: saliva | place: China | collected 2228 ...
TATTGTAACGATTTTGTACAAATTCTTTTAATGGTAACATTTTTGTGTCTCCTGATAATGTCTTATTTCTTTAATTCTACCAAATTTTCATTGATTCGGCGATAAATTGTAGTCAAGTCAAGCAAAGTTTCTTCAACAGCTGGTGTGAGTTGGTCTGCTGTCATACGCCATGACCAGTTTCCACCAAGAGTAGATGGGAAGTTCATACGAGCTGAACCATCCAACTCTAGCAAATCTTGCATAGTAGCGATAGTCATAAAGCTTACTGATGAAAAGGCTGTACGAAGCATAGCATGTACTACTGTTTCGTATTCCTTGCGGTTTGTATAGCGTGCCATGTACTCACGTGTTGGATCGTCAATCTCATCACGGTACCAACCAAGAACAGTGTTGTTATCGTGTGTTCCTGTATACATAACTGAGTTTGCTGGTGCCAAGTGTGGGCTGTCGATACTTTCATGTTCTGGGTTGAAGGCAAATTGAAGGACTTTCATTCCTGGGAAGCCAGTGCGCTCACGAAGCTCGATAACTTCATCAGTCATGAATCCAAGGTCTTCTGCGATGATGTTCAAGTCACCAAGCTCTTCTTTAACAGCTGCAAAGAGTTTGTAGTCAGGTCCTTTCACCCATTTACCAGGTGCCGCTGTTTCAGAACCAGCAGGGATTTCCCAGTAAGACTCAAATCCACGGAAGTGGTCGATACGAACGATATCGTAGATTTTAAAGCTTTCACGCAAGCGTTCAATCCACCATTTATAGCCATCTTTGTCCATTGCTTCCCAGTCATAGATTGGGTTCCCCCAAAGTTGACCGTCTGCAGAAAACTCATCTGGTGGGCATCCTGCAATGTGTGTTGCTTTTCCGTTTTCATCTGTTTTAAAGAGATGCGGATTAGCCCACATATCGCTTGAGTCCTCAGCCACATAGATAGGCATGTCTCCAACGATTTCGATGTGGTTGTCATTAGCGTATGCCTTTAATTTCAACCATTGTTGGAAGAAAAGGTATTGGGTTACGCGGTGGTAAACAAGCTTGTCAGCTAATTTCTCACGGTAGCTTTCAAGAGTTGAAGCTTTACGAGCACGAGCATCTGCATCTGGCCATTCTGTCCAAGCAAGATTATCAAAATGCTCCTTGATTGCCATATACTCTGCAAATAGTTCAAGCCATGATTGATTTTCTTGAGCAAATTTTTCGAAGTCTTTGACATCTCCGACTTCAAGGAAACGTTTGACAGCTTTCTCTAAAAGTGGACGACGTGCATAGTAGATTTTAGCGTAGTCAACTTCAGTTGGGTTGCTACCAAAGTCCACACCTTCAAGATCACTTGCTTCCAACAAACCTTGCTCTACCAAAATATCAAGGTCGATAAAATGTGTGTTGCCAGCAAAGGCTGAGAATGATTGGTAAGGAGAATCCCCATAGCTAGTTGTTCCCAAAGGAAGGATTTGCCAGTAGCGTTGCTTCGTGCGAACCAAGAAGTCAACGAAATCATAGGCGCTTTGACCAAATGATCCGATTCCGTATGCTCCTGGAAGTGATGAGATGTGCATCAACACACCGCTTTGACGTTTTTTCATATTAGCACCTCAAGTGTTTATATTGTTAATTATTTCAATTTTTGCGCAAACGTTTGCGCTAAGTCAAGTATACCCCATTTCTAAAATAAATGCAAGCGTTTGTAAAAAAAACTTTTTCTCTACTTTTTATTTCCGAAATCGGAAATTCCCTATATTTTCATTTTCCCCCTCCATTTATTTCGTCTTCTATTTATGCAATCGTTTCCCTTCAATTATTTTTGAATTGAAATTTACACGATTTCCTATTTCTCTTCTATTATACAAACAATTTTAGGAATTAGCCAGTCACAAGCTTTTTAAAATTTTTTCAAAAAAATGCTTGCAACCGTTTTCTGTTTGTGCTATACTATGGTCATAAGGGAAAACGTTTGCGTTTCCTCGAAATTAAAATTTGTTATTCTTTAGGAGGAATACACTATGTCAACTAAATTCATGAAGAGCGCTGCTGTACTTGGTACTGCTACTCTTGCTAGCTTGCTTTTGGTAGCTTGCGGAAGCAAAACTGCTGATAAAGCTGCTGATTCTTCTACATCAGGAAGTCAAGAAATCACTTTCTACGTTGAAGATCAATATAAAGCCTTCGCTGAATCAGCTGCAAAAGCTTACGAAAAAGAAGCTGGTGTAAAAGTTACTATTAAAACTGGTGACCAATTAGGTGGACTCGACAACCTTTCACTTGATAACCAATCAGGTAAAGCTGCTGACGTTATGATGGCTCCATACGACCGTGTAGGTAGCCTTGGTACTGACGGACAACTTTCAGAAGTAACTTTGAGCGACGGTGCTAAAACAGATGACACTACTAAATCTCTTGTAACTGTTGGTGGAAAAGTTTACGGTGCTCCAGCTGTTATCGAGTCACTTGTTATGTACTACAACAAAGACTTGATTAAAGAAGCTCCAAAAACATTTGCTGACTTAGAAAACCTTGCTAAAGATAGCAAATACGCTTTTGCTGGTGAAGAAGGAAAAACTACTGCTTTCCTAGCTGACTGGACTAACTTCTACTATGCATACGGACTTCTTGCAGGTAACGGTGCTTACGTATTTGGCGACAACGGTAAAAATCCTAAAGATATCGGTCTTGCTAACGATGGTGCTATCGCAGGTATCGAATACGCTAAGACTTGGTACGACAAATGGCCTAAAGGTATGCAAGATACTGAAGGTGCTGGAAACTTGATCCAAACTCAATTCCAAGAAGGTAAAACAGCTGCTATCATCGATGGTCCTTGGAAAGCTGCTTCATTGAAAGAAGCTAAAGTAAACTATGGTGTCGCAACGATCCCAACTCTTCCAAACGGAAAACAATATTCTGCCTTTGGTGGTGGTAAAGCTTGGGTTATCCCTGCAGGTGCGAAAAACCTTGATGGCGCTCAAAAATTCATTGACTTCTTGACAAGCACTGACCAACAAAAAGCTTTGTTTGACAAGACAAATGAAGTTCCTGCCAACACAGAAGCTCGTAAATATGCGGTTAGCAAAAACGATGAGTTGACAACTGCCGTTGTTGATCAATTCAAGAACGCTCAACCAATGCCAAATATCTCAGAAATGAGTGCTGTTTGGGATCCAGCTGCTACTATGCTTTTCGATGCTGTAAGTGGTAAAAAATCTGCAAAAGCTGCTGCTGACGATGCAGTGAAATTGATTAAAGAAACCATCGAACAAAAATTCGGTAGCAAATAAGACAGTTTTTAGGTTTGAGTAAGAGGTTGGCGACAAGGTCCCAACCTCTTATGTTCAATTTTCAAGCACAACTCACTGTCGAAATTGTCTTCTTGCTCTCTGGCAAGGACATTATAAGGAGATTTGAATGACTACAGAACAAAATCCTAAAAAGGCTATGTGGCTCTCTTTGATCCCGGGTCTTGGGCAAATTTATAACAAACAAAAAACCAAAGGCTATATTTTTCTTGCCGTAACTGTTCTCTTTCTCGCCTATTTCCTAGGAATCGGAGCTGGTGAATTAGCGAAATTGGTTACACTTGGAACCGTCCGCGGACAAGATAATTCCCTCTTTATCTTGATTCGTGGGGCCTTCCACTTGATCATTACCATTGTTTACTTCCTATTTTATGCCTTAAATATTAAGGATGCAGGAACCGTTGCAAAACGCATCAACAATGGTATTGCCGTTCCAAAAACTGGAAAAGAAATGGTTCAAGCAATCTATGAAAATGGCTTCCCTTATTTATTGATCATTCCTTCATACATTGCCATGACCTTTGCGATCATCTTCCCAGTTTTAGTAACTTTGATGATCGCCTTTACCAACTACGACTTCAAACATACTGCACCAACAACCTTGCTGGATTGGATCGGTTTCCAAAACTTCACTAATATGTGGACCTTGAGTACCTTCCGTTCAGCCTTCACATCGGTTCTTGGCTGGACCTTGATTTGGGCCCTCGCAGCATCAACTCTTCAAATTGTATTGGGTATTTTGACAGCCATTGTGGCCAACCAACCTTTCGTAAAAGGCAAACGGATCTTTGGGGTTATCTTCTTGCTTCCTTGGGCTGTGCCAGCCTTCATCACTATCCTAACTTTCTCAAATATGTTTAATGATAGTGTCGGTGCCATCAATGCGCAAGTTATCCCATTGTTTGCGAAAATTTTCCCATTCTTAGATGGCGTCTTGATTCCTTGGAAGACGGATCCTACTTGGACAAAAATCGCTTTGATTATGATGCAAGGTTGGCTCGGTTTCCCTTACATCTATGTCTTGACTTTAGGGATTCTTCAATCGATTCCAAACGATCTTTACGAAGCTGCTTATATTGATGGTGCCAACGGTTGGCAAAAATTCCGTAGCATTACTTTCCCAATGATTATGGCTGTTGCAGCTCCAACTTTGATCAGTCAATATACCTTCAACTTCAATAACTTCTCCATCATTTACTTGTTTAACGATGGGGGACCTGGTTCTGTCGGAGGAAATGCCGGCTCTACAGATATCTTGATCTCATGGATCTACAAGTTGACAACCAATACTTCTCCTCAATATTCAATGGCCGCAGCGGTAACCTTGATTATCTCTGTGATTGTGATCTCAATCTCTATGATTGCCTTCAAGAAACTACATGCATTTGATATGGAGGATGTATAAAATGAAAAATTCAGTTCAATTTAAACGCCGCCTCAATCATTTCTTGACTTACCTGTACATGGTGGTTCTTTCAATCGTTATCATCTATCCATTGTTGATTACGATTCTATCCGCCTTCAAATCAGGGAATGTCAGTGCCTTTACACTTGATTTTAGTGGCAATCTTAGTTTTGATAACTTCTCAAAACTTTTCTCTGAAACTCATTATGGTACTTGGTATATGAACACCTTGGTTATCGCCATTATCACCATGGTTGTACAAACAAGTATCGTTACCTTCGCAGGTTACGCTTACAGCCGTTACAATTTCTTGGCGCGTAAACAAAGTTTGGTCTTCTTCTTGATTATCCAAATGGTTCCAACCATGGCAGCCCTCACAGCCTTCTTCGTTATGGCTTTGATGTTGAATGCCTTGAACCAACCTTGGTTCTTGATCTTCCTTTATGTAGGTGGTGGTATTCCAATGAATGCTTGGTTGATGAAGGGTTACTTCGATACCGTTCCAATTTCCCTCGATGAATCTGCGAAATTGGATGGTGCAGGACACTTCCGTCGCTTCTGGCAAATCGTCCTTCCTCTTGTTCGTCCAATGATTGCCGTTCAAGCACTTTGGGCTTTCATGGGACCTTTCGGAGACTATATCTTGTCTAAATTCTTGCTTCGTGACGAAGTGAACTATACGGTAGCTGTTGGTCTTCAAACCTTTATCAGTGACCAAAAAGATCAAAAAATCGCCTTCTTTGCAGCCGGTGCCATTTTGATCGCGGTTCCAATCTGTATTCTATTCTTCTTCCTACAAAAGAACTTTGTTTCAGGCTTGACAGCTGGTGGGGATAAAGGATAAAATAGAACCTTATTTCAAACACATTTTATTTTTAAGTTAAGGGTAGTATGGTGAATACTTTACTACCCTTCGTTAAGAATAAAATCAATCAAAGAGATTTCTCTTTGCATTTCTGATTCCCTTATGTTTAGAAAGGTCATCTTCTTATGCCCTATCCTTTTAATTATTTCGCAAGTATCTTCGATTTCCGCTCTTCTTTTGCAAATCGCAAAAAACTGAGCTGGTTCCAAATGATTTTTACTTCTTTCTTTCTAGTCTCTATCACACTATTGCCTGTGGCTCTGCAAAATGCTCAACTCAAAACCTATCCTTTGACAACCTTTGTCAGCGATGTGTTTGATCCTTTATCAACAGACGTTATGAAAGATATCCAAGAACACGTCGTGATCAAAGACCAAGAGCTCACCTATACTGGAACTACCCCTGTACACAAGACGGCAAAAGGACAGGTTATCTTGGGCCAAGAAGCAAAGGCTAGCAAAGGCAAGGAGTTAACACTCCATTTTGATCGCAAACAATTGATCATCTCAAAAGAGAATAAAGAACTTGCTACAATCTCCTACCAGACGATTAATCAAGATAGCCTTCGGGATAAAAAAAGCTTCACTCAGGCTATCTCTAGCGATTGGTTCCGCGACAATCGACTTCCGGTCAGTCTCTTTCTCGTGATTTTCTCTGGCTTCTTATCGACAGTCAATTATTTGATTCTCATCGTAGGGGCATCTTTCTTCCTCTACTTGACACGAAAATCTCGACTCTTTTCACTACAAACTTTCAAGGAATGTTTCAATTGTATTCTGAATTGCTTGGGACTCCCTATTTTACTAAGTGTCCTCATCAGTTTACTATTCCATCAAGTATTTACTACAACGATCATGATCCAAAATGTCTTATTTGTACTCTATCTTGCCATGGTATTTTATAAGACCCACTTCCGTGATCCAGACTATCACCGCTAGGAGGTTTTTTCATGCGTGTTACCATCAAAGATGTGGCGAAACTTGCTGGCGTTGCGCCTTCTACTGTCACGCGCGTCATCCAAAATAAATCCACGATTAGTGATGAAACAAAAAAACGAGTCCGTAAGGCTATGGTCGAGCTGGACTATCATCCCAATCTTAACGCTCGCAGTCTCGTCAGCCAATCTAGTCAAGTCATTGCTTTAGTCCTTCCAATCGATAGTGATGTTTTCTACCAGAATCCTTTCTTTCCAACTGTTTTAAGAGGGATTACCCAGATTGCTTTAGACAATGATTATGCTATCCAAATCTGTACAGGTCAAAATGAAGAGCGACGACTCGACAACCTCAAACAACTCATCTATGGAAATCGTGTAGATGGTTTGATTTTCCTTTATTCCAACCCGAATGATCCTCTGGTTGACTTTGCGATCAAAGATAAGTTCCCTTTCCTCATCCTTGGAAAAGCAACTTCTCCATTTGTATCGCTTGTCGATAATGACAATATTAAGGCCGCATTTGATGCGACGGATTATTTCATTCGACAAAACTACCGGAAAATTGCTTTTATCGGGGGAAACAAAGAACTGTTTGTATCTCAAGACCGTTACCAAGGTTATAAAGAAGCCCTTGACAAAGCGGGGATCCCTCTGGACAAAAAGCTGGTTCATTTTTCATTTGGTTTTATGTTAGAAGACAATTCTTATCAATTGATGGAGAGTCTTCCCCTAACAGAACTAGATGCCATCATGACAACCGATATTCTCGTTGCTGAAGGGGTGCGCCAATACTTATTAGAACACCAGCTGACAATCCCTATCATTTCTTTTGATTCGATCAAGCCACGACTCGATATTGAAGCCTATATTGACATCAATGCGGTGGAACTAGGACGTGAGTCTGTTCGGACAATTCTTCAAATTATCAAGGATCACAAAGAAGGAAAAACTGTTTGCTACCGTCAATTGATTGACCATACCATTACGAAACTTTAGGAGTCTTTATGTCTACATTTACTGCTTATTTAGACGATCAAGATCTGATTCGTATCCACAAAGGAGAGGAGCATATCCTTCCTTTTTATTTGGAAACAAATCAAGGTCACCTCGCCTTAATCCCTGTGAAAACATCTAGTGATGTTCCTGACACAGGAGAATTTTTCTTAAGCCCTATTCCCCTTGAACTTGGAGAAGAGTACACCATCTACGATAGGGCTGGAAACTCTTCTATCCTCCACTATCGCCAAATCGTTCGCAAACCAATTTTCGATCAAACCTTCACTTATTCTGGGGATGATCTAGGAAGTTTCTATACACCGAGTCAGACGCAATTTAAATTCTGGGCTCCGATTTCGAAAGATGTGACCCTCCATATCGAGAATCACATTTATCCAATGAATCGTACAGAAAATGGGGTCTGGGAACTCTTGCTGAAAGGAGACTGGGAAGGAGCTGCCTACCATTACGAATTCCGTGTCAATGGTATAGAACGTCGCATTCATGATCCCTATGCACTTTCTTCCTTAGCCAACTCTGGAGATAGCTTGGTCATTGACCGTAAGAAGATCACGCGCCCTATCACACGTGCTGTTAGTCAAGTAGACCCAACAGAAGCGATCATCTACGAGATGAGTGTTCGTGATTTCTCTGCCCAAAAAGAGGCTGGCTTTAAACATCCTGGCAAGTTTACAGCCCTGACAGAATCTCCTCAACTCAATGGTCAGACACTTGGATTTGATTACCTTCGCCATCTTGGCGTCACTCACGTGCAGCTGCTACCCGTCTATGATTTCGGTAGTGTCGATGAAGAGGATCAATGGAAAGCCTACAACTGGGGCTATGATCCTGTCCAGTACAATGTGCCTGAAGGAAGTTATGCGAGTGATCCTAACCATCCTTATGCACGAATACTGGAGCTTCAAGATACCATCGCTACCTATCACCAAGGCAACCTCAGTGTCATCATGGATGTCGTCTACAACCATGTTTACAAGGCAGATGAGTACGCTTTTGAACAGATTGTACCAGGTTATTTTTATCGTTACAATGCAGATGGAGAGCGTACCAATGGGACCTTCTGTGGCAATGATGTAGCAAGTGAACGAGCAATGGTTCGTAGCTATATTAAGCATTCCCTCAAACAATGGTTAACGATTTACGGATTCGATGGATTCCGCTTTGACCTCATGGGGATTTTAGATATAGAAACCATGAAACAGATTGCAGAGGAGTTGCAATCTCTCTATCCGAACGTCTATCTTTACGGAGAAGGCTGGCGTATGAATACGGGGCTAGATAACAATAGACTGGCTCACCAGTTCAATGCTGACAAATTACCAAGTTATGGTTTTTTCAATGATCATTTTCGCAATACAATAAAAGCAACCATCGCAAAAGGCGAACAAATACAAAAAACAAATTCCATAAATTCTATAGAGAATGTTTTAACTGCCAATATTGGTTTTATAGGTACTGAACACTTTATCGCACCGCAACAAGCAATCAACTATGTAGAATGCCATGACGATGCAACTGCTTTTGACTATTTTGCGATACAAAATCCCAAGATTGATTTAAAAGAGCGACTTGACAATGCTCGACTTGCTCTGCATCTCTCTTTGTTGACACAAGGAGTACCATTCATTCATAGTGGTCAAGAATTTTTCCGTAGCAAAAATCTCATTGAGAATACTTATAATACTCCAGATACTATTAACCGTCTAGATTGGCTACGCTCAATTGAATATGAGAAAGATGTGGCATTTATCTGTCAGCTCATTCAATTCAGAAAAAAACATCCACTCTTACGTTTGAAAACACGTACAGAAATCAAAAATTGTTGCTCTGCTCAATGGCTGAATGAATCTATAGTCGAATACAAAATCAAAGAAAAAGAAAATCAAATCACTATCCTCATTAACTTTGGGAACAATTCATTTATCTATCCAAATCAGGATAAACAAGCTGTGTTTATCAACTATCCTAAAATCAGCCTTGATACTCCTCTCGACGCTAACAAAGATTACTATATTGTCCCTGGAAAACAAGTTCTCGCACTTAAATAATTATGGAAAGAAGACTTGCTTTATCAGTCCTGCCCACTTTTCAAAGCTGTGCTTTTTGAACCCAGCTATTGTATCTTTGATTTATTTCATTCTATACTTTAACACAAAAACTTTTTAGCTCACTTCCTATTGATTTTGATCTTAAAAAGGGAAGACAGTCTTAAAGGTGTCTAACAAAAAACCATCAGATTAGCTAATTCAGCTAATCTGATGGTTTTATTCTTCCACGAAACGTCCAAGAATGTGAACATTATCCGCTACCGATACAAAAGCATGCGGGTCTACTTTTCGCATGATATGCTTGAATTCATTAAATTCAGCACGCGTAATAACTGTAATCAAAACTGCTTTTTTCTCATGATTGTAGGTACCTTCTGCACCATTGATAATCGTTGCACCACGATGTAACTTATTGTGGATTTTTTCAATAACAGCTTCAGGATAACTGGTAATAATCATAGCTTGCATCCTCTTTTGCTTGGTAAAGACGGCATCTGTCACCCGACTCGAAACAAAAATCGTAATCATCGAATAAAGCGCATATTTCCACCCAAAGGTCACACCTGCAATAATCATAATCATCCCATTGACAATAAAAGAAATATTTCCGACATTTCTGCCTGTTTTCTTCCGAACTGTCAAACTGACAATGTCTGTCCCACCACTAGAAATATTGGAACGCAAAGCAAAGCCAATTCCCATTCCCATAATAACCCCACCAAACAATGCATTGATAATTGGGTCATTTGTTAAACTCACTTCAGGAACAAACTGGATAAACAGTGAGCTCATGGAAACCGTAATAAAAGTAAACACCGTAAACTTGTGCCCAATTTGATACCAAGCCAAGATCATTAGTGGGATATTGATGAGATAAAAAGTTACAGAAACAGGAATGGCAAATCCCAAAAAACGTGTACTTAAAGCAGCTAAAATCTGTGCCAATCCCGTC
>ERZ772935.1061-NODE-1061-length-10508-cov-7.331197_pt1 | contig 10508 bp, 7 predicted proteins | sample MGYA00511683_ERZ772935 | MGnify/ENA primary metagenome ERZ772935 (study PRJEB29015, sample SAMEA2738086) | human oral metagenome | biome: human oral; feature: human-associated habitat; material: saliva | place: China | collected 2228 ...
GCTGTGGCTGAAAGAGCGGCCGAACCGCCTCCAACTGGCCGCGCTGATATTGGCGGCCGCCGGCGTGACGCACGAAATCTGGACCGTGCGTTCTTTTTCGTGGACGACGCTGTGGGTGTGCGGCATGTATCCCGTTTATTACTTAGGCCGCCGCAAAATGAATGTTCCCGCCCTTCAGGGGCTGACGCTGGATTTGACCCTGATTCTGCCCTTTGCCGCCGCATACCTGCTGTGGCGGCACGAATCGTTGGCGGTGGTGTGGCAGGAGCCGCGCTACTGGCTGCTGCTGCCGCTGCTGGGACTGTTCAGCGCGCTGGCCATGTCGGCCAATTTGAAATCGGGGCAGCTTCTGCCGGTCAGCCTGTTCGGCATGTTGAGCTATGCCGAACCCGCACTGCTGTTTTTGGCGGCAGTGTTCGTACTGCACACGCCGGTGGCCGATTCGGCCTACATCACTTACGGCCTGATTTGGGCCGGCCTGCTGCTGTTGTGCCTAAACGGCTGGTTGGCTTTCAGACGGCCTAAAAAGGCCGTCTGAAAATCAGATCAACTTCGACGCCATTCATCATAACCTATGAAAAAACAACAAAATCCCATAATATTTGGCAACCCTAAAATTTCGAGGCAATTTTATGTATCATATGTATAAACCTGTTTTTCTACTTAAAACTTCCGCCATGCGCGCGCCCTGGTCCGGGTTGGGCTGGCCTATTCAGGCTGTCCTGCTCTTAATGCGCGGCATTGTGCCGTTTATGATGATGATGCCCGTATTGCTCATCGGCTATGTACTGGCCATCGTGGCGGGCGTGGTTGCCGTAGCGACGGCGGGAACGGGGTTGTCGATACTTGCGCCGTTCTTCGGTGGCGCGGCTCATTTCCAGGTCGGACAGTATGTACTGGGGGCACTGGTGTTTGCCGTGATTGTATTCATCTGCTCTTTGCCGCTGCTGTTCGCGGGCGGATTGATGTCGGCGGTGGCTTCGCTGGCGGAACGGGGAAATTGTTCGATATGGCAGGTATTCGACGGCTTCAATGGGTCGTTTTGGCCGATTATCCGGCTGATGCTGCTGGGCTGCGTGCCGATGACTGCGGCAGTTTACGGCTTAACAATCATGACCCGTGCGGGTATGCATCCTTCGGATTGGCCCGTCGTCCTGATGATGATGTTGACCTTGGCCGGCGTATTTGCATTATGGATTGTGCCGCTGCCGCTGATGGGGCTGGACGGCATCCCGCCGTTACGCGCCGTCCTGATGTCGCTTATGGCAGTGGCAAAAAACATCCTGCCCGTACTGTGCCATACGGTGGGCATGCTGTTGCTGCTGGGTGCGTTCAACCTGTTTTTTGGCACGCAAATGAGTTCCCTGAAAACGGGAGCCATCCTGCCGTTATACGGAAACATTTTGTTTTGGCTGATGTTTTGGCTGGTTTTGATGGTGCTGGCGTTTGCCGTCCCGCTGACGGGCTATGTGTTTTACCGCAACGTTTTTACTGATTCTCCGTTGGAGGGCGGCAGCCGGCTCGGATTGGGCGTACTGCTCGCTTTGGCGGCGTGTGCGGGAACAGTTTATTGGCGACAGGCATTCGGGCCGTCTGAAAACCGCACATCCCTCCAAACCGCCATCGGCGACAATATCCAACCCGCTGAATTGCAGAGCAGAGTACAAGACAATGAATCACCAATATTTGCAGTGCAGGCTTTGACCGACTACGCAGATCTGCTGAGTAACGATAAAACTATTCAATCGAAGGAGGCTGCCGAACTGATCTCGGAAATGCGTTCCTACAAAACCGATTTCGCCCACCGCCTTGCCGCTGACAAACGTCTGCCGCAGAACGATGCCGTACTCACCGATCAAAAAAGCTACCTGCGCCTGCTGACCGAAATCCTGGTTGCCAAAGAAAATACCGCACTCTTTGTGCGGGGAGAGAACAAACTTTGGGCCTACGGCGACGAAACGGTGGTGTTGGAATGGCCTGAAAACGACAATGCGGCGGCGGGCCGGTCAGCCTACATGAGCGTTTTGTACCGCAACGGCAAACCCTTCCAAGCCGTCCAACAGATTAGCTTGAAAGAAAACCCGCAGATAGCGGGGTACGGCATTTGCGTCTTCCAGCCCGACGGCAAGCTGTGGAAAGGCCGTTACCATACGGCAGGAAACAGGAAAAAAACCAACATCAAGCAATACTGCCGTCAAATTTACAGCAATATCATTCATACTCGGGCAACACTTGAACAACGCGTACGCGCCATCCGGACGCTGAGTGATGCGGAAAGCGAAAGCATCGCATCCTTCAAATTTATTTCATCTTATGTCGAATATAAAAACCTGCCAGAACTAATGCCCAAAGGCATGACCGAAAACAGCCTTACCGTCGGCTACGACGCATCCGGACAAGTGCGGAACGTTTTCTGGAGTTTCGGCAAGAACGGTACGTCATACAGTCAAAACTATTATCTGAAAAACGGTAAAGTTTATTTGGCCAAAGCCGACACCTACCGCCCGGCCCCAAAAGGTTCGAACCAAGATGACTACCATGTGGAGCAGAAATGGGCGTTTAACCTGCAAGGCAATCCCGTAAACTGGAAACCCGAACAGTCCGACCCCATGCCCGACTATCCGCTCAACCGCGAAACCATGATGCGGGACATCGAACGCTTCATCAGAGTGGCAGCAACCGGCGGAGCAGAAAGAAAGTACAAAAAATAGCCGTATCCGCGCCAACCTTTCCAATTTCTTGAAACCGCATCTTCAGGCCGTCTGAAAACCAATCTGTAAAGAAAGGACAAACCCATGCAGTGCCATATCGTTTGGGATGAAACATGGTTTGTGGGCAAAGGGCGGCTGTGTCCCAACCCCGTTGCCTGCACGCTCTACACCCGGCTCCACCTGCCCGAAGGCGGCTGGAGCGTCGTGCCGGAGTTTTCCAACACACCGCCCGCGCTGCCGTCCGGCGAGAGTATGGCCGAAAAGGTTTATTTCCCCGTAGAATCCGCACCGCACGAATTATTGCAGCCGGGTTTCGCATTCGACTTTATGAGCGGCGGCCACACAGTCGGCCGCTGCACCGTTATTGCCCCTTCACACTCAGGATAAACAAAATGACCGAAAAAACCGTACACCATCTCAAAGACTATCAAACACCCGCCTATTTGGTATCGCAAACCGACCTGTCTTTCGACATTTACGACAGCCACACCGACATCACCGCCGTCGTGCGTTTCCTGCCGCAGCGCGCGGGCGAACCGCTGGTGCTGGACGGTTCGGCCGAACTGCTGTCGGTTGCGTTGGACGGCGAAGCGGTGCAATACGGATTGGACGAAAAAAACGGCAGGCTGACCATCGCCAACCCGCCTTCCGAACCCTTCACGCTGACCATCGTTACCCGCGTTTATCCGTCTGAAAACAAAACCCTGATGGGACTGTACGAAAGCGGCGGCAACCTTTACACCCAATGCGAACCCGAAGGCTTCCGCAAAATCACCTACTATCCCGACCGCCCCGACGTGATGTCCGTCTTCACCACCACCATTACCGCCGACAAAGCGCGTTATCCCGTCCTGCTGTCCAACGGCAACCAAATAGGCGGCGGCGAACTTTCAGACGGCCGCCACTGGGCGAAATGGCACGACCCGTTTAAAAAACCGAGCTACCTGTTCGCACTCGTGGCGGGCGACTTGGCCGTCAACCGCGACACCTTCACCACCCGCAGCGGCCGCGAAACCGCCATCGCCTTCTACACCCGCAAGGAAGACGCGGGCAAAACCGCCTTTGCCATAGAAGCCCTGAAAAACGCCATGAAATGGGACGAAACCCGCTTCGGGCTGGAATACGACCTGGACATCTACATGGTCGTGGCCGTGGGCGACTTCAACATGGGCGCGATGGAAAACAAAGGCCTGAACATCTTCAACACATCCTGCGTGCTGGCCGACTCCCGCACCGCCACCGATGCCGACTTCGCCCGCGTCGAAGCCGTCATCGCCCACGAATATTTCCACAACTGGACGGGCAACCGCGTTACCTGCCGCGACTGGTTCCAGCTTTCGCTGAAGGAAGGGCTGACCGTGTTCCGCGACCAAGAATTTTCCGGCGACCGCGCCAGCCGCGCCGTGCGCCGCATCGAAAACATCCGCCTGCTGCGCCAGCACCAGTTTCCCGAAGACGCAGGCCCGACCGCCCATCCGGTGCGCCCCGCCAGCTATGAGGAGATGAACAATTTTTACACCATGACCGTTTATGAAAAAGGCGCGGAAGTGGTGCGGATGTATCACACACTGTTCGGCGAAGAGGGCTTCCAGAAAGGCATGAAGCTCTATTTCCAACGCCACGACGGCCAGGCCGTTACCTGCGACGATTTCCGCGCGGCGATGGCGGACGCGAACGGCATCAATCTCGACCAGTTCGCCTTGTGGTACAGCCAGGCGGGCACGCCCGTTTTGGAAGCGGAAGGTCGTCTGAAAAACAATATTTTCGAGTTGACCGTCAAACAAACCGTGCCGCCCACGCCCGATATGGCGGATAAACAGCCGATGATGATTCCCGTCAAAGTCGGGCTGCTGAACCGCAACGGCGAAGCGGTGGCATTCGACTATCAGGGCAAACGAGCGACCGAAGCCGTGTTGCTGCTGACCGAAGCCGAACAGACCTTCCCGCTCGAAGGCGTAACCGAAGCCGTCGTTCCCTCGCTGCTGCGCGGGTTCAGCGCGCCGGTGCATCTGAACTATCCGTATAGCGACGACGACCTGCTGCTCCTGCTCGCCCACGACAGCGACGCCTTCACGCGCTGGGAAGCCGCCCAAACGCTCTACCGCCGCGCCGTCGCCGCCAACCTCGCCGCGCTTTCGGACGGCGTCGAGTTGCCGAAACATGAAAAACTGCTTGCCGCCGTCGAAAAAGTCATTTCAGACGACCTCTTGGACAACGCCTTCAAAGCCCTGCTTTTGGGCGTGCCGTCTGAAGCCGAATTGTGGGACGGCGCAGAAAACATCGACCCGCTGCGCTACCATCAGGCGCGCGAAGCCTTGTTGGATACGCTTGCCGCCTACTTCCTGCCGAAATGGCACGAATTGAACCGTCAGGCGGCGAAGCAGGAAAACCAAAGCTACGAATACAGCCCCGAAACCGCCGGCTGGCGCACGCTGCGCAACGTCTGCCGCGCCTTCGTTCTGCGCGCCGACCCCGCGCACATCGAAACCGTTGCCGAAAAATACGGCGAAATGGCGCAAAACATGACCCACGAATGGGGCATCCTGTCCGCCGTCAACGGCAACGAAAGCGATACGCGCAACCGCCTGCTGGCGCAGTTTGCCGACAAGTTTTCAGACGACGCGCTGGTCATGGACAAATATTTTGCCCTCGTCGGCTTAAGCCGCCGCAGCGACACCCTGCAACAGGTTCAAACCGCCTTGCAGCATCCGAAATTCAGCCTCGAAAACCCCAACAAAGCCCGTTCGCTCATCGGCAGCTTCAGCCGCAACGTCCCGCATTTTCACGCAGAAGACGGCAGCGGCTACCGCTTCATCGCCGACAAAGTCATCGAAATCGACCGCTTCAACCCGCAGGTCGCCGCCCGCTTAGTGCAGGCGTTCAACCTCTGCAATAAGCTCGAACCGCACCGCAAAAACTTGGTGAAACAAGAATTGCAGCGCATTCGGGCGCAGGAAGGATTGTCGAAAGACGTGGGCGAAATCGTCGGCAAGATTTTGGATTGAGGTCGTCTGAAATGGTGATGAAAGTTATTGTAATGTGATAAAAAAGGTCGTCTGAAACTGTCATTTCAGACGACCTTTTGTGATGGACACATATTCTGTTTCGTCATAAAATGCCATCTGTTTATTATTGATTGAACGATGAGGCTAAAATGAAGAAATATATTCTTGCAGCGTGTGCATTATGGTTTGCAGGTCAAGCATTAGCCGCTGATTTTTCTGGAAATTGGGGGTATGAGCAAGAACTGGAAGATGGTATCTACGGTAAATATTTTAATATTAAACAATCACCGAAATACATTATTTCCGGAGAGTGGAATGAAGGCCGTTCGAATGGTCCGGGCGGCAGCGGCAAGGTAAAAGGCTATGTCAAACGCGGCAAACTGTATCTGAGCTATTGCAGCGAAGGCGACGATTCTTGGTACACGCATTGTCCGAAATATGAAAAAGACCGCGGATATTTCGTGCGGAGAAACGGACAGCTTGTCGAGTATTACAGTTTGCACGGAAAGCGTAATGCTTACAGAAAGGGCGATGTGTTCACCCGACAAAAAGAAAAAGCAGCCGACGCATCCGAATAAGCAAAAGGTCGTCTGAAAACCGATGGTAGCGGTTTCAGGCGGCTTTTTTCTATCAAATGTCATTTAATTTCTTGAATTTTCGATAAAACATCATTCAAGCCCCGTTTGCCTTATGGGGTAGCCTTCCTTATCCCTTCATCAAAATGTGCTAAAATCCGCCTTTAAAAACTGCTGTTTCCTACCCATATCCCCTTTATGGACATTACTCAACAACCTTCAAACATCATCGTCGGACTCTCCGGCGGTGTCGATTCCTCCGTAACCGCCGCCTTGCTCAAACAGCAGGGTTATCAAGTGCGCGGTGTGTTTATGCAAAACTGGGAGGACGACGACAATGACGAATATTGCAGCATCAAGCAAGACTCTTTCGATGCCATTGCCGTCGCCGACATCATCGGCATAGACATCGATATCGTCAATTTCGCCGCCCAATACAAAGACAACGTATTCGCCTATTTCCTCAAGGAATACGGCGCGGGCAGGACGCCGAATCCCGACGTATTGTGCAACGCCGAAATCAAGTTCAAATGCTTTTTGGACTACGCCCTAGAGCAAGGCGCGGACACCATCGCCACCGGCCACTATGCACGCAAAGAAGTCCGCAACGGCGTGCATTACCTGCTCAAAGGTTTGGATCAAAACAAAGACCAAAGCTATTTCCTCTACCGCCTCAAGCCTTTTCAACTTGAGCGCGCGATTTTTCCGTTGGGCGATTTGGAAAAACCTGAAGTCCGCCGCCTTGCCGCCGAATTTAATTTGCCGACTGCCGCCAAAAAAGACAGTACCGGCATCTGCTTCATCGGCGAACGTCCGTTCCGCGAGTTCTTGCAAAAATACCTGCCGACCAACAACGGCAAAATGGTGACGCCCGAAGGCAAAACCGTCGGCGAACACGTCGGGCTGATGTTCTACACGCTCGGACAGCGCAAAGGATTGGGCATCGGCGGCGCGGGTGAACCGTGGTTTGTCGCCGCGAAGGATTTGACGAAAAACGAACTCATCGTCGTACAAGGTCATGACCATCCGCTGCTCTATACCCGCAGCCTCGTCATGAACGATTTGAGTTTCACGCTGCCCGAACGCCCGAAAGAAGGGCGCTACACCTGCAAAACCCGCTACCGCATGGCGGACGCGCCTTGCGAATTGCGTTATCTCGATGATGAAACGGTCGAGCTGGTGTTCGACGAACCGCAATGGGCGGTAACGCCCGGTCAATCTGCCGTGCTGTACGACGGCGACGTCTGCTTGGGCGGCGGCATTATCATGTCCACAGATAAGCCCGTCATTATTACCGCTTGAATAAAAAAGATAAAAGGTCGTCTGAAAACTATTACAGCGGGTTTGCTCCCGTCTTTTCAGACGACCTCAAGACAATCATAAAACCAACGAAACAAGACTAATTTATATGGAAAAACTCTGGCTCAACAGCTACGAACAAGGCGTCAATGCCGAAATCGACATCACGCAATACAGCTCTATCAGCGACGTATTCCGTCAAAGCGTTGAAAAATTCGCGCATCAACCCGCGTTTCAAAACATGGGCAAAACGCTCACTTACGCCGAAGTCGGCAAGCTGGCGGAAAATTTCGCTTCCTATCTGCAAAACGTCCTGAAGCTGCCGCGCGGCGAGCGCGTGGCGATTATGCTGCCCAACCTGCTGCAATACCCGATTGCGCTTTTCGGCATCCTGCAGGCGGGGCTGGTGGCGGTAAACACCAATCCGCTCTACACCCCGCGCGAGCTGGAGCATCAGTTGAAAGACAGCGGCGCGACCACCATCATTGTTTTGGAAAATTTTGCCAACACGCTCGAGCTGGTGCTGCCGCGCACGCAAATCAAACACGTCATCGTCGCCTCTGTCGGAGAAATGTTCGGTTTCTTCAAAGGCACGCTGATGAATTTCGTGCTGCGCAAAATCAAAAAAATGGTGCCCGAATACCGCATTTCCGGCGCTATCCCTTTTCAGACGACCCTGAAAGAAGGTGCGGCGCATACCTTCCGCCCCGTTACCCTGACCCGCGAAGATACCGCGCTGTTGCAATACACGGGCGGTACGACCGGCGTGGCAAAAGGCGCCGTTCTCAGTCATGGCAACATCTGCGCCAATATGCTTCAGGCGAAAGAATGGATTAAATTCCAACTGCGCGAAGGCAAAGAAACCGTCATCGCCGCGCTGCCGCTTTACCACATCTTTGCCCTGACGGTGAACCTGATGATTTTCGCCAATACCGGTTCCAAAATCATCCTGATTACCAACCCGCGCGACATGAAAGGCTTTATCGGCGAACTCAAAAAAGAGCGCATCAGCGTCTTCATCGGCGTGAACACCTTGTTTAACGGCATGGTCAACCAACCCGATTTCGCTACCGTCGATTTCTCCAACCTGCGCCTGACTTTGGGCGGTGGCATGGCGACTCAAAAAGCCGTCGCCGAAAAATGGAAAAAAATTACCGGCACGCCCATCGTCGAAGCCTACGGCCTGACCGAAGCCAGCCCCGGCGTGTGCTGCAACCCGCTCAATATCGAAGCATACAGCGGCGGCATCGGATTGCCTGTTCCCTCCACCGAAGTCGAATTGCGCGATGCGGACGGTAAAGAAGTCGGCGTCGGACAGCCGGGCGAACTTTGGGTGCGCGGCCCGCAAGTGATGAAAGGCTATTGGAACCGTCCCGAAGAAACCGCCAAAACCATAGATGCGCGCGGCTTTTTGGAAACCGGCGACATCGCCGTCATGGACGAAAAAGGCTGGCTGAAACTGGTTGACCGCAAAAAAGACCTCATCGTCGTTTCCGGTTTCAACGTTTATCCGAACGAAATCGAAGAAGTTATTTCACACAACGATAAAGTCATGGAAGTCGCCTGTATCGGCGTGCCCAACGAAAAAACAGGCGAAGCCCTCAAAGTCTTCGTCGTCAAAAAAGACCCGAGCCTGACCAAAGAAGAACTCATCGAATTCTGCCGTACCGAGCTGACAGCTTATAAAGTGCCGAAAGACATCGAGTTCCGCGACGAACTGCCCAAGTCCAACGTCGGCAAAATCCTGCGCCGCGAGCTTCGCGAACAAGCGCAAAGCAAATAACACCGAAAGGTCGTCTGAAAAGCATCCCGCACCTTTCAGACGACCTTTAATCATCATGGAAACAAGATATGACCCATACCGTCCATCTTCAATTTGAAGACATCGACAACACCGTCCTCCAACGCCTCTGCGGCGCGCTCGACGGCAACCTCGAAGCCTTGGGCAAAGCCCTCGATATCCAAATCAGCCGCCGCTTCGAACACTTCACCTTCATGGGCGAACTTGCACACGCCGGCCGCCGTGCCTTGCTCGCGCTCGCCGAAGCCGCCGAACAAGGCGATTTGGACGACAACGCCATCCGCCTTGCTGCCGTCGAAGCCAAAACCGCCGACGACAAACACGAAGAAAAGCATCACGACCAACAATATTATTTCCGCACCAAACGCGGCAGCATAGGCGGGCGCACCCCGCGCCAAAACGGCTACATCCGTGCCTTGTTAAACCACGACGTCGTCTTCGGATTGGGGCCGGCCGGTACGGGCAAAACCTATCTCGCCGTCGCCGCAGCCGTCGATGCCATGGAAAAACACCAAATCGAACGCATCGTCCTTGTCCGCCCCGCCGTCGAAGCAGGCGAAAAACTCGGCTTCCTGCCCGGCGATTTGGCGCAAAAAGTCGACCCCTACCTGCGCCCGCTCTACGATGCACTCTACGACCTGATGGGCTTTGACCGCGTGACCAAACTCATGGAAAAAGGCCTGATCGAAATCGCCCCGCTCGCCTACATGCGCGGCCGCACGCTCAACGGCGCGTATGTGATTTTGGACGAAGCGCAAAACACCACGCCCGAACAGATGAAAATGTTCCTGACCCGTATCGGCTTCGGCGCGAAAGCCGTTATTACCGGCGACATCAGCCAAATCGACCTCCCGCGCAACATCAAATCCGGCTTGAAAGATGCCCGCGAAAAACTGCGCGACGTGGAAGGGCTGTATTTCCACACCTTCACCAGCGAAGACGTCGTCCGTCACCCGCTGGTTCAGAAAATTGTGGAAGCGTATGAAGCGGCAGAAGAGCAAGCCGAAAGAAGCAGCGCCGCCGAACGGTAAACAATGAGGTTTAAAAAGGTCGTCTGAAAACCTGAACTGCACCCCAAAAGTTGGACATCCCCTCCAACTCACAAGGTGCAGTTTTT
>ERZ772935.1064-NODE-1064-length-10500-cov-3.720823_pt1 | contig 10500 bp, 7 predicted proteins | sample MGYA00511683_ERZ772935 | MGnify/ENA primary metagenome ERZ772935 (study PRJEB29015, sample SAMEA2738086) | human oral metagenome | biome: human oral; feature: human-associated habitat; material: saliva | place: China | collected 2228 ...
GCACCTGCGAGGCGCTTACCATTGAGGAGAACATGGCACTGGCCCTGGCACGCGGAAAATCGCGCCGTCTGCATCGTGCCATTGATCGTCAGACCCGTGAGCTGTTCCGCGAGCGACTGTCCGTGCTGCGTCTGGGGCTGGAGAACCGCCTGGGCGACCGTATCGGTCTGCTATCGGGCGGGCAACGCCAGGCCGTCAGCCTGCTGATGGCCTCGCTGCGCCCGTCCAGCATCCTGCTGCTGGACGAACACACGGCCGCCCTCGATCCGAAGACGGCCGCCTTCGTGCTCGAACTCACCGACCGGGTGGTCAAGGAAGGCCGTCTGACCACGCTGATGGTCACACACAGCATGCGCCAGGCACTGGACTACGGTACCCGTACCGTGATGCTGCACCAGGGCCAGGTGGTGCTTGACGTGTCCGGCGAGGAACGCGCCCGGCTCGATGTCGCTGACCTGCTGGCCATGTTCGAGCGCACCCGTGGCGAGGAGCTCAGCGACGATTCGCTGCTGCTGGGTTGAGGCATCCGGGCGGCCGTCGTGCCGTCCTGTCGTCACGCCATCGCCCGGCTGCACAGACCGTCCCGTCGGCGCCCAGCGCAGTCCGGACACTGGTACAGGTTGTGTTCCGGCGGGTTTTCATCGTTTCCCAGGGAGAAACCGATCCATGACGACATTTCATCACGCTCTGCGCCGCCGCTTCGTTTTCCGCTCCCTGGCAGCCTGGCTGGCAGCCGGCTCGATGGCGACGGTCGCTATGCCCGCCGCTCTGGCGCAGGAGGGCAGTGGCGCTGCTGCCGCGTCCCGGACGCCCACGGGCAAGGTTCCCGCGGCGGTCTCGGTGCTGTCCATCGTCGAGCATCCGTCGCTGGATGCGCTGCGCGACGGCCTGCACGACGAGCTGAAGGACGCGGGCTACCAGGACGGCAAGAGCCTGCACTGGGCCTATCAGAGTGCCCAGGGCAACCAGGGCACGGCCGTGCAGATTGCCCGCAAGTTCGTGGGCGATCGTCCCGACGTGATCGTGCCCATTGCCACGCCGGCGGCGCAGGCGGTGGTCTCGGCCACGCACCAGATTCCGGTCGTCTACAACGCCATCACCGATCCCATTGCCGCGCAGATCGTCAAGTCCATGGCGCCCTCGGGCACCAACGTCACCGGCGTGTCCGACAAGCTGGTGGCTGACCGCCAGGTCGCCTTCATCAAGCGGGTGGTTCCGGACGTCAAGCGCGTGGGCATCATCTACAGTCCGGCCGAGGCCAACTCGGTCAGCGCCACGCGCGAGATGAAGGTGGCGCTGGAAAAGCAGGGCATCTCGCTGGTGGAAGTGGCTGCGCCGCGCTCGATCGATGTTGGTCAGGCTGCACAGCGTCTGGTGGGCAAGGTGGATGTCATCTACACCAGCAACGACAACAACGTCATCTCCGCCTATGAATCGGTGATCAAGGTGGCCAATGCCGCGAAGATCCCGCTGATCTGCGCCGATCGTTCCAGCGTGCAGCGGGGCGCCACCGGCGCCATGGCCATCGATTACTACCGGATGGGGCGCCAGACCGGCCGGATGGTGCTGCGCATCCTGAACGGTGAAAAGCCTGGCGACATTGCCAGCGAGACCAGCGACAGGCTCGACATCACGCTGAACCTGGACGCTGCACGCCGCCAGGGGGCCACGCTCTCTCCCGAGCTGAAGGCCGAGGCCAGCGAGATCTTCGGCAAGCCCTGACAGAAAGGCCCCGATCCGGAAAACCCGGATCGGGGCCTTTGTTCAATGGCGCCCTGAAAGGAGCGCCTCATGACCGGGCCATCCCGTCAGGCGCGTGAACCACGCCAGAGGGCGGCTGCCGTCAGGTCCGAATGATCAGAGAGCGGCGTCCTTGATCTTCTTCAGGGCGCGCACCTTGATGCGGACCGTGGCCGGCTTGGCGGCGAATTCACGCTCCTGACCGGTGAACGGGTCGATGCCGCGGCGTTTCTTCTTGGCCGGCACATCGATCACGCCGATCTTCAGCAGACCGGGCAGCGTGAACTCACGGGCACCCTTCTTGTGCACCGAGGCCAGGATGGTCAGTTCCAGCGCGGCCATCACGGCCTTGACGGCCTTGGTCTCAACGCCGGTCTGCTCGGCCAGGTGCTGGGCCAGCCCGGCCTTGGTGAAGGTTTCCTTCACGGGTTTCAGTGCCGGGGCGGCGGCAGCTTTCGTCGATTTGGCAGCAGGCTTGGCTGCAGCCGTTTTCTTCGCGGGGGTTGCTGCCGCACGGGCGGGCTTCTTAGCGGTTGCCATGATGTTTCAGAGCAGGGTTCTCGTAGCGTTCAAAAGGGGTTCGTGCCCTGGGGTTCACCTGCTGGAAAACACGGCGCGAGGCTGCATTTTTCACGGCGTTCGTCGTCAGGGCCGACGGTTCAATCTTAGCAATCGGCAGATCGTTCTGGCCACTTGCACAACCGTTTCGTTGGCTGTTGACCGCATTTTCTACGGATTGTTACGGCCTGATCCTCAAAAAAACACTGGAAATCATGGCCAATCCTGTGAAACGCCCTGGTTGGCGTTGCGCAGACCCCATCAAATCCAGTGTTTTTGATGTTGCTGTTGCAGGAAACCCCTTCAGGGAAGGGTTTTCCTGTCGTGAACGGGGTGCACAAGGTGCGACGCCTGCCGTGCCTGATGCACGCCGTGACCTTCGACCCTCAGCCCCTTCGGTACGCTGTCCGGGGCAGGGGCTTCGTCATGGGCGTCACTTGTCCTTCTTGCCCAGCCCGAAGGAGCCCCCCAGGGCCGCGCGCAGCTTGTCGGCCATGGCGGAGTTGCTGGGGAAACCGCCCCCGCTGCGTCCGTTGCGCTCGCCCTGGCCGCCACGACGCCCCTCGTGGTTGCGTCGTCCCTCCTGTTCAGGGCGCGGGCGACGTGGCCCCTGAGAAGGCCGGTTTCCGGCGTTTGCCGTGTTGTCTCCCTGCTTGCCGTCTGCCGGGTTGCGCGGCGGGCGGTTGCCGCCTTCGGTACGACGGGGCTGGCCATGCCGGCCCTTGCCATGGGGACGGCCCTGCCGGTTGGAGGGTGCGTTTGCGTCCTGGGTGGCTGCGTCCGGGGCGTTGCCCGCTTGCCCCTGATCGGCCGCAGCCTTGCCCTGGCGGCCTTCGCCCGGTTTGCCGCCGGGGCGGCCCGAGCCATGGCGACGGTTGCCCTGCGGCTTGCCGCCCGGTGCGCCATGACGCTGGCCGGGCTGACCCGGCTTGCGGGCCGGCTGGGCCGGGGCCTGCTTCTGGCGGAATTCTTCCGGAATCTGCTCGGCGCCCGTCTCGCCAAAGCGCACTTCAATCGTGCGGCCGTCCTCGAAGCTGAGCGTGCTGTGAACTGCAGAGTGCCACAGGATGCCCTTGAGCGAGCCCAGCACCTGACGGTGCAGGGCGTGCACGCGGGCCGCCATCGCCATGATGTCCGGCTCGGCCTCGGCAAAGGCAGGCGCCAGCTCGATCTGCAGGTGCAGCGGGGCGGCCGGTGCCAGCGACATCATGCTCTTGCGCAGCGTCTGGCGGATCTGGTTGCTCTTTTCGCGGGGCAGCGCAGGGGCGGCCGGCGCGGGCGCTGGCGTTGCAGCATCCGGAGCGGCAGCAGCGGTCGACGCCTGTCCGGCCGCGTCAGGTTGGGGGCTGGCCGTCTCGTTACCTTGAGTGGCAGTCGTGTCGGCAGCAGGTGCCTCGACGGCACGGCCGGTCGCATTCGCTCCGATGGCATCGGCTGCAGCTGCCGGGCTGTCAGCCTGCTGTGCCGGCGCGCTTTCGGGGGCTGAGGCTTGGGCACTCTCGTCGGTTTTCGGCGAGGCGCCCTGCGTCGTGGCAGCCGTGTTCTGAGGCTGGTACAGCAGGCTGCCGGCCATGCGCTCGGCCTTCTGCAGCAGTGCCTGCAGGCCGAACTTCAGTTCGGCCGGGCCATGCTCCTGGCGCTGGAAGGCGGCCTTGAGCTTCTGGCGTTCCGTCACCAGTCGGGACTCGTCGCGCTGCAGGAAGGCAAAGCGGATGTTGCCGGCCAGCTTCGAGAGGCGGCGGATGCCATGATTGACCATCACCAGCGCAGCGGCGACCCGGGCGTCCAGCTCTTCGGCCTCCGGCGGCAGCGGCAGCGGGGGTGACACTTCGGCAGCGGGCTTCTGTTCGGGCGCCGCCGGCGTGTCCGGCGTGGAGGCCTCGGCAGATGCGGGCGTGGTGTCAGGGACAGGGGACGGGGGCGTTGCTTCGGTGCTCACGACGGGGCTCTGGCTGGAAAGAAGGTGGGTTTGTTCGGGATTGTGCTACAGATATGCGTTTTACGGCGGATAGATGGGGCAGGCGCGCTACCATTGGGCCATTCGTCGTGTCGTATCCAAGGAAGAAAGCGTGCGTCTCTCTCTCGAAAGAAACAAACTGAAAGTGGTGCTGCTGGAAGGCATCCATCCGTCCGCCGTCGAAGCGTTCACTGCCGACGGGTACACCCAGATCGAAACCCACCCCAAGGCGCTGGAAGGGCAGGCACTGATCGACGCCATTGCCGATGCCCACTTCGTGGGGCTGCGCTCGCGCACCCAGCTCACGGCCGAGGTGCTGGAGCAGGCTCAGAAGCTGGTCGCTGTCGGTGCCTTCTGCATCGGGACCAACCAGATCGCCCTGGACGCCGCAGCCCGGCGTGGCGTGCCCGTGTTCAACGCACCGTTCTCCAACACGCGCAGCGTGGCCGAGCTGGTGCTGGCCGAGATCATCATGCTGATGCGCGGCATCCCGCAGAAGAACGCACTGCTGCACCGGGGCGGCTGGATGAAGAGTGCCGCCAACTCGTTCGAGGTGCGTGGCAAGACGCTGGGCATCATCGGCTATGGCCACATCGGCACCCAGCTGGGCCTGCTGGCTGAGACCCTGGGCATGCGCGTGGTGTTCTACGACATCGAGACCAAGCTGCCGCTGGGCAATGCACGCCAGCTCTCCACGCTGGACGAGCTGCTGGCCGAGGCCGACGTGGTGAGCCTGCACGTGCCCGAGACGCCGGACACGAAGAACATGATGGGCGCCGAGCAGATCGCCCGCATGAAGAAGGGCAGCTTCCTCATCAATGCCTCGCGCGGCACCGTGGTCGACATCGACGCGCTGGCTGCGGCCCTGGAATCGAAGCACATCCTGGGCGCAGCCATCGACGTGTTCCCGGTCGAGCCCAAGGGCAACGAGGGTGACTTCCAGTCCCCGCTCATCCGCTTCGAGAACGTGCTGCTCACGCCGCACATCGGTGGTTCCACCGGTGAGGCCCAGGAGAGCATCGGACGCGAGGTGGCTTCCAAGCTCATCCGCTACAGCAACAACGGCTCCACGCTGTCGGCGGTCAACTTCCCCGAGGTCTCGCTGCCGGCTCACCCGGGGCTGTGCCGGATCCTGCATATCCACCGGAACGTGCCGGGCATGCTGACCCGCATCAACGAGCGGCTCTCCAACGCCGGCATCAACATTGCCTCGCAGTACCTGCAGACCAATCAGCACGTGGGTTACGTGGTGGTTGATGTCGAGAACGAGGGCAGTGCCGAGGCGCTGCACGAGATCTCCGACCTGGAAGGCACGATCCGCGCACGCGTGCTGTACTGACGACGGCATGACGCGTGGGGCAGGCCGGGAACCTTGAGACAGGGCCCCGGCCCGTCAGCCGCAACGCCTGCCATCCGATGGTAGGATAGGCATCTGTTGCCACGAGACAACGACCGGGCGGGCATCTGCTGCGTCGGTCGGGGTCATCCCCTTTTTCATGCCACACGCCCGCGCATGCCGGACGGGCGGAGGCGCCGTTTACCTTCGCTGTCCGCATCTCGCGTTCCGCATCTCGTGTGGTTCAGCCCCATCCTTTAAAACATGAAGACTGCTTCCCTTTCCCGGGCTGTTGCCCTGTCCATCGCCCTCGTTGCCGGGGCCAGCAGCCTGCTGCCGGCCACCGCCCAGGCGGCCGACGACCGTACCATCGGCATCGTCGACACGACCTTCAAGCTGCTCACGCGCGACGATGACATCATTGTCGAGGCCTACGACGATCCCCTGGTCCAGGGCGTCACCTGCTACGTGTCGCGTGCCCGCACCGGCGGCATCAAGGGCTCGCTGGGTCTGGCCGAAGACAAGGCCGAGGCCTCCATTTCCTGCCATCAGGTCGGTCCGGTCAAGATCGAAAAGCCGCTGAAGAAGAAGGAAGATGTCTTCAGCGAGCGCCTGTCCATCCTCTTCAAGCGTCTGCGCGTGGTGCGCATGGTCGACAGCACACGCAACGCGCTGGTCTACCTCACGTACTCGGACAAGCTGATCGACGGCTCGCCCAAGAACAGCGTCTCGGCTGTGCCTATCGATCCCGCCACGCCCATTCCGGTGAAGTGAGCCTTCTCTGGCCGGCCGTGTCTTCATGGCCGGCCTGACGCGCCAGACAAGAAAAAACGCCCGTCATCGTGACGGGCGTTTTTTCTTGGGCAAGTCCGCCCGGTTGTCGAATCAGAAGTCGATCGAGGCGCTCAGGCTGAAGGTGCGCGGCTGGCCCTGTACCAGGTATCCCGCGTTGGGGTAGCCACCGGCCGAGGACCAGTACTTGCGATCGGCCAGGTTGTCGATGCGGGCGCGCAGCATGACCAGCTTGCCCTGCACGTCCAGCAGATAGCGCGTACCGATGTCCAGGCGTGTCCAGCCCGGGGCTTCCAGCGTGTTGGCCGAATTGGTCTTGAAGGAACCGGTGTTGACCACGCGGGCATCCAGCGACAGGCCTTCCACCCACGGCGTGTCCCAGTCCAGCGCCAGCGACAGCTGCCGCTTGGGCACGCCCAGTACCCGCTTGCCATCGGTCAGTGCCGAGCCGGTGCTGCGCTGCTTGGCGTCCAGCAGCGTGATGCCGCCCACGGCCCGCAGGCTCCGCATCGGCTCGCCCTGAACCGTCAGTTCCAGGCCCTGATGGCGGTCCTTGCCGGAGGCCACAAAAGTGTTGCTGCCATCGATCAGGCCACGCGGCTTGTCGGTGCTGAACAGGGTGGCTGCGTAGATGGTGCCGCCAGCATCGTATTTGACGCCGATTTCCTTCTGTCTGGACACGTACGGTGACAGCGACTGCCCTGCATTGGTGACGGGCTGGCCATTGTTCTGCGCCGGTGCCGTCTCGCCTTGGGCCAGGCCCTCGATGTAGTTGGCGTACAGGGAGAGATCGTCCCTCAGACGGTAGACCACGCCCGCCATCGGACTGGTGCGGCTCTGGTCATAGCTGGATGAGCGCGTGCCGGTGTTGTAGGCGTAATCGGTGATCTTCAATGTCTGGTGGCGGGCGCCCACCGTCACCAGCAGTTGATCGCTCATGAAGCCCATCGTGTCGCCCACCGCCAGGCTGCGCAGCTGGATCTTGTTGGTCCGGCGCGGATCGGAGAGCGAGTTGCCGCTGATGGCGCGGGCGCTCCAGTCCGGTCGGCCATGGGTGACGGGGTTGTACAGGCTGGTGGCGAGCTGATTGCTGGCGTCGAAGGTATAGCCGTTCTTGCGACGCTGTTCGTAGGCGCCCAGTGACGCCACCACCTCGTGCTTGACCGTGCCGGTGGCGAACTTGCCGCGCAGGCCCAGTTCGCCGGTGATCACGCGTTCCTTGCGGGCGTTGTCGAAACGGTAGGTGTTGCCGCTGCCGTTATTGGCGGTGACGGTGAGGTTGGCCAGCGAATTGTCTTCCCTGGTCTGGCGGGCACCCAGCGCCGCCCAGCCGGTCAGGTTCTGCGTGAAGTCCTGCTCGCCACGCAGGCTGCCGAAGGTGTCCTTCTCCCGGGAATAGGACCAGGGCTGCGCCCAGTTGGTGGTGCTGTCGGCCGCTGCTGGTAGGGCCGTGACGGTGCTGGCCAGCGTCACGTTGGTGCGCGTGGCTTTCAGGTGATGGTTCTGGTAGCCCAGATCGGCCGACAGGCGCGTGTCGGCATCATGCCAGTCCAGGCCGGCCGAGATCAGGTCTTCCTTGTTGTGTTCGCGGTCGATGGCGGTGTCGCCCTGGCGGTGCGTGGCCACCAGACGCAGGCCGGTGCTGTCATCAGGCCCGAAGCGGCGGGCCAGGTCGGCCGAGGCGTTGAACTGCTTGCTGTTGACCAGCCCCAGGTCCACTCGCGTCAGCGGATCGTTGGGGGCGCGCTTGGGCAGCAGGTTGATGGTGCCGCCGATGCCGCTGCCGCTGGGTGTGGCGCCCGTCAGGAAGGCACTGGCGCCGCGCAGCACCTCCACACGCTCGAACAGGTCGGAGGCGATGTACTGGCGGGGTAGCAGACCGAACAGGCCGTTGTACGCAATATCGTCCGAATACAGCAGGAAGCCGCGCACGAAATAGGTTTCCTGGAAGTTGCCGAAGCCGCGCGCCATCCGGATGGATGGATCGTTCTGCAGTACATCGGCCACGCTCTGAGCCTGCTGGTCCTGGATCAGCTGGTTGGTGTAGGCGGTGACCGAGAAGGGGGTCTCCATCTGGTCGCGCGTACCCAGAATGCCGATACGGCTGCCACGCGCCACCTGTCCGCCGGGCAGCGTCTTCGCCAGTCCGGTGGCCGAGGCATCGGCGCTGGCGCTGACCCTCACGGTGTCCAGCATGACGGGGTTCGTGTTGTCGACCACGATGGCTGGTTCCGTGCTGGTGACGGTGATGCCCTGGGCGTGGGCCAGGGGAGGGCCGAAGGCAAGGGCCACGGCGGCAGCCACCTGAAGCAGTGCAAAGGACGGATGGTGAACGGGCAGGACGTGTTCTGCGGCGGCTGCACGATGAGGATTGGCCACAAGGCGCACCTTGGAACGGGATGTCATGAGCGGAAATGAAAGGACGGTGATCGAAGGGGGCACGACCGGGGACGACGGACTGGGTCTTCTTTGGGAGATGACTGGTAACCCGGGGCAAGTATATGAAGGTGATATGAATACGACCGAGAATCCATTACATAATAAGTGCCATTTCCTCATTGATGGAAGGTTGCATGCTGCTCATGAAGGGCAGGCGGGTGTTGGGTTGGAGGGTGGTTCTGGGTGTTGCATCACAATGTTGCATCACAACATGGAGCCTGGCTGTCGAAGGGAGGCTTCACCCGACATGAGCCGAATCACGAGACACGCCATCGTCCTTCGTCGGTTTCTGGTAGGATGTCGGACTTCAGACATCGATTTCTGGCCCCCCGGCGTATCCGGGACACGTCAACTTGCGTGTCCAGTGCGCCCATGAAAGGCACGCCCCGTGCCTTCTCCGGTTGGCGTCGATGCAGGTACGCAATCCGTCAACCCCGTCGGGGCAAGAGGCCCCGCCCACGTCATCGCCAGATTCCCGGATCCCTCCGGAAGATTTTCATCCTGGTCCTGCCGCGACCCGGCGCCTGTCATGGCGTTCGCCCGGCATGCCCCGCGTCCGTCTGCTGCGTACACGGACCGCGCCTGCGATGACGTTGCCATTCACTTTCATGACCATGACTCAGCACGAGAAGAACGACGAGCAGGACAAATCCGTCGAGAACGTGGCGGCTCAGGCCGCCGAAGACATGGCGCCGGCCCAGGATGCCGCGCCCGCAAAGAAGACCACGAAGCGCACGAAGGCCGCTTCCGCTCCCAGCCACGAGGACGAGACCGACGATCGGGACGACGAGGCACACCTTGCCGATGAAGACGAAGCGGACGAGGACGCCGACTTCGACGATGAAGACGACCTGGATGATGATGAATCCGACGAGGATGACGATGAAGGCCGCGTGGGCGAGCACCGTGCCGAAGGGCGCGAAGCGGAAGCGGTCGGCGTAGAGCTGGTCGGGGCGCTCCGGGTCGGCCACCACCCGGAAGCGGGCCCCCGACAGCATCGACCGGACCCTGTCGTGGGCCTCGTCGACGCCCAGCGGGGTGACCGCCTGGGCGCGCATGCGGGCCCGGGAGTAGAAGCCCGTGGTGACGCGCGTCTTCGGGTGCACCGCATTGCGCCACAGCACGGGGATGCGGTGCACCGTGCAGGCGATGATCGACAGGGCCAGCATCACGAGCACCGCGAGGTACAGCGGCGAGCTGAACATGTGGAAGAAGCCGATCGTGTCGAGCACGCCCGTCCAGCCGCCGTACTTCGACCTCGTCTGCTCCAGCCAGGAGCTGTACATGTCGGGGTCGGAGCGCACCGTCGGGTCCACCTGGTCGATGAGGATCCCGAGCAGGCTCAGGACGCCCATCGCCAGGATCAGCGCCAGGCCGACCTTCTTGTTGTGGAGGAAGCGGTGGATCGCCCCGAAGAAGTCGCCGATCCCGACCTGGGGCGCCTCCTCGTCGTACTCATCGGTTGCTGTCGCCATTGTCTTCCCACCTCGTCGTCAAGGGGCCAGCACCGGCAGGTACCCGGCCAGGCGTCCGAACAGATTCGTGATGATGAGGAAACCCGTCACCGCCAGCAGCGCGCCGCAGACGCGCGAGACCGCCACGTGGTGGCGCTGGAGCCAGCCGAGCCGGTCGCACAGCCGCGAGGCGCCGGCGGCCACCAGGATGAAGGGCGTTCCCA
>ERZ772935.1066-NODE-1066-length-10480-cov-5.382542_pt1 | contig 10480 bp, 10 predicted proteins | sample MGYA00511683_ERZ772935 | MGnify/ENA primary metagenome ERZ772935 (study PRJEB29015, sample SAMEA2738086) | human oral metagenome | biome: human oral; feature: human-associated habitat; material: saliva | place: China | collected 2228 ...
AAGGCTAATGAAATGGGAATCCCAAGCTTGACAGTGACAAACGTGCCAGGATCAACGCTGTCACGTGAAGCCAACCATACTATGTTGCTTCATGCAGGTCCTGAAATTGCCGTAGCATCAACCAAGGCTTATACAGCACAAATCGCAGCCCTTGCCTTCCTTGCAAAAGCGGTTGGTGAAGCAAATGGAAATGAAAAAGCCAAAGCTTTTGACCTAGTTCACGAATTGTCAATCGTAGCTCAGTCTATCGAATCAACCCTTTCAGAAAAAGAGTTAATTGATAGTAAGGTTCGTGAGCTTCTTGAAACAACACGTAATGCCTTTTACATCGGACGTGGTCAAGATTACTATGTAGCCATGGAAGCCAGTCTCAAACTCAAAGAGATTTCTTACATCCAATGTGAAGGCTTTGCGGCAGGAGAACTCAAACACGGAACCATTGCCTTGATTGAAGATGGAACACCAGTTTTAGCTCTCTTGTCAGACCCAGTCCTTGCCAACCACACTCGTGGAAATATCCAAGAAGTAGCTGCCCGTGGCGCTAAGGTCCTTACCATTGCAGAAGAAAATGTTGCTAAAGATACAGACGATATCGTTCTTACAACCGTACACCCTTACCTCTCGCCAATCTCAATGGTCGTACCAACGCAACTAGTCGCTTACTTTGCAACCCTTCACCGTGGACTCGATGTGGACAAACCACGTAACCTTGCTAAGTCTGTAACGGTAGAATAAGGAAATCCTGTTACTAAATTCCAACTTTTCTTGTCAATCTATAAAAATCTTGTTATACTATAGAAAAGTAGTTAATAGTGAAGTATAAGGAGATTGGAGCGGAAATGAAAAAGGGGAAAATTTCATCTATCATAGGACTCTTGTTTGCAAGTTCGTTTTTGATTCGAACTGTCATCATTCATCAAATGAGAGCTTCAAAGAAACAAGATAGTGAAAAGATTGCTGCAGTTCAAAAATTTATCAAATCTCAAGAACAGGCAGAGTCAGAAAAACAAAAAAATACTTTTAAAAGTATTCTTGGAAATGGATCAGGAACTTCTGAACCAAGACCTAGCTACGACAAAACTATATTTGTGAATCAACAATACGATATTGGTGTTCGAGACGGAGCCTATTATCTACTGACACTCAGTAGCAACAAAGAACTCTTGCTAGAAGGGGTCGATGATGCCTATGCCTTGGCTGTTAAGAATGAAGATAAAAACAAACAAGAAGTTGCTATGGTTGTTCATAAAGATGGAGCTTGGCATATTATAAATGGTGAAGGGGAAGTCACAACAACCCTTGATCGTCAATATATAACAGCTCATACTAAGCTTGTGATTAAGGACCAAACACTTGATTTTGAATAATGTGACTACTGCGTGATTTTATAGAAATACATAGATTTCAAAAACCTCCTAGATTTTTCTAGGAGGTTTTTATAACTATAAATCTTGGATTGAGATTTTATTTAGTTCGTTTACAACTTGCAAAATAGACATTCTGCTGATATTTATAATATTTGGGTGGACTAAGCCCTTGAGATCAAAATTAGTGATGATGGCATCATAATTCATCTCTTTTATTTCGTTGAGATTTAAGGAAGGCTTGTCCCAAGTTTCATATTGAATGTTATTAGAAGTATGGAACTGGTATAGAGAAATCAGGAAGTGAGGGTGAGCGAAGTCGTATTCACTTAAAACTAAAACCCTAACCTTCTTTTTTGCCTCAAATAACTGGTCGATAATGCCTTCAGCGTGAGTGAAGAAAGTATATACTAGGTGTACAACGTTTCGAGATTTTTCCTTCTGACCAATGCTGGTCTTATATCTCATCATTTCTATCACTGTTGCTTCGTAGAATTTAGGGAAAATCTTTTTAATTTTGCTCAGGGTATAAGATTTATTACGGCTGATAATCGATTCGGAATTGATTTCTTTGCGTTCTAAAAGAGCAGTGTTATGCAAATTCCAGATAAGTGCATCTGTATTTGAGAATTGAACTCCAAATTTGCGGGTGAGATTATCTAGTATGTCACGAGCGGCATGGTAGGAATGATCCACTTGTTCGCAGAGGGGACGAGCTGCCAAAAAGTCGTCGATTGTGAAGAATAGAGAAAGCTCAGCAAAAGGACTAAAAATCTGGTCAAGATTTTCAGGTGTTAATTCAATTCCTATCTTTTGTGAGAAAGCTTGTAACTGGTGCTCAAACTTAGGTAACTGATCATAGAGAGGGAACTTGCAAGAGCATTCAGTGGATAACTGAACGTAGTTCCCTGTATTAATTCGATGAATGTTAATAGCTGCTTGAGTTTTAATTTGGTAAAGATTTTGATATTTTGCAGGGAATTTTGCCAACTTAAGAAAGAAAGAAACAAAATTTTCTATATCTTCTTCTTGGACATGGAAAAAAGGCCAGTCTAAAAAACCATAAGCTTCATGAAAATATTGGGAGAAGAAGAAGCGGATATCCTTTTCATCGCCAATGATAGAGATTGGTGTAACTTTTAACTTGAAATTGTAATTTCCATTAAGGATCTTATTGATTTCAGCAACTTTTTTCCGCAGTGCGGGAAGAGATACGTCTAAAGATTCAGCAAGATGTTCATAAGTAAACGGAGCATCTAATAGGAAGAAAGCTCTTAAAACTTTAAAAAAATCAGAGGTCTGCAAAAAATATTGGTAGATTCGCTCAATACCAATATTTTGCACATTTACCATCATAATTCCAGCTGTAGAGTGTTTGATACTAAAATCAGGAAGTATATCCCGTAATTCCTTGATATCGCTTTTAATAATTCTGGGATTATTGCCAATGATTTTAGATAAATCATCAAGATAGATCCAATCTGAATTTTCAAATAAATACTCTAAAATCTTTAATTGTCTTTGTTCTTTTTGAGTGAGTAATTCTCTCATGAATAATAAACTCCTGCGATAAACTAATATCCACTTATAAATAAATTGCAATTTCTTACAATTATATCACTAGAATATTAAAAAACAATGAAATTTAATATAAATTTTGTAAAAATTGGCAAAATAAATACCGATTTATAAAAATAAAGTCGTTATAAGACGGAAAACTTCTAAATAATAAAGAAAATAGATAAAATAATCCGCTTTCTTTTTCAGTTTTTGATAATACATGTTTGTAAAAAACATAGAGAATGATTTTCTATCCCTTGAATAAGAAATAACCCCTCAAGAAGTTATACAGAAGAAACCTCTTGGGGGTAATTTCATATAAGTATGATTTTGAAACTTATTTTCGATACAAGCGATCATATTGATAGTAGGGGTCAAAGGTTACGTTGATTCCAAGTTTGCGAAGGACGTTTTTATCTTCATCTGTTAAGATAATGGTTGAATGAGCTTCGCTTCCTTTGAGATTTCCTAATTCTTTCATGGCGCGATCTGCATCTGGATTTTCCATGGCTGTAATGGCAAGAGCGATAAGAATTTCATTGGAATGCAGACGAGGATTTCGACTGCCTAAGTGGTTGATTTTTAAGCCTTGAATTGGTTTGACCACTTCTGGTTCAATCAATTTAGTTTCCTTATCGATATTGGCTAATTTCTTGATAGCATTAATCAAGACAGCAGCGGTTGGGCCAAATAGTTCGGAGTTTTTACCTGTAACAATCTCTCCTGATGGTAGTTCAAGTGCCAGAGCTGAACCACCTGTTTCCTCTGCCTTTTGGCGAGCAACAACAGCAACTGTACGATCAGCTGGTGTAATTCCCAGGTCATTCATAAGAAGTTGAATCTTCTTAACTGCAGTTTCTCCGACCTTTTCAGCCTTGAAGTCAAGGACTGTCTGGTAGTAGCGACGGATAATCTCTTGTTTTGATGCTTCAATTGCAGCGTCGTTATCAGTGATTGCAAAACCAACCATATTTACACCCATGTCAGTTGGAGATGCATAAGGAGATTCACCCAAGATACGTTCGAGCATACGCTTGAGAACAGGGAAAATTTCGATATCACGATTGTAGTTGACGGTAGTTTCTCCGTATGTTTGGAGATGGAATGGGTCAATCATATTGACATCGTCAAGGTCTGCAGTAGCAGCCTCATAGGCTAAGTTAACCGGATGATGGAGAGGTAGATTCCAAACTGGGAAGGTTTCAAACTTAGCATAACCAGATTTGATGTCATTCAGTTGATCATGGTACATATTGGACATACACGTTGCCAGTTTACCAGAGCCAGGACCAGGAGCTGTCACCACGACCAAATTGCGGCTAGTCTTGATGTAGTCATTTTTCCCCATCCCTTCAGGAGAGATAATGTGGTCCATATCGGTTGGGTAGCCCTTGATCGGATAGTGTAGATAAGAGGCAATGCCATTCTTTTCCAACTGTTTACGGAAAACATCTGCAGCTGGTTGACCAGCATATTGTGTGACAACGACAGAACCGACATAGATCCCCAATTCGTTGAATTTATCGATCAAGCGGAAGACCTCTTGATCATAAGAAATTCCTAGATCCCCACGGGCTTTTGAGTGCTCAATGTTGTTGGCGTTGATGGCAATGACAATTTCCACCTGGTCGCGCAATTCTTGGAGTAACTTGATTTTATTGTCCGGTTCGTATCCAGGGAGGACACGAGCAGCGTGGAAGTCCTCTAACATCTTACCACCAAATTCAAGGTAGAGCTTGCCATCGAATTGATTGATCCGCTCAATAATGTGGTCACGTTGCAAGTTCAAATACTTTTCAGAACTAAAAGCTTGTTTTTTCATGTAAAACTCCTGTATATAAGGGAAGGGTCTGCCACACGAATCCAAGGATGAGTATTCCCTTCCCTACCATTTCATTCTTTCATATTATATCAGAAAACAGATGGAAGACAAACTATTCTTTGTCACTTTTCTTAGAAGAGTTTGGATGGCCCAGAACTCACGGTAGAAAGTTTCCAAGAGAAGTTTGTTTCCCTCCTAAAAAGCCCCTTATGGGGCTTCGGATCGGATTTGCTTAATACTGTTTGATCAGATCAACTGTAGAGCGATCCAATTTCTTAACCAATGCTTGCAAGAAGGCTTGCGCTTGCAAGAAATCATCCATGGCATAGAGGGTTTGATGAGAATGAATGTAACGTGCGCAGACACCGATGGTTGTCGATGGGACTCCACCGTTCTTTAAGTGTGCGGCACCGGCATCGGTTCCACCTTTACCACAGTAATATTGGAATTTAATGCCCGCTTCCTCAGCAGTTGTGAGCAAGAAGTCTTTCATATTTGGTAGCATGATGTGACCTGGATCGTAGAAGCGAAGCAAGGTTCCTTCACCAATCGCGCCCTGATCCCCAAAGACATCGGCTGCTGGGGAACAGTCTACAGCAAGGAAGATCTCAGGATCAAACTTAGTCGTTGAGGTATGGGCTCCACGAAGTCCTACTTCCTCTTGAACGTTGGCCCCTACATAGAGTTCGTTGTTTAAGTCTTGCTCAGAAAGGCTCTTGGCCAGTTCGCTGACCATCAAAACGCCATAGCGGTTATCCCATGCCTTTGAGATGACGTTTTTACCATTTGCAGTGAGAATCGCAGAGCTGTCTGGTACCAAGGTGTCCCCAGGACGGACCCCATAGCTTTCAGCTTCAGCTTTAGAGGCAAATCCTGCATCAAAGACAATGTCGCTAATGGCAGGCATTGTAGGACCACCTGTTCCACGTGTCAAATGTGGCGGAACAGATCCAGAAATAGCAGGATACTCACGTCCATCTCGCGTAAAGAGTTTGAAGCGTTGGCTGCTGACCACCATCGGGTTCCAACCTCCGATTGGAACAACACGGAAAGTCCCGTCAGCTTTGATTTCGCTGATCATAAAACCAACTTCGTCCATGTGGGCAGCTACTAAGATACGAGGAGCATCGGCTGCTTTTGAGTGTTTGACCCCGAAGATCCCACCGAGACCATCTGTCACGATTTCGTCTACATGAGGGGTTAATTGTTGGCGCAAATAATCCCGTACAGGAGCTTCATGACCTGAGATGGCAGGGATTTCAGTTACTTCTTTGATTTTCGAAAATAAATCAGTCATAGGTTACCTTCTTTCTGATGCTATTTTATCACTTTTTTCATGAGGATGGTAGCGTTATTCTAGAAATACGGCTCAAAAAAGTGAAGGAGGAGATCCAGCCTAGACCATTGTCCCTCTGCTTATTTTGTGTTACAATAGGCACTATGAAAGCTAAAAAAATTATTTTGTCTAGTCTGGCTGTAGCAAGTGCAGGAGCTCTTGCGGCCGGTGTTTATAAAATTGCCAAAGATCAAAAGCGTCTCCGTACTCAAGAAGAGTTGGTAGCAGAAGTACGGGAGCAAATGGAAGCCATGGGAACGATTGCGACCTTGTATGTGGAACTCTACGAGTCTAGTGAAGAGCGCTTAGTAGGAGGCGTCATTTTTGAAGATGAGCGCCATTACCGCTTTGTCTATGAGGACGGTCTCTTGCATTACGAAGAGGAAAAATTATGATTACACCAAATTCTCTAGAAGAAATTGCTTCATACGTAGAGCAAGATGGCAAGAAAGTGTTTGTCTTTTCAGCCGACTGGTGTGGGGATTGTCGTTACCTCAAGCCTTTTTTGCCGGAGATTGAAGCTGAAAATCCCGAATTTACCTTTATCTTGATTGACCGCGATGCCTATATGGATCTGGCGAAAGTCTGGGATGTTTATGGGATCCCAAGTTTGGTGGTTCTGGAAAAGGATAAGGAAATCGGTCGGTTTGTCAATCGGGATCGGAAAACCAAAGCCCAGATTACAGCATTCTTAGCAGGATTAAAATAGGAGAAAATCATGATTGTAACATACAACAAAGAACAAGTCGGCGATGTATTGATGCTGACCTTGAAAAATAGTGGGGAAGCAAAGCTCGCGGTGGAGAGAAAAGGGAAAGTGGCTCGCGTTTACCGTGAGGACAACCAAGAAACCGTTGCCTGGAATATCTTTGATGCCTCATCTTTCTTCGCCATCGAAGGCAAGGGCCAAGTCTTTTTGACAGATGAGCAAGTAGCTCGTTTGAACCAAGAATTGGAAAGAGAAGGCTTCGCAGAACGTTTGGTCAACGATCGGGAACCAAAATTTGTGGTTGGAGAAATCCTTGAAATGGTGGCCCATCCAGATAGTGACCACTTGAATATCTGCCAGGTAGCAGTTGGACCAGATAAGACGGTTCAGATCGTAGCTGGAGCTCCAAATGCGCGGGTGGGTCTAAAGACCATTGTCGCTCTTCCAGGTGCCATGATGCCGGATGGTAGCTTGATTTTCCCAGGTGCCCTTCGTGGAGAAAAAAGCTATGGCATGATGTGCAGTCCGCGTGAATTGCACTTGCCAAATGCTCCTCAAAAACGAGGCATTATTGAATTGGATGACGCAGAAGTAGCAGGGACACCTTTTGATCCTGCTCGTCACTGGCATGAATAAAGAGAAGAATCTAGGATGTTTTGAATCCTAGATTTTTTTGATTTTGGTTTGTCACCCCCATTTTTTGAAATTTTTTCGAATAAATAGATAGGAGGTAAATGATGTATAATAAAGTTATTTTAATCGGTCGCCTAGTAGCGGCTCCAGAATTGCATAAAACCAGCACAGACAAATCCGTTGCCCGCGTGACCGTTGCGGTCAATCGTCGCTACAAGGACCAAAACGGGGAGCGAGAGACCGACTTTGTCAATGTCGTTGTCTGGGGAAAATTGGCTGAAACCATGGCCAGTTATGCTAGTAAAGGCAGCTTGATTTCTTTAGATGGAGAGATTCGCACACGGCGTTACGAGAAAAACGGGGTCATGCAGTATGTGACGGAGGTCCTCTGCCAAAGTTTTCAGTTGCTAGAGAGCCGAGCTCAGCGAGCCATGCGGGAAAATGGTGGAACAGGGGATCTAGCTGATATCATCTTAGAAGAGGAAGATCTTCCCTTTTAGAAGCAATCAACGAAAAGCTGGTTCGGTAATGGTCCAGCTTTTTATTTTTTATTTGATAAATTGTTCGGTATTTATATGTTGGAAAAAAGAATAGAGAATAGACCCTTTACAATAAAAGCCAGCACTTTTTTAAAAAATGTAGTAAAATAAAATAATATATATTCAAAATTTTCAGAAAAGAGATGAGTTTGAAAAATAAAAAAGAGAAAACAGAACAGTTGAAATGGCTGATAAAACGGGTCTTTTTGCTAATTCCAGTGGTCTGCATCCTCTTGTGGATTTATGCAGTTTGTCAAACATCAACCATTAAGGGACAGACCAAGATTGGTGTCACTTACATGACCATGAACAATGAATTCTATAAAAGCATTCATTCGGAAATTAGTCGCATTGCTGATGAAGAAGGGGCCCTCGTTTATGTCCGAGATCCAGAATTGGATGAACGAAGGCAGAGCCAGCAGATTGATGATTTTTGCGCTCAAAAAGTCAATGTGATTGTGATTAATCCGGTCAAGGGAGATAGCCGGCCGATTTTGACCGCGCTTAACAAAGCTAGAAAACAGGGAATTAAAATCATTGCGGTAGACACTCAGTTAAAGCATTTTAAACCGGATGCCAGCATCGTATCGGATAACTACCAAGCAGGAGTCTTGATTGCGAAAGAGTTGATGAAACGCTCTTCAAATGCTCGGATCCTTCTCTTGGAGCACAAAGGGACTGTTTCAGCAGATACGCGGATTCAGGGATTTAAGGATACCATCAAAGGACATGGATCTTATGAGATCATCTCGGAACTAGAAACCAAGGGTCAGACGGAGATCGCCATGCCCGCTGTCCGTAAGTTCTTGCAGTCAGGGGGGAATGTTGATACCCTAGTTGCCCTGAATGACCGCTCGGCTATAGGAGCTTTAGCGGCGATCAAGGAGCAAGGAATCACCCATCCCATTGCGATTTATGGGATTGATGGCTCACCAGATATGAAAGCCTTGCTGCACTCGACAGATGATGTCGTAGGAACCGTTGCCCAGTCTCCTTTGAAGATGGGAGACCGCGTGATGGAGGTCATCCAAGATATGGCTGATGGGAAGAGCTACCAAAAAGAGATAACCATTCCGGTTCAAATGATGACAAAGGAAAACATCGATCGGTTTGATGTGAATGGGTGGCAGTGATGAGAAAATTTAGAGGTGTTCGGTATAGTTTAGCCATCTTGATGGTTGTCAATTTTATCGCTGTTATGCTCAATAGTATCATCTATCTTCAAGCTACCAACTATATCATTGCTCAACGCCAAGCCTCTCTCTTAGTAGATCGCCTAGAACGCATTCCCTTTGCCCCATCTGTAACTTTTTGGTTATCCGCGCTCCTATTTGCTGGGATCTCCCTGATCTCTATGAGCCGTTACCGGCCTCAAACAAATCGGTGGTCCATTTTTGGTCACTGGAATATTTTGGAGATCCTCCTGATGTTGCTTCTGATGTGGGTGCAAAATATTGCTTATAATGGGCTCATCCTTTTGGTTTTTGCGGATATCTTCTATGGCTCCAAAGAGTTGAATACCAAGCGAGACCGCAAGTATTGGTTTGCCTTTATCCTAGTGAGTTTCTTGATGCTTCTTGTGACCAATTCAGACGTCTTTTCGCTTTTCTTTCCGATACCTTCTCTTGATGTCTATATTCATTTTTATCCTGCCTCCATTCGGATTCTGGCCTTTTTCTTAAAGAATTCCCTCTATGCCTTGAATATGGTGCTCTTCATTATTTCGCTTTTGTTCTATATTATGAATGTTCTTGCGGAAAACCACGAAGTGGAAGAAGAGTTGGCAATGGTTTCGAAGGTCAATACGGAGTTGAACAACTATATGGCCTTGTCTGAGAAGATTGCAGAGGATCGAGAGCGCAAGCGGATTGCTCGGGAGATTCACGATACCTTGGGACACGCGCTAACAGGGATCTCGGCTGGCTTAGATGCTGTCGGGGTCTTGATTGATATCGATCCCAATCGAGCAAAAGAGCAGGTGAAAAGCGTATCAGAAGTTGTCCGGGAAGGAATCCAGGATGTGAGAGGCTCTCTCAACCGCCTCCGTCCAGGTGCCCTTGAGGGACGAACCCTCAAAGATGCTTTAGAAAAGATGATCCGCGAGTACCAGACGCTTTCCAACTTGCAGGTTGATTTACACTATGAATGGGTCGATGTCGATATGGACGTCATGATTGAAGATACGATCTTTCGTGTGATCCAAGAGTCTATGACCAATGCGGTTCGCCACGGTCATGCCAGTCAGATGAGCCTTCATTTTTTTGAGGATAAAGAAAATTACCTGATCGAGTTGCAGGACAATGGGGTTGGGTTTGAAACCTTAACCTTTGGCTATGGGCTCAAGCAGATGATGGAGCGCATTTCCATCCTAGGAGGACAGCTTCAATTTGAAAGTCGCGATGGATTTTTCACGCGCGTCAGTTTACCGAAATATAAAGAAGGGAGATAGAGATGGTGATAAAAGTAATGGTGGCAGATGACCAGACCCTGATTCGAGAATCTCTGAAAATTATTTTG
>ERZ772935.1069-NODE-1069-length-10473-cov-2.902860_pt1 | contig 10473 bp, 9 predicted proteins | sample MGYA00511683_ERZ772935 | MGnify/ENA primary metagenome ERZ772935 (study PRJEB29015, sample SAMEA2738086) | human oral metagenome | biome: human oral; feature: human-associated habitat; material: saliva | place: China | collected 2228 ...
TTCTGAAGTTAACTTTGTTAATCCATAAAATGAAGATGGATTTCCAATCATATCCTCATTTAATGGTAATGTATCCAAATTACCATAAACCGCTGCAGAAGATGGCATCAAAAACTTTTTAACCTCTAGTTTTACTGCTGCATTAAGTAAATTGATTAACCCCATCAAATTAATATCACAATCTAACATTGGATCACTCATAGATGTAGAAACTTCAGTTTGTGCAGCCTCATGAAATATATAGTCTGGACGAAATTCTTCTAAAACAGAGTATAACTTTGGGTCTCTAATATCCAATTCTACGAATTGAGCTTTAGAATGAACAAATTCTTTATTTCCTGTATATAAGTTATCAATAACCTGTACAGTATGACCATCTTCTATTAAACGATCAACTAAATGAGAGCCAATAAACCCAGCACCACCAGTTACAGTTATTCTCATTATTATTCCCTTCTTATAATCTACTTTTTATTAAATCAAGATAAAACCTTAATTCTTTACTTCTAATAAATAATATTCCCCATGCCACAATTATAAAGATACTATTACATACAACCCCTAGTAAAAGTCCAAACCAACCACTATCCAAAGCAATAAATTGTGATAAGAATTTACTAAAATAAACTAATACAAATGTAACCAGGGTATAACGGAAATAAAGTTTAAAATAACTAACCAAAGACCAACGTAATCCGTATTTAAACAAAACATATGGTTCAACTATAAAAGGCATACAAATCGTACTAATAAACATAGCCAATAACACGCCCCAAACATCAAAATATTGAACTAAAACAATGGAAGATCCTAAATTTATTAAGGCCTCTATTAAGGACATATATCGATTTTGCCAAAAGAGCCCCATAGCATCTTTAAATACTAAGACGCCTTTACGCATAAACATTAGATAGAAGTTGATGACCATCCAAAGTACTATACTTTCATCAAAACGATAGCTATTTCCTAGCCATATGGTAATAAACGGATTTAACAAAAGATACAAGTTACTACAGATAAAACAAGCCAAATAGGCTGTCATAAATTCTAATCTCTTGAAAATAACTAATTTATGAGCATCATCATGCGACTCATTCAAATTTCCTACAGATGCCTTTAGTGCATTAAATACTTGATCAGACAACTTATCGATGCCATTAATAATCAAATAATAATTTGTATATAACGCAACAGCACTTAAACCTACAAATTTCGACAAAATAATATTTGATGTTCCGAAAACAGTAACACCACCAATTTTATGAAGTATTAAAGCCTTTATATTTCTAATAATACTTTGGTATATATCTTTATTTAAAGGCTGAATATTCTTTTCATTTAAGAACGAATATAAGCGATTGGCTTTTCTAGCTATTAAAAAATTCTCGCAGAAAGTCATGCATATACGTAGAATAATATATACCCAAAAACTATGAGTTAAAATGACTAAGACAATTTGGAATAAGCTCCCTATCAGTTGAGTAATCCCTCTGTAATAGTTAGCTATATATTGTTTTTGATCAGCTATTAGCAAGCATTTTTTATAAGAGTAAAAATAACTAATACCCGTATCAATAACAAAGAGTAAAAAGAAAATATTTAAATATGCAATATTAGGAGGTACCTTTATAAGATATTGAACAAAAGGCGATATACATAATCCTAAAAATAGAATAAGTGTACCAATATAAATATATGCTTTTTTAAATATTCTCATGATTGATTTTGCTGTTTCTAAATCATGATTAGCTAAAGGAGCATATAAACTAAATATAATAGCCGGACCAATGCCCAATTCAGTAAGAGATAATACAGTCAAAATATTATCAAATAAACCATTTAAGCCTAAATATTCAATAGATAAATAATATAGTAATACAAAACGGATAATGAACTGTAATACCATATTAAATCCATATACAATTAACGTAGAATTTATGTTCTTAATTGCACTAACTGTCCGCATAATATCAGCCTATAATCCCATAATATTGAGACTATTTTTTACTTCTAAATAAGCCTTAAATGTATAAAAATCAATAGGTGTTGTAATCTTAATATTCTCAGCTGGTCCTATTACTGTAAACAGTTCAGCCCCATAAAACTGCATCATAGTTGCCGAATCTATGAACTCCAAGTTTTCAGATCTTGCTTTTTCATGTGCCTTATAAATATCTTTTAAATAGAAACATTGTGGAGCTTTGGCAAGTAAACATTCATCTCGAGAAAGTATTTTCCCTACATGAGAAAGCTTATTATCTTTTAAAACAATAGTTTCTATAGCTTGTGAAACAGTAATGGCATTGCCATATGTTTTTGTGGACGATATACACGTATTAATTAGCTCATCAGAGATAATAGGTCTAACCCCATCATGTAATAAAACTATACTATCTTCATCATATAGCCTTGAAGACTCTTGAATTCCAAGATAAATCGACTCTTGTCCTGTTTTTCCACCTGAAATAATCGATTTGACTTTATCCAAACTATACTTTTGTACTAATTTACTCACCTCTCCAATAATAGACTCTAATACTACTAAAACAATTCCATCAATATTATTATTATTTTGAAAGTGTTCTAGCGTATACACTAATATTGGTTTCCCATTAACTTCTAGCAATTGTTTCGGTGTGCCAGTAGAACTCATGCGTTGTCCAGTTCCTCCAGCAAAAATAATACCTATATTCATGCTATACCCCTATACATTAAATCTCATATGCTCTAATACTTGATATTTTACGTTTATCTTCTGGTGGTATTTCCATATAGTTACAACCATATAAATTACTTAAATATGTATCGTAACATGAAAAAACCTCTAATGTTAAATCTCTAAACTCCATAGGGACACGCTTTTCAAAATCGACCTTAACCATACATTCAGCTTCACCATAAACACCACCAGTAATAGCGCCTACATGATTAGAAGTATTATAATCATACTGTTTTGCTAATTGATCTAATTTATAAGCCCAATATTTATATCCCACACATTTAGCAAAAATAATTAATATAGACTTGATAAATGCTCTAGTAAATGATTTACCATGTCCTAATTTAGCATCACATAGTTCAAGCATCTTACTATAAATTTTACGTTTTTTATAGATACTAATTACTTCATTTGTATCATTTGGTAATCCATCAACAGGCATAATATCCATAAATAAAAATTGATTAGAATTACTATATTCATCTTCAATCTTGATATCAAGTTTTTCTAATCGCGCAAAAGGATATTTTGAGTTATTACGCTCAATAGATCTAAGCAAATAATTATTATTTAAAACCCCTGGAAATATAGAAATTAGTTTTTCATAATCAGGTCTACTTAAACAAATGTCTATATCATCATCCCAAGGAATAAAACCTTTATGCCTAATGGCCCCTAATAATGATCCTCCTGATAGCGAATATTTAATATCATGCTCTTTACAAAAGGAATCAAACTCTTTAAGCATTATAAATAAATGATCTTGAATTTCAGATATAGTCAACATTATTAAAAATCCCCTAATTTTCAAACCATACTAACTTCATTTGTCGTATAAATTCATCTTCTGACCAGTCTTCAATACCGAATCTAGGTATAGAAAATGGATTAGCATTAGAATGAAGCTGTGCTCTTTTAGTACTAACTGAATATGTGAATCCTAGATCTTGAACAATTTGTTCTGTCACTTGATCAAAACTTTCTTTATGACCAAAAGGATACGCAAAAATATCTATATCCGTGTGTAACAAATTCTCTAAAAAAAGCTTAGAAGATTGTATTTCATGTATTTGCTCTTCTCTACTAATTTGTTTCAACGCTGGATGGTGTATAGTATGCGCTCCTAATGTAATTAACTGACTTTGATATAACTCTATTAACTCCGACGAAGTCATAGTCCTATTATTAGGATTAACCTTCAATCCATAAAATTCATACCATCTGTCTAATATCATATCTCTTTCATTAGGATGTAGAGAAAAAAGCATATGGTGTAACGTATAAAAACTATGTAATTTCTTTTTATCATCGGATACATCAAATACATGTCTTTGATTTAATATATCTAACTCAATTAATTCTCTTAGATTTTTATTTTCGAATAAAACAGTTTCTAATCGATCCCACCAAAACTCTTTACCCGTATCTACACCGCCAGATGTTATAAAAATCGTCGCTGGGACTTGATACTTTTTTAAAATTGGAAAGGCATATTTGTAATTATCATAATATCCATCGTCAAAGGTAATAATAACAGATGGTTCTTTTATATCATTGCGTTTTAAATCATTAAAAGTTATTACATTGTAGTGATTCTTTAAGACTTGAATATGTCTTTCAAAATTATCAGGAGTTACATTAATATTAAATAAATCACGATTCAAATAATTAACTCTATGATAAAGTAAAACAACTACTGGCTTATCAAAAATATTATGGATTAAATTGATTGGAGCCAACCTTTTTCTATAGATAGATCGAATCCACGGTAGATTCTCTTTTATATAATCTTTAAGACTCATTGTTTTTCCTTGTATATGTTTTCAATCTTCTTTATAGCAACACTGGAATCATAACCTAACTCTTTAATTCTAGCTCTATAATCAATGTATTTATTCTTACCAAATTCAGATATAATCTCATGAGCCCATTGTTTAGGATTATCAATTGGTAGAATCCTACATAAATCAGTTAACACAACCTCTTGTGTAATCGTATCAGAAACTAATATTGGTATACCTAATGCTTGAGACTCAATAGCAATTAGCGGTAGCCCTTCAAATAAAGAAGGTAATATCATAATATCTATAGCTTGCATAACATCCACAGTGTTATTTACATACCCCATAAAAATAACCTTGTCAGATATAGCTGCTGATTTTACAAGACTTTCAATCTTATGCCGTTCTACACCATCTCCCAAGAGAAATAAATAACTATTAGGATTTTGTTTTAATACCTCTTTAAATATATCGATAATAAAAGGGTGATTTTTAACAGGTGTAAAACGACCAATATGTCCTACTATCAATGCATCCTTAGGAATGTTAAATTTTTGTCTAACCTCCAACCCTAGATTTATATTTCTATCATATAAATCCAAATCGATAGCATTATGTAATAAATAATATGAATCACTATCTATACAAATTCTAGGAAACATCCATTCTGATGCCTTAGTAGAGCAGCCTATATAAGTATCAACCGAATAAGGTAATAAAATTCTTCCAACCTTATGTAATCCTGTCTTTAGAAAGCGTACGATTTTTCGATTATCATCTATACTAGAGCTATGCGCATGTAAAATAATGTTTTTAAATCCAGCTAATTTAGCAATCAAAATAGGAATAATATTGACATAAGATTGATGAAAATGAATGATATCTTTTCCTTCAGAAAGTAGGCACTTCATTTTTTTATAAAACTGAATAATATGATACGGTCTACTAACCGTCTCTACCTTATAATTTACATCAAAATTTTGAGGATCATCATAACTCAGTAATGTTAATTCAAATTCTTTTTTATCAATCATTCTATACAATTGAAGAACATAAGATGTTAAACCACCCATATCTTTATCTATAGGAAGCTCTATTACCTTTATCATAGTCAGTATATTATCTCCCAAATAATTTACGTTTTAAGAATAAGCCACCTTTTTTCAACCAGTTTTGTGGCTCCATAAAGGATACATTTTGTTCCTTATAGTCAATATTATTTGCTTCAATCCATACATCTAACAAGATTTCGCTTACAAAGCCATAAATACGCGCTTCGTATGTATCGTAATTGGAAATATCGACGCGATGTTCAATCTCTTCCAAGATAGAGAACATCCACTCGCAGTATTGATCAAATAGGTCGCGACGCATGACAAACATGTTGAACATATGCGCCCATGTGCGATTGCAAACCTTTGTGAAAGCAGCGCTATATTCTGGATATTTTTCAGCGATGATTTGCTCTGCCGCATCAAGGCCGTCGCTATGATGCGCATTATTATAATGAGAACGGTTTGATTCAATATAATATTTACGCTTATCTGCTACCACAACAGGATATTGTGAAAGTAGTATTTCCCATTCTTGACCTGTAAGAATTTGATTCTTTTTGTCCTCTATGGAACGCACCTCTTTGCGCGTAAAGTAGCGTCTGTAATGAACGAGACCAATATAATCTGCATCAAGATTTTTCCAAGCCCAATATAAACCTGTTAATTCACAGTAATTTGCATTTTTTGAAGAGATATTATCTCCCGTATGATCACCAATATATCCAATATCAGATTTATCTTTACGACCCACATGAATTGGCAAATATACAGAGTCCTCTGGCATCCAATATTGTTTATGTGTAGCGACTAAAATCTTAATATTCACGAACTTCCTCCACCTTATTATTACATGCATTTTTGACGTATACTAACGCATAACCAAAACCTAATAATATCCAAAAATAATACAGCTCATTTAAGGTTGTTCCTATCCCTGTTAATAAACACTCTATGTAAGCTATTGTAAAAAATATAACAAATGTATCTTTTGAATTTTGAATTATATATTTTAATAATCTAAATAATAACAATAATATAGGAGCCATAAATAATACAAAGCTTATAGTACCTGTTTCAGATAAACGAGAAGTATATTCTCCTAACATAGGAATTGAGATATTAATAAGACCTTTATTTTTAATATTATTAATCCACATTTTAACTTCTGTATTATTCAATGTATCTTCATCTAAGTGATTTAGGACATAAGGGGTTCGTAAACCTTGTCCAATACCTAATAATGGATTTTCTATGAATATATTCAAATCAGCTTTCATAACACCATATCTTTGGTTATTACTACGACCATCTTTTTTAGATAAAGACGTAATATTGTTTTCTCCATAAGATGTAATTTCATTTGCAACCTGCTGAGTTGATATATTTTTAATTGTTGCATTAGTTGTATTTATACTTTTAGTAGGAGCATCTTGTACATAAAGAACATTAGATGTATATCCTATATTTCCTATAAAAGCTAAAACCCCTATTAAAGTTACAAGAACCGAATGTATTACAAATTTTTTATTTCTAAACTGAATACAAATTGCCAATACAAGCAATATGTGATCTATTATCAACAATACAGTTGCGGTTCTACTATTTGCCAATAAAGTAATCATTTCTAAAAGTAATAAAAGAATGGAGGAAAAGATTATCAATTTCTTATTCTTAGATGAAAAAATAACATTCCATATAAAAGGAATTGTAATAACAGTATAAATACCTAGAAAGGACGGCTCTGGGAAAAGAGAACGAAATTGTAATTCAGGCCAAAACAATGGTGGCCACCATGTATTATTAATCTCAATAGCATGAACAATAGGCCTTATATATGTTAATAATGAGAGTGCCCATTGTTGTTTATCAAAATAAAATAGTTCAATAACACCAAAAACAACAACTAGACTAGCCGAAATTAATGAACCCTTACTTACTATTTTCAAAATTGTTTCCGAACGATTTTTATACCAATAAAAAATCAAATAAGAAAATCCAAATGTAAAAATAAGTTGAGTCAAAGAATTCTTTAAAACCCTAAAACAAAAATGAATGACCGATAATGTATATTCACTCACAGATTCATTAAATATCAATTGAATTATGGCTTCCAATTTATGATTCATATAATTAGTGCCAGGAACTAAATCATAGTAAGGGAAATTAATCAAACCATGAACTAAAGATACAGCAATACTGAAACCTAAAAGAGCTATATACAATAATTTTTTCCAATATAAATGATATTGACGTAGACTATGTCTTTTTAGCCATACACTATATGCTAAACAAATAAATAGTGTATAAAATGATGCTTTTGCTGAAAACTCACCACCTAAAAAACCTATTCGTAAAGACATAGGGATTACAGGAAATATTACAAATATAAAACTTAATCCTATTAAACTATCAATATATTTATTACTAGACATATACTCTCATCCTACTACTCTCATCTTATGATTTTAATTTGATTAACTTGGAATTACCAAAAATCCAAGAGGTTATTTTATATCTATCAAAAAACTTAACAATAAAAATAGGCACTATTGTACTAATCATACAAGATAAAATTAAACACACCATGATATTATCAATAGACAGGTGCTTAAATATAGTTCTTAATGGCCCAGAAAAATATAAGTGTAAAATATAGATTCCCAAAGAGTAACGACCACAAATATTCCAAATAGTAACCCATTTTATATTCTTAAACTTAAAAAATAGAATAGATAAAAAAACAGAACCTGATATAGCACATATAAACTTTAAAATATTATGTACTTCAATATAAGGAAATGTAATCACTGCCAGGACAATGCTAATCAAACCAATACCATTCAACTTATTACAAATAATTGTCCTGAGTTGATCCTGATACATACATAGTACAGATCCTAATGTAAAATATACGCCTCCATAGACAATTAAATTAATAATCTTTAATAATCCCTGAACTGGTGGCATAAAAAAATATAATACTAGAAAACTGATAAAAATAATTATAGGCTTTATCTTAGATTCAAATATGGGAATAGCTACAAAAAGCCAAATGAGCACGTATAAAAACCACAAATAAGAAAGTGGTGCTATATAAATATGCATTAAATCAGCTAAATTAAAATGATCACTCATTTGGATATTTCCATACAGCGTTGCATAATATTTAGATAACCAAAATACAACTGAAAATAACAAATACATAGGTATCATATTTAAAAACTTATTAGAAATTTTTTTAATCAGACCTGAATTTTTTTGTGACCATGTAAGCTTATATAAATAGCCACTAATCAAAAAAAACAATGGCATATGGAAACTATAAATTACATCATATACAAACTGTAAGCTCCATTGATAATCTGTAAATGTTTCCGCTCTAATATAGCCAAGAATAACATGCCCAACAACAACTAAAAATATAGCAAAACCCTTTAATGAATCTAGCCACTCAATTCTCATTCCTTAAACTCCTTATCACATAGTGCCAAGGCACTAGCAATAACCTTATCCATATCGTAATATTTATATTCCCCTAAACGACCACCAAAGATAACATTGGAAATCGTTTCAGCCTTTTTAACATATTTTGCGTAAAGATCTAAATTCTTTACATCATTCACTGGATAATAGGCCTCTTCGCCAATTTTCCAGTCTTTTGGATATTCTTTTGTTACATATGTAACAGGTTGTGTGCCAAATTCAAAGTGTTTATGCTCAATGATACGAGTATACGGAATGTCCCCTTCCGTATAGTTCACAACGGCCACACCTTGATGGTTTTCCTCTTCAAGACGTTCTGTTTCAAAGTGAAGACCACGATATTCCAATACACCTTCAGAGTAATCAAAATACTCATCAATAGGACCTGTATAGATAATCTTATCTGCCATGGCTTCATATTCATCGCGATGTTTAAGGAAATCTACACCTAGACGGACTTCAATACCCTCTAACATGCGTTCAATCATCTTCGTATAACCGCCCATAGGAATGCCTTGGAAACGGTCATTAAAGTAATTGTTATCGTAGGTATAACGAACTGGTAAGCGTTTAATAATAAAAGCTGGCAATTCTGTACATTTACGGCCCCATTGTTTTTCTGTATACCCTTTGATGAGCTTTTCGTAAATATCTGTACCTACAAGGCTAATAGCTTGCTCTTCTAAGTTCTTAGGTTCACTTGTAATAGCAGATCGTTGCTTAATAATGATGTCCTGTGCCTCTTTAGGAGTTCGAATATTCCACATTTTGGAGAAGGTATTCATATTAAAAGGCAAATTATACATTTCACCTTTATAGTTCGCTACAGGACTATTTACATAGTGATTGAACTCAGCAAATTGATTCACATAATCCCACACATGCTTTAAGGATGTATGGAAAATATGTGCACCATAGACATGAATGTTAATATCGTCTTTGCTTTCACAATACAGATTACCTGCTATATGATTACGGCGATCGATAACAAGTACAGATTTACCACGCTTGTGCGCCTCATGGGCAAATACAGCACCGAATGGGCCTGCCCCAACTACTAAATAATCAAATTGTTTTTTCATATGTATATCCTTATTTTTTCATTCCAAGACATAGTAATCGTGAATAATGATTTTTTCTTAACATATAACCTATCAAGATAGATAGAATTGTAGATGCTAAGAAGCACACAATAAAAGCTTCATAATACAATCCTAATTTAGACCAAAGTACAATTCTGAATGGAATCTTAACGATATCACTAAAGATATAAACATCCATTGAGACAGTGCCTAAAAAGATTAGTAGTGTTTTATATAATCCGATTCTAGATGAGATTTGGTTAGCTATATAGTATGTAATAATAATGCCCGAAACTGCTGTTACAAGAGTAAGTATTTTAAACACATTAATATCATGTAGTAATGCATAATTA
>ERZ772935.1075-NODE-1075-length-10419-cov-4.454168_pt1 | contig 10419 bp, 9 predicted proteins | sample MGYA00511683_ERZ772935 | MGnify/ENA primary metagenome ERZ772935 (study PRJEB29015, sample SAMEA2738086) | human oral metagenome | biome: human oral; feature: human-associated habitat; material: saliva | place: China | collected 2228 ...
TGTGGTAAAATAGTAAAGATATGAGTAAAGAATTTCATCATGTAACGGTTTTGCTTCATGAAACGATCGATATGCTGGATGTTAAGCCAGATGGGATCTATGTAGACGCCACATTGGGTGGGGCAGGCCACAGCGAATATTTGTTAACAAAATTAAATGAATCAGGCCATCTTTATGCCTTCGACCAAGATCAGCATGCGATTGAGAATGCTAAGATTCGTTTAGCTCCATTCATCGAGAAAGGCATGGTGACCTTCATTAAGGATAACTTTCGTCATTTGAAGGAACGTCTAAACGAATTGGGTGTGACTGAAATTGATGGAATCTGTTATGACCTAGGTGTGTCTAGTCCTCAGTTAGATGAACGGGAACGCGGATTTTCTTACAAGAAAGATGCGCCGTTAGACATGCGGATGAATCAAGAAGCTTCCTTGACAGCCTATGAAGTCGTTAATAGCTACGATTACCATGATCTAGTCCGTATTTTTTTCAAATATGGAGAGGACAAATTTTCCAAGCAAATTGCGCGGAAAATTGAGCAAGCACGAGCAATTAAACCGATTGAAACGACGACTGAATTAGCAGAGATTATTAAATCTGCTAAACCAGCTAAGGAGCTCAAGAAAAAGGGCCATCCTGCTAAACAGATTTTCCAAGCCATTCGTATCGAAGTCAATGATGAACTGGGAGCGGCGGATGAATCGATTCAACAAGCCATGGATTTGTTGGCCCTCGATGGTCGTATTTCTGTGATTACCTTTCATTCGTTAGAGGATCGATTGACCAAACAATTGTTTAAAGAAGCTTCGACGGTTGAGGTTCCAAAAGGACTTCCCTTTATTCCGGATGATTTGAAACCAAAGATGGAGTTGGTCAACCGGAAACCTATTTTGCCAAGTGAAGAAGAGCTTGAGGAAAATAATCGATCCCATTCAGCAAAATTACGGGTTGCTCGAAAAATACACAAGTAAGAGGAATTGATATGGCAGCAAGAGATGAGAGAACAAGAACACAGGTACTGCAAGACCGCTTTCGCCGTTTCTCTAGAGTAGAAAAGGCTTTTTATGGGTCGATTGTCCTAACAGCTGTGATTTTAGCCATTAGTATCGTCTTTATGCAGACACGGATTTTACAAGTTCAAAGTGAATTGACTGATTTGAATACGGAACTAGAAGCCAAAAAGACGGAATTGGCAGATGTTCGTCAAGAGGTCAATGAATTAACACGTTATGACCGCTTATCACAGTTGGCTAGCTCCCAAGGAATGAAGCTGCAAAAAGAAAATCGAAAAACAGTGAGTGCAAGTAGTGATGAATAAATTCAAAAAATTTTTGATCGGGTATTCGATAAAGAAACGTCGCTTGCCGGATCAGAATCGAAAACAAGTTGGGAAAAATCTCAGTGTACTGGCGATTTTCCTCTTTTTTCTCTTTCTGATTAATTTTGCAATGATCATTGGGACTGACAAAAAATTTGGTGTGACCTTATCGGATCAAGCCAAAAAAGTCCATGAGCAGACGGTCATTGTTCCTGCAAAACGTGGAACGATCTACGACCGAAATGGAGCAGTAATTGCTGAAGATGCGACGACCTATAATGTTTATGCCATTATTGATAAAAAGTACAAATCAGCAACTGGGAAAGTCCTCTATGTAGAAGAGAGCCAATTTAAAAAAGTAGCAGAAATCTTTAAGCAGTACTTAGGGATGGATGAGGATTACGTCATTCAACAGTTGTCGCAAAAGAAATTGAAACAGGTTTCTTTTGGGTCGAACGGAAACGGCATAACTTATAGTAATATGACAGCCATCCGTGAGGCCATGGAAGCGGCGAAGATTGAAGGGGTTGCCTTTACAACTAGTCCAAATCGAAGCTATAAAAATGGAGTTTTTGCCTCTCAATTTATAGGGCAGGCCTCTCTTCAAGAAGATAAAGAGGGGAATAAAACCCTGAAGGGGCAATCAGGGATGGAGAAATCCCTCGATCGTATTCTCGCTGGTCAAAATGGGGTTATCACCTATGATAAAGACCGAAACGGCAATATCGTTCCTGGTTCAGATAAGGTTTCTGTCAAAACAGAAGATGGAAAAGATGTCTATACGACCATTTCAGCAGAATTACAGACCTACCTTGAGACGCGAATGGATGTTTTCCAAGAAAAAGTAAAAGGAAAGTATGTTAGTGCGACTCTTGTGAGTGCAAAAACTGGAGAGATCCTAGCGACAACGCAACGTCCATCCTATAATGCGGATACCAAACAAGGGTTGGATCTGAAAAACTTGAAAACCTGGAATACCATCCTTTATCAAGATCAATATGAACCGGGTTCAACGATGAAGGTCATGTTATTAGCTTCGGCGATTGATCATGGAACCTTCCCAGCCTATAATGAAGTATACTACAGTAACGAACTACAAGTAAAAGATGCGACGATCCGTGACTGGGATGTCAATATGGGACTGTCTGAAGGTCGCTATATGAATATCGCACAAGGCTTTGCTTACTCAAGTAACGTGGGGATGACCCGCTTGGAGCAAAAGATGGGAAATGCTGTCTGGATGGACTACCTAACCCGCTTTAAATTCGGTCTTCCGACCCGTTTTGGAATGGGAAATGAAGCTTACGGGGGTCTTCCAGGGGATAACTATGTCAGTCAGGCCATGTCTTCCTTCGGTCAAGGGATTTCCGTCAGTCAAACCCAAATGTTACGGGCCTTTAGTGCCATCGCTAATGATGGACAAATGTTGGAGCCGAAGTTTATTAGTGCTATTTACGATAAAAAATCAGACACAGCCCGCAAATCAAAAAAAGAAGTTGTTGGAAAACCAGTTTCAGGATCAGCTGCACAACAGACACGGAACTATATGATCACCGTCGGAACAGATCCAGAGTATGGAACCTTGTACAGTGATGGACCCATCATTCAGGTACCCGGTCAAAACGTTGCGGTGAAATCAGGGACTGCCCAAATGGCGACAGATCAAGGATACTTGCAAGGAGAAAATGATTATATCTACTCGGTTGTAGCCATGACACCTGCAGAAGATCCTGAATTCATCATGTATGTGACGGTCCAACAACCAGAAGTGAAATTCTCATTCACCAGCTGGGAAGAGCTGGTCAATCCTATTTTGGAAGATGCAGTTGCTTTAAAAGACGAATTGCATCTAACATCAGAGGCACCAACTTTGGATGATGTGACCAAAGAAACGACCTACAAAATCCCTTCAGTAGAAACTCTCTCTAAGGAGTTGAATCTGAAACAAAATCTGAGCCCAGGTGCTTATTCAGAGGAATTGCGTCGCAATTTGGTGCAACCAATTGTCCTAGGAACCGGGAAAAATATCCGCAAGATGTCTGTGGATGTAGGCTCTAAAGTCAAAGCCAATCAGCAAGTATTGTTATTGACAGAAGACTTTGATGCGGTTCCAGATATGTATGGTTGGACTAAGAAAAATGCAGACATCTTTGGAGAATGGACTGGAATTGAGATTACCTATAAAGGTAGTGGAAAGAAAGTAACTAAACAAAGTGTCAAAATGAACACCTCACTCAATAAAACTAAAAAGATTACGTTAACATTAGGAGACTAAGATGTATATTGCTACGATCCTTGTATCGTTTCTATTAACAGTGGCTGCTATTCCAGCCTTTATTCGATTTTACCATCGTGCTCATATTTCTGGGCAACAAATGCACGAAGATGTGAAACAACACAAAGCGAAAGCTGGCACTCCGACAATGGGTGGAGTTGTATTTCTCATTACAGCCGTTCTAGTTAGTTTTGTCGTTACCGTATTGACTGGAAATTTCACGCGCCCTGTTCAACTGATTCTATTTATCTTGATTCTTTATGGAATTGTTGGATTTTTGGATGACTTTTTAAAAGTTTTTCGTAAGATTAATGAAGGTCTTAACCCAAAACAAAAATTGGCCCTTCAACTTGTTGGTGGAATCATCTTCTATATTTTTTCTGAACGCCACGGTGCAGGAAGCCTTTTGAATGTTTTCGGATATGAACTTTACTTGGGCCATTTCTACATTCTCTTTGCTTTATTTTGGTTGGTTGGTTTCTCAAATGCTGTCAATTTGACAGATGGGATCGATGGATTAGCCAGCATCTCCGTTGCCATTAGCCTGAGTGCCTATTCCTTTATTGCCTATATGCAAGGGAAATGGGACATTCTCTTTGTGACCTTGAGTATGATTGGGGCCTTGCTAGGATTCTTTGTCTTCAACCACAAGCCGGCTAAAATCTTTATGGGAGATGTCGGTAGTCTAGCTCTTGGAGGGATGCTTGCAGCCTTGTCAATGGCTTTGCATGTCGAGTGGACGCTGCTCTTGATTGGTCTGGTCTATGTCATTGAAACAGGTTCAGTGATGCTACAAGTGACCTATTTCAAATGGACCAAGAAACGTTACGGGGAAGGACGTCGGATTTTCCGAATGACTCCTTTCCACCATCATTTAGAACTGGGTGGCCTTTCTGGCAATGGGCAAAACTGGTCAGAATGGAAAGTGGATGCCTTTATGTGGAGCATTGCCTTGGTGACAAGTATCGTGACTCTAGTCCTTCTCTACCTATAAAACGACGGTGGGCTTGCCCATCGTTTTTTTGCTGACTCAGAGAGACTTCGCTGGTTAGGAAAAATGACCCATAAGAGAGGCAAGAAGACAGCTTTTCTGATATAATAATAGAGATCATGAAAGGAACTGAGAAAATGAAATTTACAGAGTTTAATTTTAAGCCCTATATTCAAGAGGCACTGAAAGAAATCAATTTTAGAGAAGCAACCGAAGTACAGGAAAAACTAATTCCGATTGTCCTAGCTGGAAATGATTTGGTTGGAGAGTCAAAGACAGGTTCTGGGAAGACCCATACTTTCCTCTTGCCGATTTTTCAAACCTTAAATGAAGATAGTGAGCAAGTTGAAGCGGTCATCACGGCTCCTAGTCGGGAGTTGGCGACGCAAATTTACCAAGCTGCTCGTCAAATCGCTAGTCATTCTGACAAAGAGATTCGGATTGCCAATTATGTTGGAGGAACGGATAAAAGCCGTCAGATTGAAAAATTGCAGGTCAAACAACCACATATCGTGATTGGAACTCCAGGCCGGATTTATGATCTGGTTGCATCGGGTGATCTGGCTATTCATAAGGCCCATACTTTTGTGGTGGATGAGGCAGATATGACACTGGACATGGGATTCTTGTCTACTGTGGATAAGATTGCTTCAAGGCTTCCGCAACAACTGCAATTTTTAGTTTTTTCAGCCACCATTCCGCAAAAATTGCAGCCTTTCTTGAAAAAATATCTCTCAAACCCAGTCATGGAGCAAATTAAGACCAAGACGGTGATTTCAGATACCATCGATAATTGGCTGGTTTCCACCAAGGGTCGGGATAAAAATGAGCAAATTTACCAATTGACCAAGACCTTGCAACCTTATTTGGCCATGATTTTCGTTAATACAAAAACGAGAGCAGATGATCTCCATGCCTATTTAGTGGCTCAGGGATTGAAAGTGGCAAAGATTCACGGAGATATCCCACCACGTGAACGGAAACGGATCATGAATCAGGTTAAAAATCTTGATTTTGAGTATATTGTGGCCACAGATTTAGCGGCTCGTGGAATTGATATCGAAGGGGTGAGTCATGTCATCAATGATGCTATTCCACAAGATCTTTCCTTCTTCGTTCACCGTGTAGGCCGGACAGGACGCAATGGTCTACCAGGTGTCGCTATTACTCTTTATCAACCGAGTGATGATTCAGATATCCGTGAACTAGAAAAAATGGGCATTCGTTTCGTACCGAAAGTGTTGAAAAATGGGGTTATTGAAGATACTTATGATCGGGACAGACGGGCCAATCGTGAGAAAAAGCAAGAGAAACTCGACATCGAAATGATTGGTCTGGTGAAGAAGAAAAAGAAAAAAATCAAACCAGGCTACAAGAAAAAAATCAAATGGGCAGTTGATGAAAAGCGGAGAAAAGCTAAGCGAGTTGAAAACCGTGCGCGTGGTCGGGCGGAACGAAAGGCCAAACGCCAAACTTTCTAACCCCTTCTTTCACATGTTCAGAAGAAAACATAGATTTTCTTTATGAACTCCATAAAGAAAAACTATTAGGAACTTGTCTAAAATTATGATAGACTAAATTTGAGTAGTCTATCATTTTTCTATTTCTGTAGCAATTTTTGGAATTCCGATAGTGAATGTGATAGAATGTTTATGTTCGAGAAAGGAAGTAACAAAAATGTTTACAACTAATCTTTTAACTGCCAACTGGTATGCTGACTTTTTAAAACACGTTCCAGATAGCAAGCTGTTTAGTTTGAGAGCCGTATTGGATGCATTTCCGGCAGTCATTGGGAAATTGCCTGTGACGATTTTATTAGCCCTAGGAGGCGCATTTTTTGGGATTATTTTTGCCATGATTTTTGCTCTGGTCAAAATTAATCGTGTACGAATTCTTTACCCGATTCAAGCTGTTTTTGTCAGTTTTTTACGGGGGACTCCTTTGTTGGTTCAGTTGATGTTGACCTATTATGGGATTCCTCTTATTTTAAAAGCGATCAATCAGTCCTATGGAACAGCTTTTAATATTAATTCCATTCCAGCTGAGTTATTTGCCATTGTTGCTCTTGCCTTTAATGAGGCGGCTTATGCGAGTGAGACCATCCGGGCAGCCATTTTATCAGTGGATCCTGGTGAAATTGAGGCAGCGCGTAGTCTTGGGATGACCAACCGTCAAGTTTATCGCCGGATTATTATTCCCAATGCAGCAGTCGTTGCAACTCCTACTTTAATCAACTCTCTCATTGGCTTGACCAAGGGGACCTCGCTCGCCTTTAGTGCCAGTGTGGTTGAAATTTTTGCTCAAGCACGGATTATTGGGGGGAGCGATTTGAAGTACTTTGAACGCTTTATCACGGTATCGATTGTTTACTGGATTGTTAACATTCTCATTGAAATACTAGGCCGTCACATTGAACGTCGACTGGATATTGAGACTCCCGTAGCAATTGATTTACCAGATCAGGAGGTCCGGATCTAATGATTTATATTTCAGAATTATCAAAGACATTTTCAGGTCAAAAGGTTTTAAATAATCTCAGTTTGGAAATTCAAAAAGGGGAAGTCGTGGCCCTAATCGGGTCTTCGGGAGCTGGTAAATCAACCTTCTTACGCAGTTTAAACTATTTGGAAGCTCCAGACAGTGGTAGAATTAAGATTGATGATTTCGAGGTTGATTTTGAACACATTAGCCAAGATCAAATCTTGACATTAAGAAGAAAATTGGCCATGGTATTCCAACAGTTTAATTTGTTTGGTAGAAAAACAGCCCTTGAAAATGTGAAAGAAGGGCTCATTGTTGTGAAGGGGTTATCTGATCAAGAAGCAACGAAAATTGCTCGAGAAGAACTGGCAAAAGTCGGCTTATCGGATCGTGAAAATCACTATCCTCGTCACCTCTCAGGTGGACAAAAACAACGGGTGGCTTTGGCCCGTGCCTTGGCCATGAAACCAGAGGTTCTTTTGCTGGATGAACCGACTTCAGCTTTGGATCCAGAATTGGTTGGAGAAGTTGAAAAATCCATTGCCAATGCGGCAAAATCAGGACAAACCATGGTACTGGTCAGCCATGATATGTCTTTTGTAGCGCAAGTAGCAGATAAGGTCTTATTTTTGGATAAAGGACGGATTATTGAATCTGGAACACCAGAGGAAATCATGCAACATCCAAAAGAAGAACGGACAAAAGAATTCTTTGCTAGTTACAAACGGACCTATGTTTGATATAATAGAAAAGAGGTAAGACTCAGCTGGCGATGCTAGCTGGGTTTGTTTTCTGAAAATGTAAAAATATTTGGAGTCGTGATGTTAAATAAATTATTGTCCTTATATTTACAAAGTTTAGTGACGACAACGATTTTAGTTGGGATCGCTTCTTGTATTTGGATTGGCTACCGTGCCCTTAAGAAGAAAGATAAAACAGCCAAGCAACGACAAGCCCATTTGTATGATATCCTCTTAATTGATATCATGACGATTCCTATTTTAACCTTTGCGGTCATAGGGATTTTGTTTATCTTTCAAGCACGATAATTGCAAAAAGACCGTGTTAGAATTATAATGGTTACAACAAAACAGAAAGAGGTTGAGTATGTTTGATACAGTGATTATTGGAGCAGGCCCTGCAGGGATGACTGCTGCCCTTTATGCAGCACGAAGCAATTTAAAAGTCGCATTAATTGAGAGAGGAATTCCAGGCGGTCAAATGAACAATACGTCTGACATTGAAAACTATCCTGGCTATGCGAATATTAGTGGCCCAGACTTGGCTGAAAAAATGTTTGAGCCTTTAGAAAATCTTGGCGTGGAACATTTGTTTGGTCAGGTAGAGCGCATCGAAGACCACGGAGCAACCAAAAAGATTGTCACAGATGATGGGGAATTTGAAGCTAAAACCGTGGTGATTGCCACAGGGTCTAACCACCGTTCATTGAATGTCCCTGGTGAAGAAGAGCTGAATAGTAGAGGGGTTTCCTACTGTGCTGTTTGTGATGGAGCTTTCTTTAGAGACGAGGATCTCTTGGTCGTTGGTGGAGGTGATTCTGCGGTAGAAGAAGCTGTCTTTTTGACTCAGTTTGCAAAAACAGTGACCATTGCCCATCGTCGTGATCAATTGCGTGCCCAAAAAGTTCTTCAAGACCGTGCCTTTGCCAATGATAAAATTCACTTTGCTTGGAATACGGTTGTTGAAGAAATTAAGGGAGACCAACGGGTCAGTTCGGTCCTTTTAAAAGATGTCAAAACAGGAGAGGTAAGAGACCAGGCCTTCGGTGGTGTCTTTATCTATGTTGGTTTAGATCCTGTCAGTGATTTTGCGACAGAACTTGGTATTTTAGATGAAAATGGCTGGGTGATCACGGATGATCATATGAGAACCACAGTCCCAGGTATTTTTGCGGTTGGCGATGTTCGTCAAAAAGATCTGCGTCAAGTGACGACAGCCGTCGGAGACGGTGCGATTGCTGGCCAAGAAGTTTATAAATATATCACAGAAAACTTTTAATCCAAAAAAATCTGAGCTTCCTGTCTCAGATTTTTTTCATGCTTTCCTTTCAGTATTCAATAGGGCTGAAATATGCTATAATGGTACTAATTTTATGGTAGGAATTCATAGAACAAATCTATAAAAAAGAGGTATACATATGTATCCAGATGACAGTTTAACCTTGCATACTGATTTATACCAAATCAACATGATGCAAGTCTATTTTGATCAAGGTATCCACAATAAACATGCCGTATTTGAAGTCTATTTTCGTCAACAGCCTTTTAAAAACGGCTACGCGGTATTTGCTGGCTTAGAGAGAATTGTGAAATACTTGGAAAACTTGAGTTTTTCTGAGAGCGATATTGCCTATTTAGAGTCACTTGGTTATCATGGGGCCTTCTTGGAATATCTCCGTGATCTCAAGTTGGAACTGACAGTACGCTCAGCTCAAGAAGGAGACTTAGTCTTTGCCAACGAACCAATTGTTCAGGTAGAAGGACCTCTAGCTCAGTGTCAATTGGTGGAAACAGCTCTCTTGAATATCGTCAACTTTCAAACCTTGATAGCCACAAAGGCTGCTCGTATTCGTTCAGTGATTGAAGATGAGCCCTTGATGGAATTTGGAACACGCCGTGCGCAAGAAATGGATGCTGCGATTTGGGGAACTCGTGCGGCAGTCATCGGAGGGGCCAATGGGACTAGTAATGTTCGGGCAGGAAAACTCTTTGGAATCCCTGTTTTAGGAACCCATGCCCATTCTCTTGTACAGGTATATGGAAATGACTACCAAGCCTTTAAGGCCTACGCGGAAACCCATAAAGATTGTGTCTTCCTCGTCGATACCTATGATACCCTTCGTATTGGGGTGCCAGCAGCTATTCAGGTAGCGCGTGAAATGGGAGAGAAGATCAATTTCTTAGGCGTTCGGATTGATTCAGGAGATATTGCCTATATTTCTAAAAAAGTTCGCCAGCAATTAGATGAGGCTGGGTTTACAAATGCTAAAATCTACGCTTCTAACGACTTGGATGAAAATACCATCCTCAACTTAAAAATGCAAAAAGCCAAAATTGATGTTTGGGGTGTGGGAACCAAGCTCATTACAGCTTATGATCAACCAGCACTTGGGGCGGTATACAAAATTGTCTCTGTTGAAAACGAAGCAGGAGAGATGATCAATACCATCAAGCTTTCTAATAATGCAGAGAAAGTTTCAACTCCAGGTAAAAAACAAGTCTGGCGGATTACGAGCCGTGAAAAAGGTAAGTCAGAAGGGGACTACATCACTTATGATGGAGTAGATGTTTCACAACTGACAGAACTTAAAATGTTCCATCCGACTTATACCTA
>ERZ772935.1077-NODE-1077-length-10396-cov-3.603713_pt1 | contig 10396 bp, 8 predicted proteins | sample MGYA00511683_ERZ772935 | MGnify/ENA primary metagenome ERZ772935 (study PRJEB29015, sample SAMEA2738086) | human oral metagenome | biome: human oral; feature: human-associated habitat; material: saliva | place: China | collected 2228 ...
AGGAGTAAAGGTGAAACGCGGCTCTTAGGGAATATCGGTATTTAGATTGTTGGGGCATTGCGACCAAATAATACAGAAAAAATCCCCGAATCCCATTACCGGGATTTAAGTGGGGATTCTTCTGGAAACATCTCCTCAGAGGATGAACCTCTTAAAGGGAGGGGATATTAATAACTCCACTATAGCAAACACTCCTCAAGATATCAATGATTAACAAACCAAGAGCGTATTATAAATGCTATAATGACAGTAAATCATTTAACCTTGCAGGAGAAGACGGATGGAAAAGGCAAAGAAGGATCGCAATAATGCTAATATCTATAGCGTTATTAATAAGTACTACAGAAAAAAATCCCAAAGAGAGGCTGCATATGCCGTCTGGAAAGCTGGTATGCTCGGTAAGTGGCTAACCATAGTATTCTCTGTAGTGGGTATCTTTAGAGGTGTTTTGGGTCTTTTATATGGAGACCAGGAAGGCCTTGGATATATTGTTGTTATTCCTATTCTTTCCGTCGTAATATTATACCTTCCCTCTATGGGTATGAGAAGGCTAGGGAGTAACGCAAAGGTATCTGCGTGGATTAGTGTTGTGTTAGGGGTGCTCATTAGTCCGTCTCTTGTTGGTATCTGGTACTTGACTCGATGCGTGAAAGCTTTAAAGCGAATCAATGATTATAAGCCGATGGAGCTAAATCACTTGAGTTACGAGCAGATGATTTCTGTAAAAAAGATTGATGCCAATGAGAAGCAAACGGTTGCCATTCTAGCTAGTTTGTTGGCGCTCTCTCTGCTTTTTATGCTCGGGAATGTTTCCTATAGCTATATTCAAAGCAGGGAGTCGGAGTACAGCTCATCGACTTTTAATACTGTATACGGAGACGGTCAATTTAGCGTAAAACTATCTGAAAACGCCAGGAAAGACAAAGACATACAGGGTGAAAATGGCGTAACGATATCAGGGTCAATCTATTCTGATATATTGGCGAATAATAAAGCCATGGTTAAGGTTGGTTGTATCGCTTATACGCAGAATGGCAGTGAGTTATCGATAGCAAAAAGAGAAACAATAGATAATGTTTTTAACGCTGAGATAAAAGAACTAAGAGATCAAAACTATACGGTTACTGAAACCTCGCGAAAGCACGATGATACTACTGGAGGTTTGATTTCGGGATTTCTAGAGGCATCCATAGAGAGAAACGGCAGCCAAAATGCACTTCGATCCTATACTAGCACAAGACGAAACCAGGTATGTATGGTCTATGTAATTGCGCCAGGAAACTTAGTTGATCAAATATATGGTGATGTCATGGGAACATTTACAATAAAATAAGTAGACTTTAACAAACTACCCTTGTTATGCTACAATGCAAGCATGAAAAAAGCCGTAATCATCGCTGCTGTTTTACTGCTTATAGCAGGTGCTGGTGGTAGCTTATGGCTAAAGACCCGTCTAAATGCTCAAGCAGTTGCTGAAGTAGCTCAGGAGCAAAAACAGGAACAGCCAAAGAGCAAGTATGATGTAGGTCCACCAGACGCGCAGGAAATGTTAGAACTGGTAAATGAGGAACGTGCTAAAGTCGGTGTAGCACCCTTAAAACTGGACGAAAGATTAAACGCCAGCGCGCAGGAAAAAGCGGACGACATGCAAAATCGTGATTATTACGATCACAAATCGCCAGACGGCATTGAAGGTTATTCACTTGTTTTCAAACATATACCAAATAAGTGTCGATATGCAAGTGAGAACTTAGCCAATATTTTAATTCCAGACAGCAATAGTCGCAATCCTATAAGTACCTGGATGTCTTCTACTAAAGGACATCGTGAAGCTATATTAGATAAGGACTATGACTTAGTTGGTTTTGGTATATCTAAAGATAAATACGGCAATTCTCTTATTGTTCAACACTTTTGCGATCTTAACTAATAACTAGCATATAGCACAAACCCCAAATCTCCTTATTAATAAGGAGATTTTTTCTTATGCAAGGAAATGAATCATATCGTCAGTACCTTCAATATCACGCAAACAATCACCCGTCAGCAACCAAACGAGCAGAAGCACAAGCCCTACTAAATGTCACTGGAGATGACGGCGGACTTAACGGCTACTTCCTAATGGGTAATGGCACTAATAATAGAGGTCAAACTGTCGGAGAGCAAAAGTCTAATGGCTACACTGCATCATCCCTCAACCGTTCAGTAAATCCATGGTGGATGAATTCATATGCCAGTTGGCAAAATAGATACAACAAAAAAACAGGCCTACCGCCTGAATCTTTTGCAGAAACATTTTAGCTAATGCTTTATTTTAACCTGTAGTGTTATATTGAAGTACCGAAACGGTACAATATGAGTATATACAACCAGAGCAATATTGTAAACCCCAAAAGTAAGAGATATACTGAAAATAATTAAACAAGGATATCATAATGAAACAATCATATTCTATAGGTCTAGACATCGGTACAGGTAGCGTAGGATGGGCGGTCATCAACGAAGATTTCAGTCTGCGCAGACATAAACATCAGAACATGTGGGGAGCAAATTTATTTAATGAAGCCCAAAAGGCTGAGCTAAGACGCTCATTTCGTTCATCACGCAGAAGACTTGCCAGAAGAAAGCGACGTATTACATTATTGCAACAAATATTCAACAATGAAATCTGCAACGTCGATCCTAATTTCTATCTACGTCTGACAGAATCCATGCTCTATATAGATGACAAAAGCTCGTCCTTAGACCTTGACGCCAACATATTATTCTCGGATCACACATTTACAGATAAGACATATAGGGAAAAATATCCGACAATTTACCACTTGCGCAGCGAACTATTTCACAACCCAGAAAAACAAGATATTCGCTTAATTTATTTGGCATTACATCACATTATTAAATATCGCGGCAATTTCTTAATTGAAGGAGGAGTAGACGGCGTAATTTCGTCATTTGATAGCCAAAACTTGCAAAAATTTATGGAGTTTATTGGGGCTGGAGATAAAGAAGCTAAGCAGATTAAGTCCATCTTGCTGGATCAATCTCAAACGCGAAAATCTCGAAAATTAAGTATAATTCAGCTACTACAACCTTCTGCTGACAATAAAGGCATTATAAGCGAAGCTGTCGGTGCAGCAATTGGACTAAAATGGAATGCAGAGAAATTATTTGATGACAAATCCCTTGAAATAAAAGGAGAGTTCTCTGATAAGAATTACGAAGATCAGCGAGACGACATAGCCACGGCAATCGGCGATGATCGATACGATTTGATAGAAACCTTAGAATCTGTCTATCAGTGGACAATTTTCAGTCAGTTTATCAGAAAAGATAGCTGCCTGTCTGATATCATGGTTGAAAAGTATAACGCTTACCGCCAGGATTTATCAGACCTCAAAGGGCTATTCCGAGATTTTCTCTCTGAAAAAGAATATAAATCATTCTTTCATGGAGATACCGCAAAATTTGAACAATACAACGCACACAAAATTGACGCAAAAGATCTATCTGACTCAATCAAAAAACTCTTAAGTGAATCAGCTAAAGGTGATGCGCGATATCAAAGATTTGAAAAACGAGTAGAATTGGGTGAATTTTTATCCAGACAGCGAATACGCGACAATGGCGCCATACCACACCAAATTCATCAATACGAGCTTGAGAAAATTATCGACAACCAAGCAGCTCATTATCCATTCTTGGCGCAAAATCGTGATAAGATTATTAGCATTTTCACATTTAAATTGCCGTATTACATCGGACCATTAAAAATGGGTGGTGATTTTGCCTGGTCAATCAAAAAGAAAGACGGCGTAATTTATCCGTGGAATTTTAATGAAATCATAGACGACGAAGCTTCAGCTGAAAAATTTATCGAGAGAATGCGCAACAAGTGTACATATTTACCAGATAAAGATGTACTTCCCAAAAATTCATTACTTTATCAAGAATATGAGTGCCGAAATGAACTAAAAAATGTAACAGTTAACGGAAAAAGGTTAAGCCCAGATATCCAAAATCGCATAATTGACGAGCTATTCACGAAAGAATATTCCGTTAACTATAAAAAGCTTGCAAAATACCTTTACGATAATCAAATATACGACACTAGTTCGCTAGTTATTTCCGGAACAGCCGACGATAAATCTTTCGTGTCGTCACGAAAATCGTACATAGACTTTACTAATAAAATTGGGATTGAAATTACGCCAGAAAACAAAGCAGCAATTGAGGAAGTAATAAAATGGATAACCCTGTTCGAAGACAAGAAAATCCTGTCAAAAAAACTACAAAAATATAGTGACATTTTTAGCAAAGACCAAATCGATAGTATTTTGAAGCTAAAATATACAGGCTGGGGGAGGTTATCCAGCGAACTGCTTGACGGAATTACGGCACACACTCGTTATGGAAAAATGACAGTTATTGAAGTAATGCGTCAATGTTCTGACAATTTTATGCAAATTATCCAAAGTGACCGATATGAATTCAAAAAAATCATAGAAGATGCTCTTTTGAAAGATGCTAACCCAGAAATCACTTATGATGATATTAAAAATCTCGCAGCCTCGCCGGGAATTAAGCGCGCCCTCTGGCGAAGCATTCGGATTATAGATGAGATTGTCGATACAATCGGCTATAGTCCAAAATTGATTAGTATTGAAATGGCGCGAAGTGAAGAGGATAAGGTCAGAACAAAAAAACGATATTCTCAGCTAGAAAAGATGTACAAAGAATTATACGGAAGAGAATATAATAAATCCGATATAAAGCCTCAACTAGAAAATTATAAAGATTGCCTTGATAAGAAAAAATATTATCTGTATTTCTTACAAAATGGCAAATCTGCATACTCAGGTAAAAAACTAGACATTGAAAACGGACTTAAAGATTGCGAAATCGATCATATTTTACCACGTTCATTGACAAAGGACGACTCTCTAGACAACACAGTCTTGGTATTGCGAGAAGAAAACCAGCTAAAGCTTGACGACTATCCAATATCGCCCGATGTTCAAAAAAAGATGTTACCAATCTGGATGTCTTTAAAAAACGCCAAGTTTATGTCACAGCTCAAGTTTCAGCGATTAACTAGCCAGAAACAACTATCAGACGACCAGATCTATGGCTTCATTAATCGCCAATTAGTTGAGACACGACAAATTACCAAGCATCTGGCTAGGATGCTAACCGAAAAATACAAAAACTCATCAACAGAGGTGTTTACTATTCGCGCTGGCATGAGTTCCGAATATCGCCGCATCCACGACTTGCCAAAATGCCGCGAAGTGAACGACCTTCACCACGCAAAAGATGCCTACTTAGCGGCAACTCTAGCCCAATATGTAAAAGTTCGCTATCCAAAGCTTGACAAAGAGTTTATCTACGGAGAATATAAGAAATTTAAATCCGACAAAAAGAAAAATAACAGGGAATACGACAGCTTTATTTTATCGTCAATGAAATATGACTTTACCAACACAAATACCGGTGAAATTGTCTGGCAGGGTAAATCATCCTGCGAAATCATTGATAAAACTATGAAATATAATGACTGCTTGATTACGAAAAAAACCGAGATTGGTGATAGTCAATTCTATAAACAAACTATTTATAGCAAAAAATCAACCGATCCTAAACCTACAATACCTATAAAAGCAAATCTACCAACCAATAGATACGGTGGATATTCTGGCGTGCAAGCAGCTTACTTTGCAGTGATCAATTATTTAAAGCAGTCAAACAAAAAAGAGTCTCCCGCAACTGAGATAATTAGCATTCCGACGCAAATATACACCTTAGAGAAGACCCACCCAGGATCGATAGATAAATATATCCAAGATAATTATAAAGATGCCGTAGTACTTCTACCAAAAGTACCGATCAACCAAAAAATTGAGTATGACGGCAACGAGCAATTTATAGTTGGCAGCAGTGAAGTTACTAACGCCAAACAATTAAAACTTCCTTACGATATCGAATATGCCGTTGCAATAGCACTAAAGCGCGGAGTTCCACGCGTTACGATTTCAGAAGAACAAGCCGACGAAGATGATAAATTACGTGACAAGCGCAATAGACAAATCGAAAAAAGGAATAAGGTTATTGATGGAATAAATCGCTTTTGGAAAGTTTATTCCGATAAGCTTGTTAATCAATATAAGCAATTTGGCAAAGCGGGAGATAACGCCCGCAATGCGGCGCCGGAATATGACAAATTGTCAATAGACGATAAGATAGAGGCTATTAGGCTAGCGCTAAGGGCTACTCGCGCTGGGTCTGAGCGTGCGGATATGCAAACAAACTTTCCAGGACTAAAGCTACCAAATGGATTCGGAAGAATGAAGGGCAAAAACCTCAATCCCCTCAATATTACCTTCGTCTACGAATCCATTACTGGGCTACATCGCCGCAAATTAGACGGAAAATCATTAGGGCATAAGCGTTAAGATATGTCTTGGCGAACTGTAATCGTCAAAAATCGCTGTAAATTAAGCTATAAAAATGATTATATGCTTATTACTAGCGACGGCAATGAAAAAACACTCCACATAAGTGAAATTGGCACTTTAATAATTGAAAATACCGCTGTTAATCTGACGGCTTATCTACTATGCGAATTATCTCGCTATAAAGTCAAAGTGATATTCTGCGATCATCAGCGTAATCCGTATGGAGAGATAATTCCTTATTACGGATCTCACAATGTAAGCAAACAGATGTCAAAACAAAGCCAGTGGTCGCAATCAACCAAAAACAGTTTATGGAAAACAATCGTTACTCAAAAGATAATTAAGCAAGCCCAGACGATCTATAGAGAAACTGGCAATAGTTCCGCCTGCGAAGCGCTAATGAACTTCGCCGCAAGCGTATCTCCCGGAGATCTCACCAACAGGGAAGCTCATGCAGCCAAGCTCTACTTCAAAGAATTATTTGGTCCAAAATTTTCACGAGACAGCTCTAATGATATAAATGCGGCATTAAATTATGGCTACGCTATTCTTCTGTCTGCCTTTAATCGAGAGATTACAGCTGCTGGATATTCAACAACTATAGGCGTCAATCACTGTAATGAATACAACCCGTTCAATCTTACTTGCGACCTCATGGAGTCGTTCAGACCTATAGTCGACAGCGAGGTTTACAAATGCCGCAATTTTGCATTTGACGACTTCTTTAAGAGTAGACTGATTGAAATTCTTAACCATAAAGTTGTTATCCTCGGCAAAGAACAGTTCCTATCAAACGCTATCAGTATCTACGTGAAGCTATTTTTCAGGACAATGGAAACAGGGGACGACGAGTTACCTGAATATGAATTAATATAACTATGAGAGTACGCTATATGAGAATGATTATATTCTTCGACTTACCAATGACCAATGCTAACGAGCGTAAAACATACACCACTTTTCGCAAAAGACTCACCCAAGAAGGATTTGTTATGATGCAACAATCCGTCTACACTAAATTGGTACTCAATTCCACAAATGAAAAATCAACTCACGACAGAATCAAAAAAATAATACCAGAAAATGGCATAGTTCAATTATTGACCGTAACCGAAAACCAATTCGCATCGATGGAATATCTGGCTGGAAAATATGATGAATTATCAATTCAAAATACAGACAGGACAGTAATTTTATGAGAATTAAAGTTTCAGGATTCGACAATGCAGTATCAATACCAGAAAATGGGGGAATTGCGACACTAGCCATCCACAATGATTTGTTTTTTAGAAAAATTATAGAAAATATACTTGATACATACACAAAAAGAGAAGAGAATAATCGCATTGTAATTTGTGATGATAACCGTAACCCGCTAGACATAACAAAAGACTCACTAATAATTACCGACATATATTCATATGATCTATCCAGCCGAACTATTACTGCGGCGTTATATAAAAACATTCAGGACAACAGCGACATAGATCAGACAAAAATAGAGCAAATAGAGTCGAGCATATTTGACATCCTTGATAATATAAATATCGATTTCTCACAAAATTTGAGTTACCAATCGACCATTTCCATGAATGATATCTTAAAGATGGCGCACGTGGGGCTGGAGGTAAATTTAAGGAATAACTATATTGATAGACTTTATGGTATTATAGACTCAGCGCAACAATTATTATCAAAACAGCTAGTAGTTTTGGTCAATCAGCGCCAACTATTATCGCATAGCGAGTTGCGAGCTCTTTTACAATACGTAGAAGATAATCATTTTTCAGTACTTTTTATTGAAAAAATCTGTAAAGACAAGTTAGACGGCGAAGGACTTTTGTCCATAGATGACGATTTTTATGATTTTAGTACTAATTCACGATAATACCAGGTAAGCGCTACCACGTTTACCTCTGTAAAACCGCGCACATGAGGTTTTACAGTAGTGTTATATTGAATAGTACTGAAACTTATGAACGCAATCGGTCAGGCGAACATCGGTTTTACAGTAGTGTTATATTGAATAGTACTGAAACTTCGATAGCTCCAGGTAGTACTTGCCGTCTGTTTTACAGTAGTGTTATATTGAATAGTACTGAAACGATTGTGTCGAGTGTATTCCAACTACGTTTGTTTTACAGTAGTGTTATATTGAATAGTACTGAAACATGGCTGTTTCAATTCCGCCCGCGGCTCCCGTTTTACAGTAGTGTTATATTGAATAGTACTGAAACATGCGGTGAATTGTGTGTTCACTCTCGTTCGTTTTACAGTAGTGTTATATTGAATAGTACTGAAACCAAAAGGACATACAGGGACTAGTGTCTTTGGTTTTACAGTAGTGTTATATTGAATAGTACTGAAACGGCGCTTGATGAAAGAATACGCGCTTCCTTGTTTTACAGTAGTGTTATATTGAATAGTACTACTAGGGAACTATAACTGTACTGCAGGTTACAATCTGACTCGCAACATTATATCAATATCTAAATTGTTAGGGAACTATAACTGATATTTCAGGCATAAGAAAATCGACTGGGCGCGGACTCGACGATTCCGCTATTAGCGCAGATGCGCTTGACCAGTCGATTGACAACTCTAGTATACCAAACAATCCTCAAGATGTCAATGACGAGAACAGCCACATTACATCCTCATGGATTCAGCAGAGACGAGTCCATACACCCTGAAAAAATAGAAAACAACATCTCTAAATAAAAGGTATTCAATACAATAACACTAGATTTACTAACCAGAATGTCGATGGCGGTGGTAACCGTGCTAGTGCCGCTCAGTTGGCAGAATACGACCAAAATAATACTTGCACAATAGCATTGATTGGAGTACACTGTAGTTACAGTCCCTTAAGTAAGGATTGTATCAATATCTAAGTTGTTTTAGGTTTCTATAATAATTTAGTAGAAATACTAAAGCAAAGCTCTAATCCGTTCACTCGTTGAGCGGATTATCTTTTTTATGAGTAAAGTATTTACGCTTTCAAATATTCTATTTTGGTTGTATAATTGCATTAAATTATCTCACAAAAAGGACCATCATGACTCAAAAATATTCATATTCACCAAAAAAATATTCACTAGGTCTAGACATTGGGACATCTTCAATCGGCTGGGCAGTATTAGACTTAGATAAAGAGCGCATCCATGATTTAGGGGTGCGCATTTTTGAGCGACCAGAAGATCCACAAAACGGAGATTCGCTTGCTAAACCTCGCCGCGATGCCAGGTCAGCTCGCCGTCGCTTAAAACGGCGACGTCAACGTTTGAATAATTTGAAGCAATTCTTTATTGACCAAAATATTCTCACCAGAGATCGAATCGAGGAAGTCTTAAGTGACAAATCCGAATTTAACAAACTAGACGTATATGCTCTACGTTCAAAAGCGCTCACCGAGGAATTATCCCCAGAAGAGCTGCTCAAGGTCATGTACCAAATCGCCAAACGACGTGGATTTAAGTCGAATCGTAAAGTCGAGGAAGAGTCGGAAAAAGAAGGCGGTCGCGTATCAAAAGCCTTGAAGACTAATGAAAAGTTCCTCGCTGAGAATGAATATAAAACCGTCGGCGAAGCTCTGAGTCGTGATGAAAACTTTGCGTCGCATAAACGCAATAAGCGTGACGATTACACTAATAGTTTTTCTCGTGGTGATTTTTTGCACGAATTAGAAAAGATCATTGAGGTCCAGAAAAGATATGCCTTAAAAAATGTTTCCGATACAGCGATCAATGAAATGCTTTACGGCTTGGACGATGACAAAAATGTCGTAAATATATCAGCAATTATGTACCAACGCCCATTTATGACTAAAGAGCTGATTGAAAAAATGGTCGGAAACTGTACTTTTGAAGAAAATGAAAAACGAGCACCAAGAGCTAGCTACAGCTTCGAAATTTTTCGCTTGGCAAGCGACTTATCGCATC
>ERZ772935.1078-NODE-1078-length-10396-cov-2.573639_pt1 | contig 10396 bp, 5 predicted proteins | sample MGYA00511683_ERZ772935 | MGnify/ENA primary metagenome ERZ772935 (study PRJEB29015, sample SAMEA2738086) | human oral metagenome | biome: human oral; feature: human-associated habitat; material: saliva | place: China | collected 2228 ...
ACACGTCAAATAAAAATCGATAACCGAGGCATCAGCCTCGGTTTTTTGTGGGATCAAATGAATATGTATTTGATATAAAAGCGCTTACATAGTATAATAGGAGTGTTGATTACAAAAAAGTGAGGAGACTGACATGAAAAAGAAAACAATGGTTTCCATTGTCGCATCGAGTTTACTGATTGCGCCGATGGTCTTGCACCAAGTGGCTGCAGCAGACGAGCAGACGGGAGAATTGGTCCCTGCGACAGAAGTGATCCATGCTCCATCTACAGAGGTGTCACCAACAGCAAGCGACACAAATACTAGCTCTAGTGAAGAAGGGACACGCTCAAGTGAGGCTTCAACAGAGAAGGTAGTCCCTGCACCAGAAGCCCCTGCAGTACCAAGTGAGGCAACTGTCCCAGCTGCAGCTTCATCAGATACAAACAGGGAAGTTACACCTCCATCAGTAGCTTCATCAGAAACTCCGGTAACAGGCCAGGATTTGGCAAAGGTAACAGGTTCAACCGTTACAAGTGATCAGGCTTCTAAAGAGTTGACTGTTCAAGATGCTGTTAATGGCTTGCTTCAATGGGCAGCAACAGATCCTAGCCAATTGGGGCAAAATCAAGCAGATCGGGAACGTTTTGCCAAGAGTTTGGGCTTGATTGAAAAATCAGAAGATCTAACTCGTAAGGTCAGTCAGCCAGAATTGGCCAAGATGTATGAAACAGCTAAGAAACTATACGATGCCTATCGTGCTGAAAAGAAAAGTCCGCTCTTTTTAAATGGTCGGGCCCAGCCGATTTTCCCTTATACAACGGGAGAAAAAGAAGACCAAGACTACAAATATGAAGACAGCCAAATTGTACGCTTCCCAGTCTATGTCGAAACGGACTACGATACCGATGCAGATGGCAAGCCTGACTTAGTCAAAGCCATTGTTCAATTACCAAAAGCCGTAGCACAAGGCGATTTTAAGGCAGCCACTATTCTCGAAGCGCGCCCTTACGTAGCGGGGACGCTCGATGAAAACTACGTGACCCTTGAAAGTCTGGGGCTTCCAACGGATGGTAGCTACGACATGAAGAAACTGCACAGCCAACCTGCAAAGAGACAGCCAGTAAGCAGTGAAACAACAGTAGAAGCAGCGAAAAAAGCCAAGGCATCAGATTGGTATTACTACAGTCCCTACGAGTATATCTATGACTACGAAGATCTAAACTGGTATGACTATTTCTTGGTCAGAGGCTATGCCTTTATCTCGAGTGCCGGACTTGGTACCAAGGGATCAGAAGGGTTTAACACGACGGGGTCCGATCTCGAAATCAATGCCTTCAAGAATATCATCGAATGGGTCAATGGCAAACGCAAGGCCTACACCGATAAGACTAGCAATGTTGAAATCAAGGCAGACTGGGCAACAGGCAATGTCGCTATGACCGGTCTCTCCTGGGCTGGAACCACGACCTTTGGTGTGGCAGCGACAGGCGTAGAAGGCCTAAAGACCATCGTTCCAGCAGCAGGGATTGCCTCTTGGTATGATTATTTCAATAGCCAAGGAACCCAATTTGGCAATGCCCCTTATAGTGACCTTTCATGGCTCTCCCTCTACGTTAGCACGCGGATGCTGAACCAAGATGACTGGGCAGGGATTTGGCAAAATTATTCCAACTACATCAATCAATTGAACAAGGACCAGTACGCCCATGATCGTAACTACAGTGATGTCTGGAAGGAGCGGGATTATACCCTTCATCCGGAAAATCTCAAGACCAGCGCCCTGATCGTCCATGGCTTGAATGATGACAATGTTAAGACCAAACACTTTGAACTCATGTACGATGCCCTCAAGAAAGCAGGCCAAGTTGTTAAGCTCTATCTCCACCAAGGAGATCACGTCTACCCAGCGGCTATGTCACGGGGATACGGCATCACTGCCAATGGTCAGGACTTTTATGACCTGCTCAATACCTGGCTGACCCATTACCTCTACGGAGTGGACAATCACGTCGAAAGCTTGCCAGCGGTTCTAGCTCAAAACAACTATGATCCAAGCAAGTGGACCAGCTATGATAACTGGAAGAGCAGTCAACGTCTCTTCTTGAATGCAAGCTCGAAACGTCTAGAAGAAACCATTTCTAGTGACTATGCGGCTGCAGGTGTTGAGATCGCTAACCGTAATGAAACAGTCAGCAAAGCCTCCTCTAAGGCCAATCTGACCTTCGTTTCTGATGTTACTGAGGACACTACGATCAAGGGCCACATCCCCGTTCGTTTCAAGGCAGCTCTTGCCAAAGGTCAAGGAAAGAATTTCCAAATCAACGCTCTCTTGGTAGATGTGGCAGATGAGGATTTTGACGTGGTAGGAAATGGTAGCGTCAAGCAAGATAAAACAGCAGACGGTTTCTGGATGGGAAGCAATTTAAGCAACCTATCTGTTGCCGAATACGAAACCATCAAGACCAAGTACAAGGTGATCGCAAAAGGCTGGATCAACCTTGCGAATCCTAAGTCTGGCTACGATTCAGCAAGCTCTCGCGCAAGCATCAAGCCAAAGGTTGGGGAATACCACGATTACACGGTTTATCTCCAACCAAATCTCTATACGGTTAAGAAAGGTCACAAGTTAGCGCTTGTTTTCAACACCTATGACCCGTCTGATTTAACGGTGGAGCACCCATATGAAGTGACCTTCAAGACAGATTCTATCCAGGCTGCGATTCCAATTGTTGAAAAGACCCGCGCCCAAAAGGCAGCTTATGTACCGAGTGCAACAGATACTGACTATGCGAATTTACCAGAAGTTGAAGGTGCTGCTCTAGTCGCTCCAGAAGTGCATTACAAGGAAGAATATAGGCTTCCAAGCCCAGAATCCTTTGTCCAACCAAGCCAAACTCTTCCTGAAAAAGAAGAGCAGACGCAAACAGGATCAGCAAGACAAGAGCAACCTCATCTTACACTAGCTGTATCCTATGGACATCAATTTGTTTCACAAGGATTGGCAGAAGATCCTCAAACTCCAACTCCTGGAGTAGAAGGAGGGCATGCGGACTATACGCTTCCTCAAACAGGTAGCAAAGAACATGCTCTGGGTCTCTTAGGTCTGTTTACCCTGACAGCTTCTAGCCTCGTCTTTTGGCGCAAGAAGAAAGAAGATGCCTAAGGAGTTCCCGTAGCAAATATTTCTAAAATGGCATCATTTAGTGTAAAATAAAAGTAGAAATGCAGAATCAGTAGTCACTACTGAAAAAGGAGGAAATATGGCACACGTAATCACAGATGCAACTTTTGAACAAGAAACTAGCCAAGGACTTGTCTTGATTGACTTTTGGGCAACTTGGTGTGGTCCATGCCGCATGCAAGCTCCAATCTTGGATCAGTTGGCAGAAGAAGTACATGAAGATGATTTGAAAATCTGTAAGATGGATGTCGATGAAAATCCAAATACAGCACGTCAATTCGGAATCATGTCGATCCCAACTCTTCTCTTTAAAAAAGATGGCAAAGTCGTGAAACAAGTGGCTGGAGTTCATACCAAAGCCCAATTAAAAGAAATCATTGCAGAATTGAGCTAAAAAGAGGACTCGTTTTCCAAACTGGAAAACGAGTTTTTTTTTGATGCTCTTTATTTCTGTCAAATAGACGCGATACCCATTGACAGCGCTTTCTTATAATGCTAAAATGAAGCTGTATTTCCTATAAAATTTTTACAGGAAAAATCTCCTAGGAACATGCAGCTCCTAGGAGAAAATTACATATAAAGGTTATTGGCCCTCTGTATCTTGGGCTACCCAGACGCTGATGGAGCGTTCTGCCACTGGGAATTCAGCAGTACCGTCTTCTTGAACTTGGACAGTTTCGCTACAATTTTCTAGGACATCATAGTAGGTGAGACCTGCGTAGGATGAGCCAATCTCAATGACTTTTGTAGCAGCTTGGTTATTCGAAATCAAGCAGGCGATTGGTGCGGAATCTTCTCTTCCTGAGCGTGTCCAACCGATGCAATTAGGATCATCGAAGTAGTCCGTTTGCTCCCCGTAAGCCAGATCTTTACGAACCCATAAGAGACGATCGAGAACCTCTTGGAAACTTTCTTGCGCAAATTTGCCCTCGATACCGTAGTAGTCTCCATAGAAGACACAAGGCAAACCAGCTTCACGGAGCAAGATCAAGGCATAGGCTGCAGGTTTGAACCATTCTTCAATGGTAGATTCCAAGGCTTGCCCTCTCTGGGTATCATGGTTGTCTACAAAGGTTACGGCCTGTTCAGGATGATGTTGCACTAGTGTTCCATCAAAAATGTTTCGCAGGTCGTAGTTTTCACCCTCTTGGCTGGCTCTGAAGAAATTTTGGTGGAGGGCCACATCGATCAAGTCGTATAAGTAGTCAATGCTTTCCAAGTATTCATCGTTGGTCTCTTTATCCCCATTCCAAAACTCGCCAAAGACGTAGAAATCTTCACCGTACTTTTGGGTGATATTGTGGATGAAATTCTTCATAAAGAAGGAGTCGATATGCTTGACGGCATCCAGACGGAAACCTTCTACACCAGTCGTTTCGATAAACCATTCAGCCCACTGATCGAGATTTTCTACAACCTCAGGGTGTTTGAAATCGATATCGGCGTACATGAGGTAATCGTAGTTTCCATTCTCCTTGTCCACCAGATCCCCATGAGCCCAACCTTTGTTGTCTCCTTGGATTTGGTAGATTCCATTCTTATTACGTGAAGCATCGTAGTCAGTACCGGTGAAGTGGTACCAATGCCAGTGGAAGTCATTATAGGCTCCATTTCGGCCATCAAAGGTGAATTTAGTCCATCCTTGAATGGTGAAGGGTTCAGTGAGGATCTTGTTTCGATCCATCGGATCGACCTCAACGACCTCGAACTCCTCTAGACCATCTGCTGCAGCTTTGTGGTTAAGAACGACATCAGCCATCGGTTGAATCCCGGCATCTTTGAGGGCTTGAATGGCTTGCAGATAATCTTCTTTGAAGCCATATTTGGTGCGAACCGTTCCTTTTTGATCAAACTCGCCCAAATCAAAGAGGTCATAGACACCGTAACCAACGTCATTGTTAGAAGTAGCTTTAAAGGCAGGTGGCATCCAGACTTTACAAATACCCAAGTCTGCTAGGTGTTGCGCATCTTCAGCAAGACGCGTCCAGTGGTTCCCATCAGCAGGCAAATACCACTCAAAATATTGCATTAAGGTTTGATTTTCCATTTTTATTTCTTCTTTCATGTGAATGTCCTTATTTTACCAAAAATAGTTGGATGGGACAAACGTTTGCGCTGGAAGCAAGCCCTTTCTAGAAAAGAAATCGCATACAGGAAAGAAGTGAAGTGAGAATAGAACATCATAGAGTCAGGCTCCGCTAGGACTGACTTTGAAAATGGTGAAAGGAGACCATTTTATGAAAAAAACAACTCTTGTTTCTCTACTCGTTGCAGGTTTACTGATTAGTCCTGCCGTACTTGCCCAGCATGTGCAAGCAGACCAAGTAAGTCGCACAACTACTGAGGAGACGGTGACTCCTTCTACGGCAAGTTCTGAAGTTACTGAAACAGTGACCTCAACACAAGGAGACAATAAAGAAACCGTACAGCCTGCAAAAGTAGAAGAGGTTTCAGAATCTAACCGACCAACTACTTCACCAACTACCCCGACACCTGAGCGACAGGAAGAACCTGCTGTAAGTCCAGCAGAAGTGGAGACTCCAACTGTTGCGCCAACCCTATCCAATCTGCCAAGCCCTGAATCTGCTACAATTACCGTTCGCAGTCAAGAGGTGAGCGAGACTCCAAAAGTAACCCAAAGAGACTTGGCTGAAATTACTGGTGCGACTATAACTGACAAGGATCGTGAAAAAGAAGTTACTGTGACGGAGGCAGTCAATCAACTATTGAACTGGGCTTCTACCAAGGAAAATCAAGTCGGATCTACTGATAAAGACCGATTAGCCTATGCCAAGAGCCTAGGGATGGTCAAGGAAGGAGTGGAGGGCTCTGCTCCAGTCACTAATCTCACTTCGATGGTTGATGTAGCCAAACAGCTTCGTGCCGCTTACCGCGCAGACAAGAAGTCACCTCTCTTTTTGAATGGCAAAGCACAACCTATTTTCCCATTTACGCCAGGAGACGATCCGGAGCATTACTCCTATGACAAGAGTGACATCGTCCGCTATATTGTATATGTGGAAACCGATTATGATACGGATGGAGACGGCAAGCCTGACTTGGTCAAAACCTTTGTGCAGGTGCCAAAAGCTGCTGTCAATGGGGACTATAAAGCTGCGACCATCTTTGAAGCCAGCCCTTATGTAACAGGAACGACAGAAGAGCGTACCTTAGAGGGAATTGGTCTCAAAGAAGGTGGAAACTTCGATATGGCCAAGCTCTATGAAAAACCTGCCAAACGCCAAGCAACCAAGACTGTTACGACAGAAGAAGTAGCCAAAGCGACTGATCCAAAGGATTGGTACTACGTCAATCCGCGTGAAAGCTCTGAAGATTATACGCATTATGATTACGAAAATCTCAACTGGTACAATTATTTCTTAGTTCGTGGTTATGCAGTGGTGACCAGCAGTGGTTTGGGCTCAAAAGGATCAGACGGGATCAATACGACCGGCTCTGACCTTGAAGTCGCAGCTTATAAAAATATTGTTGAGTGGCTCAATGGCAAACGCAAAGCTTACTCAGATAAGACTAGCAACCAGGAAGTCAAGGCGGACTGGTCCAACGGAAACGTCGCCATGACTGGTTTGTCTTGGGCAGGTACGACAACATTTGGTGTAGCTTCTACTGGGGTAGAAGGCCTCAAGACCATTGTGCCAGCTGCAGGGATTGCTAGTTGGTATGACCATTTCAACAGCCAAGGATCTCCTCTTGATACCGGAGCTTCCAATGACCTATCTTGGCTATCTGTCTATACCTCAGGTCGAATACTTGATAAAGAAGATTGGGACAAGGTCAAGGATTACTATGCAGCCTATATTACCAAGCTCAATGAGCTCCAACACAAGGATGGTCATAATTATAACGAAGAATATGCCAAACGCGACTACACGCTCAACGCAGCCAACTTGAAAGCAGCCCCTCTCATCATCCAAGGGCTCAATGATGACAATGTTAAACCCAAACATTTTGAACTCATGTTAGAAGCCTATAAGAAGGCGGGAATCGATGCCAAGGTCTTGCTCCACCAGGGCAATCACATCTATCCATCTACTCGTTGGTCAGGGACAGAAGTCGCAGGCCAAGCCTTTAATGACCTGATGAATCTCTGGTATAGCCATTACCTCTACGGTATTGAAAATGGGATTGAAAACCTTCCACAGGTAACGGCTCAGGACAATCTAGATCCAAGTAAATGGCGTCGTTTTGATAAATGGGATACCAACAATGCCATCTCTGCTCGAATCTACTCCAAACGGGAGGATGTGACAGTAACTGGCGATTACTATGGTACAGGAAATAACTGGACTACACGTAACCAAGATGCAGCCTTCCATTCTTCCGAAGTGGCAGCTTCCTATGCAGCCACCGTCGACCAAGATGTCACCATCAAAGGCCATATTCCTGTGCATTTTAGCGCTGCTTTTGTCAAGGGAGACAAAAACCATGCCCATGTCAGTGCGACCCTGATGGATGTTTCAGACGAAGACTTTGATGTGGTCAAAGAAGAAATCACCTATGACAAAGACGGTTATAGCACGCGCACATTGGAAAAAGAAACCATCGATGAGACAGGCTACTGGAATGGTAGCAACCTTGAAACCTTGCCTCTCAAACGTTACAAGACCCACAAGGTTAAGAGTGTGGTGATTGCGCGTGGTTGGATGAATCTGGCCAATCCAGCATCTCGCTATGACTCAGCAAGTTCTAGTCATTCTATTGATCTGAAAGAAAACGAATATCATGATTACACCATGTATCTGCAACCAAATCTCTATACAGTGAAAAAAGGCCATCGACTGGTTTTGAGTTTGCACACCTATGATCCAGATTACATCTATTTTGCAGATCCTTATGAAGTGACCTTCAAGACAGATTCTATTTCTGCAACGATTCCAATCGTAGAAGACAGTCGATCTCTCTTGTTCCGTTATCAACCAAGTGAAAAAGATACAGACTATGCGTCATTGGCAGATCGGATCTTGCCAATTGCAACCATTCAACCAAAAGTAGATCCTGAACAAGACCCAAGTCCAGTAGATCAAGCGGAAAAACCAATTGTTCCAAGTAATCCAATGACGCCAACCAATCCAGCTATTTCTGAAATTCCTCAAAAACCAAGCCACGGTCGAGATCCGATGGACTTCCGTAAGGAACAAAAAGAAGAAACTGCACAAGAATTGGCTCAAAGAGCTGATAAAGATAAGATAGAAGTGACAAGCCAACCAAGCCTTCCAAAAACAGGTCAAGCAACAAGCTCTTGGACTCTCTTTGGCTTCCTAGGACTCATGCTCACCAGCCTTTTGTCACTTGGCAAAGCTCACAAAGATGAATAGTAGAAAAGAAGGATGGAGAGAAAGTGAAAACCACTAATAGAGAGAGCATCGAAACGATTTTTACCGAAGCCTTGGCCATTCCAAGCTTCACAAATACTGAGACTGAGCAAGGGATCGAAGACTACCTGGATCAACGGATTGCCCAGATCCCTTATTTCAAGGAACATCCGGACCACTTTGGGCGCTATCAGGTGCCACAAGATCACTTGCATCGGTCGGTCAATTGGGCCTTGGTTGATAAGGGCAAGAAAAAAACAGTGATCCTTTTCCACCACCATGATACAGTCGATCTAGAAGACTATGGAAATTTGGCAGAAATCGCACTCGATTCTGATAAAGTAGCAGAAGCCTTGAAAACACTGGACAGTCGACCTGATATGCAGGAAGATTTAGCTTCTGGGGAGTGGAAATTTGGCAGAGGGTCTTGCGATATGAAAGCAGCCCTAGCCCTTCAATTGGGGGTTCTGGAAGCCTATGCAGCGGATCCCTCAGAAGGTCAGGTCAATCTGCTCTATCTCTCTGTTGGAGATGAGGAATCCTATTCACGTGGGATGCGTGGTGCCTTGGGCCTCCTCACAGATTTGCAGGAAACCTTTGATCTGAATTATGTATTGGCAGTGGATTCAGAACCCTTTGAATCAGAGGTAGGAAAAGAAAAGGTCCTTCACATTGGCACAGTTGGTAAACTCATGCCAGTCGTTGTGGCGCAAGGCGTCTTGTCCCATATGAAGGAGCCCCTTAAAGGGATCAATGCCTTGTCCCTCTTAGTAGCCATTGCAAGCCAGCTGGATCTTCATCCCGATCTGGCAGATCAGGCGCTGGGAGAAACGTCTCCCCTTCCTTCTTGGTCCTATCTCAGAGATTTGAAGGAGCAGTACGATGTATCGACCGTACTTTATGCGGCTGGTTATTTCAGTGTATTGCATTTGAAGAAACCACCTCAAGAGCTCCTACAGCGGATTTATGAGCTTAGTCAGGAGGCCTTGGACGCCTTTTACAAGAAGTACGAGCACTTGCAGGATCAGGCTGGCCAAGACCATATTATTGCAAGGCCAAGAGTCATCACCTATCAAGAACTAGAGGAACGTTGCCAAGCCTTAGAGGGCTACCAAGCCTTTAGAGAAACTTCTAATAAAAAAGCGGAGCAAGATTTTCGTAATGGGACCAGCTACCAGAGCCTTGCGATTCAGCAAATCCAGCGACTCCTTGAGTTTCTCGGAGATAAGGATCCTATGGTGGTCATCGGTTTTGCGCCCCCCTATTATCCTTCCATGAATTGTCGCTTTTTAGACAATACCGATTTCAATATTGTGTCCCTCATCACTGATTACCGCGAGTATCTGGACACAAGAGGTTACCTCTTAAAAGTCGAAGAATACTTTATGGGGATTAACGACACCAGTTATTGTGCCTTGGAAAAGGATGTTGCTTCTTATCAAGTCGTCCTAGATAGCCTAGCCACACCAGCCCAGGTCTATGATCTGGATCTGGAAAAAATTGCTCAAATTCAGGTTCCAGCGGTCAATCTAGGCCCTTGGGGCAAAGAATTGCATAAGCGAGGAGAGCGGGTCTACAAAGAAGACTTCTTGGAGACCATTCCAAACTATTTACTAGAATTGCTCTACCATTTCGATGATCGCTTATCAACAGAATAAGAAAAAACGGTCCCAATGAGGATCAATTAGGGAGTTAACATGATTACATTTCACGGAGTTACCAAAGATTACGATGGGCATATTGCCCTCAACCACTTGGATCTGACCATCGAAGACGGGCAAATTGTCGGCTTGATTGGCCATAACGGAGCTGGAAAGTCAACGACGATTAAGAGCCTGGTCAGTGTCATCACCCCAACCACTGGATCCATTGAAGTGGATGGTCAGGACCTCTATAGCCA
>ERZ772935.1085-NODE-1085-length-10338-cov-8.761256_pt1 | contig 10338 bp, 12 predicted proteins | sample MGYA00511683_ERZ772935 | MGnify/ENA primary metagenome ERZ772935 (study PRJEB29015, sample SAMEA2738086) | human oral metagenome | biome: human oral; feature: human-associated habitat; material: saliva | place: China | collected 2228 ...
AAGGTGAACGCCCAATGGCAGCAGATAACAAGACTCTTGGACGTTTCCAATTGACTGATATCCCAGCTGCACCTCGTGGTATCCCACAAATCGAAGTAACATTTGACATCGATAAGAACGGTATCGTATCTGTTAAGGCTAAAGACCTTGGAACTCAAAAAGAGCAAACAATTGTCATCCAATCAAACTCAGGTTTGACTGATGAAGAAATCGACCGTATGATGAAAGATGCAGAAGCAAACGCTGAAGCAGATAAGAAACGTAAAGAAGAAGTTGACCTTCGTAACGAAGTAGACCAAGCTATCTTTGCGACTGAAAAGACAATCAAAGAAACTGAAGGCAAAGGCTTCGATGCAGAACGTGATGCTGCCCAAGCTGCCCTTGATGAGCTTAAGAAAGCCCAAGAAGACAACAACTTGGACGAAATGAAAGCAAAACTTGAAGCATTGAACGAAAAAGCTCAAGGACTTGCTGTGAAACTCTACGAACAAGCTGCAGCAGCCCAACAAGCTCAAGCAGGAGCAGAAGGCGCACAAGCAACAGGAAATGCAGGCGATGACGTCGTAGACGGAGAGTTTACTGAGAAGTAAGGAAAAGTAATGAGTAGTAACATTAATCTTTTTGAAGTAGTTGATTCTAAGGAACAGTACGAAAAATTTACTGCTTTAGCAAATGAGGACTATAGTGAGCTAAAGAATCAGATAAAAAATAAATTTCAATCTGGTCAAAAAGAAGAACTATTAGAATATAAGGTAAATATCCTGGCAGAGCATGCATATAAGGAAAATGATTTAAGTATTATTAATAATTTACTCTTTGGTATTTTTCTTCCTGCTATTGTAACATACGCGACAGCAATTCTTCTTCACGGATTTGGTAAAGAAATAAGTTCTGAACCAATTATTACTTCCATCATCCAAGTAATTTTATCAGCTGTTGTTATTTATGCCGCAATTATTACTTTGTATAGGTATAATAAAAATATTAATAAGAGATTAAAAACTATTTCTTTGAATAGAGCTATAGTGTTTTTAGAAAATTATGAAATTGATTAATGCTTTAAAGAAATCCAGAGGTTGCAACCCAGCCTCTGTTTTTCGGTAAAATGGGTGATGTAATATTATGAAAAAAATTAAACTTCTGTTTGGAAGTCATTGGAAATTACTTGCTTGCGAGCTTATCCCTATAACTACATATTTTGTTGCTTCTGTTTTTATTGATAAAAATACAATACAAGATTCCATAATACTATCAATAGTGTTTTCTGCTGAATTTGTTGTTTCAATATTAATCGCAATTGGAGCAGTTTATTCGTGGCTTCAATCCAAGGAAAATTCGGAATATGAAAAGAAATTACAAATATTGAAAGATATTGATGATATTCGAGAGTTTTATCGGGGGAAGAAAGATGAGCTTGAAATTATTAAAAAATGTCAAGTTCATATAGACGTAATGAGAGATGAGTATAAAGACAGCTCAAACGATTTTTTGGTTACTTATATCGACTATGTAAGTAGTAAATTTGAGAGTGAAGAAGAATCTTATGTAGATACTCTGACAAATATAGAGAATAAAAAATCTGACAACAGTAACTCAAAAACATTACGAGAAGTGAAAGAAGATATAGCTTCTAAAATGAAAGTAAATGACACTAAGCTTATTAGGTACAGTAAGAATTATGAATCTGTAGCTCTTGAATCTGGATATAAATGGGTTGGCTGGTATAATTTAAGGAAGAGTTTTTTAGATAATTATAATGAAGAAGGATTAAAATTGATATTCTTTACAAAAGTGGGTGAAGAATATAAGGGATGTCAAATTGATATTTTAGCTTTAAAAAGAGTTATAAATAAAATGACACCTAGAAATAGTAAAAATGGAGATCCGCAGTATGATTTCTATATTTGTCAAAATAAAGATGATACTTTTTCAGAAAAAAGAAATGATATAAATCTTTCAGGTTATGGTGCTAATGAAGTCATGTTTTAGTTAATTGACATAGAAAGGAACAAATAGTGTTCACAACAGAACACGGGTTCCATAAATTCTAATTCAATATAAAAAGAAAAGGAACGAAGAGCGTTCGGAGAATTGAACCCGAGCTCTGAAGTTTCTTACTCAATATAAAAGAAAGGAACTGAACCCGACCTAAATCGTGGTTTGATTCACAACATCAATAGAAAGGAACAAAGAGTGTTCGGGGAATAGAACCCGAGCGGAAAGCTTGGAAATTAGATAAACCGCCTAAGAAATCAGGATTTCTTGTCGGTTTCCTAAATTTCAGTCGCTTTCTGTTCGCTCTTAGTATCTTGTATGAACAATACTGAATTTTATGATCGTCTGGGGGTGTCAAAAAACGCTTCGGCAGACGAGATCAAAAAGGCTTATCGTAAGCTTTCAAAAAAATATCACCCAGATATCAACAAGGAGCCTGGTGCTGAGGAAAAGTACAAGGAAGTTCAAGAAGCCTATGAGACTTTGAGTGACGACCAAAAACGTGCAGCCTACGACCAATATGGTGCTGCAGGTGCCAACGGTGGCTTTGGTGGTACTGGCGGTTTCGGTGGTTTTGACGGAGCAAGTGGCTTCGGTGGTTTTGAGGATATCTTCTCAAGTTTCTTTGGCGGAGGCGGAGCTTCGCGCAATCCAAACGCTCCTCGTCAAGGGGATGACCTCCAGTATCGTGTGAATTTGACTTTTGAAGAAGCTATCTTTGGAACGGAAAAAGAAGTGAAATACAACCGTGAAGCAAGCTGTCGTACATGTAATGGCTCTGGTGCTAAGCCAGGAACAAGTCCAGTCACTTGTGGACGCTGTCATGGTGCTGGTGTCATTAACGTTGATACGCAAACACCTCTTGGTATGATGCGTCGCCAAGTAACCTGTGATGTCTGTCATGGTCGAGGAAAAGAAATTAAAGACCCATGTACTACATGTCATGGAACAGGTCATGAAAAACAAGCTCATAGCGTCCATGTCAAAATCCCTGCTGGTGTGGAAACAGGCCAACAAATCCGCCTAGCTGGTCAAGGCGAAGCAGGATTTAATGGTGGACCTTACGGGGACTTGTACGTGGTGGTTTCAGTTGAAGCCAGTGATAAATTTGAACGTGAAGGAACAACCATTTTCTACAAGCTGAACCTTAATATTGTTCAAGCAGCTCTTGGTGATACTGTGGAAATTCCGACTGTGCATGGTGACGTTGAATTGGTCATTCCAGAGGGGACTCAGACTGGCAAGAAATTCCGTCTACGTGGCAAGGGAGCGCCAAGCCTTCGTGGCGGTGCCGTTGGTGACCAATATGTTACAGTTAATGTCGTGACTCCGACAGGCTTGAACGACCGCCAAAAAGCAGCGCTTAAAGAATTCGCAGCTGCAGGTGACTTGAAAGTCAATCCAAAGAAAAAAGGCTTCTTTGACCATATAAAAGATGCCTTTGAAGGAGAATAAAGCAAAAAGAGCCGATTGGCTCTTTTTGTGTTGTCTTGAGAAATTTAGCTTCAGAAAACCATTTTCCAGTTAGCCTACTATTTATACTTTTGAGTGAGCAAGCCAGCTGCATCCATCTCCTGGATCAGTTGCTTGATTTCTGCTTCTTTACCAGATTTCACGGTGACAGTGTCAATATGCTTAATCGCCGAATTATCCTGAATATCTACCAAGGTCAACGCTTTTTCATAGAATGCTACACCCTTTTTTAGGCTTTCCTGATCCTTCCAATATAGAATTGAGTAATTAGGATTTGGTTTCTTTCCGATTTCTTGTAAATAATTCCTACTTTCTTTCTCTAAAAATTGCAATAAACCGTGATTGAACAAGTTATCTCCTACTTTATAGTAAGAAATATCTCCTGTCTGTAGGACATAGACTTTGAGTCGGTTTTTAGTGAGGTTTGGACTTTCTTTAAGGACGGGGTGGCTATTGATAACCTCGTCTGAGAAAGTCACATAAAAATCTAAGCCTCCTCCCTCATATTGATAACTTCCATTTGATTCTACTTTCTCAGGAGGCATGTCAAGGGAGATAAAGATTTGTTTTAAGGCTTCATTTCCTTCTCGGATGTCACTCGGTGAGGCCTTGAAAAGATTGGCCACAAGTAGAAATGCTAGGGTTACAAAAAGACAGAAACAACCAGAAATAATCAAGATGACTTTTAAAAACTGTTTCATGTTTAGTCCCTCCCTTTTCTGTTAGGAGCTGGTAATCCAAGATGGATTTAAGGGGATATAAGGAAAGTTGGATGCTTTCTTTTTTAGTTTTCTTCAGTTTCTCGTAGTTCTTTTATCACAGCAAGTCTTGCTTGGAGGTCTTTCTCTAAGACTTTAAATTTGTAAGTGAGGTCTTCTTGATACTCCTTGATGACTTCTTTTTGTTGATTGATAATTTGTAAGCTATTTTGGATAACATCTAAATCACCTTTGATTGCTTCAACTCGATCAGTTGTATCTAAAACTTCTTCAGTGATAACTTCACGATTTTTAACGAGAAGGTAAGAACCGACTGCTGATCCAGCAAAAAGTAGTAAATTTGATAGTTTCATAGGAACTCCTTAAGCGTTTTTGATCGTTTCAGCGACTTGGGCAAGTTTGTCAAAGTCAGGTTCATGGGCAACAAAGTCAATTTTTAGGTCATCCTCGGCACCATAACGAGGAACGAGGTGGACATGGGTATGGAAAACGGTTTGTCCAGCTACCTCTTCGCAGTTGGCGATGATATTCATGCCTTCAGCTTGGGTAGCCTTCATGACCTTTTGAGCAATAACCGGAATCTTTGCAAAGAGTTGGCTAGCGCTCGCAGCATCCATTTCTAAAAGATTACGATGGTGTTCTTTGGGTACGACCAAAGTATGACCAGGTGTTACTTGAGAAATATCAAGAAAGGCAAGGACTTGTTCATCTTCATAAACCTTTGATGCAGGGATTTCTCCTGCTAAAATCTTACAAAAAATACAATCTGACATAAAAACCACCTCTAGTGTATTGAATTTTGATATAATATAGCTACATTATACCAGATTCGGAGAAAATATGTTAGAAATTAAAAACCTGACAGGAGGCTATGTTCATGTCCCTGTCTTGAAAGATGTGTCCTTTACAGTTGAGAGCGGACAGTTGGTAGGCTTGATAGGTTTGAATGGTGCAGGGAAATCAACGACTATCAATGAGATTATTGGTCTTTTGACGCCATATAGTGGGGAGATTAAGATTGACGGATTGACTCTAGGAGAGGATGCTTCGAGCTATCGCAAGAAAATTGGTTATATCCCTGAAACTCCTAGCTTGTATGAAGAATTGACTCTCAGAGAGCATATTGAGACAGTTGCTATGGCCTATGGTATCGAGCAAAATCTAGCTTTTGAACGTGTAGAGCCGCTTTTAAAAATGTTCCGTTTGGATCAAAAATTGGATTGGTTCCCGGTTCATTTTTCCAAAGGGATGAAGCAAAAGGTTATGATTATCTGTGCCTTTGTCGTGGATCCTAGTCTCTTTATCGTAGACGAACCTTTCCTTGGTCTTGATCCTTTGGCGATTTCAGATTTGATTCAACTTCTAGAAGCGGAAAAGAAAAAAGGAAAGTCTATCCTTATGAGTACCCACGTTCTTGATTCTGCTGAAAAGATGTGTGACTCTTTTGTCATTCTTCACAAAGGTCAAGTAAGAGCCAAAGGAAATCTCCAACAACTCCGAGAAGCCTTTGATATGCCAGAAGCAAGCCTCAATGATATCTATTTGGCTCTGACCAAAGAGGAGGAGCTATGAAGGACTTGTTTTTAAAACGAAAGCAGGAATTTCGTAAGGAATGCTTGGGCTATCTCCGTTATGTGCTCAATGATCATTTTGTCTTATTTTTGTTGGTGTTGTTAGGATTTTTGGCCTACCAGTACAACCAGTTGCTCCAACACTTTCCTGAGAATCATTTCCCAATCCTAATTTTGATTGGGATGATATCTATTTTACTTTTGCTTTGGGGTGGTATTGCGACCTATCTAGAAGCGCCTGACAAACTATTTCTTTTAGTTGCTGAAGAAGAAGTGAGAGAACACATCCAGAAGCAAAGTCTGATTTCTTTCATCTTTTGGGTCAGTGTACAGACTCTCTTTTTGCTCCTGTTTGCGCCTTTATTCTTAGCCATGGGTCTTGGCTTGCCGATTTTTGGAGTCTATCTCCTTGTCTTGGGAATAGTAAAATATGTGATTTTTCGCCAAAAGTCTAGCAACTTTTTCCTTGGGAATGGACTTGACTGGGATTATGTCATTGCACAAGAAAGTAAACGTAAGCAGTTCTTGCTTCGATTCTTTGCCCTCTTTACACAGGTCAAGGGGATTTCAAATAGTGTTAAGCGCCGAGCTTATCTGGACTTTATCCTCAAGGGAGTTCAGAAAGTACCAGGAAAAATCTGGCAGAATCTCTATCTCCGCTCCTATCTGAGAAATGGAGATTTATTCGCTCTTAGTTTGCGACTCATAATCCTATCTTTGACCGCTCTCATCTTCATTGAGCAATCTTGGATTGCAGTCGCAATTGTAATTTTATTCAATTATCTTTTGTTATTCCAGCTTCTAGCCCTCTATCATGCCTTTGACTATCAATATTTGACGCAATTATTCCCAGTAGGTAAGGGGCAAAAAGAGAAAGGCTTGAAGGAAATTTTGAGAGCGATTGGGATTTTTGTATTAATCTTGGAAAGTCTCATAGGATTGCTTGTTTTTAAGGACAAAGTTCTTGTTCTAGCACTTGTGGGAGCAAGTCTTGTCTTGCAATTTCTTTATTTGCCGTATCAACTGAGAAGATTGGTTGACGAATAGCATAAAAATTAGTAGAATAATAAGGAAACTTTATTCGGAGGAAAGAAATGGACTTGGGTGATATTGAGCTAACGCTAACCCCGATATCTGGGAAGAGCGGAAAAGCTTATATGGGAAGTTATCCTGATGGAAAACGTGTTTTTATAAAAATGAATACTTCTCCAATCCTGCCTGGTTTAGCTAGAGAGCAAATTGCACCACAATTGCTCTGGAGCCGTCGTTTACCAGACGGCCGTGATATGTCCGCTCAGGAATGGTTGACAGGAAAAATTTTGACGCCAAGTGATATGAACCGTAAACAAATTATCGATATTTTGACACGTTTACACTGTTCACGTCCCTTAATGACCCAGTTGACAAGATTGGGATATGCAATGGAAACACCTTCGGATTTACTTCAGTCATGGGTAAACAAGGCTCCGGATGCTTTAAAAAACAACCAGTATCTACGTATGGTTTTAGGTGATTTACGTGAGAATCTTCCTGGCTTTAGGGAAGATTATGCAACCATAGTCCATGGGGATGTCCGTCATAGCAACTGGTTTGAGACAGAGAGTGGCTTGATTTATTTAGTAGATTGGGATTCCGTTCGCTTGACTGATCGTATGTTTGATGTGGCCTATCTGCTCTGTCACTATATTCCAGAGTATCAATGGCAAGAGTGGCTAACTAATTATGGCTATAAGTATAATCAAACTGTCTTGAATAAGTTATATTGGTACGCTCAACTGTCATTTTTGAGCCTCATTACTAAATACTATGAAAATCAAGATTTGGATAATGTAAATCGGGAAATCTATGCTTTGCGTAGCTTCCGAGATAAGTATGGAAAGAAAAAATGAGAGTTAGAAATCGTAAAGGTGCAACAGAACTGTTAGAGGCTAATCCGCAGTATGTTGTTTTAAATCCCGCAGAAGCTAAAGGAAAGTGGCGAGATTTGTTTGGTAATGACAATCCAATCCATGTAGAGGTTGGTAGCGGCAAAGGTGCTTTTGTAACAGGAATGGCCAAACAAAATCCTGGCATCAACTATATCGGGATTGATATTCAGAAGTCTGTATTAAGCTATGCTTTAGACAAGGTCTTAGAAGTTGGAGTTCCCAACATCAAACTTCTATGGGTTGATGGTTCAGAATTGACCAATTATTTTGAAGATGGTGAAATTGATCGCTTGTATTTGAATTTCTCGGATCCATGGCCTAAAAAACGCCATGAGAAGCGTCGTTTGACTTATAAGAGCTTCTTGGATACTTTCAAACGAATCTTGCCTGAACATGGTGAAATTCATTTCAAGACAGATAATCGTGGCTTGTTTGAATATAGCTTAGTGAGCTTTTCACAATATGGCATGAAACTCAATGGTGTTTGGTTAGATTTACATGCCAGCGACTTTGAAGGAAATGTCATGACGGAGTATGAGCAAAAGTTTTCAAGCAAGGGTCAAGTCATTTATAGGGTTGAAGCTCAGTTTTAATGTGAAGACTTGTTAGTGAAAAACTGTCGTTCACTCAAATGGAATGTAAACATGTAACTCAAGGATTTAGTTCTGTCTTTGACAGGACTAAATCCTTGAGTTTTTTATAGATTTGGGTTTTTGATAAGTGTGTACTTGTGCCCTGATAAGTGGTATAATGAAGGGGTTATGAGAAGAAGCATAAAACCTGTTGTAGTCTATCTTTTCTTTCTCCTTGTGATAGGTGGTTTGATTTTTTTGGATCATCAACATCATCGACAGGCAGATGTGCAAGTAGAAAAAACTGAGAAAACTACTCAAACCAGTGAAACAGATAAGGAAAAGGTTGTTGAAGATAGATTAGCCACAATGACCTTGGAGGAGAAAGTCGGGCAATTATTCTGGGCCAGAGTTCCTGCCGATCATCAAATAGAAGATCTCAAATCCTATCATTTGTCTGGTTATATCTTATTTGGACGAGATTTTGAAGGACAAACCTTAGAGGATATGAAAGTTTTGACAAGTCGCTACCAAGCTGCTTCAAAGACTCCTTTATTGATTGGTTCAGATGAAGAAGGGGGAACAGTAACTCGTATCAGTTCGATTTTGGATACTCCTTTCCAATCTCCTATGACCCTTTATCATCAAGGTGGGATGGAGGCTGTTCTTTCTGATACTAGGAAAAAGGCAGAGGTGCTGAAATCTGTTGGTATCAATGCTGGACTCTTTCCAGTTGCGGATCTTGCAGGTGATTCATCAGCCTTTATTTACGATCGTACCATCGGACAAGATGCACAAACAACTGCAAGTTATGTTAAGCAAGTTGTAGAAGAACTTCAAAAGAATAAGGTCGGTTCAACCTTGAAGCATTTCCCAGGATATGGTGATAATGGAGACAGTCATACCGACATTATCCAAGACAACCGCTCTTTGGATGATTTAAGGCAAGCAGATTTTCTACCCTTTCAAGCTGGCATAGATGCAGGTGCGGATAGTATTTTAGTTTCTCACAACATCCTGACTAAAATTGATACAGTGCCGTCATCTATCTCGCCAAAAATCAACGAAATTCTTCGCAAGGAGCTGAATTTTAAAGGGGTCATAATGACGGATGATCTAGATATGGCAGGGTTAGCCGATTTTGTCAGTCAGGATGAAGCTGCTCTCCAGGTAATATTAGCTGGAAATGATCTAATCCTAGGTTCTTCCTACCAAACTCAGATTCCTTATCTATTAAAGAAAATTTCTTCTGGGGACTTGACAGAAGATCGTATTGATGAGTCTGTAAGACGTATTTTAGCATGGAAATATGACTTGGGATTATTCGATACGTCTCAGTAAAAGGGAACGTCATTTATAAAATCATGCAGAAACCTTTGAAGGAAAGCCTTCTATTGGTTGTGAAAAGGTCAAATCCTTGCAGGTTGGATTGATTTGTGTTATACTAATAACAAGAATATAAGAAAGAGAGGCGGGGAGATATCTTCGCCTCTTGCTTATGAGGAGGTGGACGCAATCGCAACTATCGTTGAATTAGTCAGAGAAGTCGTAGAACCTGTTATTGAAGCTCCTTTTGAACTCGTAGATATCGAGTATGGAAAGATTGGCAGTGACATGATTCTTAGTATTTTTGTAGACAAGCCTGAAGGAATCACCTTGAATGATACAGCAGACTTGACTGAAATTATCAGTCCTGTCCTAGATACTATCAAGCCGGATCCCTTCCCAGAACAATATTTCCTAGAAATTACCAGTCCAGGATTGGAGCGTCCTTTGAAAACCAAGGAAGCAGTCACTGGAGCGGTCGGGAAATACATCCATGTCGGGCTCTACCAAGCCATCGATAAGCAAAAGGTTTTTGAAGGAACCTTATTGTCCTTTGAAGAGGATGAGTTGACAATGGAATATATGGATAAAACGCGCAAGAAAACAGTCCAAATTCCATATAACTTGGTATCAAAAGCACGTTTAGCAGTAAAATTATAGAAAAGAAAGGATAGCTTTTGAGAATTCAAAAGTAAAAAGAACATGAGTAAAGAAATGCTAGAGGCCTTCCGCATTTTGGAAGAAGACAAGGGAA
>ERZ772935.1087-NODE-1087-length-10332-cov-2.761506_pt1 | contig 10332 bp, 7 predicted proteins | sample MGYA00511683_ERZ772935 | MGnify/ENA primary metagenome ERZ772935 (study PRJEB29015, sample SAMEA2738086) | human oral metagenome | biome: human oral; feature: human-associated habitat; material: saliva | place: China | collected 2228 ...
ACAAAGGGAATAAACAATCCCTAGAAAAACATTCATTTAATGTTGCTGTTCAAGCAAGGGAAAGTGCACAAATTATTAAGCAAGGTGACATTTTATTTTTATTAGGATTGTATCATGATCTAGGTAAAGCAAACACAGCTTTTCAAGATAAATTAGAGATTTACCCGAATAAACATGTTGATCACTCTTCTGCAGGAGCTAGGTATCTTTTTCAAAAAATACAAACCTGTTTAAAGGATTCATTTGTTCAGACAAAAGACAGAATACTGTTTCAAGAGATTATTGCTTATGTTATCTCAGCTCATCACGGCATGTATGACATTCCTCTGCAAGACGAAGGTGTTCAAGCAGAGCGATTTGCATTTAACAAGTTGAGGCATCGAATTATAGAAGGCATAGCGAACGAGTCTTATCAAAAAGATATTCTACCCTTTGCTCAAAAATTAGAAGATGAATTAAGTACCTATGGTTACAGAGATTTAAACGATTTAATCGAAAAAGCTTTTGGGAATTACCAGCAAGCCTGGTCTCAACTTAATTGGTTTGATGAAAGTGAGAGAGAATACTATAGTGGTTGTTTTATTAGGATGTATTTATCTTTTTTGAAGAATGCAGATATCTTAGATACTATCAATGCTTATGGATTACTCATTGAACTTTTAAAAGATGAAGAAAAACAAAAATTAAATGAGTCTTATCTTGAAGCTATTGAGCGAAAATATGAGAGTTTTAGTCATCCGACTACAAGCCTTAATGAAATTCGCTCACAAATTGGTGAACGAGTTAAGAGTAGGGGTGAAAAAGATTCAACGGGAATATATCGTTTAGATCTTCCTACTGGCGCTGGGAAAACGAATCTTAGTATGAGGTATGCCTTTCATCAGTTAGTTGATCAAAATAAATCAAGATTTTTCTATATCACACCATTTTTATCTGTCCTGGAGCAGAATGCTTCTGAAATTAGAAAAGTAATTGGCGAGGTAGGTGTTTTAGAGCACCATTCTAATGTTGTTAAACAGACTGCCGACAATGATGAAAAAGAAGCTGTAATGTCTGACTATCTAATTGAAAGTTGGGATAGTCAGACTGTTCTTACGTCAATGGTTCAATTTTTTCAAACATTATTTAAGACAAAATCAGCAAATATTCGTCGTTTTTCTAATTTAGCTAATAGTGTTTTGATTTTAGATGAAGTACAATCATTGCCTATTGAGGTGACAACTTTATTTAATTTAACCATGAATTTCTTAAATAAAGTTATGAACACGACTATTATCTTATGTACGGCTACACAGCCTGCTTATGATTCTACTGTTATTAAACATAAACTTTCTTATGGTGGAAAAAATGGTGAAGCTACTGATATAGTCGAGTTAACTCATGACGAAAAAGAAGTCTTTTCAAGAACAGAACTTAGAAAATTCGATGAAAACAATCAACATTCGAATCTGTCAGATTTAGTAGATTTTGTACTGGAAAATGACGAGTCTATTCTTGCGATTTTTAACACCAAAAAGACAGTTGATAAATTCTATATGATGCTTGAAGGATTGACTGATAGACCTATTTATCAACTTTCGACTAATATGTGTGCTCAGCACAGATTAGACATTATATCGGAAATTAAACAGTATCTAAAAAAAGGAATACCTATTATTTGTGTTAGTACGCAACTAATTGAAGCTGGAGTTGACATTGATTTTAATCGAGTTATCCGATCTTATGCAGGAGTTGATTCAATTGTGCAAGCTAGTGGACGATGCAATCGTGAAGGTAAACGTGATAAAGGTCAAGTTACCTTAGTTAATCTCACAAATCAAGAAGAAAATATCTTACCACTTAAAGAAATAAAGGCTAAGAAAGACACTGCAGAGTATATTCTACATAAGATTTCATCGCCTATTGAAATGACACTTTTAAATCGGGATTTTTTTGAATATTATTATGCTAATAATCAAGGTTCGATAGATTATCCTCTGTCCCATGGTGAATCAGTTTACGATTATTTAAGTATAAATTCATATCAAGACAGAAATAATTTTAAAGGAAAGTTAAAACAAGCCTTTAAAACTGCTGGTTTGAAAATGAATTTAATAAACAATGACACAATAGGCGTGTTGGTTCCATATGGAGACGCTATTGAGAAATTGTTGATTTTAGAAGAATTGTGTGAGTACGATTATCCATCTGTTGAAGACTATCAAACAATAAAAGCTCTTTTAAAGGAATTGCAGCCCTATACGGTAAATGTTCGTAAGCACGATCAAATACTTGAAGCGACAAAATCATATCTGAATGGGCAAATTCAGATATTGTCAGATGGTTATTATGATAAGAAAAAGGGCATCACCCTAGATTCAGGAAGTTTCCTGATGTAAAAGTTAAATGAAAACAGGCCAACGAGAGTCGGCATAGGCTTTCGTAGACCTGTAATTCAATATAAATAAGCACTAAATATAATTTCAATCCACATAGATAGAACTATGATGGCTAGATTATATCAAAATTGACTCATATAATCAACAGCTATATTATAAACACTAAATATAGAAAGAAAATAATTGACTTTTGAAGTTTCAAGTGCTAAGATAGGTTTATAGAATCACAGAAGGAGGTTTTAACCTTGTACAGATCAAGAAATTTCTATGCGAGAGTGCGTGGAGATCGAGCACTTTTTACGAATCCTGCAACTAAAGGTGGAAGCGAGAGATCATCGTACTCAGTTCCTACTAGACAAGCTCTGCAAGGCATAGTTGATAGTATTTATCACAAGCCGACTATCACAAATGTTGTTACTGAAGTTAAAGTCATCAATCAAATTCAGACAGAGCTACACGGCGTTCGTGCTTTGCTACATGATTATAGTGCAGATTTAAGCTACGTGTCCTATTTGAGTGATGTAGAGTACTTAGTAAAATTCCATTTCATTTGGAATGAGAATCGTGAAGATTTGATGCAAGATAGACAGGCAAATAAACATGAAGCGATTATGGAGAGGTCTATTCGAAAAGGTGGAAGACGGGATATTTTTCTTGGGACCAGGGAATGCTTTGCCTTGGTGGATGACATTAGTCAAGAAGAATATGAGAACTGCCCATCCTATTATGATGGAGTCTCCATCGATTTAGGAATTATGTTTCATTCCTTTGCCTACCCAACAGATAAAAAAACACCATTAAAATCTTATTTCGCAAAAACAGTTATGGAGGATGGTATTATTAAGTTTAAGTCACAGAAGGAATGTGAAATAGTTAATACATTATCCAGCTATGCTTTTAAGATACCTAGTCAAATTAAATCAGTTGATGATGAATATAACGAATATGAAAAGATGGAGAAAGGAGAAAGCTAATGGATTTTTTTACTTCTCTATTAAACGCATATGAAAAAGCAGAGGAGATTGGATTAGTAGATCAACAAACAGGTGATAATGATCCTGTATTGTTACCTATTTATCATGATAATAAAATAATTAAAAATAATGACTTTTATATTGAAATATTATTTGATAAGGAAGGTAATTTTTATAAGTCGAGAAAAATTGATGTGGATGAAAATGTTATTTTTCCTGTAACCTATGAATCTAGTAATAGGACAAGTACAAAAATTGCTCCACATCCAATTGTTGATAGTTGGTACTATGTGATGTCCTCTAACTTAAGGAAAGAAAAGCAAAAGAAATATCTAGAAAATCTGGATTATTGGATTAGACAAACCAAAAATGAAAATGTAAAACAATTTTTACAAATAATAAGAGATTTTGTGGAGAAACCGGAATCAGTCGACTTAGTATTAACAAGTACATTTGGTACAGATTATCAACTTGAGGATGAATATATTGATAAAAATGGGAAAATTCAAGAGGGTTCAGTTACTTTCGGTGAAAAAAATAAAAAGATATCTTTAAAAGATATAAAATTATCCTTTACAATTGTAAAATTTGATGGTTTTAAAAATATATCAGTCTCAAATTTTAAAGAGTTGCACCTTGATTTTATTAATCTAGTTCAAAATTATAATTCAGTTGATAAAGGAATATGCAATATTAGTGGGAAAGAAGAAAGAATTATTAAAAATCATCGAAGTCCAAAGGGGGTGTTTAAAAACGCTAAACTTATTTCACAGAATAGTGAAATTGCTTTTATCGGTGATAGATTTCCTACAAAAGAATCATCGAATAATATTATAAGAGTTGGTTACGAAACGTCTGAAAAAATCCATTTGATGATTAAGTATTTACTTGAAAATAGTAACAGTAGTACTTGGTTAGGATCATCACAGTATCTTATTAACTGGTTTAGTGATGATTTGGCAAATAGAAGTCAATTAGATATTGTGAAACCGGAGTTTGATAGCCTATTTGAAGATGAAGAAGATGACATTGAAGAAAGTCATCAATTTATTAGACCAAACGCTGTAAATCAAGAGATTGGATCTTCATTTATTAAGGGAAAAAAATTATTTGGAAATGATGCTACTTATTGTGTAGGAATTCTCAATAAGGCAAATAAAGGTCGTATTGCTTTAAAATATTTCCGTCAACTTCAGGTTTCCCAGTTATTAAAGAATCTGGAAAATTGGCAAGATACTTATTCTTGGGAAGCAAGAACAAAATCAGGAATATATAAACAAAAAACGCCAAATTTTAACGAGATTATTAATGTGGCTTATGGTGTGGATAGAGGACGCTATCTAGAATTAGATAATGATAGTTTTCGAAGTGATCAATATCAGCAATTAGTGACAGCCTTAATTGATGGAAAAGCCATTCCAAATACCATCGTTAAAAAGTTAGAAGCTAATATTAAACATCGGCAAAATTATCCTAAATGTTGGCATTCATTGCAACAAGTTAGTTTAGCAGTTCTACATAAACAATATGGAAGGGAGTTTAATCCAATGGTAGACCATGAAAACACTAATCGTTCTTATTTATTTGGACGATTACTAGCTATTTTTGAGTTAATGGAAGCTCAGAGATATCGAATAGAAGGTGGTAATCAAGAAAGGGTAACAAATGCTGAAAGGTATTGGAATGCCTATACGAGCCAACCAGCTAAGTTGATGCTGAACCTCGCAAATAAAATTAAACCTTATGAAGAAACAGTTAAATTAAACTCTAGAGGCATCTATAATAAATTGGAAAAAGAGCGCGAAGAAATCATTTCTCTATTAAGTACTTTAATGACGAATAAAGATATAAATGATCCTCTAGATTATCAATTTATTTTTGGTTATTATAGTGAAAAACGATATTTTTATACTAAACAAGAAAAAAATGAAAGTGGGAACTAGCTTATGTTAGAAAATAAAATTGACTTTATGGTAACAATTGAGGTACGTGAAGCAAATGCTAATGGAGATCCCTTATCAGGTAATATGCCAAGAACAGATTCTAAAGGTCATGGTTTGATGAGTGATGTATCTATTAAGCGAAAAATCAGAAATCGAATGCAAGATATGGGGTATGAAATTTTTGTACAATCTAGAGATAGAGTTGATGATAATATATATTCGCTAAAATCTCGAATACAAGAAAATGGATACTGTGAAAAAGGTAAGACAGGTTTTTCAGTAGAAAATTTTCTAGAAGAAATTAATAATAAATGGATTGATATTCGTAGTTTTGGTCAAGTATTTGCTTTCAATGGTTTTTCTGCTACAAATGTTAGAGGTCCTGTATCTATATCCTGGGCGAAAAGTTTAGACACAGTTGTGACTCAAAGTATGCAAATTACCAAGAGTATAAATAGTGAATTAGATAATAAAACAGAGTTGGATTCGACTACCATGGGAATGAAATACTTTGTTGATTACGGAGTTTATTTGTTGAAGGGATCTATTAATCCAAATTTTGCTGAGAAAACAGGATTTTCTAGCGAAGATGTAGAAGTGCTCAAGCAAGCGCTAGTAAGTCTTTTCGAAAATGATGCATCTTCTGCACGTCCTGAAGGTTCAATGCGTGTAAGGGAAGTCTTCTGGTTCACTCATTCAAATAAGCTAGGAAATATTTCTAGTGCGCGTGTTTTTGACTTGTTTGAATTTGACAAAGAAAACCAGGAAAAGAATACTTATGAAGATTATGGAATTCACCTTAATCAAGAGAAGTTAGCAGAATATGAAAACAAAGAATTGAAAGTTGATATTCTAGAAGGACTTTAATATGGTCTACGAGGAAAATGACTATTTGATGTTATCTGGTATCCAACATTTCCAATTTTGTAAACGACAATGGAGTCTAATTCATATTGAACAACAATGGTCTGATAACGAAGCGACAGCTCATGGCCAGATTTTACACAAAAAAGCGGACGATCCTTATATAAAAGAGAAACGTAATAATATTATTATTTCACGGGCAATACATGTATCTTCAAAAGAGTTAGGGTTCTATGGAATATTAGATGTAGTTGAGTTTCATAAAGATGCAAGAGGAATTGAACTTAACGGGAGAAGTGGTAAGTGGCTACCAATTATCGTAGAATATAAGCGAGGAAAAGACAAAAAAGATATTTACGATATTGTTCAATTAGTTGCACAAGCTATTTGTCTAGAAGAGACTCTTAAGTGTACAATCGATTACAGCTATCTATATTATCATCGTGTCAATCAAAAGAAACGAATAGAAATTACTCCTGAATTACGACAAGAAGTAGTTTCTTTAGCTTCTCAAATGCACGAATACTATGAGCAAAAAGTAGTTCCGAAAGCTGAGTATTTTAAAAATTGTCAATTGTGTTCTTTGGTTGATATTTGCATGCCACGATTAAGTAAGAAGAATCGCAATATCGATAATTATATTTTCCATGCTCTAAAAAGTGAGGATGGCTTATGAAAAAGCTTCTTAATACATTATATTTAACGCAAGATAACTTTTATTTGACAAGAGAAAGAGATAATATCGTCATAAAACAAGAAGGAAAAGTCATCAGTCGTTTCCCGTATAGAATTATTGATGGTATTGTATGTTTTTCTTATTTGGGTGCATCTCCATCATTAATTGAGTTGTGTGCTGAAAATCAGATCAATTTATCTTTTCATACTCCTCAGGGACGTTTTTGCGGACGGTTTGTTGGAGCAACAAATGGAAATGTTTTACTTAGAAGGCAACAGTATCGCTTAGCAGATGCAGAACTGTCACTAGAATATGCTCAAAGATTTATTCTCGCCAAAATTTCTAATTCTAGGAAATATTTACTTCGTTTTAAGCGTGATCATAGAGAACGAATCGATACTCATCTCTTTGAAGAGGTAAATACAGAGCTGACTTGGGCGTTGGAACAGGTACAGGTAGCCAAGGATAAGAACTCCCTCCTGGGAATTGAAGGCCAAGCCGCTAACCAATATTTTCGAATTTTTAATGATTTTGTCCTAAATGATAAAGAGACGTTTCAATTTAACGGTCGTACTAGACGGCCCCCGTTAGATTGTGTGAATGCTTTGTTATCATTTGGATATAGTTTATTAACCTACGAATGTCAATCTGCTTTGGAAGCAGTTGGTCTTGATAGTTACGTTGGATTTTTCCATACCGATAGACCAGGTCGTGCTAGTTTAGCATTAGATCTAGTAGAGGAGTTTCGTGCCTTTATTGTAGATAGGTTTGTATTTTCTCTGATAAATAAAGGTCAAATATCGAAAAAAGACTTTGAATTTAAGGAAAACGGTAGTGTTTTTCTAACAGAAAAAGGACGTGCAACTTTTCTTGAACTCTGGCAGAAAAGAAAACATATGGAAGTAGAACATCCATATACTAAAGAAAAGGTGAAAATGATGCTCTTACTTTATGTTCAAGCCCAACTATTAGCGAAAGCTATTCGTGGTGAATTAGAATCATATCCACCATTTATGATATAGGAGTTTATATATGATGGTACTGGTGACATATGATGTCAATACTGAAACAGCACAAGGAAGGAAACGTCTGCGCCATGTTGCAAAACTGTGCGTTGATTATGGCCAACGTGTTCAAAATTCAGTATTTGAATGTTCAGTTGCTCCTGCAGAATTTGTAGAAATAAAGTCTAAGTTACTAGATATTATTGATCCTGATTCTGACAGTATTCGATTTTATTTCCTTGGAAAAAATTGGCAAAATAGAGTGGAAACTATTGGACGAGATACAAGTTATGATCCAGATATAGGAGTATTAATACTTTAAAATAAGGAGTGCGAATCGAAGTTGCACATAAAAGAGCAGGAGATTCGCGCAAAATACTAGAAAAATTAATGGCGAAATTAAAATTTAGGGAATAATAATTACTTTAAATTAATAAAATTTTGCCAAAAACGGTGCAATTTTGCGCTGTCGCTCCCTTCACGGGGGCGTGGATTGAAATTATTGTTGAAAATAGTATTCGTATGCGCGAAGGGGTCGCTCCCTTCACGGGGGCGTGGATTGAAATCTTTTGCCAATAGACCAGTTGAGGCTACGGCACCTTGTCGCTCCCTTCACGGGGGCGTGGATTGAAATTTAGCGACAACAATGTTTGCAAATTTGAGGTAATCGTCGCTCCCTTCACGGGGGCGTGGATTGAAATGTTAGATTTTGGTAGGGCCGTCATGTCAACTTCCGTCGCTCCCTTCACGGGGGCGTGGATTGAAATACCCTGGTTATCTGATTTTTTTGTACCATCAATAGTCGCTCCCTTCACGGGGGCGTGGATTGAAATTACAAAGACGGGCTTACCAAGATGTCAGTGTCAGTCGCTCCCTTCACGGGGGCGTGGATTGAAATTTAATTATTGGTGTTGTTGGGCTTCTTTTAGCTTGTCGCTCCCTTCACGGGGGCGTGGATTGAAATCCACAAGAAACAATCGACCGTATCTTTGATGATAGTCGCTCCCTTCACGGGGGCGTGGATTGAAATTCTGGTCGTATGGAGGCTCTGGGTCAGAGCATCAAGTCGCTCCCTTCACGGGGGCGTGGATTGAAATATTAAAGCCAAGTTGGAACTTGTAACCAATATAGTCGCTCCCTTCACGGGGGCGTGGATTGAAATTTAATTCGTCCAGTGTGATCCTATCGTCCAAGTATGTCGCTCCCTTCACGGGGGCGTGGATTGAAATCAAATGCCTTATTTAGATGCTGGACGGAACTTGATTGTCGCTCCCTTCACGGGGGCGTGGATTGAAATATCGACACCGAGGGATCAACGGATAATATGGACGGTCGCTCCCTTCACGGGGGCGTGGATTGAAATAAGTGAATTTAGCACTGATGGCAAAAAGAAAAACGTCGCTCCCTTCACGGGGGCGTGGATTGAAATTGCTCAGGACTCAACTGATTCCATTTTTGCAAGGGTCGCTCCCTTCACGGGGGCGTGGATTGAAATTTTTTTAAAATGCGAATTAAGTTTTCAAATGTAGTCGCTCCCTTCACGGGGGCGTGGATTGAAATTTACAAACGCTTGGAAAACCGTATTGGTCAAGAGGGTCGCTCCCTTCACGGGGGCGTGGATTGAAATACGCTCACCATTGTTGTTTTTGAAATTGCGGTTTAGTCGCTCCCTTCACGGGGGCGTGGATTGAAATATTCAATTCTTTGTCGATATCTAGCCCAATGTTGTCGCTCCCTTCACGGGGGCGTGGATTGAAATACATAACATCACAACTTAGAAAGCTAAGTAGCGAGTCGCTCCCTTCACGGGGGCGTGGATTGAAATTCGTAACTCCGAACTTGTAAGCGTCCTGTGATCCCGTCACGGGGGCGTGGATTGAAATTACCTTATCAGAGACATACGAAAGGATTCCATTAAGTCGCTCCCTTCACGGGGGCGTGGATTGAAATCTTAAATTAGTAGATCAAACAAATGAACTGAGAAGTCGCTCCCTTCACGGGGGCGTGGATTGAAATTTAACCCCATCTGCAGGATTAAACTCCGTTGCAACGTCGCTCCCTTTACGGGGGCGTGGATTGAAATCTGCTTAGTTGCAAGCAAATCAATCTTATCGCTTGTCGCTCCCTTCACGGGGGCGTGGATTGAAATTTATGATGCTTACAGAAGGCGACGAGGTAGTTTTGTCGCTCCCTTCACGGGGGCGTGGATTGAAATTTTGGAAAGTCTGAAAAGTCAGACTGGTTCAAGGTCGCTCCCTTCGCGGGAGTGTGGATTGAAATAAAAAGGAATAGGAAGTATAAAACAAAAAACGTTGGTCGCTCCCTTCGCGGGAGTGTGGATTGAAATAGCAAGCTCAATCTTGTCAAGATCGATAAAACGGTCGCTCCCTTCGCGGGAGTGTGGATTGAAATGCAGAGGCATACAAGGGTGGGGAATTGCTCGTGTTGTCGCTCCCTTCGCGGGAGCGTGGATTGAAATCCAATGCTTTTCCA
>ERZ772935.1097-NODE-1097-length-10295-cov-17.872168_pt1 | contig 10295 bp, 6 predicted proteins | sample MGYA00511683_ERZ772935 | MGnify/ENA primary metagenome ERZ772935 (study PRJEB29015, sample SAMEA2738086) | human oral metagenome | biome: human oral; feature: human-associated habitat; material: saliva | place: China | collected 2228 ...
CCCGCCGATTCCGGCGGGCGCGCACTTGTCGTTTTCTCGGTAAATGGGAGTTTGGCCCTAGTGGTGGAGGTGCAGGTCACGTAGAATAGGACACGCTAGGCACACTGGGCCTCGCGGCCCGCTCCGTCAATGAAAGATGGCAGAATCATGAGCACAGTCCGTATCGGTGTCCTGACCTCGGGCGGCGACGCCCAGGGCATGAACGCGGCCGTCCGCGCAGTGGTGCGCACGGCGTTGGCGAAGGGCGCGCAGCCCTATGCGATCCTGGAAGGCTGGCAGGGGGCGTGCGACGGGGGCGATTCCATCAAGAAGATGGACTGGTCGGACGTGTCTTCGATTCTCGCCGAGGGTGGCACCGTCATCGGCACCGCTCGTTCCGCCGAATTCCGCACCTACGAGGGCCGTCATCGCGCTGCCGCGAACCTGCTGGAGCACGGCATCGATCACCTGGTTGTTATCGGCGGCGATGGTTCTTTGTCCGGCACGAACGAGTTCCGTAAGGAATGGCCCCAGCACGTGGCTGAGCTGGTCGCCGAGGGCGTCATCACGCAGGAGTTCGCGGACGCTCATCCGGCCCTCATCATCGTCGGCCTGGTCGGCTCGATCGACAACGACATGGTCGGCACCGACATGACGATCGGTGCGGACACCGCCCTGCACCGCATCCTGGACGCGATCGACCAGCTCACCAGCACCGCTGCCTCGCACCAGCGGACATTCGTCGTCGAGGTCATGGGACGCCACTGCGGCTACCTGCCCCTCATGGCGGCCGTCGCGGGCGGCGCCGACTACGTCTTCACGCCCGAAGACCCCGCAGGACCGGGATGGCAGGACGATCTGGCCGAGCACCTGCGCCTGGGGCGCGAGGCGGGCCGCCGCGAGTCCATCGTCCTGGTCGCCGAGGGCGCGCATGACCGCGACGGCAACGAACTGTCCACCCAGCTCGTCGCCGACACGATCGAGGAGCGTACGGGTGAGGATGCCCGCGTGACGATCCTTGGGCACGTGCAGCGCGGCGGCACCCCGTCGGCCTACGACCGCTGGATGTCGACTCTGCTGGGCTACGCGGCGGTCCAGGAGATCCTGGCGTCCACGGACGAGGACGAACCTGTGATCCTGGGCGTTCGTCGCAACCGCATCACCCGCGTCCCCCTCATGAAGGCCGTCCACGATACGCGCGCGGTCAAAGACCTCATCGCCGCGGGCGACTACGCTGCTGCCCAGGCGTCGCGCGGCTCGTCCTTCTCTTCGATGGTGGGCATCTATCACCTGCTGTCCACGCCCCCGCAGCTGATTCCCGAGCCCACGGGCGACATCAAGCGCGTCGCGATCCTGCACGCGGGTGGCCTGGCCCCCGGCATGAACACGGCGGCCCGCGTGGCCGTGCGCCTGGGCATCGCGCGCGGCTGGACGATGCTGGGCGTCGACGGCTCGTGGAGTGGCCTGGCGGATGATCGCGTGCGCGAGCTGAGCTGGGACGACGTGGAAGGCTGGGCCTTCAAGGGTGGCGCCGAGCTGGGCACCAAGCGCGACGTTCCGCCGATCGAGCAGTTCTACGCGCTGGGACGCGCGATCGAGCGCAACGAGATCGACGCCCTTCTCGTCATCGGCGGCATGAACGCCTACCTGGGCGTCCACGCGATCCAGGCGGAAAAGGACCGCTACCCGGCGTTCCGCATCCCGATGCTGCTGATCCCCGCCTCCATCGATAACAACCTGCCCGGCTGCGAGCTCGCGATTGGCACGGACACGGCGATCAACAATGCGACGTGGGCGATCGACCGCATCAAGGAGAGCGCGGCCGCCTCCAAGCGCTGCTTCATCGCCGAGACGATGGGCCGACGCTGCGGCTACCTGACCTTCATGAGCGCCCTGTCCAGCGGCGCCGAGTACATGTACATCAACGAGGAGTCCCCCTCCCTCCAGCAGATCGCCGCGGACGCAGAGCGCATGGTTGGCTCCTTCAAGTCGGGCCGCCGCCTCTTCTTGACGCTCGTCAACGAGTCAGCGTCGCAGTATTACGACCGGGATTTCCTGGCCGACGTGTTCAACGCCGAGTCCGAGGGCATCTACGACGTGCGGCATCAGGCACTCGGCCACATGCAGCAGGGGGGCTCGCCATCGCCCTACGACCGCCTGCTCGCCACGCGCCTCGTGGCACGCGCCTTCGAGCAGCTCGTCGGCCAGTTCGAGCGTGGCGACCGCGGCGCCTACTACATCGGCCAGGTCGGTAACGCCGTCGAGGCGCGTCCTGTCAAGCGGATGTTTGACGATCTGGACATCGAGAATCGCCGCCCCTTCGCCCAGTGGTGGCTCGACCTCCTCCCCGTCCAGCGCATCGTGTCCCTGCAGAACCCGGGCATCGAGGCGTCCCCTATTCCCATCGACGACCCCGTCGAGTAGGAAGTTCGTCCCTGTTTCCTAGGGATTGACGAGGCCGTGGTTCCGTGAGCGCTCGCGGGCCACGGCCTCGTCCGTTGTCAGGGAAAACGAGGGTGACCGAGGGCGCATTGACCGCTAAACTGGGAGTTACATATCCCTACTGTCAGGAGCACCCATGAGTGATATCCCCGTGATCGACCCGACGATGACCCCCGCGTGGGACAAGCTCGACCAGCTGGCCGACACCTTTGAACCCGATCTGCGCAAGATGTTCGCGGATGACCCCGAACGCACCAAGAAGTTCACCTTCCAGGCCGCCGACCTGCACGTCGACCTGTCGAAGAACCTCGTGTGCCCCACGCTGGTGGGCCACCTCCTCGCCCTCGCCGAGCAGACGGGTGTCCTGGAGCTGCGCGACCGCATGTACGCGGGCGAGCACATTAACGTCACCGAGGACCGCGCCGTCCTGCACACCGCGCTGCGTCGCCCCTCGACCGACTCCCTGACGGTCGACGGCCAGGATGTGATTGCCGATGTCCACGAGGTCCTGGAGAAGGTCTACGCCTTCGCCCGTCGCGTCCGCTCCGGCGAGTGGGTCGGCATCACCGGCAAGCCCGTCAAGACCGTCGTCAACGTCGGTATCGGCGGCTCCGACCTGGGCCCCGTCATGGCGTACGAGGCCCTCAAGCCCTACGTGCAGGAGGGCCTGGAGTGCCGCTTCATCTCCAACATCGACCCCACTGACGCGGGCGAGACCACGAAGGAGCTGGACCCCGAGACGACCCTCGTGATCGTCGCCTCCAAGACCTTCACGACGCTCGAGACCATCACGAACGCGAAGGTCGTGCGCGCCTGGCTGCTGGACGCCCTGCGTGAGCGCGGCATCGTCACCGACGAGGCCTCCGAGAAGGAAGCCATCGCCAAGCACTTCGTCGCCGTGTCCACCGCCCTGGACAAGGTCGCCGAGTTCGGAATCGACCCCGCCAACGCCTTCGGCTTCTGGAGCTGGGTGGGCGGCCGCTACTCGGTGGACTCCGCGGTGGGCACCTCCCTGGCCGTCGCGATCGGCCCCGAGGGCTTCGCCGACTTCCTCGCGGGCTTTAACGCGATGGACCGTCACTTCGCCGAGGCTGCGCCCGAGAAGAACGTGCCCCTGCTGATGGGCCTGCTCAACGTGTGGTACTCGAACTTCCTGGGTGCCGACACGCACGCCGTCCTGCCCTACTCCCAGTACCTGCACCGCTTCCCCGCGTACCTGCAGCAGCTGACCATGGAGTCCAACGGCAAGTCCGTGCGCCGTGACGGCAGCCCCGTCACCTACGAGACCGGCGAGGTCTTCTGGGGCGAGCCCGGCACCAACGGCCAGCACGCGTTCTACCAGCTGATCCACCAGGGCACCCGCATGGTCCCCGCCGACTTCATCGCGTTCGCGAACCCGACGTGGGCGCTGGGCGATGGCGACGCCGACATGCACGAGCTGTTCCTGTCGAACTTCTTCGCCCAGACCAAGGCCCTGGCCTTTGGCAAGACCAGCGAGGAGGTGCGCGCCGAGGGCACGCCCGAGGCCATCGTCTCCGCCCGCGTGTTCACCGGCAACCGTCCCACGACGTCGATCATGGCCCCGTCCCTGACGCCGTCGGTCCTGGGTCAGTTGATCGCCCTGTACGAGCACATCACCTTCGTTGAGGGTGCCGTGTGGGGCATCGACTCCTTCGACCAGTGGGGCGTCGAGCTGGGCAAGGTCCTGGCCAAGCAGATCCTCCCCGCCATCGAGGGCTCGTCCGAGGCCCTGGATGCGCAGGATCAGTCGACCCGCGCTCTCATCGAGTACTACCGCGCGAATCGCACGAAGTAGTCTCTGGCTCTTGTAGCTACACGTGGGGGCCGCGCCGAGGGGCGCGGCTCCCACCTCGTGTCTGCAGTATTGAGACGGGGAGTCGCCGAGGCCTTGTGTTGTCCGCAGACTTATTCAGCTGGCGACGTAGCCAATCCGTCACAGAGATACCAGACATTGCGTTATTCCGATCGGAGTAGGGGTGAGCCTCGCGCACCTGGCGGTTTGTTGCTGCGGCCTTGTCGATCTGTTGCCACTCGTCATCGGTCAACGAATCGAGCGTGGCAAGGACGTGGACTATATCCCGTGTCTGTCGGTAGGTACTAGAACTAGCGAGAGCGCGGATGAACGTAGCTCTCGCATCTTCGCGTGTCTTCTCCTGCGTGGCAAGCCAGGTGCCTATCGCCCTGGCGGTGTCCGCTTGGCTCGAAGGATCGGGGACGGTGAGATCCTGCTTGTCCATCAGAAAACCCACGGAGCGCTCCTTACTGTCGTAGCACACCCAGAGGGCCGGTATGCCGCGTCCTATCGCACAGCCGATTTCCTGTTGGCACCATGCGCTATCCGTGTAGCCCCGTGAAGCGATACACAGGAGAGCAGAACTCGCCTCGAGATGCCCGAGGATCGTCTGCGCCCAAACCGCACCTGGACGAATCAATCGGCTGGCCATGATCGCGTTGATCCCCAGGATCGCAAGTTCCTCGCGCAGCACTGATGCGTATTCTTTGCCTTCTTCATCCTCGCGATAGCTCAGAAATACTTGCATGTGTTCTCCTGTTAGCTGTCGGTCGAGTGCTGAACTGGCAACGAAGCGAGGCCTTTTGCAGCCAAGGCACCGAGCTCGGAGGCACGCTGTGTTGTTGCGAGGCATCGGAGGTCGTCGCGATTCAGGCCGGTGCGCGTGGGATCAAATAGCCGCTTGATTTCATCAATTGCGTTCCGATAGTCAGCACACTGGTCGATCTCTTCCAGCGCTTCAGCTGGGACAGGAAGATCTCGCCCAAGACCAAGCTCACGTGCTAATAGGGCAGCGGCTCCGCCGAATCCGCCCGCGATGAACAGTGGCTGACCTTTCCGGAGCGTATACAACGCCTCTTCGACGATTCCGGGGAACTGGCCGATGTATCCGTTTGGAATGTCCGTTGACTGACGCCGTGTCTTTCCTCCGATCAGCAGGCGGGCGTCGCAGTACTGGGGGAGATCCTGCCTAATGTGGTGGAGAGCATGGGCAGTCTCGTTCGAGTCGCCCTGCCATGGCGGAAGGTCATCAAAATCCTTGATCGTGAGACCGTTTTTGTCGAGAACGACGATGGAGGCGTTCCTGGCGAAGTGGTTGGCTGCTTGGGAGAGTCTCTCGATTGATGCGTTGCTTGTCAGGGAGACGTAGGGGACCGCCAAACTGAACATCTGCCCGGGGTGTATGTTGTCCTGTTCAGGATCGCCCGCTAGGCGTGCGTAGGCTTTGACTGATGCGGTGTAGCTGGACACTGTGTCCATGACCGCCGTTGTCAGATCAGGGACGTGCGTGCCGGGAGCGCCCGCATACAGGAGGCTGCCCCCGCCGATCAGCATCATTTGCGAAACTTCCGCAACAGCGCATTCAAGGTGTGTCGGACTCAGGCCGATAGACGCCAGATCGTCGGCTAGGGCCATCGAGATCCCAAGGGTCTTTCCGGTCAGCGGACGATCCTGCGAGAGAAGCGGAGTTGTCAACTTGGGTTCGTCTGCGCCAAGCACTCCACCCGCAGCAAAGAAAGACCTGGGGGTCAGTAGGTGCACCTGTCCTTTCTCGTAGCCCGCTTGGACACACAGGTCGACTAAGAAATCTTGTTCGGCGGGGAGCAGAGGCGGGTCGGGGTGGAGCAGCCAGAAGTGATTGTCATGAGGGAATGTATTCCTGTGTTCTTGAATGAACTTCAGCAACACGGTGGGTTCAGGTGCGGTGGGCGGGGCGCAATCGAAGCCGGGGTGATTCTTGGACGGCAACGATGATGGTGTCGTACCCGCTTTCGCGGTGTTTACGCGTGCGGAAATATCTTGGCAACGCCACAACGCGAATTTGAGAGCCTCATCGACGAGGCGGTTCAGAGCAGTGACAATGGCCTCGTCGACGGGATCCTCCGCTTGCGTCCCTTCTGGTGGTACCCATCCCTTGGGGATCTGTGGGCATGCGATTGTCGGGACGTGATCAAGGAGGAATGATCCGCGCGATTCTCCTGCACTGAGCGCGGAGAGACACACGATAGGCACTCCGGCGCGCTTTGCCTCGTACACTTCCCGCTGGGTCCACTCGCGGCTGGAGTAGTGATCCGTGCGCACCATAAGGAGCGCGCTCGTCCTGGCGCGCTCGCGTATGGCCTCGTCCCACTTCTCGCCAGTCTGTAGGTCGAACACGTCGAAAAAAGGCAGTAAATGAGTCCGGTGAATCTGACTCAGGACTCTCGTTGTTACGCCTGTTGCTGTGCGCCCGGTGCGGTCTGTCTCGGGTATATCGGCTTGTGCATGTGACACGAAGATCCGTAGACGGGTATCGGATGAGATAGATTCCATTCCTGCTTGGTGCCACAAGAGATGTTGGATGATCGCCTGTCCCACCCCGCGGGTTACCTCACCTGCAGCGTAGGCTTCTTCGCCGATGACGGGACCCTGGCAGTTGGCTAGCGTTTTCACGAATGGAGCGGAAGTGTCGAGGCCTTTCGCACCAATAATCGGGAAGATTAAGACACTGGGGGTGGCTGCTGAAGATGCAGTCTCGCGCAGTGTGTTAAGACTCTTCAAGTACCTGGACCATGCACTGTGTTGATCCTCTGAGGCTTTGATCATGTGGCGGCCAATGACCGGGATAATGACAGTGAAAGGGGACGCCGTGCCACTCGCTGAGTCCTGGTAGCTGGCCTGCACATCGTCTGCTGTTGTGTCGATCGTGCCGCAGCGTGTAGGGATCGGCGCAGGTGCATCGCAGCCTGTGGTGCGGGGATGAGAGCGAGAGAAAACCTCGATCGCGCTGCCTGCCAGGCCGGAGAAGTGCTCCGAATGGTAGTGGCTAACCAGCCTATCGAAAACATTTCGACCGCATTTGTCTTTTGGGTGCCAGACGACATAGATGTCGAGCACTGTGGGGGAGGGAGCTGCGAGTTCTTGCGTTAAAACAGTGGCCTGTATGCTGTCTGTCATACTGATTCAGTTTAGGTGCGCAATGTTCGGTTGACAAGCTGTTGTAGGCCGTTATTCAGGGGCTATGTCTTGTGCTGTCACTTGCTGACGTGTCGCGTCGGCGCAGACTGCGCCGAAAATGAGGAGACGAGTGCTGCTCCCCAGCGCTGGGTGGCACCGACGAGGTGAACTCTTCCGAAGAATCCGCGTCCTTCGGGGTCAATGTGGCGCCTCGGGGCGGAAGCTTTGCCCCGAGGCGCCGACAAACGTGCTACGCCCGGCTTCTCAGGCGAGCACGCTGCCTGGCGAGAAGAAGCGCCCCTCCTGCTCCCACGCCGATGGCGACGCCAAGAAGCTCCGAGTGCGCTCCAGAGTTCGCAAGCCTAGGCTCCTCACCCGAAGGGGAAGGTGTCTCTCCCTGGCTCGCGCTCGTGTTCGGTTCGCTCGGGCCGAGCGAGCGTGGAAAACGCAGCTTCGTCCACACCAAGCGGTGGTCTGAGGTGGGAAACGGGGCAAGACCGGTCAAGCGGAAAAGCTCGTCGTCGCGTGTCGGCCAGAAAACCCCCGCCTCCTCGACCTGGGTGCCGACATTCGGTAGGACGTAGTCAATGCGCAGATTCCCCGGTCGAGGATTGTCGCTGAAGTCGCCCGTATCGTAGGCCGGATTCGTCCTATGCGTCAGGTTCGCGCCTCCTTGAAGCTCAGCTTCGCGGGTGCCTCCCAGCGAGGTCGGTGCCGTGTCGACGATCCGCGGGCTGGCCAGCAGCTGATCAATAGCCCCCGGGTACGAGTCCCCGTCGAGTGGATCCGAGTTGTAGTCTCCGAGAATCACGAAGTTGGCGTCCTCGGTCAGGCCTCCCTTCGCTCCGTTGTCGTCATAGAGGTAGTCGGCCTGGTTCGCCACGTAGTCGGCCCACAGACGGATCTCATCGAAGTTTCGTTTCTTGTTACGCTGCTCGGCTCCGTCGAATGACGGCGGCGTCGGGTGTGCCGCCAGCACGTGGATCGTCGTGCCATCAACATCGATCGGCAAGTCCACGTGCGTCTTGGAAGACAGGGGGAAAGCGTTGAGCACCTCGTCGGAGTACCAACTGGTGCCGTCGCTCTTGGTCGGGAGAAGAGCTCCCGGCATGTCCTTCCACAGGAAGTGTTGGAAAGAACGAACCTGGTCGTTCTTAATCGGGTACTTGGAGTAGACAACGAAGCCGTACTGGCCCGGAAACTTGCCGAAGCCCCAGGCGTCGGATGGGCCGGTTGTGCTTCCGTCTCCGTCCAGGTCGTAGCCGCTGGGAACGCCCGTGTTCACTGAACCCGACCAAGAGTATGGGTAGGATACGGGCTGGGCACCATTGTGTGGGACTTCGAGGTAGTTCGTGCGAAAGAGATCAACTGCGGCAGTGTTGGCGTCGTAGTCGAACTCGTTGATCAGAATGATGTCCGGATCCACCCGCTGGATGGTTTCCGCCACGTTGGATGCCTGGGCGTTGTCCGCCGTGGTGAGGTCGTCGAGTAGCTGCCCCGGTGCCTCTCGGTTGAGGCTGGCGTTGAACGTGGCCACCGTGAGGACATCGGTTGTCGAGGACGGTGCGGACTCGGCGAGCGTGGGTGCGGACGATAGAAAGCACAGGGCAAGGGGGAGGCATGCTGCTGTGGCGACCGCGAGGGGCTTCATCGTTGAATCTCCTTCATCACCGTGGGAGCGTGTATGACAGATGATAAATCCTCGGGTGGGCAACAAACAAGGAGGCGGTGACAGTGGTACGAGAAAGGACATAGCATGAGTCATGCGATTGCTGTTCGACGCAGTCGTGCGAGTATCGAATCGAGGGTTCCATGGTTACAGCAGCTTCTCTGGCGTGCATGGGCGTCAGCGCTCTGGTCACGCTCGTCCTTCCGATTGTCATCCTTGTCGTTGCGCGGCGCAGGTGGCGCTTTTCCCTGTGGTCTGCCACCGTCGGCGCGCTGGTCTTCGTTGTCTTCGCTCTCCTCCTCGAGGGGGGATTGCACGCGCTGGTCTTTACTGCGATCCCCAACCTGCCGAGTAAACCGATGCTGTACACGATCTATGCCGCGCTCGCGGCCGGAGTGTTCGAGGAGCTCGGGCGGGTGTGTGGCTTCGCCGTGCTGCGAGCAAGCGATCGGCGCCCCGACAACGTTGGGCGCGCCCTCGGAGCGGGTATTGGACACGGAGGCATCGAGGCAATGCTGCTCGTGGGAGTGGGGATGGTCTCCAGCCTCGTGACCTCGGTGAGCATCATCAATGCGGGTACGAGCGAGGCTTTCCTCGCTGGCTTGCCCGACGCCCAGCGCGATATCGTGGCCCGCCAGTTCGAGTTGCTCATTAATACGCCCGCGCCGTTCTACCTGCTGAGTATCGGTGAGCGTACCATCGCCATTACCTTGCACATCGCCCTGTCCGTCTTGGTCTGGATGGCGTTCACTGGGAGGGTCCGCCGCTGGTGGATCCTCGGAGCGATCCTTGCGCACGCCCTGGCAGACGCTGGGGCCGCGCTGTATCAGAGTGGGGTGGTGAGCGTCGTCGTGGCGCAGGGGTGGGCATTGATCGTCACGGTCATCCTCGCGCTGGCGGTCAGGCGAGTCTACGTGTCCACCGAGGCGCCGCTCGCTCGCGGAGCCGCGCAGACATCGTGAACGAGCGGCGGGTGGGAATCTGCTTTCTCACGCGGCAATGTTGCACACACGGTAGGTGATGATGCCGCCAGTACAGAACGCGATCCATGCGCGCTCCTTGAGAGCGTTCAACGCGCGGCCTCGAGTCGTACCTGCGGTGAGGCGGCGGGAGTTGACGCTTCTGCCGCCTCGCTGTTTGTGGGGACGAGGCGTCGCTTAGTGCTCCATGTGCTCGTGGCTCGCGTGCTCGGGGCATTCGAGCTGGAACGTGGAGTGCGCGATGGGGAAGTGGTGG
>ERZ772935.1098-NODE-1098-length-10282-cov-3.406864_pt1 | contig 10282 bp, 10 predicted proteins | sample MGYA00511683_ERZ772935 | MGnify/ENA primary metagenome ERZ772935 (study PRJEB29015, sample SAMEA2738086) | human oral metagenome | biome: human oral; feature: human-associated habitat; material: saliva | place: China | collected 2228 ...
AATGGTGGGGATTTCGGGAATTATGACGGTTGGGGTGTTGCAGGTTTGGATGTTCGGCGGGGGCGGGAAAACGGTTAAGGCCGTCTGAAAAACTGTTTTCAGACGGCCTATTGAATGAACGGCTTAATGGCGGTGCGCCTGCATTCCTTCCGGCGCTTCCGCGCCTTCGGGCAGGCCGAAGGTTTCGCGCAACACGACTTTATAGAAGGCGAACGCTTCTTTCGCGCCTTCAATCGCTTCGGCCTGGTCGGCTTCGCTCAAAGGCAGGGCATTTAGGAGTTCGACAAAGGCACGCCAGTGTTTGCCGCGGCCGGCGGGATGGGGAGCCAAATGGCGCGCGCCTTTTTCTTCGTTGAATTCGAGCTGTTTGGCGTGTTTGAACAAGAAAGCCGCGCCCAAGTTCGAGCCTTCGGCGCAGTACAGCCAGCCGATGGCTTTGTTGCCGGTTTCGTGCGGCAGCGGTTTATCGTATTCGTAAGGCTGTTCGCCCAAGTCGGCCAAATCTTTCACCACGGCATCGTAACGTGCCATGTATTCCAGTTCGGGAATGGCTTTGTTCAATTCGGGGTCTTTATAGATGTGGTCTACCGCTTTGTGGAACACGGATTGCAGTTTCAAAAACTTGATGTAGTTTTCATTGTTGGCAAAGGGCTCGACCGACATCACCAGATTGTCCACGCTGTCGTGCACGGTGGTGGTTTTTTCTTTGAGAGTTTTAGCAAAGGTGGTTTCGTTGCTCATTCAATATTTCCTTTCGGGTTGTATGCTTTCAGACGGCCTCCCGATACTCCGGAGGCCGTCTGAAACGGTTTGAAAAAGATGTATTGCGGCAAAAATTCGGGCTAATAGGAATATTTCGCTGCGAATATGGTGCGAATTATCCCCGACTGCGGCGTTCTCTGCAAATTTTTCTTTACATCAACTTATTCAAATTTCACGTTTTTTTATTATCAGAACAGCGTGGGGCGAGCCGCTCCTGTCAATCCGCACAGGCGGGCGCAGCCGATAAAAAAGAGACGGCGGGTTGCCGCCTCTTTCTGCCGTTTCAGACGGCCTTTTTCTTACAGACAAGAGGCCGTCTGAAATGTTTGGTTTCGGGTTAGAACTTCCATTCAAGCGATACGGAGTAGTTGCGGCCGGGAGCGTAGTAGCGTTCCAATCCCTGCGCCGCCGATTTAGCATCACTTACGCTTAAAGAGTTAATAGTCGATCTCGGATTGATGCCGCGCAAGCTGTCCCAAGTATGGTATTTCCGGTTAAACAGATTATAAACACCTGCACGTAAAGTCATACGTTTTACCGGTTTGTAGTAGCCGAATACATCCACAACAGTTGCCGCTTTATTCAACCAACGGAAGTCGATTTTATCTTCCCTATACTCTGTGGCCTTACATTCCCTACCTCCAGTCGAATAATCAAATCCCCAGCGTGTACAATAAGTATTCTGTTCAATTATTTGGGCATCTTTGGCTTTTTTCTTGCCCATATAGCTGACACGGGAGAAAATGCCCCAACGCTCATCAGGAGATTCATAATCGAGTCCGAGTACTAATTTCAGCGGCTGGATGGACAACAAACTGCCGCGATCACCGGACAATTTGCCTTTACTGTAACCCAATGCGCCGGATACTTTAAAACCTTCCGGCACGGGCATTACTTGATGCAGATTCAACTCACCTTTAAATTCGACACCCTGCACCCTCGCTTTATCGATATTAACCATTTGCTGACCAATGCTGGTAAGTGTTGGATTACAATATTTAGGATTATAATAACAACTATGCTCATTGTAGTACTCATTAGGCACCTGATACGTTTTTTCTTCCTCAAATAAGAAATTACGGTAACGGGTCTGATACAGGCTAAAATCCAGCAATCCTTTGTCATTCTTTCCACGCAGTGACAGAGTTTGGTTTAGACTGCGCTCTGCTTTCAACGATGGGTTAGCAATCCAATTACCGTAAGGGCTGGTATAAGTAAAATACATTTCCGATGCTGTCGGTACGCGATGCCCCGTATTGATTTGATAGGCAGCACGCCAAGTATCATTAAAGCGGTAGTCCAAACCTAAAACGCCGTTCCATGTATTAAAACTTCTTGCGGCCGGATTGCCATCGTTAATACAGGTCTTCTTACAAAGCGTATCAGGCTTGAAAGCCTGTGGTTTTACCTTCTCATGATCATAACGCACCCCCGCATTTACGGAGAACTTATCACCAAAAGTAATTTTATCCTGCAATGAAAAACCGACTTGATCCGTCCTCATCGGACGCATAATGGTGTAATGTTTACGGCCAGTTATATTGCCTGTTGAATTAAAATCTAAATCATCATTTACATTTTCAAAGTCGCGACGACTGGCAAAAGTCTTAAACGAGAACCTGTGCTCGCCTTTCCACAGTGAAAAAGGCTGGCTGTCCAAACGGAAGGTAATGCGCTTGTATTTGGTATCCATATTCCGCTCGTCTCTATCAGCCATAAAGCCGTTGTGATACTGATAACCTGTGCGCCAATCTCCGGTACGAACCATATCTCCTTTATAGTTTATCGCCCCGTTGCGGGTTTTCTGATAGTCCAAATCCGTGCGCAGCAAGGAAAGGATGGAAGAGTCGGGCGTCCATTCGTGGTTCAGATTAATGTTGCTGCGTTTCTGTACGTCGTCCGCTTCCCGCCAAGAGCCGGTCAGGGAATAGGTTTTTTCATAAGTGTAATTGCTGTTATTTTGTCCATTAACAGAAAAACCGAAACGGTGAGAGTCGGCCGGTTGCCAGCCTAATTTCACCAAATAACTGTGATTATTGTGCTTGGATGGATCAGGATGAATGCGTGCCGAGCCGCGCTCTGCCTGATCCTGCTTATCCAATTCGCCTGACCCTACAAAATCAACGACATCTCCGCCTCTGCTTTTCATTTCGTGCCCGTGTCGGCGGGAATACAAAACCACGGCATCAAAAACATTGCCCGCATAGCCGAAACCTACGGTATTCGCCCACTCTCTATTTTTGCTTGCATAACCGCTACGAAGAAGCGCACCAAAATTTTGTTCCGGCAAAACAATATCCCGTGCATCAAGCGTGCGGTAGTTGACGTTACCACCCAAAGAGCCGCTGCCGCTTTCAAAGGAATCCGCACCTTTCGTGATATCCACACCCTTAACCATCTCGGTATCGATACTCAAACGGGAATTATTGAAGTTGCCGTAACGTGCATAAAGTGAATTTTCTTCCGAACTGGGCAGTGCCACGCCGTCGATACTGATACCGACACGGTTGTCTTCCACGCCGCGCATGGCAAAACCTTTCATACGGCGGCCATCATCGGATACACCGACATCGGACGAATAACGCACCAAATCACGGGTATCACGAATCATTTGTTCTTGAATGGTTTTAGCATTAACCCGCTCAACCGCCGCGGGCGCGTTGCGGCGGCCTTTTACCGTTACTTGTTTCAGCGCGTCTGATTTTTCTACCGGTTCGACGCTGTCGGCCGCATGGGCGGCGCAGCAGAACAGAAGCCCTACGGACAAGGCTATCGGCGTCATTTTGTTGTGCTTCATATTATTTTGTTTCCTTTGAGAATGATGTGCATCCGGCATATTGTTTGCCGGACGGTTGGGACACGAAGTAATAATTGGATTGATAATGGTTTTCTTATCGGGGGCGGATTATCGGCGATGGGCGTTGTTAATGCAAATTATTCTTTACACCTTTCCGCTTTAATTTCACACTTCTTTATTACTTGTAGAATGCGATGTATTCTCTATTTCATTGTGCCGTTTCGATTTTTCTTCGGCGGTGTTAAAAAACATTTTTTTGGAATAAAAAAACATCTGCTTTTTTCTGTTGATATTTTGCAACAATTGGGGATAAAAAAACGGCATGAGCTTTAACTCATGCCGTTTTATCCATTACGGGAGAATGTTTGAATCCGCTATTGAATCAGCCTAAATCCTGCTGTTTTTGACTTAACAAGGCATGGATGGCGCGGGCGGTTTCCTGTCTGGTTTCTGTGGCGGCGACCGGCTCGAGGAAGTGCAGTTCTACCGTGCTTTGCGGTTGGGAAATAATGGCGCGGATGGACTGCCACAGGCTGATGTTGCCGTAGTAGGCGGCATGGGGGTTCGGGCTGCTGCCGTCGGGGTTGGGATAGCGGCAGAGGACGGGCAGCAGGGGAACGCCTGCTTCGTAGGCCGCCTGAAAAAAGCTGGTTTTAAAGGGGAGGATGCTGCGGCCTTCGGTGCTGGTGCCTTCCGGAAAGAGGGTTACGGTGTCGCCGTTTTGCAGGGCTTCGGTAACGCGGCGGATTTTTTCGCTGTTGCCTTCGGTGCCTTTGTTGCGGACGACGTAAACGGTCTGCGCCTGTGTGGCGAGGTAGCCGATAACCGGCCATTTGGCCACGTCGTCTTTGGCGACGAAGCGGCCGGGGAAGGCGGCGTTTACGGCCATGATGTCCAGCCATGAGATGTGGTTGCAGATCAGCATTTGGCCGTGTTCTTCGGAAGGGGGGGTGCCGTAGGTTTTCAGTTTCATGCCGCACGAGGCGAGGACGCGCAACGACCATATCTGTATGGCGCGCAATTTGCGTTTTTTGCTGTAAAACGGGAAGAGGAAGAACATTTCGGCCATGCCGTAAAGCAGGCAGCCGCCTATGCAGAACAGGCGGAATATGAAGCGTATTTGATCCATGTATCGGGCTTTTTTATGATTATACGGACAGGAGGCCGTCTGAAAGGTTTTCAGACGGCCTTTTGTCGGCTGTTTCAGACTTTCGGGGCGAATTTTTGCAGGTAGCGGTCGCTCAGTTGCGTGATGTCCATCATGATTAAGACATCCGCGCAGTTGAAGGCTTCGTCCACGCAGGGTTCGCCGCAAAACCACGCGCCGGCTTTCAAATATCCTTTAATCAAAGGCGGCACGGACGGGTTTTCAGACGGCGTGATTTCGTTCCATTTAAGGGGGTTGAGCGGTTTGACGCACCATTGTTCCGGCGCGAGGTATTTTTCTTTCAGGCTGTGGTAAAGCGCGGCCGCGTCGCTGCCGCCGTCGTGCATTTCGATGCTGCCGCAGCCTATCATGAAGCGCAGGTTTTCGTCTTTCATGAATTTGACCAAACCCGACCACAAAAGCATGACCAAACCGCCGTTGCGGTAGTCGGGATGGGTGCAGGCGCGGCCGAGTTCGACGGTTTGCGGCAAGATGTCTTTCAAAGGGGACAGGTCAAATTCGTGTTCGCTATACCAGCCGCCGACTTTTTTGGCGGTTTCTTCGGTAATCAGGCGGTAGCAGCCGATGACTTCGCCCGTGGCGTCGTCGAAGGCGAGGAGGTGGTGGCAGTGCTCGTCGTAGGGGTCGATGTCGCGCCCGTCGGTGTTCGGAATGTCCGCGCCCATTTCTTCGGCAAACACGCGGTAGCGCAGGCGTTGCGCGGCTTCGATTTCGGCTTGGGTTTCGGCCAGGCGTACGCTCAGGCCGATTTTGGGACCGGTGGAATTAAAACGGCTGCTGTTCATGTGATTTTTCTGAATCCGGATGTGAAAGGGCGGCATTATAGCCAACATCTCGCCGCGGCGGGAAATCGGGTATGATAGGCCGCCTGAAAACACACTCCGCCTTTTCAAGGACAATGAAGGAATCACCGTGAAAACCATCAGTCAAACCCTCAACCTCGTTTCAGACGGCCTGCCGTTTTTTCAGGCGGAATGGCCGGCACCCGCCAACGTGAAAACATTGGTCAGCACCCGAAACGGCGGGGTGAGCCAAGCCCCCTATTCTTCCCTGAATGTCGGCGGCCATGTCGGCGACCGACCGGAAAACGTCGCACGCAACCGCGAAATCGTGCAGGCCGCCGTACCCGTGCCGCCCGCCTACCTGAACCAGACCCACAGCAGCATCGTGCTGCCCGCCGCAGACGTGCCCGGCAGTACGCCCGAAGCCGACGCGTCATTCGACCGCACGGGCACGGCGGCTTGCGCGGTAATGACGGCAGACTGCCTGCCCGTTCTGCTTTGCGACCGCGCGGGCACGGTGGTGGCCGCCGCCCATGCGGGCTGGCGCGGACTGGCAGGCGGCATCCTGCAAAACACGTTGGCCGCGATGCAGGCCGATCCCGGCGAAATCATGGCCTACCTCGGCCCCGCCATCGGCCCCGATGCTTTCGAGGTCGGCGAAGACGTGCGCGAAGCCTTCTGCCGCCTGCATTCCGCCGCCGAAAACGCCTTTGAAGGCATAGGTGGCGGCAAATACCTGGCTGACATCTATGCCCTCGCGCGGCAAACCCTGCGCCGCGAAGGCGTAAACCTGATTTGCGGCGGCACGCACTGCACCGTATTGGAACGCGACACCTTTTTCTCCTACCGCCGCGACGGCCAAACCGGCCGGATGGTCAGCATGATTTGGCTGGAAAAGCCGGCTGGCGAGGCCGTCTGAAAACCGCCGTGCAAAGGCCGTCCACAAGCCTTGTTTGCCGCCCTGTATAGAAAATGTGGATAAGCGGGGTAAACCCTTCAAACGCCGACCGAAAAACAAAATGCCTAAAAAACAGGCAAACTTAAAACATCCGCACCACAACGGCAGACATCTTTTTCAGACGGCCTGAACAAACCGTGCGGGCGACAAAACCCACAGCCGCTGTTTGCCGCCCTGTATAGAAAATGTGGATAAACCCCCTAAGCCTTTCGGGAGACAGGCAAAAAACAAACTGCACAAAAAATAAGCACAAGGAACCGCCATGCAAACCCTTTCCGCCGCCGCACGCACCCAAGCCGCACGGCTGCGCCTGAAAAAAAGCCGCCGCCTCGCCACCGCCCTGCTTCTGGCCGCCGCCGCACTGTTCTGCCTTTCCGCCGCCTATTTGCACCGTTACCCCCAACTGGCCTACCTCAAAGCCTTCTCGGAAGCCGCCATGATAGGCGGGCTGGCCGACTGGTTTGCCGTTACCGCCCTTTTCAGACGGCCCCTCGGACTGCCCGTCCCCCACACCGCCATCCTGCCGCGCAACCAAAACCGCATCGCCGACGAACTCGGCCGCTTCATCGAATACAACTTCCTGCGCGAACGGCCGGTCGCCCTGCGCGTTTACCGCGCCGCGCCGACGGAAAAACTACTGCGCCGCCTGACCGACCCCGCCGTCCGCCGCATCTGGCTGCCCCCGCTCTGCGCCCGCCTGCCCGACCTGCTGCAAACCGTGCCGCCCGAACAGGCCGCCCGCTTTGCCGCCAAACTGCTGGCCGAACAATACGACGGCGGCAAAATCGGCGGCACGCTGGCCGACGGCATGGAACTGCTGAAAAACCGCGACATGCACGAAAGCCTGTTCCTCGCCCTGCTCGGCCACACGCGGACATGGCTGCAAAGCGAAAGCACCCGCGTGCTGCTGGAACAAAACCTGCGCGAATGGGCGGCCAAAATCGACAGCGGTTCGCCCGGCAGCTGGGACAAACTCAAAGCCTCCCTCAAATCCGCCCTCGTCGGCCGCGTGGACGACTGGGTGGCGGCCAAAGTGCTGGATTGGGCGGACGGCTGCCTGGCCGATGCCGCCGCACAGCCCGACCATGTCCTGCGGCAAATGTTCGACCGCCAATACGCCCGCATGATCGGCGAACTGCGCCACTCCGCAAGCTGGCACCGCCGCCTCGAAGCGGGCAAGGCGCAACTCGCCGCCTCCCCCGCCCTGCGGCGCAGCCTCGCGCAACTGTGGCAAAGCCTGACCGAATGGACGCGGCGCGACACGGCGGCGGAAAACTCACGCATACGCGCACAAATAGAAAAACTGCTCGACCGCATCCCGGCGCAAATCGAACGCAACCCCCGCCTCATGCGCCGTGCCGACATCCGCCTCGCCCTGCTTGCCCGCGAACTGTTGGGCAGCAACAAAGGCCGTGCCGCCGCCTTCGTCGCCGAACAGGTCAAACGCTGGAACGGCGAAGAAATCACCGACAAACTGGAATTCGGCCTCGGCCACGACCTGCAATACATCCGCATCAACGGCACCCTCGTCGGCGGCCTGGCCGGCCTCTTGATTTACAGCCTCTCGCAATGGCTGTTTTAAAAACAAACTTTAAAGGCCGTCTGAAAAACATTCCGCCGCCGCAGGGCCACACCTTTGCCCCCATCGGAGGCCGTCTGAAAAAACCGTTGCGGAAAATCCCGGCCGCACACGTTTTTTTCAGACGGCCTCCTGCTGCAAAACACGCCGTTTGGAGTACAATGCGCCCCTTTCCACACCCTTTCAACCCACAGGAAACCCGGCCATGACCCACATCGGTTTGAAAAAAATCTATTCCGGCAAAGTACGCGACTTATACGAAATCGACGATAAACGTATGTTAATGGTCGCATCCGACCGCCTCTCCGCCTTCGACGTCATCCTCGACGACCCCATTCCCGGCAAAGGCGAAATCCTCACCGCCATCTCCAATTTCTGGTTCGGCAAACTCGCCCACATCATGCCCAACCACTTCACGGGCGACACCGTTTACGACGTATTGCCGCACGAGCAGGCGCAGGCACTGGAAAAACGCGCCGTCGTCGCCAAAAAACTGACCCCCGTCAAAGTGGAAGCCATCGTGCGCGGCTACCTGGCCGGCAGCGGCTGGAAAGACTACCGGCAAACCGGCGCGGTATGCGGTATCCCCCTTCCTGCCGGCCTGCAGGAAGCCCAGCAGCTGCCCGAAGTCATTTTCACCCCGTCCACCAAAGCTGCCGTCGGCGACCACGACGAAAACATCAGTTTCGAAGAATGCCGAAACATCATCGGCAAAGAACTGGCTGAAGAAGTGCGCGACAAAGCCGTCCGCCTGTACACCGAAGCGGCCGAATACGCCAAATCGCGCGGCATCATCATCTGCGACACCAAATTCGAATTCGGCCTCGACGAAAACGGCACGCTGACCCTGATGGACGAAGTGCTGACCCCCGACTCCAGCCGCTTCTGGCCGGCAGACCAATACCGGGTCGGCACCAACCCGCCTTCGTTCGACAAACAGTTCGTCCGCGACTGGCTGGAGCAAAGCGGTTGGAACAAACAGGCTCCCGCCCCGCGCGTTCCCGCCGACGTCATCGCCAAAACCGTGGAAAAATACCGCGAAGCCCTGACCCTGCTGACCCGCTGAACCTGTTTTTCAAACGGCCTCCCCGCGCCAAGAGGCCGTCTGAAAACATTTTCCCTCCCCATTTCCGCCCGAACCGCACAGGAAAAGCCGATATAAACAAGAAAACCGCCGCACTGTTTTCCGCCGCCTTTTTAGCGGCCGCCGTCACCCTGCCCTCCATCTGCGTCAAACCGAAACCCGACGTCGCCGCCCGCTTCGACAAAGTCGGCTGCTACGACAACGTCGTGATGCTGATTCAGAAAAACGGCCTTTACGGCTATGCCGAATTTGACGGCGAAATCATTATCCCGCCGCAATATCAGGATGCCGCCGACAAGCCGGCGGAAAGGTTTCCGAGAAACCGAAAACTGCTGATACCGGTAAAAAAGGGAAAGCTTTGGGGTTACATCGATTTGTCGGGCAAAACCCGCATCCCATTCCGCTATCAGGAGGCCGAGCCGTTTATCGAACAATACGGCACGTCCGCCAGAGTTCGGCAAAACGGCCGTGATTTTTCAATCGACCTCAAAGGCCGTGAAGTCAAACAGTAAAACCGACAACCGAAACGCAAAAACGCAAACAGAGCCCGATATTTTCCAGCTCTGTTTGCTTATCCCGCCACGGGCGGACTCAATCGATTCTGACATAGGCCACTTCGAGGATTTCGATGTCCTCGCGCCCCTCCGGCGTGTTCAGCGACACTTCGTCGCCCTCCCGTGCCTTAATCAGGCAGCGCGCCAGCGGGGAAATCCAGGAAATTTTGTTTTGCGCGGTGTCGATTTCGTCTATGCCGACGATTTTTACCGTCTGCTCGCTGCCGTTGCCGCGCAGCAGGGTTACGGTTGCGCCGAAAAAGATTTGGTCGGTGGCCTCGCGCGTTTCCGGATCAACGACCTGCGCCGCCTCCAAACGCTTGGTGAGAAAGCGGATGCGGCGGTCGATTTCGCGCATCCGCCGTTTGCCGTAAAGATAATCGCCGTTTTCGCTGCGGTCGCCGTTGGAAGCCGCCCAGTTCACAATCTGCACGATTTCGGGCCGTTCTTTATTGACCAGCCGGTACAACTCGTCTTTCAAGCTGCGCCAGCCTGCGGGCGTGATGTAGTTCGGAGTGTCGCTCATAGCAAAGGCCGTCTGAAAAAAAGCGGCATTTTAGCGCGAAAGGCGGCGGAAAAACCACAAGTTCAACCCGCC
>ERZ772935.1102-NODE-1102-length-10261-cov-2.960121_pt1 | contig 10261 bp, 9 predicted proteins | sample MGYA00511683_ERZ772935 | MGnify/ENA primary metagenome ERZ772935 (study PRJEB29015, sample SAMEA2738086) | human oral metagenome | biome: human oral; feature: human-associated habitat; material: saliva | place: China | collected 2228 ...
TCAAGAGAAGATCCAAGGCGATCTGGACGCTGCAGCAAAGGCTCGCGAGGAAGCCAACAAGGATCGTGAAATCGCAGCAGCTGGTATCGACGCAGCTAAGCAGCAAGCAGACGAGATTGTTTCTGCTGCTAAGCGTGAGGGCGAAGAAGAGCGTGCTCGTATTATCGAGCAGGCAAAGGCAGAAGCTGTCGAGATTATTACTAAGGGTAAGGGCGTTGTAGAGTCTGAGCGTCGTCACGCCATGGCTGAGCTTTCTGATTCCGTTGTTGATCTTGCCGTCGATATTGCCGGAAAGATTATTGGCAACGAGCTTTCAGTAGAGCAGCAGCGTGCTCTTGCCGAAAAGTACCTTGCGGAAGTAGGTACTCCAGATGAGCACTAATAAAGACGATCAAGACAGAAAAGTAGAGGGCTATACCAGGGCACTCCTGGAGGCTGGCCGCGCAGAGGGTCGTGCAACTGCAGACCTTGTACAGGTGCAGCACGCAAAGAAGTTCTCTCCAGAAGTTCTTGAGACTCTTGGTGCTATGCAGGCGAGTGAGGATGTCAACCTTATCAATGATGTTGCCGCTACGTTCCAGGAGCTTCTTGAAGAAGAAGACAAGACACTTACAGTAACGGTAACTACTACAATGCCTCTTGATGATGAGTTACGTGCAAAGGTCACCGAGAAGCTCGAGAAGAACTTCAATACTCAGGTGTATCTTATTGAGCGTGTTAATCCCAAGATTTTGGGCGGCATTGTAGTTGAGGCACGTGATCATCGTTATGATGCATCGGTAAAGACACAGCTCACTCACATTAAGAGTAGGCTCTCTTCAGATCACGTTGAAAGTGAATTGTAATGACTGATAAGACCACTATACAGGAAGGAACGCTGAGCTCAGATGCCGTCATGGCACAGCTTAGAGAGCGCCTTTCTAAGGTCAATTCAACTGTATCCCAGCAAGAGGTATCTGCTGTTATTGAGGTAGCAGACGGTATTGCTCGTGTTGCTGGTCTACGCAGCGCTATGGCAGGCGAGTTGCTGGAGTTCACTAGCTCCGTTACGGGCCACAGCGTATTCGGTCTTGCTCAGAACCTTGATGAAACTTCAGTCGGCGCTGTTTTGTTCGGCGAAGTTTCTGAGATTAAGGAAGGCGACGAGTGCCGTACAACCGGCCGCGTCATGGATATTCCAGCTGGTTTTGACATGCTTGGTCGTGTTGTTAACCCACTGGGCCAGCCTATTGATGGACTTGGCGCTATCCACGCTACACATCGTCGCCCTATTGAGTTCAAGGCTCCTGGCATCATGCAGCGTCAGCCTGTTTGCGAGCCAGTTCAGACTGGACTTCTGGCAATTGACGCTATGGTTCCTGTCGGCCGTGGTCAGCGTGAGTTGATCATTGGTGACCGTCAGACCGGTAAGACCGCTATCGCAATTGACGCAATCGTAAACCAGAAGAACACCGATATGGTTTGTATCTATGTCGCCATCGGTCAGAAGGCGTCTACAGTTGCAAACATCCGCGAGTCTCTTTCCCGCCATGGTGTTCTTGACAAGACCGTCATTGTTGCAGCTACCGCAGCCGATTCTGCTCCAATGCAGTACATTGCCCCTATGGCAGGCGCTGCTATTGGTGAGTTCTTTATGTATAACGATAAGGACGGCAAGCCTGCTGACAAAGACCATCCAGGCGGACACGTTCTTGTTGTTTACGATGACCTCTCTAAGCAGGCAGTTGCATACCGTCAGATGTCACTGACGCTTCATCGTCCACCAGGACGTGAGGCATATCCTGGTGATATTTTCTACCTGCACTCACGCTTGCTGGAGCGTGCATGTAAGCTCTCCGATGAAAACGGAGCAGGTTCTCTTACCGCACTTCCAATTATTGAGACGCAGGAAGGCGACGTTTCTGCATACATTCCTACAAACGTCATTTCCATTACAGACGGCCAGATTTATCTGCAGTCTAATCTCTTCTTCCAGGGCCAGCGCCCAGCAGTCGACGTAGGTATTTCTGTATCCCGCGTTGGTGGCGACGCTCAGGTCAAGGCAATGAAGCAGGTTGCAGGTACACTTCGTCTGGACCTTGCAAGTTATCGTGAGAAGCAGGCATTCTCGCAGTTCGGATCCGACTTGGATGCAACTACGCAGTACCAGCTCAACCACGGTGCTCATATGATGGAGCTTCTCAAGCAGCCACGTTATTCAGCTCTGGACGTAGTAGACCAGATTTGCGCAATTTACGCTGCAAAAGAGAACTTCATTGATGACGTTGATCTTGAGAACGTTGCTCTCTTCCGTGATGGCCTTGCTCAGTACATGAGTGAGTATCACCCACAGCTCCGCAACTCTCTGCGCAACGGAAAGATTTCTGATGAGCAGGCAGAGCGCTTGAGTGATCACATTAAGCACTTCAAGGCTAAGTTCTTGGAAGAGCATCCAAACAAGGTTGTGGATGAGGCAGAAGCTAATTCAGACACACCAGGCTCTTTTGACGCAGTAACCCAGGGTTCATTGCAGGAGTAATTATCAATGGCGAACCTTCACGAAATATCGAGGCGTATGAGCTCCATCAGGAGCACCATGCAGATTACGCGCACGATGTCGATGATTTCGACAGCGCGTGTCCGCAAGGCACTTGATAGGGCCGAGGCTGCTTCGCCATATAAGGAAGCTATTACCCTTATGCTTGCAAATGTAGCAGGCGCTGGCTTTAATCCTAAGAAACAGCCTCTTCTTGCTACACATAAAGTCGAGAAGAACGTGCTGTTCTTAGTCATCGCATCTGACCGTGGCCTTGCAGGCGGATTTAACATCCTGCCTCAACGCGAGGTTGAGCATGAGATGGCACGTCTTAAGGCTAAGGGTGTGTCGTCCGAGATAATTACTTGCGGACGCAAGCCAACTGAGTACTTTACGTATAGAAATATCAAGCCCACCATGTCCTATGTAGGCATTTCCTCTGAGCCTACAGCAGACCAGGCTGATCGTATTGCCTCCTATATCATGGATGGCTATATCAAGGGTAAGATTGATTGTGTCGTAATCAAGTACTGGCATGCAAAGAACCGTGTTGACCAAGAGCAGGTTACAGAGCAACTTCTTCCTATTTCGCGCGATAAACTCACGATTCCTAATAAACCACGTACCGAAGAAGCCCTCTCACAGGTGAAGACGTATAACAAGAGTGAATATCAATTCTCGCCATCTGCTTCTCAGGTACTTGATTCGTTGATGCCCGCTTATATCAAGACGGTCATCTTCCACGCACTTCTTGATTCTGCTGCAGCCGAGCATGGTGCACGCCGTCGTGCAATGCAGTCTGCAACTGATAATGCTGAGAACGTCTTAGGCGCTCTTAGCCGTACGTACAATCGCGAACGCCAGGGCGCAATTACCACTGAGCTCAATGAGATTATCGGTGGTGCTGCAGCATTGGAGGATATGTAATGTCAGATATGCAAGTAGAGACTTCTTCCTTTGAGGAAGCTATTCTCAACAAGCGCAATCAGCACGTTGACGATGGCGTAATCGTTCGCGTAGTTGGACCAGTTGTCGACGTTAAGTTCGACGGACCTGTTCCAAGCATCTATACCGCACTGACGGTAGAGGATGACACGCCTGTTGGTCACGTCAGCACCGTTCTTGAGGTTGAGTCTCAGCTTCCCGGTGGTGTTGTTCGTACCGTCGCTATGTCGTCAACCGATGGTCTTCAGCGTAACCTTCGCGTTAAGGACACCGGCAAGCCAATGATGATGCCAGTAGGCAAATCTACGCTGGGCCGCGTCTGGAACGTTATGGGTCAGCCAGTTGATGGTGGAGAAATTCCTGAAGACGTTGAGTATTATCCAATTCACCACCCAGCACCTCTCTTTGAAGAGCTCACTACTGAGACAGAGATTTTTGAGACAGGCATCAAGGCAATCGATCTTCTCGAGCCTTATGTTCGAGGCGGAAAGACTGGCCTCTTTGGTGGCGCTGGCGTTGGTAAGACCGTTCTGATTCAGGAGCTTATTAACAACCTGGCTCAGCAGCATGGTGGTACTTCCGTATTCACCGGCGTTGGAGAGCGTACTCGTGAGGGTACCGACCTCTTCCTCGAGATGACTGAGTCTGGCGTTATTAACAAGACCTGCCTCGTCTATGGTCAGATGAACGAGCCACCAGGAGCTCGTATGCGTGTTGCTCTTGCAGGTCTTACTACTGCAGAGTACTTCCGTGATCAGGGCCAGGATGTTCTGTTGTTCATCGACAACATCTTCCGCTTCTCTCAGGCAGGTTCTGAGGTTTCCGCACTTCTCGGCCGTATGCCTTCCGCAGTTGGTTACCAGCCAACCCTGGCTACAGAGATGGGCGAGCTTCAGGAGCGTATTACTTCCACCAAGGAAGGCTCTATTACTTCCGTACAGGCAGTTTACGTCCCTGCAGACGACCTTACTGACCCTGCTCCTGCTACAACCTTTACGCACTTGGATGCAACTACCGTTCTTTCTCGTGCTATTACCGAGCTTGGTATTTACCCAGCAGTTGACCCTCTGGCCAGCTCCAGTTCTGCTCTTGATCCATCCATTGTTGGTTCAGAGCACTACCGTGTTGCTATGGCAGTTCAGGAGACCCTGCAGGAGTACTCCGACCTTCAGGACATCATTGCAATTCTGGGTATGGACGAGCTTTCTGAGGAGCAGCAGTGTACCGTTGCTCGCGCCCGTAAGATTCAGCAGTTCCTCTCTCAGTCATTCCACGTTGCCGAGAAGTTCACTGGTAACCCTGGTGTGTACTGCACCGTTGAGGAGACTGTCCGCTCGTTTGCAGAGATTATTGACGGTAAGTGCGATGACCTTCCTGAGCAGGCATTCCGTTTTGCAGGCACCATCGAAGATGTTCGCGAGCGCGCTGCAAAGATGTCCGCTTCGGATAGCTCACAGAACTAGGATTTCTCATGGCTGAGTTGACTTGTCAGTTTGTCAGACCAGATAAGCTCCTCTACGAAGGAACTGTTGAAAGTCTGATTCTTGCTTCAGCAGATGGAGAGTATGGTGTGTGGCCAGGCCACGCACCAGAAATCATTGCGCTTGGCGATGGTGTTGTAAGACTGCACATGCCTCATCCAGAGAATGAAGAATCTATGACCAAGATAGTGATTTCTGGTGGATACGCAGAAATCGATCCAACAGGAGTCATTATCTTGGCAGATCATGCTCGTCGCGTTGATGACATTGATGCAGATGTTGTGCGCGAGACAAGAGATGACGTTATTGACCAGATGCTTTCTCTTCCAGAAGACGATAATCGTCGTGCCTACTACGAAAAAAAGATAGACTGGTGTAATCTACTTCTGAAGCAAGTGGTTGAGGAGTAAAATTCTCTCACTGTCGTTTTCGGAGGTTTATGGACGTCATAAAAGTAGTAGGTGGCCGTTCTGTCACAGGAGAGGTCACTGTAGAGGGTGCAAAAAACTCTGCCCTTAAGTTGATGGCTGCAACCATCATGGCTCCTGGTGTTACTACGCTCACTAACGTTCCTAATATTGCAGACGTTCACGTCATGGGCAAGGTGCTCAAGACGTTAGGCGCTCGCATTGAAGTCGTTGGTCTTCACGAGCTCAAAATTGATACCACAGATATTACAAGCTGGGAGACTCCTTACAGTCTTGTTGCACAGATGCGTGCATCAACTGCTGTTTTGGGTCCCCTTATTTCTCGTTTTGGCAAGGCCGTTGTGGCAATGCCAGGCGGTTGTAATATCGGTGCTCGTAAAATTGACATGCACATCCTGGGCCTCGAGGCTTTGGGTGTTGAATTTAAGGTTGAGCACGGCAATATTCATGCAAGCGCTCCTCACGGCATAACCGGCGAGACCGTTTCTCTGGCCTTTGCTTCCGTTGGTGCAACAGAGAACCTGATGATGGCATCAGTTTTTGCCAAGGGTGTAACGGTCATTGATAACGCAGCTCGTGAGCCAGAAATTGTTGACCTGGCTACTATGCTCAACAAAATGGGTGCCAACATTCAGGGTGCCGGATCTCCTGTTATTGAGATTCACGGCGTCACAGAGCTGCATCCTATTGAGCATGAAGTCGTTGGCGACCGCATTGAGGCTGGTACCTTCTTGGCTATTGGCGCGCTTACTGGTGAGCCTATTACTGTTCACGGTTTTGAGCCAAATCACCTTGGTCTGGTACTTAAAAAGTACGAGCAGATGGGCATTACCATCGAGACTGGAGATAGGTGGGCAAGGGCTTCTCGTCAGCAAGATCTTAAAGCTATCGATATCCAGACGCTGCCATTCCCAGGTTTCCCAACAGACATGCAGGCACAGACTATGACGCTGCTTGCTCTGGCTAAGGGCACCTGCATCATTACAGAAAACGTCTTTGAGAACCGCTTTATGTTGGCGTCTGAGCTTTCTCGCATGGGAGCAGACATCACCATTGAGGGCCATCACGCTATTGTTCGCGGCGTCTCCGGCTTTGAGGGAGCGCAGGTCAAGTCACCAGATCTTCGTGGCGGCGCCGCGCTTGTTATGGCTGGTCTTGTGGCCGAGGGAGAAACAATCGTTTCTGCCATCCATCACATTGACCGCGGTTACGAGGGATTTGTCGAGAAACTCGTCGCGCTGGGAGCAGATGCTCAGCGCACTACCATTCCAGACGACGACTTTATCGAAGGATAGTTTGTGTCAACTAAACCAAAGCATGCAAAACTGCTCGACAACGGGGCCTCACAGGACGCTTCGGTTGACGCTGCACAAAATACTGCTACGGGAAGCACTCAAGGCACTGCGCCAAGCGCTGCAACCAATACGTCGCAGAACGCTGCAGTTAGCAACTCTCCTTTTAGCCGCACGCAGGCAGAGGGCTACCACAAGCGTCGTAAGCGTGTCTTCAGAAAGCAGATGGTAGTCAGGTCGCTTCTGGGCGTCTTTGCTGCTGTTTTTGTTGCCGCTGTGGTGGGCGCAGGTATCTGGTATGCAAGCGTTCAAGCGCAGCTCAATAACTCGCAGGTCATTACTGCTGAGCTTCGTCAGACGCTTCAGGAGCCTTCTGCACCAAGCGACCCCTATTATATGCTGCTTCTAGGAACCGACGGCCGACCTGGCGAGACTGAATATCGTGCGGATTCCATTATTTTGGCGCGCGTTGACCCTATCCATAAGCGTGTGACCATGCTTTCTATTCCACGAGATACCCGTGTCTTGTGGAAGGGTTCTTACATGAAGATTAACGCTGTTCACTACTATGACGGCGCAAATGGCATGGTACAAGCTGTAAATGAACTGTGCGGCGTACATATTGCCCACTATGCAGAGGTCAATTTTGACGGTCTTGCAGGCATTACGGATGCTCTCGGTGGCGTAACCGTTAACGTTGAGCAGTACATGCGCGATACAGAGAACTTTAGCGACGTTGTTGAGCTCTATCCTGGTGTTCAGAAACTCAACGGCGCTCAGGCTCTCTTCTTTACTCGTGTTCGCTACGCTTTTGCAGACAGCGATTACACCCGTATGCGTCACCAAAGAACATTTATCAAGGCTATGATTGCGCAGATTTTGAACACAGGAGACCCTGTAGCCATTGCAAATATCGTTAATTCAACAGCTCGCATGGTCATCACCGATCTATCTGTCTCAGACATTATTTCTCTGGGCACTCAGATGATTGGCATGAACACTGACAAGGATATCTATACGGCATACGTACCATCTGAGGGAACAGAAATTGATGGTCAGTCGTATGTTATTGCAGACAAAGACGCGCTTGCAAAGATGATGAAAGTTATCGAAGCAGGAGACGATCCGTCTAGCTTAAACGGACAAACAGATGCCGAGGCAAATGCTGAGGCTGCCGAGAAAAGCTCAGAAGAGTCCTCAGAATCTTCAAACAGCTCTTCTCGCCAGTAAAACTAAGCGCCGTTTTTGGGTATCATTCAAGTGTTAGAAATATTTTCGTTGCGTAGCGCAACTGATTTTGCATGAAAAAGACTGTCAAGCAGTCGTCGGAGGAGAGTTATGGCCAACGATAACGTACAAAACGAGCACACACTGACAAAAGCCGGCGAGGACTATCTCGAGGCAATTTATCGAATTGCACTTGAGCAGCCAGATGACGATAAAAGCGTCCGCTCCGTTGATATTGCCGAGAGCCTTGATGTTTCCAAGGCAAGCGTCAACAAGGCACTATCTCAGCTTAAAGAGCAGGACATGGTTGAGCAGAGCCGTTATGGTCGTGTCACGCTGACTAAAGAAGGCGAGGCAAACGCCCGTACCACATGGCGTGCTCACCGTGCGCTCCGCACCTTCCTTGAGGAGGATTTGGGTGTAGACACAGAAACCGCAGACGCAGAGGCTTGCCTTATGGAGCACTCGCTTTCTGTAGACACGCTGGCTAAACTCATTGAATTCCTTGAGAAGCGTGGAATTGAGATTCCAAGCAAGTAACGTAACCTGGCGCTTATGCAAGCTAGGTACGTATAAAAGCGCCTGTCATTTGAGTTTATCGGCGGCAAAACCGTCATTCTTACAAGCGCACGTTAGGTGTGCAGAGCCAACAGGGCTCATAGGTGAAAGGTAAACACATGAAGGCAATTATCCCAGCAGCAGGTCTAGGTACGCGTTTTCTACCTGCAACAAAGGTAACCCCTAAAGAGCTGTTGCCTGTTTTGGATAAGCCCGTCATTCAGTACGTAGTAGAAGAGGCTCTTGAGCCAGAAGAGGTCGATGAGGTAATCATCATCAATTCTCGCGAGAAGCCACAGATTGAAACCTACTTTGCTGAAGACCAGAAGTTTGAAGCAGACCTTTCTTCTCGTGGAAAGCAAGACCTTGCCGAGAAGGTCCATGCAGCTTCTGCACTTCCTGTTTCCTTTACCTATCAGGACAACCCTCGTGGTCTTGGCCATGCCGTGCTGTGCGCCGCAGACGGCGTAGGTGACCAGCCATTCTTTGTACTTCTCGGCGATTACTTTGTTCCAGACCGTCAGATGTGCATCCGCATGGCAGAGATTTCCAAGCAGCACAACGGCGCATCCGTCATTGCAGTTGCTCCAGTTCCTGCAGATCAGGTGAATCGCTACGGTATTATCGCAGGCGAGTGCATCTCTTCTCCTTCAGGCAACCCTGAGGGTGAGGGTGCTATTTGGAAGGTAACAGGCCTTGTCGAGAAGCCCCGTCCAGAGGACGCACCTTCTCACCTGTTTATTGTTGGTCGTTACCTGCTTTCTCCAAAGATTATGGAGCTCTTGGCAACTCAGGGTCCTGGCGCCGGCAACGAGATTCAGCTGACAGATGCAATGGAGCGCCTGCTTGCTGAGGAAGAGATGTATGCGCTGGTAATCGACGCGGAAGAGGGCTGCGATACCGGTACTCCTGCAGCTTGGGCAGCAACTAATGCTCGTATGGCACTCTCTGATCAGAGCTCTGCAGCAGCATTTAAAGAGGCGCTCGGCAGCTATGCCAACCGCATTGGATAAAAGACCCGACATACTCCGTTTTGGCAGCGATGGCTGGCAAGCCCGCTATGATAAAAGCTTTACCAGGGATAATGTAGTTAGACTTGCAGAGGCCCTTGGTACTGTTTGGTCACAGGAGCTGCCTGGCGGCACTGTGTTTGTTGGTTTTGACACGCGCTTTGAGGCGGATTCGTCTGCCCTCGAGGCTGCAGCGACACTGGCCTCCTTTGGCCTTGACGTGCGCGTTTCCGAGACGTTTTGCCCCACGCCATCTATTTGCTGGGCTTGTGCGCAGCATAAAAATGTAGCTGGCGGCCTCATTATTTCTGCAACTGAGCTTTCCTGCGAATACTGCGGCATGATTATTCGTGCTGCTAATGGTGGCCCTGTTTCTCGCGATTTTCTCCAGCGCGTGGAATCCGCAACGCCGCTTGAGCCAACAGAGCAGCGTGGAACTTTTACCACAACGGATATTGTGACGCCTTATAAAAGTGCGCTGCTTAATCAGATTAATGTGTCTGTTATTAAAGAGCTACGCCCGAGCGTGGTAGTTGACCCTATGTATGGTGCAGCAACAGACCTGCTTGCTGACGTACTTTCCGCAGCTGGATGTGTCGTACATCAGATGCACCAAGGTCCTGTCAGGGATTTTGGTGGCATTCACCCACAACCAGCGGACCCTTGGGCTGATGAGTGCTCTTCGATGGTGGTAAGCCGCCATGCACAGCTGGGCCTTTTGCTTGATTGTGACGGAGACCGCGCTGCTGCCGTAGATGAAACCGGTCGACTCCTTAGCCCACACGAGCTTATTCCGCTTATAACA
>ERZ772935.1105-NODE-1105-length-10244-cov-3.952498_pt1 | contig 10244 bp, 10 predicted proteins | sample MGYA00511683_ERZ772935 | MGnify/ENA primary metagenome ERZ772935 (study PRJEB29015, sample SAMEA2738086) | human oral metagenome | biome: human oral; feature: human-associated habitat; material: saliva | place: China | collected 2228 ...
CGAATTTCACCATTTCTACTTTGTTAAATTGGTGAAGACGAATTAAACCACGAGTGTCGCGTCCAGCACTACCCGCTTCAGAACGGAATGATGGGCTAAGCGCTGTGAAGTAGATTGGTAATTGCGCTTCGTCTAAGATTTCGTTTGCGTAGTAGTTTGTTAATGGAACTTCTGCTGTTGGGATTAATGTTAAGTTGCGTTCGTCTGTTAATTGGAACACATCTTCTTTGAATTTAGGGAATTGACCTGTACCGTACATTGATTGTTCGTTTACCATGTATGGTGTGATCATTTCAGTGTAGCCATGTTTTTCAACGTGTAAATCAAGCATGTAGTTGTAGATGGCACGTTCTAAGCGAGCTCCAAGGCCTTTATAGTATAAGAAACGGCTTCCTGATACTTTAGCTCCACGTTCGAAGTCTAAGATATCTAGAGCTTCTGCCACTTCCCAGTGAGGTTTTGGTTCGAAGTCGAATACGCGAGGAGTTCCTTCACGGCGAACTTCTACGTTTTCTGTTTCATCTGCCCCTACTGGTACGCCTTCTGCAGCTGTGTTTGGTAAGCGAGATGCGATGTATTCTACTTTTTCTTCCACTTCGGCTAAATGAGCGTCTGTTGCTTTGATGTCTTCGCCGACTTGTTTCATTTCAGCGATTTTCTCTGTTGCATCTTCCTTGTTACGTTTTAGAAGAGAGATTTCCTCTGTCACCGTATTACGGTATTGTTTTAATTGTTCTGTTTTTGTAATGAGTGCGCGACGTTCTTCATCTAAGTTGCGTAACTCTTCCACTGTTGCGCGGTCAACTCCACGGTTTCCTAGCGCTGTAGCCACTTCTTCAAAATTTTCACGAATGCGTTTGATATCTAACATTATTTTCCCTCCATTTTGTGTTTTCTGTATAAAAAAATACTCCGTCCCAGACAATTGTCTAAGGGACGAAGTAGAGTAATTTTCTTCGCGGTACCACCCGGTTTCAATGTTTCCATTGCGCTCATTTGTGGGATAACGGTTTTCTCCGGATAGCTTAATCAATGTTTTCGCTCTCGCACCGTATGTGGATTCGCTGGTCTCTCTTTGCTAGTTTTCACCAACCACTAGCTCTCTACTAAAGGATCGCAGGTACTATTCATACTGTATCATTTGTCTAAGATTGTACACGCCCTAAGCAAAAAGTGCAAGACTTTTACTGTATTTTTATTTAGAGGCTGTTGGCGTAAATACATTTTGAATTTCGCTCCATACATTTCCAAAGAAGTTTTGAACTTTTTGAACAACTTGTCCAACAAAACCTTTTGCTCCACGGACACTTTCTGTGACCACATTCGATTGCTCCACATCGTAAGCAGCTAATGCTTCTACCGTTCCGTGGTCTTTACCATCTACATATCCTAGATTTTCACCTGGCATTTCAAAGGTCAATGTTCCGACCGTTTGTCCTGCTTGAACAGGCGCTTTTACTTTTCCATCTTCTGTTTTCAACTCATCTAACGGAATAAAGCCTATTTTAATTTGGCTAAGGGCTGTCCCTTTTGGAACGGCTGCAACAAAAGGTTTTCCATAGTCAACGCTCAGTGTTTCTTCCGTTCCACCTTCCAGAGGAATTGGCGGTAAATTTTGTACGGATTTCCCAGGAGAACCGACAATAAGTCCTTCGTACTTTTTGAACAGTTCATCTAAAAGATGTCTTGTGACTTTAAATCGGTTTAGTGGCTCTTTAGAACCCATACTCACCACAATCACAGAAAATCCATTTCTTGTTGCTGTTGTCGTAATTGAAGCTCCACCGGATTCACTCGTTCCTGTCTTCAATCCTGTTACCCCTTCATACTCAAATAAGAGCCCTGGAAGTAAGTAATTGAAGTTATCCATTTTAGTCGTTCCTGAGCCATTTGGACGGAAAGTTTGGGTTGGAATTGATGAAATCTTCAAAATCTCAGGAAAATCATTCACTAAATTTTTAGCAATAATTGCAACCGAACGAGCGGACATACTATTTTCGTCTTCGTCTCCAAAAGCTGGATTTTTTTCGCTCCCGCCATATTTGTTCGGTAATCCTGTTACATTAATAATGGTCGCGTCCTTAATGCCCCACTCGTTTAATTTTGCTTTCATGCGTTCAATCCAATTCGCTTCGGAACCACCAATATATTCGGCAATTGCAAGAGTTGCTGCGTTAGCTGAATAGATTGAGATTGCATCAAAGAGTTCTTTGATTGTATATTTTTCATTTGGCCATAGTGGCACATTGGATAAATTATAATTGGCACTTAATTGATTGGCTCTGGCACTAATTGGGATTTTTGTTTCCCAAGTGATTTCTCCTTTTTTAATCGCTTCTAAAATTAAATATTGTGAAATCATTTTACTCATGGAAGCAATCCCGCGAACTTCATCTTGATTGTTTTGCATCAAAATTTTTCCGCTCGTTTGCTCGATTGCAATGTAGCTTTGTACATCTTGAATCGCAGCTGCTTCTTCTTTTTCTTTTGCGGCATCTTGCGCATAAATAACTGGAGTAAAACTCGTAGCACTCATAGCAAAAATGCTAAGCGCACACACGAATTTTTTCATCCATTTACGAGGACCTTTCATGTTTTTATATCTCCTAAATCTCTCAAATCTGCTTACTCATGTTACCGAAAAAATAAAGGAAAAACAATGGTAATCTGATTAATCTTTTATTACAAAATTGCGCTTATTTTTAATCTCATATTCGCTTGCTGTTCGAGGAAAAAATATTATTGTATCCACATCAACAATGGATGCCCTTCCATCTTTTAACAAGAAAAAAACACAAAAAGAAAAGTGTTTTTTTCTTGTTGTGTTTTCTTTAAAATCCTTTATGTTTTTCTAGAAATTGTTCTTCTTCTAATGTCGATTTTCTTCCTAAAATTTGATTTCGATGGGGATATCTACCAAATTGTTCAATAATCGCACGATGAGCCATTTCATATTTTTTTCGACGTTCTAATCCTGGTTCGTCAAACCATTTTGCAGCCCAATCATGAATCCAAAGAGACTCTGAATGCATGAAGGGCATCACAAGAAATCCTTGCTCCTCTACCGTCAATTCCTTCCAATAAGGTAAAGCTTCCTGGGCAAGTATTAATGCTAAAGAATCCGCAGCGAACGCTTTTGCATCCTCACGAAACATATTTCTTGAGAATTGATCCAGAACAATTATTTCGGCTAGACGACCTCGCGGAGTCTTGCGCCAGTGAACCGTTTCGCCTGAAACGATAGCCTCATAAGTGGGAAGAAATCTCGTTCGAATTTCTGCATCAAACTCCTCCGATTTTTTAAACCAATCTGAAGCTTCACATTCTTTAAACCAGAACTCTAATACTTCTTGGGGCGAAACAATCATTATCCAATCGCTTCTTTCTTCGTTTTTTCATCTAGCTGATCGTTCATTCTTCCGTATTTATATCCTTGCAAATCGACAGTTACAAATAAAAAGCCTAACTCTTGCATCATCTGATTAATTTCTTCGTGGTTTTTAACTAATTTTTCAATTTGATCTGCCCCTACTTCAATACGAGCCAAATCTTGATGCACGCGAACACGTACCGGTTCAAATCCACGTTTTGCAAAATATTCTTCCGCCTTAAACACCGCTTCTACTTTTTCAGGAGTAATGCGGGTTCCATATGGGAAACGAGAAGCTAAACTGCAAGAAGGAGTCTTATTCCAATTCGTCACTCCTGCGCGTTTGGCTAATTCACGAATTTCTGATTTATATAATCCAGCATCTTGCAAGAGGCTACGCACTCCTTCTTCATTACGCGCCTTCACACCAGGTCGATAATCGTTGATGTCGTCCATAATTAATCCATCTGAAAGAACAGTAAATCCTTCTCCTTCGACATTCTTTTTGATGGTTTGATAGAGCATTTTTTTACTGTAATACCAACTGTTCGGAGTGTTTGAAGCAATGTGCGGATCGGATAACTCTTCCATTTCAAGTCCTAATACACGAGCACCCATTTCTGTTCCTAAATCGATTGCTTCACTAAATTCTCGGTCCGAGAACAATTCCGAGTTCACGACTGCTGCAATCACATTGTCACGTCCTAGAGTATCCACTGCAATCTTCAATAAATAGCTACTATCGATTCCTCCAGAATAGGGAACTACAATTTTCCCCACTTCTTTTAACAATTCGCGTAATCGTGCTTCTTTTTCATCCATTATTCGTTCCTTCTTTCTATCCTAAAAGCTTTCTCGACCTGTAAATTCTTCCAAGTATGCTTTGTCTAAAATCGTTAATTTCTGATTATGAATTTCAACGACGCCTTCTTCTTTTAAATCATGAATAATGCGGTTTACGCTATTACGAGTGGAGATTCCACAAAAGCCAGCAATATCTTCGTTCGTAACGTTAAAATCGATGAGAATTCCATCCTCTACTTCCACGCCAAATTGATTCATCAATTTATATAGGAAGGAACAGACCGCCCCTTTCTTCCCATTCATCGTCATATATTGCAATGATTCAATGGTTTCAGACAATTTGTTCCGGTAATATTCCCGAATATAATCTTGTAAGTGTTTATCATCTCTTACGTATTCCCAGAACTTAATGCGTGGAATACGGTAGAAAGTTGCCTCATCGCTCTCAATGCGTACGTTAAAAGGTGCTGATGTATAGTTAGAAACTTCGTCACGAACAAGTGAAACGATATCCACGGGCGTAACGTACTCTAAATTAAACTCCCGACCATCTTTCATTATGATACTAGTCTTCACTACCCCATCAATCAGTACATAAGTATAGGCCTGTTCCAAACCACGGTATGCCAGGTACATGTGTTTTTTCTTCTTAATAATAGGGGTATTTTCTTTCTCTAAAAAATCGATTAAATATTTTTCACTGTTCAAATTGAACACTCCTCTAAGACAATTTCCTATACACACTATTATCATCTTACCACGAAAATATACGTTAACAAATGTTACTAACCTTTGAGGCTTCTGCTATCAGTTATTTGAGTATACTTATAATCGTCAAACAAATTAAAGGAGATGTTATCATGGTTGAAATTAAACTACCTTATGACAAAAAATCTATTACTGCTGTAATTCCTGACAAAAACTTTGCTGGATTACTTGAATCAAAAGCTGAAAACTACCACAACCCACTTTCTGAACAAGAAACAGTGGAAAAATCAATGGATAACCCAATTGGTAGCCAAACATTAGAAGAATTAGCAAAAGGTAAAAAAGATATCGTGTTAATCAGTTCTGACCATACACGTCCAGTTCCTTCACATATCATCACACCAATCATTTTACGTCGTATCCGTAGCGTAAACCCAGACGCTCGTATCCGTATTTTAGTTGCGACTGGTTTCCACCGTCCTTCAACTCGCGAAGAGTTAATTAACAAATACGGTCAAGAAATCGTGGACAACGAAGAAATCGTAATGCACATTTCTACAAACGACGAAGACATGGTTAAAATCGGTCAATTACCTTCAGGTGGTGACTGCATCATCAACCGTATCGCTGCTGAAGCAGACTTACTAATCGCTGAAGGATTTATCGAAAGCCACTTCTTCGCTGGATTCTCTGGCGGACGTAAATCAGTTCTTCCTGGGGTTGCTTCATATAAAACAATTATGGCAAACCACAGTGGTGATTTTATCGATTCAGAAAAATCACGTACTGGTAACTTAGACCACAACCCAATCCACGAAGATATGTTATACGCAGCACGTACTGCAAACTTAGCCTTCATCGTAAACGTTGTATTAGACGGTGAAAAACATATCATCGGTTCATTTGCCGGAGACATGGTTGAAGCGCATAAAGTAGGTTGCGAATTCGTTCGTGAATTAGCTCATGTAACTAAAATCCCTTGCGATATCGCCGTTTCAACAAATGGTGGTTTCCCATTAGACCAAAACATCTACCAAGCTGTTAAAGGAATGACTGCTGCTGAAGCAACAAACAAAGAAGGCGGCGTAATCATCATGGTTGCTGGATGTCAAGATGGTCACGGTGGTGAAGGTTTCTACCGTAACTTAGCAGACGTTAAAGACCCTAAAGATTTCTTAGACCAAGCCATTAACACTCCAAGACTTGAAACAGTTCCAGACCAATGGACTTCACAAATCTTAGCGCGTATTCTAGTACACCACCATGTAATCTTTGTATCTGACTTAGTTGAACCAAGTCTTATCACAAACATGCATATGGAATTAGCGAAAACATTTGACGAAGCTCTTGCACGTGCCTTCGAACTTCAAGGAGCAGACGCAAAAGTAACAGTTATCCGCGATGGATTATCTGTGATCGTTGAAGATAAATAATATGAAACAAGAAGAAATCCTACAACAAGTTAAAGATGGACGCCTCTCAATTGAAGAAGCGTCCACCCTTCTGAAAGGGATTGAAGACATTGGTTACGCAGCCATTGATCTTTCTCGCCAAAAGCGCAATGGATTTCCAGAAATCATCTATGGTGAAGGAAAAAACATTGAGCAATTAATTGGCATCATCACGGCAATGAATGAGCATAAAACAGCTATTCTTGCAACACGCGTGAACGCTGAAAAAGGGGAAGCTCTCTCCCTTGCTTTCCCTGAAGGCGTCTATGAACCTCTCGGACGTACCTTCGTCCTTAACCCAATCGCCCCAAAACATGAACACTACATCGCAGTTGTCACAGCTGGCACAAGCGACATTCCTGTTGCCGAAGAAGCGGCTGTCACTGCTGAGACATTCGGAAATCATGTCAAACGTATTTACGACGTCGGAGTTGCCGGTATTCACCGCCTCTTCAATCGTCTCGAAGACATCCAAGGCGCTAGCGTCGTGATTGTCATCGCCGGTATGGAAGGTGCGCTTGTCAGTGTCGTTGGCGGTTTAGTAGACGTTCCTGTGATTGCCGTTCCAACCAGCATCGGATACGGAACGAATCTTCAAGGCGTGACGACTTTACTCAGCATGCTGACTTCTTGCGCAAGCGGCGTTACTGTCGTAAACATCGACAACGGTTTTGGTGCAGCGTATTCAGCAAGCATGATTAACAACATTCGAGGAGGACTCGCATGAGCACATTATATTTAGAACCATTTTCTGGGCTGAGCGGTGATATGCTAAATGCTCTTCTACTCGATTTAGGAGCCGACCGCAAGCATCTTGAAGAAGCCCTTAAGACGATTTCGCTCGACGGTTATCATCTTCATGTAGACCGCATCGCGAAAAGCAGTATTTGGGGAACAGACTTCGATGTGCATATGGAACACGGTGAAAAAGACCATGGCATCGCTGGTGACTTTGATCATCACCATCACGAACATGACCACCACCACGAGCACGAACATCATCATCATCATGAACATGCTCATTCACATACACACGCAGAACACACTCATGACCACGATCATCATCATGAGCATGAACACACTCATGACGGTCATTCTCATGAACATACACATAGTCATCATCACCATCACGGAGAAGTTCGTGGGTTGAAAGAAATCGAAACGATTATTCTTTCAAGTGGTGTCAGTGACTTTGTAAAAGAAAAAAGTTTGGAAGTATTCCGTGACATCGCACAAGCGGAAGCAAACGTACACCAAATGCCTGTGGAGGAAATTCACTTCCACGAGGTTGGCGCAACAGACTCTATCATCGACATCATGAGCTTCTTCATTTTGTGGGAAACACTCGACATCGATACGGTTTACAGCACTGCTGTCACGGAAGGTAGCGGAACAATTACCGTTGCACATGGAGTCATGCCTGTACCGGTTCCTGCTGTAATGCAATTAAGACTCGGAACAAGCATTCCATTCTCACAAGACTTTGACATTCATACAGAGCTTGTGACACCAACCGGTCTTGCTCTCTTTAAGGTCATTCACCCAGTATTTGCACAACCTTCAAACCTAACTGCTACTAAAGTGGGTTACGGTTTCGGAAAACGTGACACTGGTAAATTCAATGCGTTACGCGGAACACTCTTAGAGAAAAGCACACATTCTCATCAAGTCGTGACTTCCAATAACGATGAAATCATTCAAATCGATACAACCATCGATGACCAAAGCGGTGAAGAGCTTGGATACATCATGAGCCTTTTATTAGAAGAAGGCGCGCTTGATGTGCACTACACTCCCGTTTACACAAAGAAAAACCGTCCGGCAACACATCTCACACTTCTCATTCAAGAAGGAGACCTCGAACGGTTTACAGCCATTTTATTTAAGCAAACTTCAACCATTGGTTTTCGTTATCAAAACGTCCAACGTAAAGTCATGACTCGCACTTTCCAGACGCAACAAACGAGCCTCGGAGCGGTGAAGGTAAAGAAAAACCAATACGGTACTTTTACAAAATCAACCTTAGAATATGAAGACTGCGCCAGAATCGCCCACGAAACAGGATTATCGATTCAAGCCGTCTATCAACAATTAATAAAAGAATTACATTAAGGAGAATCAACCAATGGATCAAACATTTATGCATTTATTATTATCAGAATTTATGGGAACTGCCCTCATGATTATCTTCGGGGTCGGCGTACACTGTGATGACGTCTTGAAGAAAACAAAATACGCTGGAACAGGTCACTTATTCGCCATCACAACATGGGCATTCGGTATCACTGTTGCTTTATTTATATTCGGTGGTGTAAGTATCAACCCTGCTATGGCGCTTGCTAAAGTGGTTTTAGGAGTACTTCCTGCAGAACAATTCATTCCAATCGCAATCGCTGAATTCTTAGGCGCATTTGTTGGTGCGGTAATCGTATGGTTCATGTACGCAGACCACTTCACAGCTTCTGAAGGACTTGTTGATGGCGTTGCAATCCGTAACATCTTCTCAACAAACCCTAACTGCCGTAACTTACCACGTAACTACTTCGTCGAAGCATTTGCAACTTTCATTTTCTTAACAGCTATCTTAGCAACTGAAAATGTAAACAAAGAATTATTACCAATCGTGGTTGGTTTAATCGTATGGGCTGTCGGTATGGGTCTTGGAGGTACAACTGGATTCGCGATGAACCAAGCTCGTGACTTAGGACCTCGTCTTGCTTACCAATTATTACCAATCAAAAACAAAGTGAATAACGACTGGCAATATGGATTATTAGTACCTGGTACTGCTCCATTCATCGGTGCTGTATGTGCTGCATTCTTCGTTCGTTACTACTTAGGTTACTTTATCTAATAAAACTACTAAACCCGTGTGGATGTCTTCTACGTCATCCACACGGGTTTTTGATTGTCATCAATACTATTCTGTTTTTTCTTTTTCATACGTTTTTTGCGACGTTGGTTCTATTGTAAATTCTGAGAACACAAATGTATTAGTTTCCACTTTACCAGTGTAATAGCCCTCCGAGTCAATCTCATCAATTGTAATCTTAATATGAAGGCCTTTCTTTCCAATGTCATACGCTAAAGTTGGTGCTAAAAACACTCTCTTCCCATCTTTTTTCGCCTGAATATAGAAATTCCCAATCTTATCCGTATCCTTAGAAATCGCAACAGCCCCTTTCGTACGTGACTGCCCTCCGATTAATGTGATAGAAACGCGATCCGTTGCTCCAGTACTATCAGAATCTCGAAATTCACCAATAATAATTTCCTCAATTTCCTTATCCGTGTTATTAATAATCTCATAGCTAAATTCCGCATTGGCATTCTCATTCGTGAAAAAGACACGAATGGCTAGCCATGAACAGACTGCCATTAGCAGAATGATAGCTGCGCTTGTCGCCAATTTCCCTACGGACCATTGTTTTAGATTGTATGCCATTTTTTATCTTCCCTTCCAAATCAGGTGCTTTCAATCCGAATTATACCTCTCCTTTTTTTAAATACAACCCCTTTTATTAATTTTTACAAAAACAGCCGACTATTTCTAGTCAGCTGTGTCTTGTTTACTTGCATCTATAATTTTCTTACGGTAATCCTTGTTCCGTCTCAACGTGAAATAGTCTGGAACGGGATCTTGGCCACCGCGAATAAATGGATGGCATCGGCAAATGCGTCCGCATCCCATCAATACGCCTTTTAGCGCGCCATGTTTTTCAACTGCCTGAATCATATAGCTCGAGCAGGTTGGTCTGTAGATACATGAAGGCGGGAATAATGGAGAAATCCACTTTTGATATCCTCGCACGAGTGCAATCATGATTTTTTTCATATCGATACTGCTTTCTAATTAATAAATCTGAAGAAGGCTTCTACTCCTTCTGCTGCAATCAGTGTATAAACGTATA
>ERZ772935.1108-NODE-1108-length-10214-cov-3.589822_pt1 | contig 10214 bp, 7 predicted proteins | sample MGYA00511683_ERZ772935 | MGnify/ENA primary metagenome ERZ772935 (study PRJEB29015, sample SAMEA2738086) | human oral metagenome | biome: human oral; feature: human-associated habitat; material: saliva | place: China | collected 2228 ...
CTGCCTTTAGTGCACCCGTATCGGGGGCGATGTTCGTCTTTGAAGAGGTCCATAAAAGTTTTTATCCCTACCTCGTTGTGCCAACCTTTGTGGCCACATTAATTTCTAACTATATTACGGTTAGTATCTTTGGCCTCGACCCAGCTCTTGGGTTTTCGGTAACCTCAGGGGTTCCTCTTGAGTACTTCCCTGTACTGCTTATGGTGGGCGTTATCATGGGCCTCTGTGGGGTGCTTTTCTGTCGCATGATCTTTGTGTTCAAGAAATTCTTTGAGTGGCTTAAATGCTCTCGGTTCTTGAAATTAGCCCTCACTTTTGTGACTGTGGCCATCATCGGCTATGACTCACAACTTCTTTTAGGTGGCGGCAATGATCTGGTAGGACAGCTAGCCTTTCAATCGCATGGTGTATTGCTCTTGGGTGGTATCGTACTAGGTAAGATTTTACTTACCACCTTCTGCTATGGCAGTGGTGCGCAAGGCGGCATATTCTTGCCCATGCTCGTTATAGGTGCCTCTGCAGGTGCTTTTTGTGAAAGCGTGCTTTCATCAATCGGTATTATCTCACCTGATTTTGTACCGCAATTCGTTATTTGTGCCATGGGTGGCATGTTAGCAGCTGCGATGCGAACACCGATTTTAGCGATATTGCTCGTCCTTGAAATGACGAATAGCTTCTCCAATATTTACGCTATCGGTATTGTTACACTTGTGGCATACCTTGTGGCAGAGCTTTTAAAAGAACCGCCAATTTACGATTCCTTATTGCAAGCCATGAGCGGGCAAAGCAATTTAGAATCTGTACAAACCTTCTTCCAAACGAAGGTGCCTGTAGTGGCAAACTATACAGAGGTGCAGTTACAAGACTTGGCATTGCCAGATGGTACATTAATCGTAAGTATTCGTCGCAATGGAACATACATTGTGCCCCTTGGAGATGTAAAACTCGAACCAGGTGATGAACTACAAGTTTCGTGTGAACGAGGTCGATTAAAAGCAGCGAAAGACTTTTTCCAATCTTCTGTTTAATTATCATAAAGATAGATTGTTTTATTATTTATTGGTGTAATTAATATATAATACATGAATTTTTTACAAGAAATGAATGGCAGTATAGTAAGTTTTATTACTATAAATAGATATAGGAATTTTGTATAAAGAAAATATTGTTATTAGTAAATAATAGGTTTACACCATATAATAATAGGAATTATTTTGTAGAAGATTTTTAGAAGTAAATGGTATGAATCATTATTTTAAAAGTATAGTGAATATAGTAGCAATAGGTATTCATATAATTATTATAAGAGTAATTATCAGGGGGGAATATGAGTGAGACTATATTGAATGGTTATTGTAAAGTTGACTCCAAGAATATAGAGTGTTTTTTTACTTTGCATGATTTTAAAGTTACACTGATTGTTAAAAATAATATTGATTTAGATATCTTTATACGTTGGAGTGAGAGATATATTAAAGAAGAAATTATTTATGGTACAACATCTCATGGTAAAAATATTATTTTTATTAGGACTGGGGTAAATGGTTTCACTATGGGGGGCAATGGCGGTTTTGAGTCAACTTTTTATTCTAAGTATTACTTAATTGGGGATGAAGTGTATGATAAGCATAGAGAGTCTTTTAAGGGCTTAATGTTTTATAGTGACGCTATAGATGATTTAATACCTAAAGTTAATGCTACAGAATTTGATTATGGGTTGAATGCAATTAAATTAAAAAAACCTACTGAATATATAAAGGAATATAGGGTAGAGTATGATGATAATAGATTTAATATATATTTAGGTATCAATATCAATTTGATACGCTCATTTAAGGATGGCTATGATTTAAATAATAAATATTCATACATAAAAATAATATTTGATAAGGAGCAACGTCTTATAGATTATTGGATGTATCATGAGTATATAACGAATTTACTAGTTTTTTGTCTAGGCTATAAAGATATAAGGTTTAAAGTGAAGCTGTTGGAGTACAGTATTTTTCCACGGAAAATCTCCAAAATTAAATTAAGAAAACGTTTGGTAGCTCGAGTGGTAAAGCGCTATAGATTATATAAAAAGAAAATTTCTCCTGTTATGGAGTATAATTTTTGTTGGTCCAGTAAACAATATAAATCTCCAGTAAACTTACATCATGTTATTTTTTTGGGTCACCTTAATAAATATTTTTCACAGATATTTTATTTATTGAGTTCTAAAGATAAAAAACCTGTCTTAGATTTTTTACCTGAAGATCTACAGATGAGAGGTAAGATTAAGTCAATAGATATTGGTCTAATATGTGCAGCTTTAGAACGTGAGTTTTCATTTTATGAGGCAGGTACTATCGGTGTAGAGCCTTCTTATTATGAGGAAGCAAGAAGGTTATCTAAAAAATTAAAATATGAGGTTAATAGCTTTGAGGCAAGTGATATTATTAAGACTAAAGCTTATCAGTTAATAAGTTCTTTAAGACATATGGTTTTTTCTTTAACTGAAAAAACTGTATTTTTGATGAAGCAGTTTGAAACTGTTGTATATTGTCTTACACATAAAAATTCACAGTTACCTTCTGATATGCTAGCAAGTGAATTTAAAGATATAAATGAATTTAGGAAGAAGTTTATAAAGTTTCAGAAAATGAGAAATTCAGGGAGTCATGGCGTATTTGTTTGGGATAGTAGCTTTAAAATTTATACTTATTTAGTTATAGTTGTTTATATATCTATATTACACCGAAGTGGATATGATAATGATGAGATTATAGATATTTTAGGTGGCTTTTTTGGATATCAATTATAAACATTAATGATTATATTTGATAATTCTTTATTATATACTGGTATAAACAATTGTTTAGATGGAAAGAATTCTACTATGAATATAAAAATTAATAATATTGCAAAAATTAATAGTGCAGATATTAAGATTGATGGGATCACAGTTATAGCAGGTGAGAATAATACAGGTAAAAGTACTATTGGGAAAGCTCTTTTTGCTTTCTATGATGGATTATATGACGTTGAGCAAAAAATTTTAGATGATAAATTTCATGCTGTAGAACGACGAATTTTTAATAATCTTATACATACACAAAGTAGTCATTCTACTATTTTAGGCACAAAAATTAATGATTTTCTTTTGGATGAAGATGATATTAATGATTTGTGCACTCGACTCTTACAAATTGATAGGCTTAAAAGTATAAAAATTAATTCTTGGTTTGACAATATATTGATTTTGAAATAGAATTAGAAAATATATTAAAAGAATCTATTAAAATTGAATATCAAGAGGGAGTAGATACTAATACATGGAATACTTTAAAAAATAGTATTATTGATATTATTAAAGTCGGTCCTATAGACTCCTTGAATCAAATTATTACAAGCTCTTATGCCAATGAGTTTAATAGCCAGATTAATAATATTTATAATGATACATCTGGAGAAATAGATATTACTAAAAATAAGAGGACGACTAAACTAGTTGTTAAGAAGAATAAAGTTTTTTTCATGGAACAACCTTTGATAAATATAATAGAAGATATAGTATATATTGATGATCCTTTTGTTCTTGATGAGCTTGATGGAAGAATGGGGTTAAGGAGACATTTACATTTTAACTATAATTCACAACATAGAAAAAATTTAGTATATCAATTAAAGCATCAACGATCATTTAATAGTATAGAATCAATATTGGCAGAACGTAAATTAGATAAAATTTTAGATACATTAAATGAGGTTTGTCCTGGAGAATTTAAAATTGGTAGTAATCGTTATAATTATATAACTGATGGAAAAGAATTGAATGTTAAAAACCTATCTGCAGGCTTAAAAACATTTGCTCTTTTTAAACAATTAATCTTGAATGGAACAATAGGGCAAAATAGTATTGTTATTTTAGATGAACCAGAGATTCACTTACATCCTGAATGGCAACTTATTCTTGCTAAATTAATAGTTTTACTACAAATTGAATTTGACTTACATATTTTATTAACGACACATAGTCCATATTTTTTAAATGCTATAGAAGTATTTTCTGCAAGATACCATATAGCAAATAAATGTAATTATTATTTAGCACAGGTAGATTACCAAGGGGTTAAATTTATAGATGTAACAAGAGCTGTAGATAAGATTTATGCTAAACTAGCTAAGCCATTACAGGAGTTAGAGGATATGAGGTATTGATTATGGAGGATTATATTAGTTGTTTAAGTAACCTTCGTGAAATATCTACGGATGATGCTCATGATGAAGTGATGACTCAATTAGGATTACCTACTTATAACTTTGATAAAGTTAAATGTCTTTATACAAACCGACTTCTTAAATCTGAAGAATCTTGCTCCTCTTGTGATGGGGTTTTATGGAACAAGAATTTAAAAGTACTAATAGAATTTAAAAATGGAAATAAAATACAAAAAAAAGATATTCATCTAAAGATTTTAAATTCATTACTTATACTATGTGATATAAATTCTTGTAGTATTGGTGATTTAAGGGATGAATTAATATATATTCTTGTATATAATGAAGTGAATAATCCTATTACACCAGAGGAAATTAGACAGTATGAAAAGCTACGTGATGATGAGGTGCAGGAATCGATAAATAGAAATATTATTAGCAGGTATTTTTGTAGAATAGCAAAGAGCGAGTTTGTTAGATATGATCTTTTAAAATATAAAGGACTTTATTTTAAGGAGGTTCATAGTTATAGCCAATATGAATTTGAATCTTGGATGTGTAAACTACTTTCAAATTGTATATTTGGTATTATTTAGCGATTCTATGGGATAATAAGTTAAGCGATACTCAAGTCCTATTTCCCAAAATAGTTAATTTAAATTTATAGTTTATTAACTGAATGTATTAAATCAGTTTTTTGATATTTATGAAAATTGTAAAAGCTACTGAGTCAGATGTATTATAACTGTATCGCTTACAGCTACTTTCACCCAATGGCTCACCTATAAACTGGTAGATGATGCAGACCAAATTGTCGGCGGCATTCGCTACAAATATGATAATTTTGTAGATGTAGGGAGATTAATGGTGCATCCTGAGTATCGAAAGCAATGCTTGGCTCAGAAATTATTGGAGTTCGTCGATGAAGAATGCAAGTCCAAACGACGTGCCCTATATACATGTACGAAAAGTTGGATCAATATTAAACTATATACGAAAATGGGGTATAAACCAATTAAAGAAGAACAAGATGAGACGGGTTTATCCTTTGTGTATATGGAAAAACAATAGGGTAATGACGGATAGCATAAGATGGAATGATGAAGCATAACATAACATAAGATAGAATAGGATAGGGGAAATCGTCATGCTGGATAACATTATAGTATTTTATATATTCTTTACCATAGTCGGCTTTTTAGCGGCTATGCTAGGCACCATCATCGGTGCTGGAGGGGGCCTTGTGTTCGTTCCTCTCTTCATGTACTGGTTCCCTGAGTGGTCTCCATCCATGATTGTAGGGACATCGCTCTTTTCCGTTATGTGTAACGCCGTTTCTGGATCTATTGCGTATATTAAGCAGAAAAAGGTGCTTATCAGTGCAGCCATTGTCTTTAGTTTAGCTACCTTACCAGGAGCTATCTTGGGGGCTCAAATGTCTGGTTGGTTTTCTGGACAGGGCTTTATGTTTGCCTTTGGGTGCTTTATGCTATGCGCTTCTGGTTTGATTGGGTTTAAAAATTTCCGTAAAGGGGAACGAAAGGAAGAAAGCCTTACCCTTGATCAGCTAACATACAGTAAGCCTATCGGTATTAGCATTAGCTTTTTTGTAGGTTTTATCTCCAGTATCTTTGGTATTGGTGGTGGCCTTATTCATGTGCCGGCCTTAATTTATCTCATGGGGTTTCCTACCCATATGGCTACAGCTACAAGCCAATCCATCCTTGCTGTATCTACAATGATAGGCGTTATAACCCATTTATTGGAAAATCATATCGTATTTAGTATTGCTATTCCTACTAGTATTGGCGCTATCTTTGGGGCCCAAGTAGGGGCGCGAATTGCTAAACGGTTGAAAGCAAAATCTATCCTTGCCCTTATGAGCGTTGCAGTCTTTGCACTAGCTGTACGTCTTATCCTTAAGTCTGGTATTTTGGGATAATATGGCTTCTCTAATCATTAATAGAAATTTGAGTACTATACTTCTTATGTTCTAGCTAGTATGAACCGATAGATTTGATATATTTACTATAAGTCCTCTAGTGGTTGCTCGAAAGAGTTATATCGCTAGAGGGCTTTTTATGTGAAAGTGAACGATTATTAGTAGGTGAATCTAAAAGTTATGATTAAAAGTCATACTTAAATATAAATGAGAATGAAAAAAATGAAATAAATGGAAATATACAGTTTTATGTATAATTTATGTAAACTATTTCCTATAGAATTATATACACGATACATCAAGTTTTATGGGCAATTTGGGGTTCATTTATTATAGAGTTCTTTAATTACTAAGTAAACAAAATAGTTTTATTTTAATATGTGAAAAAATGAGTACATGATAATGCCACTGAGATGCACTTTCAAGTAAAGAAATAAAAAAGCGGTGCATATCGAGAATTATTAGGAGACATATAATTTATGCATAATTATAGTAGTGAGAATGAGAACGGCGTATACTAAAAGTAACACATATTCCTTATGAGAGGATAGGAGGAAATACAAGTGAGTACGCTTATTAGAGATTATGAACGTTTTGCCAAGGAGGCAAAAGAGATTTGTAAAGGTCGCGTATATACCGATCATTTACGTCGTTATGCATATGGCGTTGATGCGTCCTGCTATAGCTATTTACCAAAGGTTGTTGTAAAAGCTGAGGACGAACGGGAAGTAAGACGCCTTATTCGTTTATGCCAACAATGCGGCACACCATTTACATTCCGTGCGGCTGGTTCTTCTTTGTCTGGTCAGTGCTCCAGTGAAGACGTGCTCATCGTATGTAATGATGGCTTCAAAAAAATGGAAGTTATCGACGATGGCAAGGCTTTAAAATGCGAATGTGGTGTTATCGGTTCCGATGCGAACGATTTATTGAAACCTTATAACCGTAAAATCGGTCCAGATCCTGCTACACTTGCAACAGCATTAGTAGGCGGTATTTTGAACAATAACTCCTCTGGTATGTGCTGTGGTACGGCGCAAAACTCTTATAAAACAATTCGCTCTATTCGCGTTGTTTTATTAGACGGCTCTATTCTTGATACATCCGACCAAAAGAGCATCGATCAATTCCTCAAAGAAAAACCTCAAATGGTTGAAGATATCTTGCAATTGCGCAAAGACATCTTGGCTGATGAAGAATTAACACACTTGATTCATCACAAATACAAAATTAAAAATACTACAGGCTATGGCTTGAACTCCCTCGTTGATTTTGAAGATATTATCGACATCATCAACCACTTGTTCATCGGTTCTGAAGGTACATTGGGCTTCGTATCTGAAATCGTGTACAACACTGTTGAAGACGTACCTCATAAAGGTTGCGGTCTCATGTTCTTCAGCACGTTGAACGATGCATCTCTTGCGGTTGTAGCCTTGGCTAATATGGGCCGTGAAAAGGTTGTTGCTGCTGAAATGATGGACTATCAATCCTTAAAAGCAGTTCAAACTCTTGAAAATGTACCAGACTTCGTTCGTGAAGTACCAGAAGGTACAAGTGCAATCTTGTTCCAAACTGAAAGCTATTCTAAAGAAACTGTAGATGAAAATTTAGCTTTCATTAAAGAACAATTGAAAGATATCCCAACAGCTATCCCAAGTCTTTATTCTCAAGATCCTAAAGAATACGATTCCTGGTGGGCAATCCGTAAAGGTATCTTGCCTATCGTTGGTGGTCAACGTAGAAAAGGTACTACTGTTATTACCGAAGACGTTTGCTTCCAAATCGAAGACTTCACTAAAGGCATTGAAATGCTTACTGAATTATTCCACAAATACGATTTCGTTGATGGTGGTGTAATCTTCGGTCATGCTTTGTCTGGTAATGTTCACTTTAATATTACACCTGATTTCAGCGATCCTAAAGATACTAAGAACTTCGGCGATTTGGTAAAAGAAATGTCCGAACGCGTATCTGGTTTCGGTGGCTCTTTGAAAGCCGAACATGGTACAGGCCGCATGGTAGCACCGTTTGTTGAAATGGAATGGGGCCGTAAAGCATACGAAATCAATCGTCGTATCAAAGCTATCTTTGACCCTGAACGCATTTTGAACCCAGATGTTATGATCACTGATGATCCAGATGTGTACAAGAAAAACCTTAAAGCTCAATGCGTTATCGACGATGCTTTCACAATCTGTATGGAATGTGGTTTCTGTGAAAAACATTGTCCAAGCCGTAATTTAACATTGACTCCACGTCAACGTATCGCATTGTTGCGTGAAACTAAACGCCTTGAAAACGAAGGCAATTTCACATTGGCATCTGAACTTAGAAAAGGCTATGAATACTTTGGTGTAGATACCTGTGCTGCGTGCTCCATGTGTAAAGGCCTTTGCCCACTCAGCATCGATACTGCTCAAATTGCATTGTCCATGCGTCGCATTGATCCACCTGCACCAGAATTGGCTAAGAAAATCTATGATAACTTCTCCACAACACTTCAAATGTGTCGTGCTGGCGTAAGTCTTGAAGGCATTGCTGGTTCCATCATTACTCAAAAAGCAATTTCTAAGATTACTGAAGGTTTGCATGGCGTAACAGGTGTTACACCATATGTTCCTAAAACAACTCCTAAAGCTAATCGCTATAAATTGAAAAACCGCATCAAACCAACTAACTTTGAAAAGGTTGTATACTTCAGTACTTGTGCGAACCGTGCCTTCAAACCTAACCAAGGTTATGATGATGATCGCAGCTTACAACAAGTAGTGGAAAGCCTTTGCAACAAGGCTCATATCGATATTATTTACCCTCAACATATTGAAAACCTCTGCTGTGGCTTGAGCTTTGAAAACTACGACGACGTTCATGAACGGGCTGTAAAAGACTTGCACGATGCATTGATGAAAGCATCTCAAAATGGTAAATACCCAATCGTAATCGACCATAGTGCATGCTTCAACCATGCTTTCAAACATATGCCAGACTTAGAAATTAACGATATTTCTGAATTCTTGTGCAAATACGTAGTACCTCATCTCGACATTGAAAAATGCGATGAACGCGTTATCGTACATAAACAATGTAAGATTAAATCTTTGAACAAATCTCAATACATTGAAGACTTGGCTCGTCTCTGCACAGACCATGTATTCAATATCAAATCCTTCGCATGCGATGGCTTTGCTGGTCAAAAAGGTTTCTTCACACCAGAACTTAACAAATCTGCCACAAAAGACCTTGCTGGTGAAATTGCTGAATACGGTGCAACACTAGGCGTAAGCTCTAGTTCTACATGTGAAATTGGTCTTGGTGAAAGCGGTGGCATCCCATTCGTAGGTGTTGCATTCCTATTAGACCGTTGCTCTAAAGCAAAAAAATAAGATTTATAACATTACCTACCATATAACGAAAAAGGACGAGTTGCGGCTCGTCCTTTTTTGTATATAGTTTTGGTATAATTGTAATGGTATTAAATAAATTATAAGTTACTACTACATATTGTCATCATATTAAATAATGAATATATACGACATAATGTGGTTGTATATATAGATAATATAGAGGTGTTGTATGAAATATATTCTATTATGTCTTTGTTTGCTTAGCCTATTAGGTTGTGGCACAGAGACTAAGACCCAGCAAGACACTAAACCTACAACAGCTAACGAACAAGCTAAAACAGAGCAAGGTCAAGATGCTCACGTAATGGCAGCTAAGCAGGCTTTATCCTCTGGCGATTATGCTAAAGCTATTGAGGAAGCATCAGCTTCTATTAAGGATAATCCTAATAATGCTGAGGCGTACTCCATCCGTGGCTTCGCTACGGCGTTAAATGGTGATACAGCTAAGGGCTTAACAGATACTAAAAAATCATATGACCTAGATCCTAATAACGTAGCTAATTACTACAACATAGCCATGGTGTATAAACTACAAGGCCAGTTAAATGAGTCTAAACAATGGTTTGAAAAGGTATTAGAAAAGGACCCTAGTAACACTTGGTCTGTGTATGGTATTGCTACCATTTATGCAGACCAAGGGGATGATACTAAGGCCCTTGATT